>Ga0115005_10001965_pt1 | contig 16453 bp, 15 predicted proteins | sample ArcOceMetagenome_FD_87163 | JGI IMG/M metagenome (GOLD analysis project Ga0115005, IMG submission 87163) | Marine eukaryotic phytoplankton communities from Arctic Ocean - Arctic Ocean - Greenland ARC118M Metagenome | ecosystem: Environmental > Aquatic > Marine > Oceanic | place: Arctic Ocean... | reverse complement strand
TATAACCTGCAGCCGTTGCACTTTTTGCGAGCGCTTGCACATCTTTGGGGAAACAAGAACCGCCATAACCACAACCAGGATAAATAAACTGATAACCAATGCGCGGATCTGACCCTATGCCACGGCGCACATTTTCAATATCCGCACCAAAGACTTCTGCAAGGTTAGACATCTCATTCATAAAACTAATTTTGGTGGCCAACATACAATTTGCCGCATACTTGGTTAGCTCGGCACTACGAATGTCCATCACAATGATTTTGTCATGGTTACGATTAAAAGGTGAGTACAATTCTCGAAGTGTCTTTTCTGCTGACTCGCTGTCAGTCCCTAAAATGATGCGGTCAGGACGCATGCAGTCATTCACTGCCGCTCCTTCTTTTAAAAATTCAGGATTAGACACCACATCAAACGTCACAGATTTACCTGCATCAGATAAAGTATTAGCAATCCTAGCTTTCACTTTATCTGCGGTACCGACAGGCACAGTAGACTTATTGATCACAACTTTATGGGATGCCATATGTGTAGCTATTGATTCTGCTACTGCTAATACATATTTAAGGTCAGCTGAACCGTCCTCATCAGGAGGCGTTCCTACTGCAATAAAAATCACTTCACCATGCGCGACTCCACGAGTGGCATCGGTAGTGAAGTCTACTCTACCAGCTTCGTAATTAGACTTAACCAAAGGTGTTAAACCTGGCTCAAAAATAGGTATATTCCCTTCCTTTAATTGGTCGACTTTATTCTGGTCAATGTCAATACACACCACATCATGACCCACTTCAGCCATCACGGCAGCTTGTACTAAGCCTACATAACCAATTCCAAATACTGTTACTTTCATCTAATTAAAATCCCTTAACCAACATGTATATTATATCTGAATTAAAATGAAACATACCTTATAAAAGCAAAAACAGGATCTAAACGCAACACCTGACTTAATTAGATTTACAATGATGTAATTAGTATGAATTTTGTGGAAGTCGGCAACATCATTCTATCGACGATAATTATCGATAAATGGTTAACTTTCAAGTGGAATTTATTACCACGGGAATGATTTTTTGCTTTATAAAAGGATAAAAACTATTAATTTAACGACAGAACCAATAATAACTATTGAGCTAGGCAAATTATTCAATTAGAATATTTTTAATATTTTTATTATATATAAGGAAGCGTCATGAAAAAAATTCTTACTGTTGCGATGGCAGTTCTATGTTTCGCAAGTAATGCATTTTCTGAGGAAAATACCGGCGGGACAGCAGCAACTACAACAGCAATCGGGACTATAACAGAACCTGTTGTAGTCGCGGCTGCAATTGGACTTGGCGTAGTGGGTGCAGTGGTTGCTAACAACCGTGGAAGTACACCAGTCATTATTGTTGATCCTCCTGGTCCTGGTCCTGGTCCTGGTCCTGGTCCTGATCCTGATCCAGAGTGTGGTGCTGGCGAAGAGTTAATAGACGGTGTTTGTGTTCCAGTTACTACAACTACTACTGTAACAACTACTGTAACAAATACAGTTACGAATGCAGTAACTAATACAATTGCGCCCCCTGTAACTGTTACAGCTACAACAACATTGTAATAATTTAGTTTTTCAGAAAGCCGCCACAAGGCGGCTTTTTTATTGATGTTTTTAGTTACCATTCATACGGATATTTAACCCAATATGAACGTGAAAAACTTCCTAATTTTTGTATTCATTACAATATTAACTAGCAGTTGCAGCGGCACTTATAAAGCATATTATCAAACATTAGAAATCGCTTTTTCTACTCAAGAAGATATTAAATTAACATTGGATGAGGTGAAAAAATCAGATATTGACGTTATTTCGGTCAAACGCGGGAAGCGAGCAGTCGCTATTATGGCCCTAGCTTACCTAGAAAATAATCAACATAAGTGGGTGTCAAGTGACAACACAATGCTTATTATGGACAAAGGTCGCATAAAACGCACATTAGGCTTAAATAAAAACCTACTGCATTTATCGAATACCAATTTTGATCCTTTGCAGTCAATGCCCAATCATTCAAACAATAAGTCGCAAACGTGGTCGCGCACCCTTGATCTTACAGGTGATGAATATGGCTACCCCATAGAATCAATATTCATCCAAGCATCTCCCGTTACAATACAAGCCCTAAGCCGCAATATAGAAGCAATTTTATATGTAGAAACATTGAAATATATGGCCCCTGCGAACTATATCCAATTCAACAAAAGCTGGAAAAATTTTTTTTGGTACACAAAAAGAGGTGTTCTGATAAAAAGTATACAAAAACTGACACCTCTTTCTGAATCTCTAGAAATTACTTATCTAAGTCGAATTGCACGACTAAATCAATAGTCACCGGATAAAACAATAATGATAATAAACTTTTTGATATGCCTACTGCTATTAAGCTATCTTGCATTAAATACTGTAATTGCTTCAGTAACTGTGGCTGTAGGTAAGGAGCAATATATATTTACGCACTCGCCTCGCTTAATTGAGATTTTAGCTCCCTTAGCGAATCAAAAAAATTGGTATTGGCCAGGCGCAGTCTTGTTTGAAGTGGATGTTAGTCAACTAGAAAAAACACGTCAATTGTTGCTTAACAACCTTTCTATTCTTTCCAAACGCTACCAATCAGAAAATCCGAAACTAGCCCTATCGATAGAGCAGTTAAAAATGACTATAACAAACTGGTCTTTAGCTCGAAGGTTGCCTATTACTATAGATTACGATTTAGCTCGAATTGTTGCTGCAGCAAATCCTCAACTTCCTCATGGTCAATTTATATTAGAGCTGACGGAACGAAAAAATACATTACCGGTGTTTGGTGCAGTCAACAAGACAATTAAAGTAACACATCTTGCCCATTCCGATGTCGGTATGTATATAACAGATCAAATCAGATCTGATTTGGCTAATAGAGACTATTTAATGCTAATTCAGGCTGATGGCCGCACAATAAAAGCCCCTATTGCTTACTGGAATAAAACCCATCAAGAGGCAATGCCTGGCAGCCAATTATTTATCCCCTTTAGTGAGTCGTTACTTCAACCAGAATTCGCCATTATCAATCAACAAATAATGGCATTAGCACTAAATAGGTTGCAGCAATGAAATTTAAGATAAACAATAAACAAATGAAATTGTACCTATTCTTTATAATTTCATTGGTACTTTGCTCTTATTTGCAAGCTCAAGAAACGAGCGAAGCATGGAACCTTTCACCTGTTGGCAGTTCTTTGATGGTCCACGGTGGAACTGGATTGATCCAGACTCCCACATCACGCATGTTAGCAGATGGCGATTTACGTGTGAGTTATACCGATAATGACGAGTACCGATTTTGGTCTGCAACAATACAACTGTTCCCTTGGTTACAATCAACTTTGCGCTACACTGATGTACGCAACCGTTTATACAGCGGCGCTGCAAGTTTTAGTGGCAATCAAACTCTTAAAGATAAAGGCATCGATGCTAAATTTCGAATATTAAAAGAAAGTTATTATTTACCTGAGCTATCGTTAGGTTTTAGGGATTTTGGTGGGACAGGTTTTTTTGAAAGTGAATTTATTGGTGTAAGTAAACAAGTAGGTGATTTCAATTTTCACTTGAACATGGGTTGGGGCTATTTAGGTACAACGGGTAATATCACTAACCCACTTTGTGATTTAAACGAAAAGTTTTGCGAGCGTCCGGTGGGATATAGCGGCCGTGGGGGAAAAATTGATTATCAACGATTTTTCAAAGGACCTGCCTCAATATTTGGAGGGGTGGAATATCAAACACCTTGGGCACCCTTGCGTATAAAACTTGAATACGATGGTAATAACTACATAAACGATATTGCCAGTGAGGGCAACATCATTGCAAACGAGATTGCCAGCCCATTAAAACAAGACAGCCCTTGGAACATAGGCGTAGCGTACAGTTGGAATGATTTTGACTTCAGTGTCAACTTCCAGCGAGGTAATACTATAGGCTTTGGAGTCAATTATAATTTTAACTTGCATACTATAAGGCAGGTTAAAATTGACAACCCACCCCGTCAACTGAAAGCCAAAACCAACGATTTTCCTATCGAGCAGACAAACCGTAATAGACTAATAAAAGACCTTTACTATCAAGCAGGTTTTGCACTTGACGACTCGAATTTCACATCAGACTCGCTAACAGTGTTTGGCCAACAGACCAGCTACCGCAATAATGATGAAGCAATTGAACGGATGGGGCGTATTCTGGCCTATGAGCTGCCAGAATCCGTAAAAGAATACCGAATTGTCAATACATTAGGTTCTATTCCTTTAGTGGAGACAGTCATTGACGCTGATATGTTTAAGACGCAAACCAAATACCAAACACTAGAACCCGACTTAGCGAGTTCATACCAACGTCAATCTGTTAGTGAAGAATCCATTAATAGCTATAATCCATTATTAACGGCTGGTTTTTTCAGCGGTATCGAAGCCTTTTGGATCCAGACATTTGGTAACCCAGAAGACTTTTATTTATATCAAGCTGGTGTGTTAGTAAGTGGGGGGTATAGTTTTAATGGTAAAAGCAGTATCGCAGGTACGATTAAAGTCAATTTATTTGAAAACTTCGATAAATTCACCTTCACTACAGACGGTGCGCTAAGCACCTTACCAAGAGTTAGAACGCGTGCAAGAGAATATGTATCAAACCGTGAGGTAACCATGGAAAACTTGTTCTTACACTGGAACGATCGTATTGCTCCTAATTTATATGCCCAAGTTTATGGTGGATATTTAGAGACGATGTTTGGTGGCGTTGGTGCTGAACTGCTCTATCGTCCAGTGGATAGTAATCTGACTTTTGGTTTTGATTTGAATTACGTACAACAGCGGTCATACGAAAATGACTTTGATTTTTTCGATTATAAGGTACTAACCGGACACGCCAATATATTTTGGCAGCCACAATTTTTACCTGGCACTTTATTGACCTTAAATATTGGTCAATATTTAGCCAAAGACAAAGGGGTAACTGTAGACTTTGCTAAACGATTTGACAGTGGCATTATTGTAGGCGCATATGCAGCTTTTACTGACGTCAGTCCAGAAGAATATGGCGAAGGTAGTTTTACCAAAGGTTTTTACTTATCTATTCCTTTTGACTTATTCTCGCTCAAGCCAGCTAAAGGCGCAGGTCGATTACCTTGGATACCCATAGCACGAGATGGTGGACAGGCATTAGCTCGTCCAATTTCACTTTACAATACAACACAAGAGCGCTCAAAATTTGTTAATTAGCTAAGATTTTAAACTTTACCTAGTTAATATTATGAACAAGTCAAAGTTGATCAAAACCTTCATACCAGTATTTTGACTATAAATATAATCCTTAAGCTAAGTTGTTACTCAATTATATTAATGGAATCCCAACGCGGTATTGAAAGTTTTAATTTTTAGTATATAAATAGCATGCTATCATGCGGAACAGTAAGAGAGAGGTTACTTAATGGAATCGATATTCAGTTACCAGGCAATAATCATATCAGCATTTTTATTAGCTTGCGTGACGATTGCAGGTTTGCGGCCGATTGCAGCAAATATAGGCTTAGTTGATCGACCAAACACACGTAAAAAACATTTAGGTGATGTACCTCTAATCGGAGGGATAGCAATATACTTTACGGTACTAGTCACATCACAAATTTTTCTCCCCAGCTCTCAATTAATTAATTTATACTTAATTTCTTGCTCTTTTATGGTTCTTATAGGCGCACTAGATGATTTTTATGATGTAAGTGCAAGGGTCAGATTAATTGCGCAGTTACTTATTGCATCAATATTGGTAATGGGGGCGGGCCACGCACTTTATAATATGGGTAATTTATTTAATCTGGGTAACGTAAACTTGGGATTATTTGCCATTCCTATAACATTGCTAGCCGTAGCCACTGCAATTAATGCCTTTAACATGACTGATGGAATTGACGGTTTGGTAGGCGTGTTGGGCATGGTGACTTTTTCTAGCCTATGTGTACTTTTTTACTGGGGTGATAACATAGAGCTGTTTGTTATATCTGCTATATTTGTTTCAGCCTTATCCGCCTTTTTGCTATTTAATATAGGAGGTCTGCGTCGTATATTTGGTAAAATATTCATGGGTGATGCTGGAAGCATGATGATAGGACTAACCGTTATATGGCTGCTTGTACTTGGCACCCAAAATGGTGAACCATGCTTTAGACCCGTAACAGCACTATGGGTGATCGCCATACCACTTATGGATATGTTCTCAGTAATGCATAGACGTATCAAAAAGGGTAAGTCCCCTTTATCAGCAGATAGAGATCATCTGCATCATATATTTATGCGTTTTGGCTTCACCTCGAAAGTGGCGTTAATTATAATTGGCATTGCATCAACAGTATTTGCAGCAATAGGGTTGGTAGGCGAATATTGGGATGTACCTGAATCAATCATGCTACTCTTGTTTCTTGGCTTTTTTGTATCCTACGATTATGTGTTTATGCATGTGTGGAGGATTTCCAGATGGATACGAAAAAACTGATATTTTCTACTTAACATCTTTCATTATTAATAACTAAGAATTCACTGATTCTTAGTTAATGGTTTGAAGAACAAACAACACATATTTATTAACACTAAGAACAATATCTAACAATATAAGACGAGATTTGCATAACTAAAATCGGTGACTTGTTATTTAACTTTTAAAAAAGTAATCTGAATAATAATTAAAAAATAAGATGGTTTGATCTACTAGACAGTCAGACAGATAGATTAGAAGTTTTATAGGTTATGTTGTCTGGTAAACATCTAGTTTTCATTCCACAAAAGACGCACCATAATGCATAAAAACAATCTATACTCTTACTAAAATTTTATACGTTTACAACTTATTAAAATGTCACCTATTAATGAGATAGCTCAATACAAATTCTTGTTCCCTAATAGAACCCCTGTTTATTTTACTGTATAATTCGAATAAAATGATAAATATATATAGGTATAGTTAATGGGTCGAGTTATAACTTTTGGCACTTTTGATATTTTTCATGTGGGTCACCTTAATATTTTACAAAGAGCTGCTCAAATGGGCTCATATTTGATGGTAGGCATTTCAACTGACGCCTTAAATTTTTCGAAAAAACAACGGACACCCGTGTGTCCTGAAAAAAGTCGCGCTGACATTGTGTCAGCATTAAAATGTGTTGATGAAGTTTTTTTTGAGGAATCGTTAGCATTAAAGAGACAATATATTCTAGATTTTAAAGCCGATATATTAGTCATGGGAGATGATTGGCAAGGACAATTCGATGAGTTTAACGATATTTGTAAAGTAGTATATTTACCTCGAACTCCCTCCATTTCTACTACTGAATTAATTGAAATCGTTAAAGAACGTTAATTACTTTTTAGTTTTTTGTGTGCTGTAATTTGACTGCTTCCAAGAGTTTATAATGTTTAATAAGAGACCCAAAGTAGTATTGTTAGTATATGGAAAGGGGGGCCATACCGCTCAGATGACTCGCTTTATCCATAATCAGCCAAAACAGTGGCAAGTTAACGAGTATGTCGCGTTAACCAATTCAGATAAATTATTCAGTCCATTTTTAGCAAAATATTACATGCACGAAGCCAGAGATAGATATTCTGTTTTTAAGAATATTTTCGTGTTCTTTACGTATCTTCTGCTATCCAATTTTCAAATGACACGAATTATTTGCAAGTATCAAATTGTAAGTATGATATCTACCGGGCCTGGTATGGCGGTTATTCCGGGACTATTCTGTCGATTAATCGGTGCTAAGGTTATTTACTTTGAATCGTGGTCAAGAATTTCTACCCCTGCTATTGCCGGCAAGTTTATGTATCGAATAGCCCACATATTTTTCATTCAGCATAAATCATTGCAAAAACATTATCCTAAAGCAATGTATATGGGACGATTATGAATATTTTTGTCACCGTAGGAAACACCCGCTATAACAGTTTGATTAAAGCAATAGATGCTCACTTATCACGTGATGAATTTGATATTACCATCCAGGTTGCTGATGGGGAATATACTCCTAAGCATCATAAGTATTTTCGTTACAGTGATAATATTGAACAATACTTTAACGGCGCTGAACTGGTTATAACTCATGCTGGAGCAGGAACGGTTTTTCAGTTGCTGGAAGACAATCAAAAAATGCTCGTGATCCCAAATCATGACCGAGTCGATGATCATCAACTCGATTTGGCTAATTATTTAAAGCAGAACAATTATGCAAACGTATGCTACGACTTAACGACTATCAAACAATGTATTCTTGAAGCGAACAATACAGTTTATGCCCGTTATGAAAATGAGCATTTTTCAGGATACACATTAATTAGCGCTCTTTTAAATCAAGATAGAAATAACGCTAATGTCGTTGGTACACTGCCATTAAATCTTTTTAGAAGTATGGAGGATGCGGTGAAACATGTTATTACCGATGACGGCAATGTGATTCCAGGTAGCGCTATTGCTATCAATCCTGAGAAGGTTATTCGTGCACTGCAGGAGCCTGATGTTAGAGATGCAATAATGTCGGCGTCTATTCGCTATGCAGATGGGATCGGAGTTGTAAAAACACTCATCCGTAAATCAAAGCAAAAAGTTTCACGTATTCCTGGCTGTGAATTATGGGAGGCTATTATGCAAAAATCAGGTGAATTCAATTTACCTGTTTATCTTGTTGGTGCATCTGCTGAAACCATTCACGAAACCAAGTATAAATTGCGAAAACAATACAATGTTAATGTATGTGCTATTCAAGACGGTTACTTTGATAAAAGCAAACAACATGAAGTTATTGAAAAAATAGGTCAAATGCAACCAAAAATTGTTACGGTTGCCCTTGGTTCGCCTCGACAAGAATTATTTATCCAAGAGTGTCGGAAAATTTGCCCCAATACTTTTTATATGGGGGTGGGCGGAAGCTATGATGTATATACCAATAAGGTGAAACGAGCGCCGCGTTATTATCAAAAAATGAATCTGGAATGGCTTTATCGTCTACTGAGTCAACCTAAACGCTTATTTCGTCAAAGTAATTTGCTGACCTATTTATATTTAGAATTCACCAGACAATTGTAGTCCTGTAGATATTATTAATGAACTCATCCCCTTTAGTTTCTGTTTATATACCGACCTATAATCGCTGCGAATTATTAAAAATAGCCGTCGAGTCTGTTTTTGCTCAATCCTATAAGAATATCGAATTATTGATTGTCGACGATGGCTCAACTGATGGTACAGACAGCTTTTTAAAAGACCTGACTCATCCATCGATTGATGTCAAAACGTTTAGGCAAGCCCCCCCTCAAGGAGCATGTGTAGCCAGAAACACTGCCTTTCAACATGCAACCGGAGAGTTTGCAACTGGATTAGATGACGATGATGAGTTTTTGCCGCAGCGCATTAGCAACCTTATTGAGCATTACGATCCCGCTTATGCCTTTATTTGCACTGGATTTTTATGGAATTATGGCAAACATTCTCGGGCTGTCGACAATACGGCAATGACGATAAACTTAACAGACCAACTAAATTATAATTATGCTACCAATCAAGTATTAGTGGCTATTGACCGCATAAAATCAATACAAGGCTTTGATAAGAACTTTGTTGCCTGCCAGGACTATGATACCTGGACGCGACTAATCCAAAAATTTGGCCCTGCGAAAAGGTCAGCGGGCGCATCCTACATTATTCACCGAGATAACGATCTCGATCGGATTTCCTCACCCGTTAATTGGCTTAAAGGACATAGTCAGTTTATGGTTAGACATGAGGATTATATGTCGGCGAAAAACAAACTGAATCAAGAATTCCGACGGATGATTGCTAAGCGGGAAACCTTGGGTATTGTGTTATTTATAAAGCAAATACGAGCAGGATTAATCAAACAAAAAATGCGTTATTTTCTATCTTCAAATTTAAAGGGCTTAGCAAATATTCGTCGTAGGTTAATATCTAAATGAAACAACTCATTATTGTTGCAACACAAGTAACAGGTGGAAAAGGCGGAATTTCTTCTGCTTTGGTAGGCTATATTGACGGACTTAATGAAAAAGGTATAGAGCCAATTATCGTTACCTCCCATGGCAAAAACATGGTAGTTAGTTGGTTTAATGCTTTCTTTAAGATTATGCTTTTATCCATAAAATACAGGAATAAAGCGGTGTTTTGGTTTCACTGTGGTCCATGGCTTTCGTTGTTCAGAAAGTTTACTTTGGCAGTCATACCTAGGCTTTGCGGTGCCCTAACAATTGGGCATATACACTCCCCTACTTTTAGTGATTATTTACAAACAAGCGCTATGTCACGATTATTTACTAAGTTATCGATTTCTCCTTATCAACACCTCATTGCCTTAACGCCATGGTGGAAGTCATTATTTATAAAACATAGCATAAAAAAAACGATAACAGTCTCTGGTAACCCTAATAACCAAGATTATTGCGACATAGCACAGCAATACATGTTAAATCCTAAACCCATTGCTAAAGACAAAAAACGAATTCAAATACTCACTATGGCAAGACTGGTTGAAGGTAAAGGGATAGATCTTGTGATTAAGTCGCTCTGTAAGCTCCCCGAGCACTTTCAGTTGGTCATTGCTGGGGATGGACAGTTAGCGTCTGAGTTAAAGTCTTTAGTTAACCAGATAGACTTAAGCCACAGAGTGACCTTTTTAGGTTGGGTAGCAGGCAGCCAAAAACAAGCCTTATTATCACAAGCAGATATTTTTTGCTTACCCTCTACCTACGACTCCTTTGGCATGGTGTTTATCGAAGCCATGGCCTTTGATTTACCGGTAGTCGCTTATGATTGGGGACCTATCAAGGATGTGGTAACGCCAGAAGTAGGTTTATGCTGTGAACAAGCATGTTCAAACGAAGTGGCAGCGCATTTGTTAACCATCAGTCATGATTTAACACGCTACAGCGGTAATGGCCCTAAAAGAGTGCTAACTGAATATACACCACAAGTTGTATGTGAAAACATAGCAATGTTAATTCGTTAGTCATTTAACTGATAATACAGTTTCCATTGGTCCTGAATAGATAAGACGATTATTTGAGTAAGGCGCAAATATTAACCCTAAGTTCATGCAAGGAAATAGAATGATTCAACCTTTAGTTTCTATAATCATTCCAATTTATAATGTCGAGAATTATATTGAGGAATGTTTACAGAGTGTGTTGAAGCAAACTTACACACAATATGAAGTGGTTTTATCAAAAGAAGGGGGACATTGCATCAGACTTTCAGGGCGTGATGAGTTTATTGTCTCGGCTTTAGTTGTTTTTCAGCAATTTGCAGAGCTATCACAAATATTTATGGGGTTTGGCCGTTCAGGGTTAGGTAATATCACCAAAGACTCAATGGAAGTGGACCCAGTTGATATGTATTTTTGGTTTGGCATTGCTGGAATTGCCATGTTTCTATTATTGGCCACGGTATTTTTTAGAATTTCCTATTTAGCTACGCGTCACAAAGGTAGTCTTTGGGGGCCAAGTGTATTAGTGATCAATATCGCCTTATTTCGCGAGTCCATGATTGCTGGTCATATTATTACTACAGGAATACCAGCGCCATCATTTGGTTTAATCAATGGTATGGCATACGCAGATTTATGTTTACTTAAAAAAACACAAAGCAATAGATGTAACAAAGGGATTGAAACTAAGTGAGTAAATTAGTTTATAAAAACTTTGGATTCTTATTTATTGTTCAATTTAGTAATTATGTTTTACCCTTCGTAGTGATCCCACTATTAACTCGCTCACTAGGGCTGGATGGGTTTGGCAAGTATGCTTTTTACTTGGGCATAGCTAATTTTTTATTGGTATTCGTCCGTTTTGGGTTTGAATTTTCAGCAACTCGTCAAATAAGTTTACATTCTGAAGATAAAACTACGGTTGGTGAAATTGTTGGCGCCGTTTTACAAATAAAAGCCGGGTTATTGATTTTAGCTTCAATCATCTACGCTGTTGTTTTATTCCTTGTTAAACCTGATCAACAAAATAGTTTATTGCTACTAGGTGGCTTACTATTGTTAACAGGCCAAATGTTGTTACCTATATGGTATTTCCAAGGCATGCAGCAGATGAAGTTTGTCACACTTTATACTGTAGTAACAAAAATCGTCTATGTTGGTGCCTTATTTGCAGTTATTAGAGTCAATGATGATTATGGCTATGCGGTAGTTATTTATGGCAGTTCGTTCTTTGTGGCGGGTTTATTGAGTATCATTCAAGTGTTTTGGCAAGTACCTGTTAAATTATCAATTAATACAGATATACTTAAGAAAGTTTTTAAAGAAGCATTGCCTTTTTTTACCTCTAGAATTTTTGTTGCTGCTTATACCAGTAGTTTAGTGCCTCTAATTGGTTTTATTGGCGGAACGTCACAAGTGGCGATATATTCCGCCTCCGAGAAATTGTACCTTGCAGCGCAATCGGTCATGCACCCACTCACCAATGCACTTTACCCTCATATAGCTAAGAAAAGAGACTTAAGCTTATTTAAAAAAGTTTTTGTAGCGGCCATGTTCATGGTGGTTATAGGTGGCACAGCAGGTTACTTTGTTGCTCCTTATTTAATTGAGTTTCTTTTTGGTGAAAATTTTACTGCCAGTGTAGATATTTTTAATTTACATATTATCGCCTTAGTCTTTGTTTTCCCTTCTTTGTTATTGGGATACCCATTATTGGCCGCACTTGGTTTTTCAAAAGAAGCAAATAATAGTGTTATTTGGGGCTGTGTCGCTTTTTTCATGATTGCCGTTGTTGGCTATTTTTTAGGAGTAACTGAGACTGAATATTTTGTTTGGGCTGTAATCATTGCTGAAGTCTTGGTGTTCAGTATCAGAGCTTATTTCGCTATCAACCGAGTGTTTTATAAAAAAACACTACCTAATCATTAAGATGTTTATGAAGTTAATTAGGAACCTCATCAAGTTGCTTTTTTTATGGCCACTATTTTATATATGTAAATATTTACCCAAAAACAAAACTATTTGGTGTTTTGGTGCCCCAAGAGAACGGTTTGTCGATAATTCCAAATATATGTTTTTATATGTGCAAAAAAACTACCCTGACGTCACTTGTTATTGGGTAACAAGTGATAAAAAACTGACCCAAGAACTTAGCAATAGAGGTTTTAAGGTGATAAATCGTAGTACACTCACAGGCATGTGGACGATAGCTCGAGCTCACAGTATATTTTATAGCTGCTTTGTGTCTGAAGTAAGCTTTTGGTTAACTGCCGGAGCTAAAGCAGTCAATCTTTGGCACGGTTTACCTTTGAAAAAAATCGAATTTGATATTAGTAGCGGTGAGTATCAAAAAAAATATGCCAAAGAATTTAGCTTACATAAACTAGCCTGGCAGTTGTTTAATCCTGTGTCTTTTCGTCGTCCTGATATTATGTTTTCTCCTGCCCCTATCTTCACCGCTATTTTTAAGCGAGCCTTTAGAATGACAAAAGGAAACGTTATTTCTGCAGGCTCGCCTCGCACGGATATCTTTTTTGATAAAGCCTTAGCCCCGCAAGACTTAGACACTTACCCATATATCATTGCGGCTAAGAAACAAAATAAAAAAACCTTTCTTTATATGCCTACCTTTAGAGATGTCGGAGGGGACTTTTTTGAGAGTACGGGCATCGTCTTTGAACAACTTAATGACGTGATGTCGGGTTTAAACGCTATTTTTTACATTAAAGCTCACCCCAATGCTGGCTTAGATAATTTTAAATTAGATCATTATAAGCATATCAGAGTCGTGCCAAGTTCAATTGACCCTTATCCGCTCATGACCCATGTGGATACCCTGATAACAGATTACTCTTCTATTTATATTGATTTTTTACTGCTCAACAAACCGATTATCTTTTTTGCCTTCGATCTAGAAAGTTACCAAGAAACCTGTCGTGACATGTATTTTCAATACGACGACGTTACCCCAGGAAAAAGGGCACTGAACTTTAAAGATTTACTACTCGCTTTAGTGGGATCTGATTTATATGAAAATGAACGATTGGGATTAAAAAACAAATTTTGGGGTAAAGAGTATCGTTTAGGTTATAAAGCACTCGCAAAAGAATGTTTAAAGGAGCTTGTTTAAGTGAGTGAACAACCACTAATTTCCGTTATTGTACCTGTCTATAATACCGCAGAACTATTAGCTAAGTGTGTGGATTCAATACTTTTACAAACTTGGTCTCATATTGAAGTTATCTTAGTGGATGATGGTTCTACCGATAATAGCGCCGAAATTATTAAGCATTATCAAAAACAATATCCAGATAACGTTAAAGGGCTTTTTCAAGAGAATGCAGGACAAGCAACTGCTAGAAATGCAGCTTTGGATATAATGACAGGAGACTTTGTATCATTTGTTGATTCAGATGATTATATTCTCAGCGACATGCTCGAGTCTCTTTTTGACGCCGCGATCATAACCAATTCTCAAATCGTCATTTCAGATTTTCAAACGGTAAATAAAAATGATGAAATAACAGGCGATTATTCCAGTGGAGAAGTTGCTGAATCGGGCGTTTTGGTGAGTGATAATATCGCTAAAATGGTGTCTATAGTGCCCCAAGTAACAGGTAAGTTATTTGAGTGCAGTTTATTTAAGAACAATACCAACCGGTTTCCTACCGGTATATGGTATGAAGATCTCGCTCTATTGCCGCTATTGGTCTTGACCGCTAACAAAATCTGCAAAGTGCCTCGTTATTTTTATCGCTACTATAAACGAGAAGGGTCAACGACAAAGACGTTTTCAATAAAAGTTTTAGATGCCCTTAAAGCTTTAGAATATATAGATTCTCAATTAGAGGATAAAAAACTTGAAGATAGTTTTAGTAAACAACTTCAGATATTAAAACACAGAACCTGTTACATCACTGCTATCAGGTTATGTGAAGTTGAGTCTAGGCACGATAGAAAAAAGGGCTTTGTATTATTGAGAGGATATATCAGAAGTAATGTTCTCGTTAAGAACGGAATTGATGTATCATCATTTGTCGAAAAATTAGTTGTCTCATTTATATCTTTAGGTTTAGGTAATTTATTGTTTTTATTGAAAAAATGTAAAGGTCTTGGCAAGAAAAAATAAATTGCAACTCAATGGATATGTTATTGCTGTACTTCAAGAAGGTGTAAATAAGAAGTGTGTAAATATGCTCATAAAATTTGTATTTGTCTGTTTGCTTTTAGGAGTAGTTAGTTGCAGCACTCAGAGCCTTGATCCGATTCAGGATTTCTATATCAGTGAACAAAGCATTACAGAGATAAAGGAATTTGACTTTGGGGTTATTAAATTAGCCAGTAAAAACCCTGATAACTTTACCTTTGAGATAGAACAAGGGCACAGGAACCCAAGATATAATACCCTTATTCAAGACTCAGAAATACATTTCATCGCACCGAGTGTGAATAGCAATAAAAAAATCACCTTCAAAGTCAAAATCAATAATGAGCAGGGGTATGTTGGTTCTCTTGATGGAGAAATTAACATTGAAAACCGTATTGTCGAGCCTCAAAACATCGTTCCTAAACCTAATATTTTTTCAAACATGAATATTGTAAAACATCATAGTAAGGTATTAGACCCTATAGGTGTCCCACTCTATGTAAAGGACAGTGAAACCTATTACTCCCCAGTAAGCGTTGCACAATATGCTTACGATTTATACAGCCATTATAATAGATTTCAAACTCAAGAGACCTTAGATAAATTCTTAGTCGTTGCAACTTGGTTTAGAGACAACTGTGTTTACACTCAATACGGTTTTTGTAGTTATAGGTCTGAATTCTCTTTAGATACGTATAAATTAACAACTTATTGGATCACCACAATGGGACAGGGCCAAGCTATTTCATCATTAGTAGCAGCACATTACTTAACTGGCGATGATGGCTATCCTGAGGTTGCTTATGATGCTGTAAGCGCTTTTCTATATCCTATTTCAGTCAAATGAATAACTGCTGATTTCGATGGCGTTGTCTGGTACGAAGAATATGGCTTTGAAGTAATGCCTGCCAATGTATTAAATGGTTTTCTTTTTGCTCTAAGCGGCTTACATCACTTCAATGAAGTATACGATGAGAATTTTTTATCCTATGTTTTTAATACTGGAATAGACAGCTTAGCTAAAAACATAACGCTTTATGATTTTGACTTTACCACTCGATATGATTATTCACCTTCTAAGCAATTAGCCTCAACTAAAGGTGGGCCAGATATCTATCATGAAATTCATATTTATCAGTTAGCCTGGCTATATTTGGTAACCGGCAATACAGATATAAAAACAGCCTCCCATCAGTTTTCAAAACAAAATATGAGTGGGATACAAAGTTTTTATACCGCATTAAAAGAAAAGTCTAAAGAAATTCAG
>Ga0115005_10001961_pt1 | contig 16472 bp, 11 predicted proteins | sample ArcOceMetagenome_FD_87163 | JGI IMG/M metagenome (GOLD analysis project Ga0115005, IMG submission 87163) | Marine eukaryotic phytoplankton communities from Arctic Ocean - Arctic Ocean - Greenland ARC118M Metagenome | ecosystem: Environmental > Aquatic > Marine > Oceanic | place: Arctic Ocean... | reverse complement strand
AAGTATTCGTGGCTCGTGAGTCCGCATAAACAACAGGCTGTGCTGCGGTGAAGAAGAGAACCAAGCGAGCAAGAGAAGGGTGGAGTAGCGGAAAGATAAAAAGAGGAGAAAAGGTCAATACGACCTCTCAAGCTAGTACGCCAAGAAGTGAACACACAAACACACATAACACGTATATCCATACAACACACAAGACTACATAAGTATACCTGATCTATTCCCATTGCAATCGCTGCATTGTTACACATTTAGATTCAATCCTGAAAGAGCAGAGTGCAGTCATTGAATTATCAATAGCTACAGTAATCTCCCAAACAAAAGAGAGAAACAAGAAGCATTCAATGACTGCACCACCAGAAGCTGCGCTAGTCTCGGCGGCAACAAACACAGAAACTAGCCTTGGCTCGGCGGGAAACGGAATCGCCATGAACGGCAATAACAGCATCAAGAGTGAAAATACGGATATGGAAATGGAAATGGATATGGAATTGGCTTCTGATTCGGATCACGGTGGTGGTGGTGAAGCTAGTACTAGTGGCGTTGGTACTGTGCAGACGGTTACTCCAACATCTTCTACGGCACCGTTTCCAACTCCTGCTACTTTTATACCGACCATGTCCATTCCCATGGGATCCGTATCTAGTAGTGCGCACGTTAACGTTAATGCAACTATGAATGGTAATGGTAATGGTCACGGTAATAGTAATGGAGATGCACCGCTGGCGCCAAAGCCGTACCCTCCAGCACCTCCTAGTACTCCCATGGCCACTGCAATGAATGCTGCGGCTGAACCCTCACCGATGCAGTTACCTCCTACTTCTTCTACTGATACAACTATGGATGCAAATGCAAATGCACCAAGAACAAGTCCAGTTGTATTTGACAGCCATGCCATCAATCAAGCAGTAGCGGCGGCCCTTAGTGCACATCCTGAATCCGATGAAAAAAAGAGGGATCAATTAAAAGCCATGTACCTCGCTGGCTTTCATGCGGCTGCACAGGTCTCTCAACAAACTCCTGCTACTGATACTGCACCTGCTACTGATATTACTACCACTGCTTCAAATGTTAATGTTCATACAGCAGTTAGTGGTGACAATATCGCTATCGCTCCTAATCATGCTGCTGCTCCCGTATCCATTGACAATACTTTAACACCACATCAAGATGGTCAGCAGGCATCGCAACAGCAGCAGCTAGTTCACCAGGGACATCCATTGGAATCGCAGCAGCAACAACTCCAGCAGCAAACTAGTATGCTTCACCCTTCCATATCAATGCATAGCCTCGGAGGAAGCAGCCTTCACCCTTCCATATCAATGCATAGCCTCGGAGGAAGCAGCCTTCACCCTTCCATATCAATGCATAGCCTCGGAGGAAGCCTTCACCCTTCCACATCAATGCATAGCCTCGGAGGAACAACAACGCCAGGAGAACAACCTGCCAGCATATTGCGCACTGCAAATTCTCCCGGTGGTGCACTTGTTCCATCACCTATACCACTCGTTAACAGTACTACTGGCAATGGCAATGGTAATGACAATGTCAATAACTCTTCTGCCACACCATCTACACCCACACATGCTGGTATTGGCATGGGTGTTGATATTGGTATGGGACAAGGATCACCAGGACTCACATCTTCTGGAAGAATGACCACACGCTCCGCTCGAAAATCATCTATTGCACCATCCAGATCCATGCCCAACATTGTCTCCTCTTTCAAACCCGTCCCATCACCACTCTTGGGTGGCATTGCGACTGTTACCTCTGGAGCAGGAATCATCAAATCTGCAATTGCAAATGGTAATGTAAATGCATCTTCGTCCACTCCTTCTTCCACAGCGGCATCGCCCAAAGCGGGAGCTTCTCCTTCAACTCCTTCTAGTACGGGAGTGGGAACTGGAACGGGAGGACATTCAAATCCTTTTCCGAGGAAATTGATGGAGATGCTCAAGAAGGAGGATCAGGCGATTGTTTGTTGGTTGCCGAGGGGGGATGCGTTTATTGTTCGGGATGCTGATCGGTTTGTGACGGATGTTTTGACACGTTACTTTCGGCATACCAAGGTATGTATTATGTATATATGTATTATGGCCATGTTCCATGTTGTGGATATTGGATGTTAGGGGCTTTGTGGCATTGTTTTTGTATTCGAGTGTAGGAAAGGAAACTCACCACTACCATTTTTTACACACAACACAGCTTACTTCATTCCAAAGGCAATTGAATTTATACGGCTTCAGACGCATTACAAAAGGGCCAGACGCAGGCGCCTACCGACACGATTGGTTCAACAGGGATAAACCAGAACTATGCGCACAAATGAAACGTTCCAAACAAAAGTCTGGTCAATCTCCCAAATTTGGTCCAGGGCCTAGTCCACGCCTTCGAGCGAATTCTGTTTCTTCTCTGGCGTCTTCTCCTTCTCATACGCCAGAGATAAATCCCATTACTATGTCATTGGAGCCTTCTATTATGGCGTTGGGGACTGCTAGAGCTGGTATGGTGCATAGTATGAGTGGCACGCATCTTTCTGGTGGAAGTGGAACGCATCTTTCTACGTTTAGGACTATGAATGGTGGAATAAATGGAATTGGAAGCGGAAGCGGACATGGAGATGGAATGTCCATGAGTAGTGGTGGTATGGAGAATAATGCTACGAGGCCATTTCCGGCTTTGATTCCTCCTAGAACGGGCCTGGGGATACTCATGTCTTCCAATACCCACGATGCAACAGTGGCATCTACACAAGGGCATGGTCAGGCTCAGGGACTTGCAGCACCGGGACAGGGACGGCCTCGACCCCAAGCACCTGTAATGTCACAAAATTCATTCTTGAACCAGGAACAAAATCGCCTTATGCAACAAGATATGATTGATCGGGAACGCCAAGCGTCATCTCTCGCATCCGCGGGATTGTTTGCAGAAAGGGTAGATAGCTGTCAGCCAACTCCGGAGGTTGGTTCCATGATGGCCCCGTCTAATGTGGACCATACCATTGATTTCCTTAATCTTGATGGAGGTTTTGTGAGTGAGTCGGCGATGGAAGAGTTTGAAACGGATTTTTCGAGATTGTTTGATGCGGAAAATGAACAATATAATATGGAGACGGACGGGAATGGGTGGCCTAGTATTGATGGGCAGCTGTAATAGTGAATGAGGAAGTGAGGAATTGGAGGGAAGCGTGGTGTGATTTGGATTGGATTGGTTGTTTATAATGAATGAGGAGGAAGAGAAGGAATAAAGGACGTCGGGTAGAGGCAATAGCGGAAGAATGCGAGCAATGCTTGTAGTTTGATCTACATGTGTACTGTGTTCTTGAACTCATATCCATTTGCTCCATACACTACTACCGTAATAGTTAAAATGAGGAGGAATGGAACGAAGGAAGAAAGTGAGGTTTCATTTCGTTTGAACTTTATGTCGGCGTCTGCACTTTAGTAGATGAGGGAAAATATCATAAAGCTTGGGATGAAGCAGTTTTGTTAAAGATTATTGTAAAGCCTTAAAATTGGTTACACATACATGACAGAATGAGTGATTATGAGATACACGAACACGAGTTCATGTGCTGTCGACACAAATTGACTATTGTTGAAAAGCTATGCATTCAAATTATTACATTCAGAACTATACCATCATAAGTCATAAGATACTATGGAAAAGACGCCGTGGGTCTTCTGTGAGCGAAACCTTCTTTATTGCCGCGATGAAAGCTATCATTCGGCAGAAGAATTAATAATGCAAAGCCTTTCTGAACATGATAAATCATGCGACATGACAGCAACTTCTTGCGTTTGTGAGATTTTGAATCATCTCGAAGAAACAACTATGCACGTTTCAATATCCATCATCTACTATAGTCAACCAATACATGATGTTCCCAGCCGACGCGCTCAAGAACAAGAGAGAAGATTTGGTTCCTATGTTTCTTAAATGTCTGTTGGAAGGTAAATGTCCCCTTTCGTTCTACATTATGGTGGCTAGATCCATTTCACTGACGATGGCATGAACGCCCTACCTTCTCATCGCCGCCACGGAGGATTCCTCACATTGGTAACCGATCCTGCTTGGCGCAACAAGTTTAAGCAAGTCATTGGAGGTCCTACCAAAGGCAAGAAATTTCCGGGAGCTCTCTGTCACAATCACGCATCCCCTGACTTTCCCACTCCTATCAAAGATGATTGGACCAAGGATTGTGATCTTAGCTGGTCCGATAAAGAAAAAGCGAAGAAATACTTCTCATACCAAGATTGTAAAGAATTGAATAATGGCGATGATGGTGGTAGCAAGAGTAGCAAGAGTACTAGGAGTAGCAAGAGTAGTAGGAAAAAGGTAAGTTGAGAAATTGAAGCTCATATTTTGTGTGCAGATTCATTACATACTTCGTTCTCATTGTCGATGTCCTACCATGGTGGCTTTCTTGTTTCTATTAGTCAAAGGACTGAGAGTACCCTGAAAAGAAGAACTTGCGTGTGTAAAGGATAGATGTTAGTATGAAATATATGTTTTAGGAGGCGCTTTGTTTTATCGTGGCACACAGTACGGTGAAGGAGTACACGTACGATACGAATGAGCATTATGAGCAAGTACAATACTCGCGCCGTGATGACAATCTTTGACACTGATGGATACACCTCTCGTTCTATGCAAGTGTCCCAGAGTATCAAAACAGTATAAATTACATTTCAAACATATTGTTGAAAACACTTTTTCGTAAAGGGGTGCAAGGATGTTGAAAGAGCCGCTTCGTTTCTTCGTGGCACACAATAGTGCGGACGAATGATAATTATCAGCAATACAAAATGTTACTCCAAGTGTACTAACCGTGCCTCAACGAATCTTTGATTCTGCACTGCTGTTGGATAAAGTAAGGTTCGACAGTACTATCATAATCTTCGGCGATACTGCTCCTGGATACTCTACTATCACCCGTTCGTTCTATGCAAGTGTCCAATTTTCAAATCAGCAAAAGGTTATTATATATATTGAAATACATAAGCATTGTTTCAACTGTAATTATGAAACATTACAAGCATTGGTGTTTTCAGTCATACGAAATCCATCTTGAAAAGCCTGCCCGCGAACAAAAAGCTGTCACATCAATCTTTCTTTCGTTTCTCTTGTTATTTCCGAAACACAAAACACAACGACACAAGAAACGACGGCACAACTTTTGCCTTGCTTCTTGCTTCTTGCTTCTTGCTTCTTGCTTGTATACACACATATAGTAGTGCAGCGTACATCACCATCATGTCATCTAATCAGTGGACCGATGATGAATTAGAAGGCTGGCTGAAAACCCTTGTCGTCGGAGTCACCATTGCAGGCATTGTATATTATCTCTTCTCTCCTACTAGGCAAGCAGTCGTTCCACCGCCACAGCAAAACCAACAGCAGCAACAGAATCAAAGACAAAGGGTCCTTGCCCAGCGTCTGCCAACTACCGGACGACCTCAACAAACTGTAACCAGAGAGGATGATGAAGAAGGAATTGACTATTTCCTCAAATCTCTCGCTCGCGTTCCGCCACATCATACACCTCGATCTTCGTCGTCTACTTCGCGGGTTTTATCCCATGATGGGATCGTACCATTTCGCTTCACGAAAGCCGCAACTGTTGAGGCCAAGCAGGCACAAGTATCTTCTCTTTCTTCGAACAATGGAACTGTAACTGCCACCGGAACCACCGGAATCGCTGATGAAATGTTTCTCAATCGCAAAGATAGAGCTAGGATTCTCGCCAAGCTATTCAAAAAATTAGATCCGCCCGCCAAAGGGAGTATGCTCGTCCTCTCCATCCCATCTTCTCAGATCGGCAATGCAAATGCCAAACTGCAACGAATTTTGTATTTATTAGGAACATACTATAACCTCTTTGTCATGGTAAATTGCGACAACGATCAGGAAGATAAAGATCAAAAGGAACTGAATCACAATGATTACGAAAAGGATAAGGAGAGATGCGCTTTTCTCATTGCAAAACTTTACGATTCCGAGTACCAGTCTAGACAAATATTAACGGAGGACGTACTCCCTTCGCATCGCATAGTGGTGACTAAATCGGTTGCTTCGAGGGTAGCATTTGTGAGATCATTTCCAAAGGCTCCAGATTATATTATTGGGAGTGACAATGATTGTCACTTGGAGGAGGAAGAGATGCAGACCCTGTTGACCAAGTTTGGGTATAGGGTGACTCTCAAGAACTTGGATAATTTGCTTTCGTAGTAAAGACTGATGACTGTATGATGTCATATGGCATGATCGCACGGTTAGAACGACACAATGGTGTCATTTCGGGAAGAGGCTTCAAGAACTACAAATACATTCTCAAATTCGGAAAATGTTGATATTGAATAGGTCTCTGTGGAATTAGAAAAGAAACGGGGCAATTGTCAATATAAAAATGCAGTACAAGTACACAGATCACCCATCCATGTGGACGACAACAAGAAAAAATTAAATCTAGTTTATGTTGAATTTGTTGCTCATTAGCGCACCCATGTCCATCGCATCCCTATTATCAGCCAAGTAGAGCCACAGAAGGTGCGCAATGCTCACCACAATACCAATTGTAAGAGTGCATTTCACAACTCGCACAGGGATCATAAGGATGAACCAGACGATCTTGAATAGGGTGGAAAAGAACCAAATAAAGAAGAAAGATAGGATATCTGTAGAACCGGAATCCTCGTGCTGTGGTTGCTCCTTTTCTTGCTGTTTTTTCGGTTTTTCCATTTCCTTCTGCGCTTGCTTCTGGGGAGCAGGTTGCCCTTGGCCCATATTCTCTTTCATTTTTGGATCCTTATCTACAGATGCAGCTACCACAGCTGGTGCAGGTGCAGGAGGCATCATCATTGTTGGTGGTGCATTATCTACCGCATGACCAATTCCATTCGCCGTGGGACTTGCCATGGGTTTCGCAATCGCAATAGGCTCCGAAGCCAAAGCCGATGCCGCAGAAAACACATTGGAACAATAACTCTCCCTAATCTTGAGAGCTTCTTCATAAATCGGATCCAACCAATATTCCTCATCATTTCCCTCTGAATCAATGAAAATCACCTTACCAAGAGCCCCATCCATATCTTCCACATCTGCAAATGTCTTGAATTCATACCCCATGATAGAACCATTGTCTCCAATCACTGGCAAACCATGACGACATGAATTACCATGAATGTGAAGGATACTCCCATCTGCTTCCACCTTTGCCAAGACCTCCAAGGATTGTTCATCCTTTACATTCGAATTTTTCCAATATCCCTCTACACTCTCTGCCCATTCCACAGGGGGGTACGTGTACGATCCATCCTCATTTTCATTTTCATGTTCCTCTACAAAACAATAATCCTTCAATTCATCCCCGCCATAAGGCTTCCTCACGACAAATTTCGCAGAGGGACTCATGAAAATCGCTACCACAGTCTCCACGGCCCGACTCGCGACATTCAAATCCTTCAAAGGATCCGCACCGTCCCTCTTGGGTTCCGGAGATTTCATCCTCCTCCTTCCTCGTCCTCTATTCCCATCCCGCTCCATACCTCTTCCATTCCTTTCCGTATTACCATTGGTAATATTAATGGAGGAAGAGTCCTTTTGCTGGAATTTCATATTCATAACTTGCGATTCCAATTCTGCCATTCGTTTCAGGGCCTGTTCCTTTTCTTGTTGCGCGAGGCGCAATCTCTTTGTAAATTCCAATTGTGTCGAAGATACAGATACAGATACAGTCTGCTGTGGATCATGTTCCTGTTCCTTTTCATCTGTTTGTGTTTCTTGTATTTCTGGAACATGAACATGCATGTCGCCAGTGGCAGTGGTCACTCCTTCCGCCTTTGTCACCTCCAGGTGTGTTTCTTCTTTCGTTCCTTCCGTTTCTTTTACTTTTGAAACTACCACCACTGGTGGAGCAACTTTACCTGCACCATTGATATTACCATTTACAATGCCGTTGCCGTTACCGTTACCGTTGCCATTGGTATCTTTCTTCTGTTTCACCAATTTTCCCACCAATGTAGCCGTCGCTGGAGTAGTAGCTGCGGCTGCAGGTGCAGGTGTTGGAGTAGTAGCATTAGCTGTAGCATCAGCAGTAGTAGTTGCATTGGTGGTCCCATTTGCATTCTTCACATTCACATTCACATTTGCATTCTTCACATTCACATCAATTTTCCTGGGAGGAGAAGCAGCCGCCTCACGCAATGCTTGCAAAGTAAGTCTTTTACTACTACTGGATTCACGTAAAAGCGGTGGACGAATGGTTGTTGGTGCCTTAGCTGCTGCTGCTGCTGCTGCTACTACTACTGGGGCGGGTTTCATATGAAGAGCGGGAGCGGGGGCGGTATTGCCGTTCATTTGTAGAGGTGCATGATTGTGTTTGGTACCTTTCGTAGTATTCGTATTCGTATTCGCATTATTAGTAGTAGTATTAGTAGTAGTAGTGTTTGGTAGAAAAGTCCCAATGACTTTGGGAGGTTCCACAACATGTGGAATACCAATGGGCCTAGAACGATTCAAATAGGATGCAGGAATGGAAGAAGAAGGTGTGGGCAGACGAGATGGCGAAGCACTCGTCTTCGTAGTAGTAGTACTCGCACCTGTGGCTGTGGCTGTGGCTGTGGCTGTGGCAGTATTGGTATTGGCAGTGGTAACGGCCTTGGCTCTGGCGAGTATGGCGGATGCATTGGAGGATTTGGATTTAGCTTTGAGGGATTGGAGTTGTGCCCTTCGTTGTGCAATCTTTTCATCGACATAGGATGGTGGTGGTGATGCTCCTGGTGCACTTCCATTAGTATTAGTACCGTTAGTGTTACCGTTAGTGTTACCATTAGTAGAGAAAGGAGCAACCGCCCTCAGCTTCTTGGTTGGTGGAGGAAGATTTGGTGATCCCATCGTCTTGTTGGTGTTGGGCAGCATCACTTTATTACTGGTACTGGTACTGGTACTGTTACTGTTACTGTTAATGTTACTGTTCGCACCAACACTAAAATTAACAGATCCAGGGAGCGGAATACGAGAAGAATAAGAAGACGTTGGCGGTGAACCTATCCTTCCTGTTCCTGTTAATGCTCCTGGTGTTAATGTTCCTGGTTTTGACTTTGATTTGTTACTAGCATCGGGTGTTGTGCCTGGTGCTGGATATGCTCTGTACTCTTGCATGATTGATTGATTGATTTATTGATTGAATTATGCGGTTGAGTGATTTATTCACTGATTGATTTATTTCTATTGGAGGGTTGTTGTTGTTGTTGTTGGGAGCTTGCTTGTTGCTTGCATGTCTACTGCCCTAGCTTTTGTACCTTTGCTTTCTTCGTTGCTTGCTTGCTTGTTGTTTTGCTTGTTTGTTCTTCGCTCGCATTTATTGATTGATGTGTAATTTTTTTCAAACAACAATCCAAACGGCTTCTCGCTTCATAGGGGGACTCAACTAATTTGGTCACATGTTATCTCACCCCAGGTCATTGACAGTTTAACGGTTTTGACATTTCGCGAAGAAAGAAGCACAAAACAACCACATCACAAGAACGAAGAACCCTCCACCACCGACCACCACTAATGCATCCAAACCAAATTTACTTCACCAACTGACTACTACTACCTGGCACAGCTAACTTTAACCTGCACCAACCTGCAACCTTACACCTAGGCACTCAATAAACAATATAACCTCAACACCAACACCAACATCAACATCAACATATAACCTCAAAACCAACATCAACGTCAACCATGGCAAGCATGAACTTCAGTTCCGGCAAACAATACGTCCGACCACCGCAACGAGGAATATTCCCCCTCGACCACTTCTCCGAATGCAAACCCCAAAAAGAATCCTACCTAACATGCCTCAAAAGTCCCACTGCCAAATCCCAACATAACAAATGTCGGGAATTCTCCAAACAATACCTTGAATGTCGAATGGAGAAGGAACTCATGGCCAAGGAGGATTTGAATGATATGGGGTATTCCGAAGAGGCGAGGTTGAAGGAGGGTCAGGCGGTGGAGTATGATAAGAAGAAGGAGAGGGAGGGGTATACTGCTGGGAAACATATTGGGGTTTCGACTATGAAGTACTGGTGGCAGAAGTAGTTATTTGGTTTTTATTCTATTGGTTGTTATTCTATTGGTTGTTGATTGAATGTTGGAAGTGGGGAATTGGGTGGTTGGAAATGGAAATGGTATCGTGTCGTGATGTTATGAATGTATGGTATCCTGGTTCTATGGAATGGATATGATCATTGCCATTGCCATTACCATTACTATACTGCGAAAGTGACTGATTTGTGAAATGAAGGAACCGTGAATGAGCATTATTGCGCAATAGATGGAATTGCAGTATGATACTGCAATGGCTGACAAAGATTGATTGAATGCAGCTGAATGAGAAGTACAAGTATGATACTATACTGCGAATTGAATACAGTATCATTCTTGCAAACTGCAAACAAAGAGATTGCAACCTCAGTTAGTTAGGTAGTTCAATGGGCATTATGCATTATTGGAAAACGTTGGATACACCTACCGTATTATTGAATTTATGAATGGTCGACTGATGGATGGATGGATGGATGGATGGATGTATACGTATATAAAAGTGACGTTTTACTATACTACGTGTAGGCTATACTCCAGGCTACTCCATGGAAGTAATGCGGTATGGTATCATACGCGGAGAAAAGAAGGATACAGGACTAAATTTAAAAGCATTCCTAGTTCCTGTATTCTACAACGTGTTTGTTGTGTGATCGAATAATACTAGTATACACTGGGACTGGCAATGCACACACTGCACCGTGTACCTACCTGCTACCTGATATGGCAACGGTACCGGTAGATACAATTGCTCAGTAAGAATACTAAATACAGTAGACTACTATAGACGTAAAATTAGTTTGTCACAACATTGAACATTGAACATACAACAGTGATCATTTTCAATTTCAATTTCACAAATGACTGAAAAAATGGCATTTCTTTGTAACAACGCCCAAAGGCTGCTCTCCGCACAAACAGTAGTACTCTCTAGTGCTACCACCCCCACATACCAAATTCAAAATGTAAAAAAGTCGTTAACGTGTTACACGTGTAGTACCCGGCAAGAGAACATTGAACAAGGAAGCGAATCTGGAAATTAGTACAGTAGTACCCGGTACTACTGCTATACAACCCATAAACAACACATAACTCAACAAAAATATCCAGTTTGAAGTTGTTCCCTTTTGTGTAGAAACACATGACCGCATTCCGCGATAATATGCGGCCTTTCGACTGCTGATCTAAGCAGTCATCAAAACAAAAGAGAAAAAGACGGAGCTAGAAATAGTAATACTCGTGGATTGTTACAGCAGCATATCGCCGGTATATAGCACGCCGTTCGGTTCTCTTATTCCAGAAACGAAGAAAACAAAGCAGTTTTGAAGTTGGGCTGGTTGGGCCTGTTGTTGAAGTTTTTAATCTAGGATTCTTTTCGACATTTAGATTCAAATTGCTGTTTGAAGGTCGCTGTTCATCTAATGGCCTTTCCGGACATTCAGACTATTTTCAATTTATCCATATTGAATATTCTCTGACGACGTCGTGTCCGACCAGAACCTACTTTCGAACTTGCAGAGAAGAACCGGTCATAACCAGCTGCTTTCTAAAACATTGATTGGAATTCTTTTTATTTGTCCCAACGCTTCGTCCGTCCCAAGAACAAGAAGTGTTAACTCATGCCGCACGCACTACACGACGGGTACAGGTAGTTTGATAGACTTTCTAAAATTGAATATATTTATTATTTATGTTATGTGGATTATGCAACATTTTTTCGCAGCCACCAGCATTGCATTATTAAAAATTATGCTGATGAGAAAAAAGAGAAGGATTCACGGACTTCTTCCATGCTTGTTGATGAAACGGAGAAGTTTCAAACTAAATCAAATTGCATGACAGTAAAAACTTAATCATCACCAGCCTCTTCACTTTTAGAGAAAGTGAAGAGGTCGTCATTTTCGTTTTCGCCAAAATTAATCCCACTCAAAATTGATCCAAATTTGGCACGGTCCAAGTTCGAGGAAAAAAATGCCTCCTCTCCAACAATATTTTGGTGGCATGAATTGAAAGCTTCGGCAGGTTGGATGTCCATTGCCATTGATCGGTCTCCACCTGGATCAACGTCATCAACGGTTCCAAATTGCTTTTGTTTGGTAGAGCTTCTTGCTTTATCCTTGGCTTTGGGAAGATTACTAGATACTTTGCTCCTCCTCTTGGTTCCCTCCTCCTCCTCTTCTTCCTGTTGCTCGTCCACCTTTGTCCTCTTACTTCCCGCCAGGTGCTGTTTTGTAGCGTCGTATTCCTGCATTTCCGCTGCGTAGCGATGTAAGTCCTTCGTAGCCAATGCCTTGTAGAACTTCATTGATTTCTTATCAAGCTTCTTCCATCGAGCTCCAATAGTTTTGGCAAGGCTCTCGAAACCAATCTTGCCATGAGGTGTCTTTTTCTTGCCTGGCCAAGTGATGCTATTGCGAATTCTATCGTCCTCGTCGGAAGTCTCTGGTTGCTTCTCGGGGATGGCCTGCAGAATTCTCTTTCTTTCATCTTTGAAGAAAAAATTATAAGCAGAGAGAGGTCGGCGAGGGGAGTCTTTTGGCTTTTTCTTCCTTGTTCTCTTCTTTTTAGCCTCCCCTTGTTTAATCATATTTGTGGTGGTTCCGATGCTCCTCTCGCTGCCACTGCTCACGAAGCTTTCAGTTCGTGTGCGTTCTTCTGTTTCACAAGGAGGAGGGCGGGTGGCTGCAGGATCTTGTTCTTGTTGTTCTCTCTCAGCAAGAATACTAGTAGTACTGCTGATAGGAGGAGCATCAAGAGCATTTCTCCTTGTTAGTACACGAGGATTGGTATCGGTATCGTTCGCTTGCTGGTTCTTATTAGAAGAACTATAGGCGGGAGCACTAGTAGTACTAGTACTGCTGTGCGTAGTATTATCGCCGGATGCACCGAATTTGTTCTGCTGCTGGTGGTGCTGCTGGGCAAGAAAATGGTATTGGTTAAAGTGCTGGCCTTGCTGTTGATGAGGATGAAGTTGAGGATATCCAAGCATATTCGAGTTGCGGTTCTGTTGGTGCTGCTGCTGCTGGTTGTTGCAGTAATTTCCGCTGAACACAAGAAATGGATCAAGAATGTTGTTGTAGCATTTTTGGCCTGAAAAGTGCGAGGAGAAGGGCTGATTCAGACCAGCGTTGGCAACTGCATCGTCGGGATGGTGAGGAACATTCATGCCTGGTGCTGTTGGTGCGTTTGACATGCCACTAGTACTAGCCTTGTTTGTTGAAAGCATGAAAGAGGACGAGAAATTGTTGCTATAGTTTGCTGGTGCTGGTGCCCCTCCTCCTGCTGCTGGTGATACTGGTGGGACACGGAGGGAGGGACTTGGATCTTGTTGAAGAACAACAAGATTCGAGGGTTGAGAGTTCATCATAGGCAACTGGTAGTTAATGAGAGCTGATTCTTGAGATTCGTAACTACTAGCATTCATGGTATAATCTTCTTTGTTGTTGATGTTGTAATACTGGTGGCTTTGTTGGGCCCCTCTGTTCTTTTTATTGTCGGCGTTGTTGTCCTCACTTCTCAGGATTCCGGCGATTCGGCGGTCTTCAGGTTCGGGGGATCTAGTGCCGCGATAGCTGCTGCTATTGTTCATTGGCTGGTAAGAAGGTGGCATGTATATTTATTGCAGCTAGACGTGGGAGTTCTTGAGTTGTAATGAGAACAATTTGAAAGTGCGCACAGCTCCCTTAATAGAATCTTTAATACAAAGAAATCAACTTGTTTGTTAGAGCCTCCTCTATACTGAATACCGGTTACGAACGAGACTGCGAAAACACAAGTTCTCTTCTTTTTCTAATAAATGAATCTTTCAGGAACCAGATTAAGGCCTAATGGAGGAACCGTCTGACCGCCAACAGTCTTTCCAGATTTACCAATTTCTTGGGAACTTCAAACTTGTCGAAGAATCTGATTCATAGCGGTCCAAAAACGCTGACAAACGCACCAAATTAAACACTAAATACCTCGCTTTATTGTTAATGCATTTCACCCATTCCAGTGTGTTCATGAGAAGTTATTCAGTTAGTTTTCCCTCAAATTAGAAAGCCCCATTTGGCGATTTGGCTTCGGCTTTCGGATGACTATTCTGAATGACCCGTAATCGTTTTGGCCTTCTTTAAAAAGGAAAGCATGCAAAAAATGTCATGTTTTCTGTTGGTAAAGAAAGTCCGTGGGAATTCGGACTGACGCACCTCCAAAACTTACGGGAAAACAAAGTAAAACTTACGGGAGAAAACAAATTGACTAATAAACCACATTGTGGCACTGGTAATACTCGTGTTGTTAGCTAAAATACTAAAATAATCAATATTTGTCGAATTGTATTTAGTATAGTGGCATCGTCATGAGGAGCAAACATGTCTTGGACACACTTGGGCACACTTTTTTCTCACGATAAGTTTGTTGAGCACACTTTTTAACACACTCTGACATACTTTGGCGCATTCCTGTGCATCATGACCAATCGTACCGGGAGGGTAGTTTACGACGTTGGTAGGTCATTGATGGAACGATAAACCTGTGCACAAAACATCTTCAAATAATTATGAGAAGGCTATGGGAGCATCACTTAGATTGTTGGGCACCTCCACTCCACCTTCACCCCGGTACTCACCGTGCAATTTTCGTCTTTTGAGGTGCGTCCTCTGGTACCGGTACGTCATTTCTCGCACAAAACCTCGTTGGAGGGAAGTAGCCGTTTCTCAAGAAAACGCCCATCATGTTTACGATACAACACGACTTGCAACGGTGTAATGAAGTCTATTTAATATCACTACTTGAACCTCTTGGAATGAGGAATTTGTAAGTTGTTGTGTTTCTGGACTTCTTTTGTATTTAATTACCGTCTAGTTTCCGGATTCCGCGAACTAATATCATATTCAAAGTTTGGAAAAACAGACCCTTCCCTGTTCAATGCAACCAAAGCTTGCAAGTTGCAAGCGAGCATTGTTAGATGGCTCCAATTTCAAATTGCTTATTATTCTCTTGTAGATATAAAGTAGTCTTTTTACTAAATATGAGCTAGTATTTTTAAATATTCTGAGATTGCAATGCCGCAGCCATTGCAATTCAAAATGCCTTCTCAGGATGAAATACCTCCTCATAAAGAAACCTTTTCATAAACAACAATACAACTTGACACCTCCGCAATCACTCCATTGATTGAAATACTTCAGCTCTCTGATGATCGGTCTACCCGTGGTCCGTCCCATCATCAGAGTTCCTATGAGTTCCTATGTTATAATTATTATCCTCGTCTGTGTGGTATTCTATTCCGATAAACTCATCAGTACTCATTTTCTAGCAAGCTCCCAAGCATGCGAGAAGAATTTGAAGAGTGTTCATCGGATTCGACGCCAGAGGATGATTCTTGTGCAGGATCATTGTCTGGGTGTGATTGGTGCTAGTGATGGTGTTGTGTTGGTATCATAACTAGAGCAGGAGGGTGGAGTGAAGGAGAGGGGAGAGATTGGATTTTTTGTAGCTAGTAGATTTATTATTTGAAATTGAAAAGTTAGTACTAGATACGAGATGAAACTGTTTTATTGTTATAAAATAGATTCAAATGATTCCTACCCCATAATCCTCAATATTTGGAGGATCGGGTGTGTGGATGTTTATCCTACGAAAGGATTCACTCGGTCACTATGTTGTTAATCCAAATGCCTTGCCGCTGTCTGAACTGTAGAATTCACGACCTTGATGCGGGTTTCAAATGTAGGACTAGAAGGAACGAGAGGATCTTAAAATCAGTCTTATTGTTCAGGATTATTCAAATAGAATGAGATGATAGCTCAATCACTCATTCCATGCTCTTCTTTGCAGCATTTAGGTACGACGTTTTATGTGGCTCCCGTGTGGTCTTGCCAACCGTCCTAATATTGTCGCTAACGGTTTTACTCGAAATATCACTTCCAACACACTATTCATAGCTGTTTTTAGCATCATACTTACATTGAACATGTACCTTCTTTTAGTTTTTGGAATAGTGAACACCGCAGTCATGTGAATACTAGTATTGATTATGCAACGACCGACACGAGGATGCCATAGCAGCAACAATAAATCAGAAGAATAGAGAAACTGGTCCTACATCCACACACACATTCCTCCCAATATTGAGGAGCAGGGAGCAGGGAACAGGAATCATTTGAATAATAAAACAGTTTCATTTCGTATTATATCTAATTTTTTTCAATTATAAATTTACAAAAAGTCTAATCTATTTCTCACTCCCGCCTTCCTCTAGTACCAACACTAACACTAACACCAACACCAACATTAGCACCAAGCACATCCCGACAATGATCCTGCGCAAGAATCATCCTCTGCGTCGAATCCACATGCTTCATAACCTTCATCACAAGCGGATGATCCCTCTT
>Ga0115005_10001960_pt1 | contig 16473 bp, 38 predicted proteins | sample ArcOceMetagenome_FD_87163 | JGI IMG/M metagenome (GOLD analysis project Ga0115005, IMG submission 87163) | Marine eukaryotic phytoplankton communities from Arctic Ocean - Arctic Ocean - Greenland ARC118M Metagenome | ecosystem: Environmental > Aquatic > Marine > Oceanic | place: Arctic Ocean... | reverse complement strand
GTTGTAAATCCTTTAATGGATAAATGCAAGCTAAAAACTATGTGACCCTACTCTTATTAGTTCTATTCAATATAGATTAAATGTTATGATGAAGTAACAGCTAATAAGAAAGAGGGTGCTAAAAATAATAATTTAAATTACAAAAAAAACAAGTTTATGACTAAAAAAAACTCACTATTGCCTCAGATTACTTCTGACTTAAAATCTTTTTTCAAGAAGGCTTTCTCTAGATTTTATTTTGACTCACCTCAAGTACGTCTTTTGTTTATGATTACACCTTGTTTTGTTCTAGATACAAAGGAGAAAGAGATTGGTTTATGTTGGGGGTATTGGGGAGTTGTGTTTTGGTATGGTAAATATGGTGAGTAGTCGTAAACTATAGTTTTTTTTTCATAATTTTACTTATGGGGCAATCTAGAATTTTAGAAAACTATAAATATATCGTGTCGGAAATAAAACAACTAGGGCATACTTGTAAATCAGACAAAGAGTTTAAAGAAGGGGCTATTAAGCTTGTTAATCTAGCTACAACAAAAGACCTTAAAGAACCGCCCTTTATTGATGAATGTTAGCGCCTTTGTGAATCGGGGAATGTCTGTATCCCTTTTTCAAAGACGACAATTGAATCATAAAAAGATATTGATGCCGTTTTCTTATGAAATTCAAGTCTTTCTTTACTTCCAACCTCTAAAGTATCTTTCTTAAAGTGATTAATGTGCAAGGAGTCTATAAGGTCTTTGCTTTTTTCAATAAAAGTATTATCTCCTTTCATTTGCCCGCCAAAATTCGTAAAGTAAGAAGTGTGAGTATCTTCAACCAAGAAAACACCATCGTCTTTAACGTGGTCGTACATCATATCGAAAGTCAATTGTTGTTGATTCATCCAATGCCCGCCATCATCAATAATAATATCAAATGGCTCATTGTTTTTCTTAAACTCTTCCCAAAAATGAGGATGCGCTTGGTTTCCTAATTCAATTTTTACGTTGCTTCCAAAGTTTTTTTGTAAATCTAAACAATCGGGGTCTATGTCCAATCCTACAATTTCAGAGTCATTAAAATAGTAATCCCACATTTCTAAGCTTCCGCCGCCCATAACACCAATTTCCAAAACTCGGACGTTTTTTTTGTCAATGAATCGAGAAAAATGTTTTTCGTAAATATCAAAATAATGAACCCATTTATAGCACTTCATTTTGTGCTTATGGTTATGAAACCAATCCTTTAACTTGTTCATAAATTAAATATAAGAAGTTTATTTTAACCAAAACGTCAGCTTAATTCAAATTGCCCTTATTGAAAGAATCATTGATTTAACAACTATTATCTTAATGAGCGATTTTCGTGCGGAAAAGATACTGAGGGGATAGGCTTTTTTAAATAAGAACATATTCCTTGCCAAGAATGGCTACCATTAAGATTCAATGTAAATAATTTCCACGCCCTACCATCAAAGTGTACGGCTACATCATTATTAAACTTTTCATAATATGAGGTTATATAATGTCCTTTGTTTTTATATGCTGATTGAGAATTTATTCCTTCTAGTTTACTGAAATAACGAACAAATGAAGAGTACCACAGAGAACTATCTCTTTTATTTAAGACAAATGTTGAATCAGGATAAGCTGCTTCAATCGCTTTTATGTCCCCTAATGTGTAATCTATTAAGATACCGCAAACATCCAATGTTTTCATTTTAGATATTAGCGTTTCTATGTCTATATTGTTATCGGGAGAGGTTGAGGTTAATATTTTAGACCTTTTATAGCCCATAATAGTTAATGCCTTTATAGTAGTCTGTATACCCGTCCTACGTCTTCCAATTAAAAATATTTTTTTCATAATATACTCATTACATTTAAATTAAAGCACACCCAAATTCTTTTATGAAGTAGAAACTAATTCATCTTTAGCTTTCCAAATATTAATAATGGCACGCTAATTATCGGTAATATTAGCTCGCCGACAATAGGTATATCTTTTCCTTTCAGTCTTGCTCGGTAAGCGAAAAGTAAGCCCGCCCCTATTGCTCCAATACCTACTAATGTGTTTTTATTTATCGTCATAATATATGTTTTTAAGCTCCGCAACCACAGTCGGCTGAAGAATAACTATCCCCAAGGCACTTGGTCATAAAAGCTTCTCTTCCTTCTTTAGAGCCGAACTTCATAGCTTCCGTTTTCTTATTGCATTCTGATTTATTGCCAAAAGAAGGTCGTCCAAGCGCTTTCCTTTCTTTAATTTTCATAGGCTTCCACCAAGAAAAATATAATGTTAAACCAATTACTGCTACTACCGCTACTCTCGCTACCGCCAATTCTTTATCGTTCATAATTGTTATTGTTGTTCAAATTTAATGTTACCTAAATCTCTTTTTATTCTTTTAAGCGTCTCTACGTCAATTGTATTTCTTTTCAAAGAAGAGCAAGAAAGACTTGCTTTTTCTGTATTTTCACCCCAATTACCACAAACTTCTAAAGGGTATAAACCTAATTGCTTAAGCTCCGAAGGGCAAGTTACATTTATATATCTTTGAACGCTCTTTACGTCCTCCCCTTTCGAGCCAAATCCCACAACACCTTGAGGTAATTTAGACTCTTGAAAAAAATCTTTCTCTTTAGCTTTTTTAACTACGGTTTCTGACTTTGATGCTTTTGATGCTTTTGTCCTCTTATTGCGTTTTCTTAAATAAAGAAAAACCGAAGTAGTAACCGCTACCGCTAGTGTAGCATAAAGTATATTCTTATTTTTTTGTTCCATTAGTTAAACTTTTGCAATATAAATAAAGTTGTCATACTGCCTACAAATAACCCGCCAATGGTAAACGAAGTTCGTGTTTTTTTTAATAAGTTTATCAGTTTTTTTTGTTTTTTATTCTCTTCAGTAAATAAAATTATCTGTTTCTCTCTTTCTTCTCCAATCCTAAATAATATGTTTTTAGCTCCGATTAAAGACTTATTATTTTTCACACACAAAGAGTCAGAAAGCTTGTACAGTTGAATGTCTTCCCGTAAATGGCTGTTTAAATCGTTTGACCTATCTAGTTCAATATACGTCTTATTAATCTTAGATACTTGTCTTGGCGTAATTAACACTAAGGTATCACCATTAATCAAGGTCAGTCTCGGATAGTCTTTTTGCGAGTAACAAAACGGAGCTATCAATAGGAAGATTAACCACGCTATCAATTTTGTTTTCATACACGTTTTTTATTACGATTTGTTCTTTTGTCTTTTTAGACAGTAATGCCGTAACACTATCTTTTTTAAGCTGTAAATCTTTTGTGTTGATGGAGTAAGCATTTAAACGCTCTTGCAAAACCTCTATTCTTCCTTTAGACTTTTGAATATCATCGTTTATTTTGGAGTCAATATTATAAGTAAAGAACAGCCAAACAGCTAGAATAATATTTAAAAAAAAAGAGACTAAAGAAAATATTAGTAAATAAATATAATTCTTTAGTCCCATATTAATTAGTTCACTCGTGGTTTGCTGTTGCTAATTCCGCTGCCAATATGAGCAACTCCATTACCTATCGCATAACTACCAAATACCCAAACGCAGAAATTACTCCATTGGTCGAAGTCACACCTACCCGAATATAGAAAAATACTGACAACAATAGTCAATACCAAGGCAAAGAACATTTTTCTTCCACCTATAAAGTCAAAAAAATTTTTCATATTGTTTATTTTAATTTATTGATTATTTATTTTTACTTACCCTATCTTAACCCCAAGCTACTTAATCTTGCCATAGGTACTTTGTAACAGTATCCCCTTAAATTAGTAAATCCCCAACAATGAGGAAACTCATCACCTAAAGCCGCGTGTAAAGACTCTCCATTGTGCTTATTTTTATAAGCCGTATTCAACACTATTAATTGAGAATTTGTAAGGCTATTAAATAGAGAGGCTATTTCATCGGGATAACCCCCAATATTACCTCCCACAATTTTATCCTCAAAAGTCTTTAGGGCAGACGAGCTATTCCAAGAGCTTGCTTGCTGTTGTTCAACCTCATTTTCCCCCTGTCCACCCTGTTCACCGTTAATTTCTTGCGCTAATAATGCTGCTGCCGCTTTTCTTCTCGCCTCTTTAGCTTTATTAATAATTGCACGGGTAATAAGCACCAATGCAGTCACCCCGCCTAAAATAAATGCCGCTTTTATCAGTTGTGTTTTCGTATTTCCATTCATTTTATGCTTTTTTTATTGTTCTAATATAATCTCTAATTTGAGTCCAATCTTCGCTTTCCAAATAATCCATATAACTCTCCATTGATTTGCTATATAAAATATTAAATTGATATGCTATGTAGCTGATGTTTATTTTGCTTCCCGCAGATGTTATTGCGCCAACACCCATAGCCTCATCATCGCCCCAAAAACTTCTACCTTCATATAATTGAGTTGCAAGTCTAGATGCTTTTGCGCTTGATATAGAGACTAATTCCTTATTGTCCCTATAAAGCTGCGGAGATAACACTTGCGATTCACTCAGCTTGCCCTCGTCCTTGTCTCCTTTTTTTTCTTCTCTTGTGTCCTTTATTTGGAGAAACTTTAATAAAGGGTTAACGATTCCTAAATACAGCAACACACCGCTAACGACAACAACCCCTCCTATAATTAATACTTTTTTACTATCTGCTCCTTGTATTGCAGATGCCGCTAACGCTTTATACATTTATTTGTTTTTTAAATTGCCAATTAAACAAAGATAAGACTATTTATTGTCCTTTACTTCATAGTTAAATATGCGTAAACTCTTTTTAACCATATCCCAAGCTATAACGGCTGACATACTAGCCATCATACCTATAAGAAATGTCTTTATATTTTTGTCGCTAAAGTTCATATTATTTTTTTAACCTTCTTCTAATATATCGGCTTTGCATTCCCATTGACCTATCAAAGTTCCGCCTTGCCGTATGCACTTATTTTTAAAATTTTCTCTGTCAATTTTATGAAATAAATAATATCCAACGCCTACCGATACTAATATTCCGAATGCTATTTTCCCGCTTTTTATCATATCTCAAACTTTATTTGGAAGATTATTGCATTGGTTATCACTTTTTAGTTCTTGTTAATAAAGAAAACCCAACAGCGAATCCAACTACCGCTAAAAAAACTCCCGAATATAAAATAACTCTAGTTATTCGTTCTTTTTTAATAACCTTTACGTCTTTGAATTTTATTTCATTATTATCTAATACGTTAATCCATTTATCATATTCTTTTTTGGCAACCTCCCAATCTTTAGTGCTTCCCTTTACTGCTTTCCTAGCCATAGGAAAATTCTCTTCATTGGCATACTGATATACCTTCCTTTTTTTAAAATATGCCGAAGCAATATTGTAGGAGTTTTTAGGAATCAATGCTTTGTCACCATCTCCAAGCAAATCAACTCCTATCTCCTTACCGTAAGTTTTATAGTTTTCTTTACCCGTTAACTGTATAAGCCCTCTTCCGAAATAAGCCATTCCATTATTATCCGTGCCTAAATCAAAGTAATTTCTCTTACCATCGCTGCTACGGTAATAATTTATCGCTCTTTGACAAGGCTCTTGCTTATAAGCCACGCCGATTTTACCACATAGAAAGTCGCTCTCCCAACGCGAAAGAGAATAATCAGACTCAACTTTAGCTGTAGCAAGAAGCCAAGCAACTTCTTTTTTAGTGTTTATTTTTGGGTCGTTTTGAATAAACCTTAATACGTCACGAAGACTGTCGGGAAAACCCGTAGTCCCGCCCTCATTTTTAAAGCTCTCTATAGCCTTGTTTATTTTAAACTTTACAGCCATTTCTATTCTGATTTATTTTCTTTTTTCTCTTAAAAATTTTTCCATCTGTGGTATCGTAATTGGAAACATATTATGCTTACAACTACAATTTTCTAATAACATATTTATTCCATTGTCTTCGTGAGTGTCAAATCTAAGAAAATGGTACGCATTTCTTATAGCAACACTTCTATGAAGTCCACTTCTGCAATGAAGCAATACTTTTTTATCTTGTTCTTCAAAGCCCAACAATAAACTAATCAACTTATCTAAAACAATAAGTGTGCTTTCTTTCTTTGGCTCAATTGGACAAAATAATTTCTCTGTCTTGTTTGTAGAAAATCTTTTATAATCTTGCACAGCATCATTTGAAGTGTAGTGCCAATCCCAACAATTAATAATAGCATCAATATCAACCATAGCATTGACCTCTACAATAGTTGGAAATGGAGAAACTATAAGTTTATTTTTAAACCAATCATTCACTTCTATTCTGATTTATTTTCTTTTTGTTTCTTTTCCTTCTTTCTCTTTTTGTACGATTGATAGCCATAATAAGAGCCAACCCCTATAAGCCCAAAAGGAACTAGAATCCCCACAATAGTTAAAGTGGTTTTTATAATTTTTCTTCTATCCATAAAGCGTTAAGCCTTATTTATTGAAACATAAAGAATATGTCGTATGCCGCACCGTAGTCTTCATACGCCTGTCTTATGTGGGCATTATCGTAAGAGCCGTCTCTGTCTAAGCCATCACCTTTTAGTGCTGCTGCGTAAGCGGGGTAAGTATCATTCACCCAATTTCTAAAATGATTTCCTTCTGCTTTGTTTTTAAATCTAGAGCTAGATGTGCTGCCGCTATTATTATTCGTGCTGCTATTACTTACAATAGTCCCTTCCTCTTTTTGTCTTGTTACCTTAGCTTCGGGTTTTAAATAATTCCATAAGAAATAACCACCTATGCCTACTGCGGCTAATACACCCACTACAATTCCTACTTTAGCTCCTTTGTTTTCCATTTTTTTTATATTAATTTTAAATCTTCTTCTTTTATTAATGTGTACGTAAAAGAGTTTCCCCACGCATTTCTTGCATTATCGCATATATTCATAAATTCATTAAAGTCGTAAACACTCTTAAATACTTGGCAGCCCGCAGAGTATTTATCTACACTCGTGCTTTGCCCTCTAGGATTAGAACGGTGAATGTTTATACCGAACATACCCCATTCTTTTGTTGCATCATTAAAATCAAGTATTTGGTCTTTGGTGTCATCCCTATAAACCTCAACCTCTCCGTTTCTTTGACACAATGCGTAATATCTCCCCGAATGCTTGTCAATTTTATAAACTGAGCGATATTGATTAGGAACTAATAATGCGCAACCCTTTTTATTAATCGGGTGTAATAGCCAATACTTTCCCGCATCTGTGGTAATTGGGTATTCTTTTAAGACCCACCTACCCGCTATTTTGAATGCGACAATCATCGTATCATCAAAAGAATTTGCTATTAGATTAGGATTTCTAACGCCAATTATATTTACATTATAATTTCCCTCAGTAAAAAAAGCGTATCCCTTTTTATCGAACAATTGTTGTAAATACGAAACGCTAAGTTTTGTAGTTAAATCCGTTATCATTTTATTATCTATTTTTTAAAATATCTTATCCCAAAACTTCACCAACAAAGTTCCTACTGCGCTTCCTACTGCAATTCCACCGTATATTTTCGCCCACATAAATTTTTGAGAGGTTATCCATCTATCGTGATTTTTAACCATCTTCACTATGCCTTCTTGACCGAACTCTGAATCTCCTACAATAGCATTGTGTATTCTATTTATAGTCTCTCCTTGCCCCTTAACAGACTCACTTAACCCTTCAATCTCTTTCTTCAATTCAATATATTCTTTAGAGTCCATAATTATTTTAAAATTTATACAATTGGATTAAGGGTTATGTCTGTGTCCACTATATTTGAAGTTCCCGTTACATTATTTAAAATATTTGCAGTCATCGCACTATTACTTCCAAAGAAACCTTGTATAGAAATAGTTGCTGCGGATAGTGAGGCTATTGAATTATTACTAACGGGGTCTTGGGCATAAAGTATAACATTATTCACGTGAAATGATAAAAATTGTGCCGCATTTAACAATATAACACCCGTAGTTGGTGCACCCGATAAACGTGTATTATAAAATGTTGAGTTCATTAAATTAACCCTTACTCCCGTATTATTAGTTGTTATACAAGGTGTGTCACTAACCATATTGCAGTTAAACATATTAAAGTTCGAGGAGCGTGTACTTCCCGTTAATTCAATACCACCTCCATTTTGAATAATTACATTTCTAAAATAAACTTCTCCACCCCCAATAAGTATTCTACCCGTTCTTATACTCCCTGTTGTGTATATTCTTGTGTTGGTAAGTCGAACTATACCCGTTGTTCCCGCATCGTTTATTGTTAAATAAGTACTTGTTTCGGGTGCTAAAACTAGAATTTCATCAATCTCAACTTCAATTGTACTCAAATCTGAAACACTATTAGACGTAAGTATAATGCCGCTTCCGCCACTTGCAACGATTGAAAAATCAATTGTTGCTTTTTTTCCTATGAGAAAAAATGCGGGGATGGGCTTGCTGCCTAAAGTACTCAAAGAAATATTTATATTATCTCCCCCATCGGAGGGACTATAAAACGTATTAAAATTAATATAGCCTCTCGTATCACCTAATACTTTAATCCCACTACCACCCGAACCTAGTATTATTTCTAATACGTCTATTTCAATAAGAGCATCGGCAACATCAATTGACCATTTAAATTTATTAGATTTTATCTTACTGCATTGTAAGTATAATTCAGATAAAGGGTTACTAATTGAAACTGCTCCCTCTCCATCTGTCGTTTCGGCACTACCACCATTTATTTCGCCTTGACCATATATTTTTAATATTTTTAATACTGAACTATCATCAATTACGGGAGAAAGTGTATTAGCAACTACTACTCCTAATTCTAAATAGTACAATCTTAGGCTTACAAATGATTCCGTTCCAACTTCTTGATATGTTCCGCTAAATACATATATAGCATCTCCACTCAGAGAACTTGCCGAAGCACCCGATATTGTTAAAAAAGGTTTAGAAAGGTCATTCCTAACTCCCGTTGCATCACTTCCGTTTTTAGCAACATATAGTGTATTAGCGATAGGTATACTAGTTATACCGCCTCCGCCACCTCCGCCACTATTTTTATATATACCAAAGCCTCCACTCATATCTTATTGTGCTATAATTTGTAACGTACATCCCGATGGCGCTGTAATAATCAAGCTTTCTATAACGGATGCTTCAATTGCTTGAAATGTCATTGTTTGACCCTCAACAAGAGTTAATGCCGAAGATGCTGTTGCACCCAAAGACCTAGTACCCGTAACACTTCCGTTTGTTGAAGAAGAGTTATATATGGATATCTGCTGAATACCCATACTTTGATTTAAAGTAAAACTAGTATCTGTTATCTCGGTTGTAAATACAACGCTCGCTAAACCATTTGCCATTTTTTTTATTTTTTTTATTCACCAAATATGTGTCCTAACTCAAGGGTTTTAACAACCTCACTATCTTTATATAAAGCTAACTCTAAATTATTATTAGACCTACTACACCCTTTTATCATAATGTAAAGACTACTCGCTTTCGCTTTAAACTCAGAGCTTATTGTCTTAAAATAGCTAGACAAAAATTGTTTTGCTAACAACTCCGTTCCTAATAAGTCAAACTTTTTACCTAAAATATCTTGCGTAAACCTAAGCTCGTGTAGGCTTCCGTCTTCTTTCTTTGCGGGTATGCCGTTCACCGTATAAAAATATTTCGGAATTAATTCGGGAGCTTCTTCTGTTGGCTTTGTGTGAATGAAAAATGCAACTTCACTCTTTTTAACACCCAATTTTTCAGCGTATGATTTTACCGCCTTCTTCATTGTTTTTTCTACGTGTTCTTTTACCATTTTTATTGTATTTAAGGTTGTTTACACAAAAATAGCCAATTAATTCTCACTTTACAATTAAGACTGTTTTAAGTCCGATATTTTAAAGCTATGTTTGATTGGTATGAAAAATGGCACAACGCCTTGAGCTATTGTAGCGCTTCCGTCAATGGTCAATGGTATATTTTTCCAACCTTCATCGCCAATATTTAAAATAATATTGCCCGTACTCTGCAAAAGAACCTTTGGATTCAAAAGAATCTGAACGCTAGTTTCCGTTTCTTTTTTAGGTAAAACAGTTATTCCTTTCCCCGCATATATTGTAGCTAAAAAATTACCTTCTGAAAAAATATTTAGCTTTAGTTTTTTTACAAATATCTCTAATCTTCCTTTGTTAGATAAGGTTAGCTGCAAATCTATTCGTGCGCCATTAAGACCTATAGATATTAATTTGTAGCCCGAAACCTTATACTCTAACTTCTGAGCATATCTTATTTGTTTGGAAACATACCAACCTAAAAACCCTAAGCCGCTTAAAACGCCACCCCACGCCAAGTATTTTCCCTTCATTTAGCTTTGTGTTATTTTCTTTTGCTTCTTCTAATGATTACAACCATAAGAGCAATACCCAAAAGACTTGCGCCAATTACACCCGTTAAAGCCAAAGCGCTCATACCCTTCTCTTGCGGCTTTCTTTGTGCCTCTAATGCCGCTTGCGCTAAGACTGAATCATTGTCGGCTTCTTGAGCTTTAGTTGCTCTGCCCGCACCGAGGGGAGGGATTCCCGCATCTATTTTTCTTTGAGCGCACTTTTTACCGCACCAAAACCCATAGCCCATTGCGTTGCTATAATTTTCCATATCTCTATAATTTTCCATATTTCTATTTTAATCCTATTTTATATATCGCTACAGCGACCACCGTAAAAGCTAATATCTTTAACCCTAATTTACTTTTTTCACCTAACGCATTATCCGACACGCCTTTTAAATCGACATTATTTAATATAGACTCATCTTCTTTAGGCGGTAAATCATTATTTAGTTTTTTCTTTTTTTCTTTTTTCGCTGTATTTAATAAGAATTGCTCTACAGATTCATCTATAGAAGATGTTGAAAAAATATTATTCCAATAATCATTTCCTACTGAGGCATCTAACGAAAACCACTCATCTGAACCTACCTTGCGAAACCTTCTAATAGGTTCTTTTCTTAAAAGCTTCCCCGAACAATCCCTAGTGATTCTTTCAAACAGAGCGCTTTCAATTACTTCTCCTTTATAAACATAAAAAGAAATGTCTGAATTTTCAAAAGTCTTGTCTGAATTAGCAGACTTAAGCTCAATCGACCCTCTTTGAGAAAAACTAGTTTTCTTCTTAGCATCACATAGCCTTTCTTTTTGTTCCTTTGATAATGTCATTTTACCACTTTTCTAAAGGACATCCGTCCGTTTTATATTTAGCCTTTTCATCTACATCGCAACCGCAAAGCTCTTTTTCTTCTCCCTTGTATGTAACTTTACCTCCTTGAAGAAACTTTCCGCAAGAACGTACAACCCCCCAACTCAAGTGCGGGCAATATTCACATATATTTATGCGCTCATTCTGTAATTCTATAGACGACTTTTCTATGGATTTACCTTGAATTTTTTTAGTTACGTCTATCAATAGGCTCATAAATAATTATTTGAATTTCTGCCTATATAATTATTTTTTATTTGCGAATAACATATATCCTACTACTCCTAAAATAGCCACTATCCCGACTCCTATAGCTGCATTTTTTAATCCCGAACTATTTTCTGCTTCTGAACCCTCCGCCGCTGCCGTGGCGGCTGCATCTGCCGTGTCTGCCGTGGCGCTTTCACCTCTTAAGTTTTCTCCCGCTGCGGCTGCTTTTAACGCCTTTTGTTCGTCAATATAATTATTTATACCGCCAAGCTTTCCTGTCTGTACTCTAACCGAAAATTTTTCACTACACTTCTTCTTGCATTTTTTTCTTTTTGACTTGTTTAAAGCGTGCGCAAGACTACACGAAAGATTACACGCATTAAATATAGCCCCCGCTCCCGTTGCCTCGCTATAATCTTCGGTGGCTTCATACATTTCTTCAGAAATATCTCTATCCCCACTCGTATCGAACCAATCAGTTCCTAAATTAACGTCTCTGTACGGACTCACGCCATACAATGCGGCATCTATTGATTGAGTATCGTTATAATAATCAAGGTCGGGGTCTTCATTCATTAATTGTGGCTGAATGCTTTTTAATCCTCTAGCGTACCTATTTACTATGTTTACATCTCTGTTTGGGAGACCTATTTGCAACTGTTGATTTATACTTCTTTTCATAATTCGCGTTTTTTTTAAGCGATTGGGTCAATTCTCATTGGCTTTCTAACATTAAGGCTATTCTCCAACGCCACAGCTCCTTCACTTGCATCTTGTCCTTTAGTTACTCCTTTTCTATTGTAAATGTAATAGACTGCTACCGCCGCTAAAGCGATAAGTATATATGTTTGATTCTTTTTCATTTTTTTTGATTTTTATTTATGGGGTCATTTTACAAATCTTGTGCTTTAAGTCATCAAAATTATCAATAAATGTTTTTAAGTAGGTGTATCTTTCCTTATTGGTCTCTGTCGGCGTACCCTCAAACGTGTCTAAAAAAGCTTTATGCGCCTCAATAACGGGATAACCAACTGCTAGGTATACCGCAAGAGAGTTTAAGTCAGCCTCTATTTCATCGCTCTGAACTTCGTTTAGATAAAAGTGACTAAACTCGTGGCATAAAATAGCCATACGCATAGGGATGGTCATTTTAGAAAAAGCTTTTTTACTTATTTCCATTCTACCCGTTGAATTAGAAATTCTAGCGGGTGTTGATAATACCTTACCGCTTTCGTGAACGACTTCGGGCAAGTAGTCTATTACGTACTTTTTATTATCGCTAACATATCTTCCCGTAGCTAATATTCCCGCGTTTTCACTAAATTCCATAGCGAACTTTAAAAACGTAGAAACTTTTTTTCCCGATATACAATTTAAGTATCTAGGTAGTTTAGCCTCCTTAATACTGTTTACCTTTACCGAGCCTTGTTTCGCAATAATCTTGATAAGTAACTTTTCGGGGCTTTGAGGTAATCTTATTTCAAAGCTTTTGTTTCCTTCTACGGTTGCCTCTCTATCCATATACATTGCCCCTAGTTTTTTTGGGTCAAGTGCCGTAATACGTATTTTTGTTTTACGTGGCGCAGATAAATTAACTACCAAATTAGTAGGTTTACGGTTTGTATGGGCAAGAAACTTCTGCATTAATTAAAATGAATTTAAGGCACTATTTGGAGATAAGCTAAACTGTAAAGGGTCGCTTGTTAATGACATCTTGTTTGGATTGCCATCAAACCCCATAAAACTACTTTGTCTTGCGCTCATTTCATTCATTGCAGCCCTTCCTTGACTAGAACCTCTACCTACGCCTCTTTGGGAAGCGCTCATCGCAGCAAAGCTCTCAGCATCTTGCTCCACCTTAGCTTGCTTCACTCCTTCCGTAACCCCTTGCTTAACAGCATCGGCAACGGTACTTGTGTCCTTATCTTCTTTTTTACTTAAAAACTTACCCATTGTTCTTTGGGCAATTAAAAAGCCTACGCCAATAGAGAAGCCCGCCACTATACCGCCTATTATTCCCGAAATTAATTTTTCCTTATCCATCTTTTTTATTTTTAAAAATATTAAACCTTTATTCCTTTTTCAGCCATTGTCGCTTTCCAATCCGCCGCATTCCTTTTCTCAATCTCAACATCTATCTTATTTGACTTTTGAGAAGTAATAAAATAGGTTGTCATTCCCAATATAGCGCCGCCCATAAAACCAAATCCTACGTATCTCAAAAACCTTCCTCCCGTTTGGTTAGCATAAACCCATCCCGCGACAGTTCCTAAACCTCCAACTCCCATTTGAATTAAGGCAAGAGATTTCTTTTTCCCTTCTAGTTCTATTTTGGATAACCCTTCTAAATTCATTTTATTTGATTTGCTTCTTGTAAATCACTAACCCCGTCTTAGTCTTACCTTTCACATAGATATTACCGTTGTAACTAAAGCTCGCCGCACCATTTTTTCTTGCCGCGTTTAGTCTTGTCATATAAGCGTTTGCCATAATATTTTTTTTAATTAAATTCCTATTTTATTTAAAACTTCTACTGCTTTAGGCTCTAAACCGCAAGGCTGTTTACTGAATACGCTTGCCAAATACGCCAAATCACTATTAGTCAAAGTCCTTAGCATCGCGTTGGATTCGCTTGAACTAACCCAATCTTGATATTGACTCCAATTATTTTCATTAATGCCCTTACGTATTTGACCTATTAACGCGCGATTGCTAGGCGGTTCTACTGTAGGTGTTTCGTTCGCTTGTAGGCTTGTAGTATTGTATATTTTTTCAACTACAGCCTTATATAAAATAACACCTACAAAAACCCCTAAAAATATATTTCTAAAGTCCTTATTCACTTTTATTAAACATACTTCTTAACTAAAACATACGCCCCAAAAGCCGCTAATCCCAAAAGCCCAAACTGAACCAAAGGCTTCCCTAAATAGCTCTGCTCAAATGCTAAAGTTTTATTAATAACCTTATCAATAGGCTCAATTCCCGTTTCGTGATTTGCATAATTATAATTGTCTCTCATAACTGATTTATTTATTGTTAAAAATACTAATTAATTACCTTTTTTTTTATTAATGGAGGGTAAAATATCCAAATTGTTATCTTCTTGTTCCAAAATAAATAGCTGCGCCAATTCCTACCAAAACCACAGCGCCAATACCAATGTATAACCCCGTTTTAGATTCCTCTTCTTTTTTAAACGTTTCGCCCGTTCTAAAGGAATTGGGTTTCTTATCGGCGGGGGCAAAAAGACTATCCAAAAGTCCTTTTGCTAAACCTAATACGTTGGTCTTTGTTTTGAATGCACTAAAGTCTTTAGAATAACCTCCCGCTTGTGCTTCAGCGTACTTAGTAACTAGAGCGTTGTGTTCGGGGGTGTTTGCAGATATTGCCGCTTCATAGCACTTAGTGTAAGCCCCAGAACCTTGAGATTCATACGCCTTTTCACAAATACTAGTCTCACCTTCAAAATCTGCCACAGTGAAATTACTCATATCCTCATCCGTAGGAAAATTAGCCCAAACCTCTTTAATTATTTGAGTGTCATAGTCATCTTGTCTTCCGACTGAAGATGCTGCAAACATTGTATTTAAGTCCATTGTCTTTTTTTTAATTAAAATTCTAGTGATTATCTATTAAGCCAAACCTCATCTCATTAGTCCAAGCAACCCCGTGAGTTCCTTGTTTTGACATTTGGTATAAAGCAGACCCTATATCAGATGTTTCACCCGAATAGTCTGCTGACTCTTTCCATTTAGAGGGGTCAGCGGCTCTTTCTTTTCTAATTAACTTTACCCAATTTCTAAGATTTTTTCCCTTGCCGTTATTAAGAATAGTCGCTAACCAAACAGCGGTCTTTTTGTTTGCAACCCACTTTAAGTCAGTTCTAATATCGCTAGTCATACTGTCTATCGAATCCGCTTTGCCTTCGCTTGCATCATCTAGTCCTTTCTTTAGTTCGCCTTCGCTAGATTTATTGCTTCTAGTGTAAAGATAAAACCCTACGGCAGCAGCTACTACAAACCCTCCAATTATTAAAAATTTCTTATTCATACTATGTGTTTTTAATGTTTTTACTGATTATCTTGTAAACCAAAAGCAACATCGGCATTCCAATATTTCATTTGGTATAAAGCGTGACCTATATCGCTTGTTTCGCCCGACAAACCGCTAGAATCTTTCCATTTAGAGGAATCAGCGGCTCTTTCCTTTTTAATTGTATCTAGCCAACTCCTAAGATTTGTACCCTTGCCTTTAGGAAGAATAGTCGCTAAGTAAGCCGCAGTATTTTTGTTTGCAACCCACTTTAAGTCAGTTCTAATCTCAACAATAATTGGGATATCTCCGCTTCCTTTCTTTAGTTCGCCTTCGCTAGATTTATTGCTTCTAGTGTAAAGATAAAACCCTACGGCAGCAGCTACTACAAACCCTCCAAATATTAAAACTTTAGTATTCATTTTTTTTTAATTTTATTTTTTTCTAACTACCAAGAACACTATAACGCCTATCACAGCTAATGCTCCAACTCCAATACCTATTTTTGCACCCGAACTTAAGCCCGTTGGTGGTGGCACGTAAGGTGGCGGTACATAAGCCGCTTCTTCACCGCCTTTTTTGTTTTTTTTAATGAGCGCTCCGATTAGTCCTATTCCCGAATCAATCCAACCCGCTTCTTGTGCGGTATTAACCCAATCGCCAAAACTCCTCTTCTTATTATCGCTTTCATTGGCATATTCCCAATTTTCTTCATCTGATTGACCAAACCCCGCTTTACACGCTTGTTTATAGGCTTGATTATGACTAATCTCGCCTCTATCAGCTCTGCCCGCAATTTCTGCAAAATCTTTTAGCTGAGTTTCGCCGTAGCCTTGGCTCAATAGATATCCGTAATACTCTGCTGCCGCTCCCATTATTTGAATGGTTTAAAAATAAATATGGATATTCCCGCAACTATAAAAAGTAAAGGTAAATATGTTTTTTTCCTTTTTGCTAAATTTTTCGGATTGTTCATTTTCTCTTT
>Ga0115005_10001958_pt1 | contig 16484 bp, 16 predicted proteins | sample ArcOceMetagenome_FD_87163 | JGI IMG/M metagenome (GOLD analysis project Ga0115005, IMG submission 87163) | Marine eukaryotic phytoplankton communities from Arctic Ocean - Arctic Ocean - Greenland ARC118M Metagenome | ecosystem: Environmental > Aquatic > Marine > Oceanic | place: Arctic Ocean... | reverse complement strand
CCATGCATGCATCCGGTGTCGTCTCCTTGGAGAGCACAAGACTACATACGTTATCAGAATTATTAAACATGGTTTTACTGTCAATGGATCCGCACTTTGGGGGGGGAAGGCCAAAATCGCCAAATCAAATCCTTCACTTAACCGACTAAACAATAATAAAAATAGGATGATCCGTGCATGGAAAAATTAAGCTTCACAGATGACGCGGCGAGTTGCTGTTTCAAATCAGTTGCGGTATTCGTTCATCGTAGACAAAGAAGGGGCAGCGACCTAGAGCACTGTAGTGCTACCGACTTGAAGCATCAGTCTTCATTTTTCTCTCCACCCATCCTCACTTTTCTTGCCGCGCCATAATTCAACTTCGAAAGGCCTTTTTCTCATAAAACTTTCCACGTTGAACGTCATCACATCCTCCTGTCTTCTTCTTCTATTCATTCATTCAGTGATGTGTGATGTGCGATTAAGCGATTACCGATTACATATTACATTACATAGACTACAAGAAGTATCAGGAATACCTACATCGCCAGTAATTGCTGCTCCCTCGCTCTGCCTTGAACACAAAGGAAACTAAAAGAACCTACTATAAAGGAAAACCATAATGTCTAATCATGCACAAACTGTAGATGTTGCTTCCATGTCAGCAGCTCGGAAGACATCCAAAACGGCTCCACCTACCAAAACTCGTGATGGATTCCATCTCATCTCTACTACACCCATTGTATACGACATCGATGCAACAGAACGTGAAGGTTTAAAAGATATCACGTTCAAAATATCTACTAATGATAGATGTGCTAGAATTGCGTTCAATAGGCCACATGTGCTACATGCTTTCCGTCCCAATACAATCAATGAATTTCGAAAAGCACTCGAGATTGCCACTGATGACGTACGTGTGTCAGTCATCCTCTTTGCTTCAGAAATTATTGATGGGAGAACACCAGCTTTCTGTGCCGGAGGAGATCAAGTGGTGCGTTCGTCTGATGGAGGGTATGATGACGGAACGGAGGATGTTCCTAGGTTGAGAGTATTGGATCTTCAAGTGCAAATGAGAAGATGTCCCAAGCCCATTATTGCTGTTGTCAGGGGATATGCTATTGGAGGTGGACACATTTTGCATATGATGGCAGATTTAACTCTTGCAGGAGATGATGCAGTTTTTGGGCAGACTGGCCCAAGGATGGGAAGCTTCGATGCCGGGTACGGAAGTACGCACATGGCGAGGCTTGTTGGTCAGAAGAAAGCAAGAGAAATGTGGTTCACTTGCAAATTTTATGATGCACAGGATGCATTGACAATGGGACTTATTAATGCGGTGTATCCAAAGAACGATTTGGAGGGAAATGTTGCGAGATGGGTGAGAAGAATCTCAAATAATAGTCCAACTGCAATTGCATGCGCCAAGGCTGCATTAAACGCAGACGAGGATGGCCAGGCAGGGATTACTCAACTTGGTGGGCATTTGACTAGATTGTTTTACATGAGCGAGGAAGGAAAAGAGGGAAGAGCAGCGTATCTCGAGAGGCGTGCACCAAACTTTCATAAGATTCCCTCCAGCAGATTATAAGCTGTAACTTGACAGCTACACTGCACAGTAACGAATAACTCTTCCAATACTGCCTTCTTATCTTGATAGCATCTTGATCTTAGATATTTGACACTTGAACCAAGAAGGCCATGCGATGAGAATGTAATTCATTTGAACACCAGGAATAAATGTCAATATCGTAGAGTTGACCATAGCTTCTGCATTAGCTGCCATGCAATATTGTTGAGGTTCCGTATTCTTCAATGCATTTGATTCAACAATAAATACACATCACTTCCAGCACCACGTTGGTTTCGGACTACGATCTTGCTTCTTGCGGAGTTTTTTTACTTGAAACGCTCTTTGGATGGATATGTGTACCTGGTACCTGCATTTGTGAAGAATGACGTGGTTGCACTTGTTGGTACAGCAGTAGCTATTAAACTACGATACACTGCCGGCTGTGATACTTTTTGCATCAAACAAGCAAACAGCAGTCGGGGAGTGGGGGGCTGATTTGAGAGATTAATTGAAAAGGAGAATGCGCGATTTTAATCTTCAACAAGTTTGTTCGCGAATTTGGGCACACCAGACCAATGTACTAATCATGTTGATAATGTATTGTAAGAAGAACCCTACTATTTGATAATATGCTTATAAATTATAAATATGCAATTTTAAAGTTGATGCGACGGAGGCGAGTGGCAGTCGCGCATTCATCCAGTACCAATCATCGTATGACTAATATATGTTCAGCAATATGTCACGAAGAAAAATCATTCCGTGAGAGAGAAATTGGTTTTTGATTGGCTAGAAATTATGTGCGGGTCTCAGTCTCCTGAAATCAGAAGATGTGTTACATGTTTTCTTCATGCTCGCAAGTAGACTCGTATTTTTTTATGCCAGGTGCTGTGAGAGTGGACACTGTGGCAGAAGCTGCAGTAGGGATGATGGGGGGTTTGTCTGATTGGGAGAAGGTGCAGGGGCAGCAACTAGTACAGGTACAGTAGGAGGTGCAGTAGTAGTAGGCGCAGCAGCTTTTTCACCTGGTCAGACGGAAGGTCAGATGGCTGATGGCTCGGTGTATCTGAAGGTAATGGACTTAGATTGTTGTATAGGTCTTAATATGTAAGAATAAATTGCCAATGTATATGGGCGCGATTATAGTTGGTAGCTGAGGACAGAGACATCGGTCCTGTTCGTCTCGTTGCTGCCCGAGGTTGTTGAATCGTAACTTTTTAATCGATCTTGTATTCCGTTGAAAATCAAGTTATTTGCTCCTTCTGCGATTCGCGAGTCGTCCTTGACCAAACTTAGTAATGTACGAGTGTTGATTCGCATAATTACTGCTCTTTGACTTCCGGTTTGGAAAATTTGAAAGTCAGACGAACAAGTATCATCCGAATCGGTGGTGTGTGTATTTCCTTTCTTGATGCTCGGGCTCTTTTTCTTTCCGCATGCATTGTCAAGTTGGTCCTTGAAGACAGATAGATCACCTATGAAGTCATGTGTGCAGCGCCCGTTTCGTCTTCCATACACATAAGGGTCCTTGCGAGAGTCAACCTTGAAAACAACCCCTTTATGAGTCAACAGAAGATTATGCGAAGACTCACAAAGGGTCGATTCAGCAGGGACCTTTACCCATTGAAGAGCACCATTGGATAGAAGGAACTTGTATTGCTGACAGGTGAAACCAGCAGGTTGAAACACAGAAAAGAACATTCTTCTATCTTGAAAGGATGCAGTCTGTTCCATCGACAGAACGAATGGCAATAACATTTTGACGAACTTATGGCTCGAAAGTGCAAGCATAATGGACTGTACCACGATTTCATCTTTCGTCATATACTGGTCCGGAATAAAATCAGATAATATGCTGAATACTCTGCCCACCATTATCAGTAGCCGTAACAAGAGTGTGTCTGGAGAAAAGAGTGTAGCGAAGTCGAGAATTATGTGCGCGAGGTCAGCAAAAAACTGTGCTTCGAGGAGACTGTGTTGAGAAGCAAGAACATTGGTAGATTCCAGGGCAATTACAGCGTCTATTGTGTTGACTGCGAAGCTTTGTGTGGACGTTGTGAAAGACTCCCTTGAATGATCTTGCTTGAATTCGTTTCTCTTTCTCAAGTGATGTGTGCTTGGTGTTGGCTTAAAATATACAGGTTGGACAAAAGCACTGACAGGACTGAAGAACGCAATAAGTAAGAGACTTCCTTTCATTTTGTTGTATGTGTTTAGTTGTGTTTCGAAAGGAGAATTTACACTAATATAAGTTTGAAGTTGTTTCTATGGTGGAATGGAGAGAATTCAGAATTGTGAGGATGCGACTCCGACGGCAGGAATCTTGGAATGAGAAGAAAAAGACATATTGAATATTTATCATGATCTTCTTGGGCTTTATTATTATTTTATCGAATTCCAAGCACGCAAGAAGAAACAATCCTGGTACAAATGGTGCTTTCACCGTCGCATGGGATGTTGTAGTAGTTACTAGGGCTGAAAGCCGATGATGTTTCATTTGCAAATCCTTGTGTGTACTTCTGTTGCTGCTGGTGTAGAACTAGGGTTTCTTCCTGACTTTGTTCATGATTGTTTATTGCTATGTTTGCTGGCATTTCTTTGTTAATGTGCGGGTTGTTCACAGTAGGCACTCTGCTCGTGGCCACACACCACACCCCCAAAGTGCTACTGTCATAAATTTTAGATACATTCGCCGCAGTACAGTAAAAATTTTGAACTTAGAACTCGTTATAAAGTCTCTTGTGTCTTTCAGACATATCCAATCGACGATGCTGACAAAACGATGCTGACAAAATAAATACCAATTCTCTACTAGAATTTATACATTGATTGGCCCTTCGATGCTGGACGAATAGTAATCCTCCTTCATTCTTTTTAGGCCAGCAATCGCCCGAGCGAGCGCGCTAATAAAAGGCCAACTAGTGTCTCGCACACCGTCATTCTTGGATGATGTTGGCGTTCCTAGCTAATAGACATCTGCATGGCGTGAGCTATCATCCGTGAAAATAACAGCTCGTCCACTGCAGATCAAAATCCACTGAAGAACTGTTGATATCATTTCGATTGCATATCATGGCAAGTGTATCCTTGGAAACGCGTTGAAGAATTCTAGAGCGATAGCTAGGTATCATGTATCATACAGCTCCTATATAAAGTTCATTATTTGTGATATACATCATCTAGAACAGCGTTATGAGCATCAGCGCTAACCATCGTATCATCATACTGAAAGCCCCCGAGGAGGTTAGAACCAAGTGGTAGCAATTTCGTGCTGTCAGAAACCGCTAGCTATATATCCTGACACAATCGAGCATGGTCAGAAGAAGCATTGCATTTCATCATGCTGGCCATTGCAACTCTACCCCCTAGGCTGTATCCTGCGTATTCTCTGCATTTGAAAGGTATAACAAGGGCGGCTTAAATGTCCTTAAAGATGTCAGAGCATCTATCCGAAGCTGATTTGCATATAGCCAGGAGAAGAGGCTATCGATGGGATGGCTAACTTTCTACGGTGGGGGACCACGACGTTGGAATCCACAGTAGACAGACAGTAGTGTTGTTCTTTTATTTTTTCTACGAAGGCCAGCCGGCGGCGGCCAGGCTTTTGGCAGATCTTGTACCCGAGGTACCAGGTTTGCTTGTTGTTTATTGGTTATTTGAAATTCTGCACCAGAAATATGTCATCTGGTAGATTCTTACAAATAACCAAATACCCTGGATACCACCGTAGAAGAAAGCATATCACTTACTTCCGAGCTTGCTTTAGATTATAATCTTTAATCATGACCATTAGACTTTGTAATCTACTTATAGCACTTGCTAGTATTAGCTCTGCGGTAGGACAAGTATCAGCGCAAAGCTTGAGGCAGAGTAAGATTGTGCAACAGGATCGTAAGGCGCAGAAGACCTCCTCCTTTGACTTTTATGTCCTCTCCATGTCTTTCCAGCCTGAATTCTGCTACATGGTAAGTTTGGCATTTTTGAAGTGCAACCTCATTTAGCAATTATCAATTTCTCATCTCGTGTTCAGCATCGCAGAGATGGGTTCCCAGGGTGCGAAAATCCATTAGAGTTTTGGAGGGGGAGTCTTACGATACACGGAATGTGGCCAGAGGACGACGATGGATCATGGCCGTCAACGTGCACACACGAAAAGTTTGATCCAAGCACAGTCTACGATCTAGGCGAAGATCGATTCAATCAATTGTGGCCAAACGTGAAATCATCTGCAGATTCAAAGTCACACGACTCCTTTTGGGAGCATGAATGGACAAAGCATGGGACATGCACCGGCATGACTCAGGATGAATACTTTGAAACAGCTTTGAAGCATTTTCTCCCTACGCCCAAGATTGTACGCAATAATTATGGAAAATCTGTCTCAAGGGATGAATTGTTGGAGGCATATCGCACCGATCAATCTGATATGTTCGGTGATGTTGTCCTGGTATGTTCGGGAGGAAAGTATCTTAGTGAAGTGAGGGTATGCGTTGATAAGAGCGCAGATGGTAGCGGATCTGATAGAATCAAATGCATTCCACAAGTGGAAGAGGAAGATACATGCGGAAATGAGATCACCCTTCAGAAATTTTACATCGATGACGATGAGATGGTGCAGGTGAAGTAGCCTATGTGTAGTGCCTAATACAGTAATACCATGCCCTATTAATTTAAAATTTAAAAAAAATGAGGTTATATTATTGAATATCTTTAATTTTTGGATCTGCACAATTGTAATCGTAGCTAGTAATGTTATTAGTGGTGATAGCATACAAGTAAGTGTGCATGCAAATTACTTCTCGTCCTTGCTATCGTCGGTAGTGGCAGAGGTTTCTTTCTCCGCATCAACATCTGTGCCTGCTTCTGGCTCCTCAGTGGATTCAGCCTCTTTGACGATTTCTTCCTCTTGCTTAGCTTTCATAGAGTCTGGCACTCTGCCCCATCCATATTTGTCTCCCTTGTGCTGTCTGTTCAGCCAAGCAGCTTTGACGCCCTGATAAATAAATTCATTCTCGTCTCTTTCAGGCTTCCAGGCAGTCTGAGCAACTTCTGCTACGGAGGCAATTCTCAACTTGCCATCTTCTTCAACAAGGGTATTATCTTTCATTTGGTTCGTCTTGAGCTTAGCTCCTCTGCGACTCTTCTTACCGAGTCTCTTTTGCTCCCTAACGTTGATCGTTTGAGCCACATATTTCCATCTCGGTCTTCTCTCAGTTTCAGTTTTGTCTCCATTTTCATCTTCGATAAAACCATTATCAGGAAGAGAGCTTTCAATCTTATCACTTTCTTCCCTTGCGAATTGTCCCCTAATGTCTTCAAAATCAGCTGCCTTCTCGACAAGCTTTCTACAGTCAGAGTTAGCATTTGAATTCACCATTGTGTTATCAACATCTTCAATGTAAACCTTTTCATCAATCAACAGCTGAGCTTCACCCTGTTCTCTCAAAACAGCCTTCTTTTCCAAATCATCAACGTCATATAAATCCTCAACTCTCACAACTTCACCAGAGGAACCTCCGATATCAGCAACCCCCGTAGGAGACTCCACAAACTCATTAGGGTTAATCTCACCATAGGCCATGTATGCATTATCAATATGTTCCTTAACTTTGGCATCGACATACTTGGCCATTTTGTCATCCACCATTGATCCATCCTTGGCAGCCTGCTCCTCATCGTGACAATTCTGCACAATCGCCGCTACACGCTTGGGGGTCAAATTAAACTTTTCTCCTATAACCCTCATAACATACTCATGACTAGTGGTCTTGAACTCCTTCTCCTGATCAACCAAGATCTGCAGGTACATCTGGTACACATCCTGCCTCTTCCCTTCGTCCAACCAACTCAGGACCACCATGGCATCATGCATGGAATCAAACTGTTCACTGAAAGAAACCTTGGGTCTAGCAGCGAAATCTTCTGCGGATATGATTTGAGCTTTGTTCCTCCATCTAGGGCGGTAGAGTGGATTGGGAGTTGTTTTGTTTATTTTGGAGAGGGGGTCGGATTCACCCGGTTTGAGGCGAATTTTGACAAAGGGTTGGGGGTTGGGTGGCTTATCCGAGTTGAGACTCTTTTTCAGGTTGATTTTGGAAGATAATTTTCGGAATTGCGATTTGGTTTGGATTCGTTGGGTAAGGTTCATCATTGTGGAATGCGTGAGTGGTTGATTTGCCTATTCAGAAGTACTGCTTAATTAGCATGGAAGTAGTACAGTACTGTTGTGCGTGAAATGTCTTGTCTTGTCTTGTCACCAGGCAACAACGAAGAGAGGTGTTCGTTGCTTGATTTTTGTGAGGCCAGAGTGCAAGATGTGAGAGAAAGAGAAAGGAAGGAAGGAGGCGGAAAGGAAAGGGAAATTTAAATTTCTCCCCCTCATTATTCTAAAACAAGTCGACACAAAAAACTACAAGAAGATCGATGACCAATGACTGCGTATATTGAGTATCTGTGGATGTATTTTTAGTACAAAGGCTGATCAAAAGGCTGATCAAAAGGCTGATCAACGCCATTTATACACGACGAATCACTACCTTGAACCAAACCTTGCCGTTTTATGATACTTGTAGTGCAATTGCAGATGGTGCTTCAAAAGGTGATCAAAAAGGTGATCAAAAAGGTGATCAAAAAAGTGTAAATGGCCTTATAGATTCGTGTAGTGAATTCGTTTCACACCACCACCACCACCACCACCAACGAAGAGGAACTTATTGTTCCGAGAACATAATATTGTTCCGAGAACCAACCTTCTTGCGAGTCATCGTTCCGAGAGTACTGTACGTACGTACCGAGAACTTATTGTTCCGAGAACCTTGCGAGAACTTCAATTTTCCTGGCATTGAAAAAACAAACACCCAATAATGTCAGTGTCTCCTCATCATGGACCACCATGTCTCATCCGTATGCGTGCCTACCGGTACTGGCACCTGATATACGGTTGCTGGCGTCTATCTACCGGTAGCTTTACTAGCAACGATACACGATTGAATAGTTGAAAGAGAATGAATAGGCTAGTATTAGTTCTCGGTAGTCTAACCAGAAACAAACATGAAAGTCAATCCTGTGGTACACATTGCCTTTGCAAGTCTTTGTATCTGGTGTGTATACTTGGTTATGCCACAGACGAGGCATTCTAGGTATCATGAATCTTCGTCCACAGTTCTTGAAATACCTGCTGCTTCCAATCAAAATGAAAAGGCCCTCGAACAACAAAGATCTCTGGCAACAACTTCTACGCTATGGAAAACAAGGGTTCTTAAGAGATTCAGTAATCGTCTGCAGTGGGACTGTAACTACGCAAACAAACCATGTTGTGCCGAATCGTGCCTTTCTGCAATCTGTGATGGATATTGCGGGTCTGCATCTTTGCAAGAGGCCTTGCTGTACTATGGTGCCTATGTCAGTCAGGGGATGATTAGACGCATTGTACCCTTCAACGATAAAGATACAGCGCAAGATATCTTGATTGATACAGATCAGCCCCAAGTTAAACCAGACTTTGCTGAGACTTCAAGATTACTCGGCTTGAACCCTCTTGAGTGGTATGCAAACGTACAAGGAACAGCTGGCCTGAAGCAGTTTTTGAATTGGTCAACTGAAGAAATACGCAGAAAGGCTCCAGTGGCCATGGGTGTTAATTTCCGAGGATCTCGGGACAGCTCATACGAACATATTGTAACAGCATTTAGGGGTGTCAGGACTGGTTTGCGTTTCTTTGATCACTACGACTCTACCAAGCATTTTGTTGCTCGGTTTGATGACATGCCAAGTCCCGGTGCAGCCTGCCAAAAAGAATATTGTTTTTCAAGAAATATGTACGCCGTTTCTCTTCGAAAACCAAAAGGTGTCCCTAAAAGATCTCTGGTACGTCTACGTGTCGTCGATGTTTTCGAGGAGCCAAATTGGACATGTTCGTCTTCGTCGGCAAGTCCTTCTACGTTGACTTTAGAGGCTCGAGTATCCCCGTATTGGGCTAAGGATACTTCAGGAAAGAGGCAATATATGGCAATTATGCTACGCACACTCAAGACAAGCGAGGTTAGAGCAGGTAATCCATATACTTCTGGCTCTCCTAGTGCGTGCATTGAAATATCTGCTCCGCGAGACAGCTTCACTTTTCAGGTTGACAGCAATTCAGCTGTTTACACAAAGGTTGTTATCGAGGGTGATGGATGTCCACTTTCATAAAACTCAATTTGGAAATTTGAAATCACAATAAGCTAAACATCATCCTCCATTTGGTCGCCGTTTTCTTTGTCGCCTCGCTTTCTTTCTGCGCAATTGCGATTTTTCAATATCACAGCATCATCATCGTAAAGCAACCATCGACTGCGCCTCTTCTGTGAGCTGTCTACATTGGATACTACTCATGTTTGTTGTTCTCAGCACTACTTCTCATGTCATTTTTTAATTTTGAACTGTGACGTCAACTAATTTAGCTCACATCATATTCACCTATCACCTCCCCCCTCGCTCCTCGCTCATCACTACTACAACAAAACTCGCGACAGGAGACAGGAGGGAAGAGAGGGTGGTACCATTACAGAAAGCACATTCGACAACCCACAACCTCAATGCCAATTGCCAATAGACAATGGAGGACAACATTAGAGCATTTGGAGCATGCGGAGCTACTGTACTCTACTTGATACTTTCTGTAACTGCAATTGCCTCATTATTCTCTCCATTCCTCGCAAAGCTTGCCTCTCACGGAAAGACGAGGGTGCAGGTTGAATCTCAAGATGAAGATGATGATAGCACAGCAGGAACAAATAGACCGATACTTTCCAAAATTTTGAGATTACTAGATCATCAACTGCTGCAGATCCCAAAGAGTCAATTTTCAAACTTTTATAGTTTCGGTTTAACGTGGTCTGGATATATTCTTTGGAACAGAAGTAAGAACTTAGCTGTTGTTCTTCTGTACCTTCACCTTGTTAGGCGATTCGCAGAATGTCAATATGTTCATCAATGGAACGGAACAATGCATCTTGCCGGGTATGCACTTGGCTTATTGCACTACTTTTTGCTACCCTTGATGTTTCAATTTCATTCGAATCAAGAAACGCGTTGGCCATACCGTTTCTTTGGCGTCTTGCTCAACATCTATTCACAGTACAATCAATACTTGCATCATTCCATATTGGCAAGCTATAGATGTCAACCGCAAAGTAATCCGAGATATTCCATTCCAGTTGGGCATTGGTTTCAATTTATCAGTTGTCCACATTACCTTGCGGAGATTTTGATTTATGCCTCTTTTACGATACTGCTGCACGACGATGGTCGGCATGACCACGAGATCGTTTGCGATACAATCGGTCATCGATGGATAGCTGGAATGTGTTGCTTAATTCTGCCGTGGAGAAATTGCGTACTCCTGACCTGGGTTACAATAAACCTGGCCGTATCGGCGCGATCGACTCATGCATGGTATCATAAGAAATTCCAAGCGTATCCCAAGAAGAGACGTGCACTGATTCCATGCATATGGTGATGTATTTGACACTCCACATTTGCTGTGTACATAAAATAAAATATTCCTAATGGTTGAATTCCTTGTAGTTATTTTAGTACCTTCCCCCGCCACTACGATAATCCCTGTCGTGATCTCTTGGAGGAGGAGGACCGCGATGGAAGTCACGGTTGTATCTCCTATCACGACCATCATAATTATTCCTATCGACAATTCCATAATGGTCACCACCGCGTCTATCATCACTTCTCCTTCTATCCTGGTTATGATGCTGCTGCTGCTGCTGCTGTTGACGATGACGATCATCTCTTCGTTCACCACCTTCACCTCCTCTTCCTCGACCGTGATTCTGATTCGTTCCGTTGTTTGCATGAAGTCCTTTTCCATCTGACCCAAGTATAGGAGGAGTTCCCTCCTCTTCAACCGCCTTCGATGCAAGACCCCAGAGAACGATGGAAATTGCGACCCTTACCATCTTGCTCGTCTGGAGGGAGAGCCGCTCGTCTGGAGGGAGAGCATTCACTCCATGCTGTCATATCATGAATAATGGTACAAACAATGATGAGAAAATATCATTGCATTTGTAATAACAGTGCCAGTACAGATTATAAAACAAATTGTCCCAATGGACATGGAGCACACTGACTGACCTTCCATAAAATATTTGGATCCCTGCCATTTTCTGCATGGACCCAACAGTAGTGAGTTCGCCATATATTGCCCCACCATGATCTGATATTATTGGACAGATAATTACCGATAATTGTTGGTTAGAATTAATGAAAGTGCTTTGAAATAGAAAAGTTTGAATGTATCAAGTGGGTCGAAATCTGACTTACTGTTTCCGCCAATAGATCCAGTCATTTTGTTGCCTAGCGTTATTTTATTTCGTGGGTGCTGCGTCCTTTTGAAGGGCCCTAATTTCGTCCACGAATTTATAGTAAACATCCCAGTTTTCTTCCTTTCCTCTGGGACAATCACGACATCGTCGTGCTTGAGGGTTTTGGTATAAATGCTGATTTCTGGGGAACCGATTTGAATGCGCAAATCGGGGCGGGCGAGGGTAGACGCCAGATCAAATGATTCCATGTTTCTGCCATGTCCTCTGCCAGTTGCCTTTTGGTGATTCTTGTGGTAGGATCGTTTCCTCTGGGTTCATCCTGTAGATTTCCTTCCTAGTTTCTCATCAGGCGGTGCGTTGACAACTTTGTAGTATGGGAATGCAGAGTTGGAAGATCCTCCAGTATGACCATCTCGATCATTGCGGTCTTTGCGATCGTTGCGCCTGTGATCATCACGAGGAGGAGGAGCGCGGTCGCTTGATCTGGAACGATGGCGTTCCTGTCGCTTGTAAACTGAGTCGCGTAAGCTCGAGAGCGGCTGGTTCAGCAAGTTCTCCTTGTCACTCATTCTTGAGATGCTAATGGTGGATCTGATGAGATGCTGGAATAGGAGCAATGGTGCAGAGAATGGAGCCCATGTTCGAATGTACAATGTACTGCGTGTCTATGTTCCTTTTTTGCAGCCTTGTTAGAAAAATGAGGCGATTTTTTTATATGGCGCGCAAGAAAAGGCGCGCAAAAAAGAGGAATTTAGACCAAATAGTACCACATACCACCGTTCGTACAAAATACATACAATGTTACAACCATCTCACATCTCACCACTCACCACTCACCATCTCTATTCAATTGGAACGACTAATCAGCGCACAATTAACTACAGTAACTATAGAGATCCAAGCACGCAAACATGCCGAAGCGCAAGCGGGAAGAAAAGAAAAAGTCCAAAGAGGAACGCAAGAAGGTAAAAAAGGCCAAGAAGGAAAAGAAGCAGCTCAAGAAGGAGAAGAAGAAGAAGAAAGAAAAGCGCAAAAAAGACAAGAGTCCGAAACACGAAGTGGAGGTTCCAGACGAGACCGAACCTTTAGAGCAAAGTAAAATTCAGGATGAGAGTGTGAAGCAGGAAGAGGATACGAAAACGATCCAGGTTCAGCAAGAGGAAGTTGAGGAGGGAGCTGAAGTTTCAAAAGATCATGAGGTGCAAGTGAAGCAGGATGATGCAAGCTCGTCGTCGGAAGAGTCTTCCGTCATCATATCGCCAAGTAGAAGCAAAACCAATCCCAGCGCTGCTGCTGTTCAGGATTCATCTGATGATGAAGAAAATTTACGAATATTCTCGAAACGCACAGGTACTACACCACTTAAGCACGACTCGCAGAAAGATGCAGAGATTCAGGATACTGATTCTTCAGATGGTGAGAAGGAAGGTACACGTACTACGCGAAATACTCGCCTACGTAGCTCGCGGTCAACTATAGCATCATCAAAGCTGAATGAATCCCCTCCAACTAGACGCAATCTTAAAGCTTCACTCGGCGATTCTAGCAGCGACAGTGGTGGTGATCACGATAATGATTCCGTATGCACACCCAGGAATCAAAATCAGAGTGATGGCGATGATCAGCAAATAGAATCTATAGTTAGAAAATCTCCTCGGAAGTCGATATCCTCCGCAATAGATAAAATCAGCGCAATCGCGAAAGATAACAATGAAGATATTGAGTATAGTGATCAAGATGATGATTCTGCCATCAAAACATTCAAAGCTACAAAAAAACAGAAAGAAGAAGATGAAGATTCTTATAGAAACGATGAGAATGAAGCATCCGACGGCAGCGATGAATTCGACGAGAAAGAACGAGATATCTTCCACGATGACATGTCGTTCGATAATGATGAGAGTAGCGAAGAGGAAGATGGTGTTGGCCACCGTGCAAAGGGCACACCGACCAGAAATATCAATAATGATGACATCTTTGATCAAGCAGATGATGCTTTTGTGTCGCCCACAAAGAAAGTAGAATTGACTCCATTAAAGTTGAAGAAAAGGGGGCAGTTCAAGTACGAATCAGAAGGTGATGATGATGACGAAGTTGAGATTATATCGACACCAATGGCAGAAAGGCAAGATCAAGAGATGGCTGCGATGCCGCTTTGTTCTTCAGAATTTGATGAAATCACGATGCAATCCCTGCCAAAACTTCATGTATGTTACCTTGCTCCTGACAAAAAGACTAGACATTGTTTCTGTCTTCAAACATTGTATAAAGCATCAATATTGAGCGGCAAAAAGATACGAAAGTCCGATGGGGGGCTTCGATTTTTGCAACCTCCACATTTTAGAACAGCCATGTCAGATGATTTGATTGATCAGATTGCTGCACGGTTTGGAAGACAAGCTCTTATCATTGAAGATAGCACCGTTTATAAAAAGGACCGTAACGGACTGCAAATCCCATTCGATCATACTGGGTTTGATGTTGATGCAGTCGAAGAATCATTTCAGGATAGGATCGATGAATCATTTCAGGATAGGTTCAATAACTATCTCAACGAGCAGATGGGATCCAATGATATATACTGCTGCCCCTTGTGTTATTGTGAGGCTCAACGGCGGTTTAGAGGTGGCGATGAAGAAGATGATGAGAATAGCGACGTCGAGGAAGATGAATATGAGTACAGTATGGAAAATGTCACAAACTATTCGAAGGTTGATCCAATGTCAATTCTTGGAAGTCCAGATTCGGACTGCTTTGAAGTCGCTGCTAGTTTTTGTTTCAAGAAAATGGCTCAGGTAAAGAGACATATTCGTCTGGTGCATAAGATTGACGTGTCTGAAGTAGAGGCGAACGATTTTCTCAAAAGATTCATGGTGAGTTCCAAAGGTCGCGCATTGAACTGGATCTATGTGATACAATTTATTTTTTCTAAAATGCCTTGTTTATGCAATCCTTCATTTGAAAGATTCGAACGCAGGATGGCCTGCTGCAACGATTTGTTCGTGCGTTCTGGAAGCATCAAGTTTTGGAAGGTGCAATGAGGAAATACTGGCACGAAGGGCACAACCAGAGCTACATTTTACTTCGGATATTGATAGAACGACAACAATACATGCAGGAATATAACCCAGAGTGCGTTGACAATGCGTTCAGTGGATCGTTTCCACAAAGGGCTGTGAAAATATGGCAAAATTTATCAGCACCTTATTCTAAATCAGACGCATCTGACTTTATTGAAAGTGGAGAAGAAGAAATAGTCGAAGAAGTCCACCCGGTGTTTGAACGTCCAGAAAATATTGAGGATGACCTTGTTCAACATTTGAGGACACGGAGAGAGATTGCAAGAAGCAGAAAGCATGGGTATGATAGTAGTTCCGACAGTTCGTCGAGCGAAAGTCAGGATGAAGATATAGACCAGGAAGATGAGGAAGATGAAATCATTGATATTAACGACGAAGACGACGGGGATGTGTACATTGAAGAGTCTTCAGAAGACGAATGGGTTGCCAGGAAACGCACAATGGGCAGAAGGAAGAAATTTCCGACACGCCTAAAGACAAAGAAAGCCGGATTGGGGAGTGACGATGAGTCGTCTCTAGAGTTTGCCCGTCCAACTGGATCAAGGAAAGTCAATAACCTTGATTCAAGTGATGAATCCGATGATAATTCTGCTTCAAGCGGGAAACAAAAAACGCCTATTAAAAAGGTCCATATTTTAGAATCCGATGAAGAATGAAAGTTTTTGGATATCAAGATAAAATAGAAGATTTTGATTGACGATAGGTACGGTAGGAAAACTCAAACACTACCTTTCACAAAGGGCACCTGGAATGGTGCTCCCGGTGGGGGCGGGTTGGGAGGGAACTTCAAAAAATTACTTATTTCATGGTTGGCTTCCGTTCAAAAACACGGAAGAGAAGAAGACCAATATTCTCAATGAGATTCTCAGTGATATTTTGGTCGTTACGTCGTACAGTACCAGCACAATGCACAAGGTTGAAAGTGGTGCGTTCATGAACTGCGTCATACTGCAGGAAGTTTGTAGAGTTACTATTTACTATCATAAAGTCAATCAGAGTAATAAGTAATAATGACTGCTCGTCATTATTATTTAAAAAAAAAGGCATCAAATTGAAAATATCAGGTTATCAATATTCAATATTTACAAGATTTTCTCAGTAAAATGTCACAGGTGGAATTTATAAGTTAAATCTGTATGATTTTGGGACACCCCTGTGACTGCGCTGACCAATGAGAGGGCTGAATGAGTGCGCGAAGACGTTTATGCAGAATTATGAACCACCGATTTTCGATTTTCGTATGGACCATCGCATTTTCGAATTGGGTGTTGTTGTTTGTTGTTGCGACGATATATGCTGGCATAAATTCCATACTCATCTTAATCGAGCTTTGGACTGCATATCTTGTCCAATTACGTGCACTCACTCACTTCCAGCTAACAATGAAATTTCAAGCAATTGCTATATATTGTACGCTTTTCACAGCTTTTGCAGCGGACATGGTCCATGCAAACTTGATCACGGCCTGGGGCAAAGAAAAACTAGTATCAAGTTCTACTGGAGGCACTTTTGTTTCCAAGGTTCTAAGAACTG
>Ga0115005_10001956_pt1 | contig 16498 bp, 13 predicted proteins | sample ArcOceMetagenome_FD_87163 | JGI IMG/M metagenome (GOLD analysis project Ga0115005, IMG submission 87163) | Marine eukaryotic phytoplankton communities from Arctic Ocean - Arctic Ocean - Greenland ARC118M Metagenome | ecosystem: Environmental > Aquatic > Marine > Oceanic | place: Arctic Ocean... | reverse complement strand
GGGCCTACAGTACAGTACAGTACTTTTGAACTTACATATGTTAGTCATTATTATTTCTTATTCTTGTCTAAAAGTTTAGTCCTGCCTACTAGTGGGAATTCATTTCCCGGGGCCGTTGTTTCGGCAGTGCTAAAACTTGGAGAGAAAACATCAACCAATAATATAACCTAACCCAAACACTACTGTACTCCTGATTGACCTGTGACGCTGCTGAACTTCAAGCAGAAAGAAAAGTGGAACACCGCACGCTCTTAAAATATCATCAGACAGTGATCAGACAGATCGTCAACGCTGCGAGTCTTTTGAGCAACGGTTACAAGCAGGAAACATGGGCGCCCAATCATTTTATAATGTCACAGCCTACGAGGATGATCGTGTACATGTTGACACGATGTATACATCCTCGATAGGATCAAACATCGCTAGAACAAGCGCGTTGCTGTCAACGATCTCCTCCATTCTGATCATAGTCATGATATCGAGGTCATCGGCGAGTTTATCCATAACCTACCATCGGTTGATGTTTGGCATGAGCGTGTGCGATATGCTTGCCTCCATCGCAATGGCACTGACGACGCTGCCGATGCCTGCAGACATGATTTACACGCAGTTTGAAGGGCGGCACATTGGTACTTTTGGGTCCTGCGCAGCTCAATCTTATGCGCAAAACGGAGGTACCCTGGGCACCCTATTCTATAACGTTGCTCTCAGCATACACTACCTTTATTCCGTGCGAACAGATAAAATGAAAATGCGGAGATCAGTTGAGACGATTCTTCACATGTGTTCCATGCTGGTGCCTATTGGAATTGTTATCTGTTTGAGTACAGCAGGAACAACCAACCCCACCCCATATTTGCCATGGTGTGGAGCATTTGTAGGTTACCCGTACTGGTGCATCAACGACGACAATACTGAATGTCTTCGTGGACATCATGCAGGATTGAAAAGGTTTATTTCAGTTCCCCTCATTGGATCTTTGATTATCACTGTCTTTATACTGATGGTCTTGATCGTTTGGCGTGTACATGAAAATGAAAAGCTAGTGAGAATGTATGATGGAATCTACAGATTTAATATGAATGCCCGAGATGAGATCCAACTTGAGCGGTCACAAAACAACTCGAGTTTGTCGAAAGCAATTTTGATCCAGGCAGCATCGTATGTTCTTGCACTTGTATTGTCTCAGAGTAGCATTTTTCTTAGGGTCTTAGCAGCAGGGACCTTGGAAAGGTCCAATGCTCTCCAGATTTACCATCTTATTACAAGGCCTCTTCAGGGGTTCTTTAATTTGATTGTATTTGTTGGAGATAAAGTATACAGTTATCGCCGTGGTCGTCCAGAAGTCAGTATCTTCAACGCGTGTATCCACATCCTTACAAAATCACACGACAGTGCCTTCGTTTTCAGCCATATGAGCATTTTGCAAATGCACCAACAAGGAGCTGCGGGTGACGGCGACAGTGGATCGAACAATGAAATGGAGAATGTTGGAGCCCTTATTGATTTCCCAATGAAACTTGCACGGACTCCGCCTGAAGATCAATCTTTCTCTTTATCGGGATCCAACGTTGCAAGTCATTTCAATGAGGATACATTGTCTGTCCAATATCAGCCATCCAGCGATCCATCTATCGTCGTATCGGATGCCACCAAATTTGCCGATATGGAAGGTCGGAACGGCACTTGTTCCAGTAAGAAGTATTACACAAATATCCGCAGTCAAATAAATTTAGAAACAGAGCAATGGGACGAGGGCACAAAAGATTCGAATCTTGATGTCAGCGACAATGTAGATCTCGCGACACTTTGAGTTCTCCTTTTATAAGTTTTGTGGCTTCTTTGATGAAGCTGGAGGTGCTAGCTTTTGATATGGCCTTCCATCCAGTCTTATACTGACGATTTTATAACTGAACCTTCCTGGGAATAGTGAGATTGAAGATGGGGTTGACAATCTGAAAGTATGAATGAGCGCTGAGCGAAACTACCGAGCTACCAGGTACTTCAAAATGTAAATCTACTTTCTACTAATGCGTATATTAAAACGAATACTTGGTATTCGAAGTTTTAAAATCTTCCGCACCTACGAGTAGATAGTCATGCCATTCGGTCCTGGTTTCCTCAGCATCAGCATCAGCAGCATCTTCTAATACCGCTACAGCAGTGCTAGAGCTAACAGTGCGGAAGCGCAACAACCCACTGCTCAGAGCATGACTTCTGGTCCACGCATCGAAAGATCAAGACATGACACCCGCTTCTTGAACCTGCAACAGCCCTCCTCAAGAAAATATGTAGAAATCCGACATAAATCATCTCTTACCGGTACGGTACATAACAATTCCCACCCGGCTTTCAGCATTATTTTCAGGTCAGGTGCTGGTATCACACAGTACTGCTTGTAGTACTTACTACCTGTATGTTTCGATTCCTATCCAAGATGTTCTAGAGTTGGCGCGGTGAGTCCACGTCGGATCGGATGATGGATGGATTTAGTTCCAGTGTTTTCTATGCACCCTGCAACCGGACAGCCGTGTTTGAATTTCAAAAATACAAATATCTGAGTACTCACAGAATCATCGTTTGGTTTTGGAACCCCCCCCACAGTCTAAAGATCTCCTACACGTAGTACGTTTAGAAGGAATGTGACAATGCGGTCAAACTGTAAGACCCTACGTGTACCCACTCTATCTCTAATATTGTGCGTTGCAGTGACAAGATCACAGTCGACAACTTCGATAGATAGCTCATACGCGTATACAAAAATACAAAATGAGCAGAAGTCTTTAAAAGAACGAATTCGATCCCATCCTGACGTCAATGATGATTACTTTCCAAACAAAGAGGCTTTGGACGCGTTCAATCGGTACCGGTTGGAATATCCTGATCCAGAAGATTTCGTAATCGACATGCTAGTCAATCCATGTGGTGCGAATGGAACTCATGACGGCCTCGATGAATCAATAGCGAAAGGATACGATTGTTGCATGTATCAATTTGGAAGAGGTGAATATGGCTTTCTGAAATATGACAATGAACGGGAGATGATCAATGTTGAAGTGTTTCAGAAACGCCTCCTCGCTCATCACAGTGAAGTTATCCAGAATATTATCACTGTGGACGAACATGGGGTGGAGATACCGTATCATTTCTCACGACGAGCAGATGATCATACTATAATCGATGAAACGTGCATAGACTTCCGCAAGCCGCACACTTCCTGTGTTCAGAACAGATTGAGGGTCATAAAAAGTCCCTATGTCCCTCCGTGCTGGGATCACAATCAGACTGTGGATGCAACGCTTGATTGTTTCACTCCAAATGGTAAGAAGTCGCCAAATTGTATGCAGATATCTTATGCTCAAAATGCCTTTATCAGCATTTGCGGTGGTGACTTTTCAGACGACGATCGCTGTGGTACCTTCATTGAGATACATCGAGAGAATGGGAGTCCGTATGATTCTGAATCAACTATTATGGCAGATACTAAAATCGTTACTGAAGAGACGAATGGAATGTGCACGACCACAATTGATCTGACATATAAAGGGGACAAAAATCGATTGTTATGCGCTTATCAAGAGACTAAAATCAGAATTGGATCTATGGTCAAAGTGGTACAAAACTCTCCCCAAGCAGTTCGTCAATGCTGCTGTCCGAAACGCAGTTTCTTTTGTCCTATGAAACCAATGGCAGAAGGTGGTCCTTTTGCGGATAGTGTTGACACCCTTGAAGAGAGGCTAGAGCGAGACGAACAGTGGGATTCTTCTCCGCACTGTCCTCAAATGAACGAGGATGAAGATAAACTCTTTTGTAACGTCGAGATGGGAGAATCAGGTTACTCTGATTCAGCTATTCTTGAAGCGATATCTGAAACTAAGAGATTAACATATACAAAAGAATGCGATGCAGTAGAGGAAAACGAAGATGGTCTATATTCGAGCAATGTGTTATACCGTAAGTATTCATCGCCGTGCCCATATGGGGAGGCTTTCAAGAGTTGCGGTGCTTCAAACTTGGATTGCCTTGATGATGATGTGCCATTCAGTTTTAACAACCGTATCGGTAAGGTCTTCCGTCTTCCAACCAAAGAAAACAAGTCTTATGGAGTATCGTTCAATGATGGTAGAACTATATATTATTTTGCCTATTATGAATTGCATGTTGAAATACCACAATCAAACTATGAGCTATGGTTTGTTCAAAGGAATCGGTTTGAAAAGATTCTCCAGAAGAGGAAGGGGTTCCGTGTTATCTGGCCATTGTGCACATTCGATCTGATAAATGACAGGTACTTTCCATTTGCGCAGGTCTCTGACGATGGGAAGATACTTCGAGTGCTCTCGGAATAGAGCAATGTATTTGGAGTCCAACGAAATCTGGAAATCTGAAGAGAATTTCTGCCCCTGCGGTCATGAGTGATATACTACAGATCTGAAGATTTGCAACCTGTATCTTGTACGTGTACCCAAACAACACTATCGTATATTTACTACCTGGTAATGTTTTTCTATAAAGATACAATTGACTGACGAGAGAAACACCTTTGAAGTCTAGCGATGAACTGTAAATGAATAAACCTTCGCTGTACTCGTAGTCTATTCTCCTTTATTTTCATTCGCCCCGTCAAATTTGTTCTTCTCCAAACGCTTGAGAATAGGCGAAAGAGATGGATGATTCAAATAAGCTCCACATTCATAACACCAAACAGATAAATCCTCCAAGCTCACAGCGATTGAATGCGACGCACTGTTCCCAATCTCACTGTTCTTTGTATTTTCCCAATGCTCTTTGCAGTGTCCGTTCACATATCGCGAGCATCTCACCACTCCACATTTTAGACAAAACCAATTTTCTCCACTGGGGCATACCCCATCCACTGATTCGCCCTTCATCCCCCCCTTCGGTCCACCTTCGTCCTTGAGATGAGTACATATATTGTCATATTCAATACGATCCGCATCAAGCTTCACACAATCTGCCAAATGCGGACAATCATCAATCGGTACGATGGCACCTCCTTTATCCTCGCCCCCATTATTAAGAATATAATTATATGCAAGGGTCACATCTGGACCGACTGCATTAATTGCATCTTGAGACTGTCTTTGCGTGAATTGGAATATGGATGTGAGCTGCTGCATGGCTTGAAAGCATTGCGCGATTGTTGTATCTTTGGAACAGTCGGAAACTGGCAAGGGTTTTGATGCTGCTGCAGACGCTGAGTTATCTTGAACTTGGTCTGAAGTATTGTCTTCACTTTCGCCGGCTGGTGGCATTCTTTCAGTTGTTGGTGATACTTGTCTACCCGGTTGATACCAAAGTGGATTAGAGTGGAGGTGTTGGGTCGGTGTTGAGCTGAGTGATGTGTGATGATTGATAATGTTCAATGGAGATGTTCTCTGTGATTGATTCGATTCATTCATTCCTGCCAAAACAGTGGATTGCGCGCTATTTTAGGCGGCGCGCGTAATCTATTTCTGGAGCAGATGGCGTGGCATTGTACATTACACATACCAAAGCAAGTACCAGCGTATCATACCTGTAAATGAGAAGTTCAATTACAACTCACATCATTACTTCGAATCACTTGAACGAATCTTTGATGTTCTCAGAAATCGATTCAATTCCACCATTGCTATTGATTGGAACTTCATTATATTTACGTTCATGACAAACAGAACCACAAACCACGTACACCTACACCTATCCTCGCAGCCAAGATTATCATTACGCTTCGCATTTCTATTCCTATTACACGCCCAATACTCCGCATTTGCAAAACAGCCCATCCTTGCATTCAACTTACACAGTCAAATCCACAAATTCCGTCGAAGAATCATGACGAATAAAAATACCAAGATACGGGTACAATCTGCACCCGACGATTGCCTCGAAAATATAACAACCATTGAAGATATCCGTTCAAAGATTGCCAACGTCCGCGCTCTGCAGGGCTCGTTTAGGGATGCTACTCTATACCAACGGAAGTGGAATCCCACGAACGAGAAAGACAGCGACGTAAATGATTCCGATTCCACGTGTACCTTGAAATTGCTGCAATTCAATACTCTAGCCCAAGGGTTGTCCGCAGGGCCCTCATTGCAGATACCAACTCCATTTGATGCCAAGTGTTGCAGGAAAGATATCTACGGCGGGTTTTCGAATATACCAAACCCTGAAATTGTCCTTGACTTTGATCTGCGACGCTGGAGACTGATGGAAGTATTGCTTGAGGATGATTATGATATTATTGCTATGGAGGAGGTCGATCGTTTCCATGGATTCTTTGAACCTCTCTTGAATATATTGGGATATCAGGGTTTATTCACGCCCAAACCCTTTTCGCCTGGTGTATCCATGGGCTGGTACAGTGATGGGTGCGCACTTTTCTGGAAGAAGGATACTTTAGAACTGTTGAAAGAAGAAAAGGGAGCGTATGAGATGGGCTCGGGCTCTCAAGTATATACAATTGCAACAATGAGACATGTAGCCACGGATAGAGTTCTAGTTGTTGCCATGACGCATTTGAAGGCTGGCAAAACTATTGAGAATGAAATCGTACGTGTGGGTCAAGTAGAAGAACTACTTGGTGCAGTACAAGCGAGTGCTCAGAATGCTGCAAAGCTTGGAAATATTGCATTGGATGAAATCCCGGTTGTTGTCGCTGGGGACTTCAACTCAGATCCTAAAGAGAATAATTCTTGCATTCGTGGCATCCAATCGAAGGACTCAATTTACCCAATGAAATCAGCGTACGAAGTAGATTCGATAACGCATTCATCAATGTTTACCACGTGGAAGACAAGGGGGGATATGACTGTAAAGAGGATCATCGACTATATCTTTCACAATGCAGGTGTTACTAAGGGATTTGATTGCAGTCACACACTGCAAAATCCTGTAGATTATGAGGTAGAAGAAACGCGTTTACCAGGATTCAAGTATCCTTCGGATCATATTGCTGTTGGGGCCAAATTCAAATTAGAAAGATGACAGTCATAATTATCCAACAACCTGTTATAATAAACTTGCTTCCCGCATTTTTGTTGCTCATTCATTATTACAGTATGGAGTCGCTTCTTCGCAGCTATGCATCATATCATACATGATCTGCGGACCTCAGCATGAGATCTAAATATCTTAATGTGGACCCAGATTCACCTGTACGGTACGGTACGGTACGGTACGGTACGGTACGGTACGTAATAGCCTTTTTGCAAGCATAAATAGTGCCTATGGTACTGAAGCGGGCACTATTTTGAATTTACTAGCTCGAACTCCGTAGCGTAGCTAGCGTACTGACTGGCGCATGCGTGCGTGCGTGCACCGTATAAACATCTTCCCGCAATTTTCAGTCACTGATCTTAGTCTCTAGTTATTTTCGAATTTGGCTTTGAAATATTTGTTTGGCCATGCCAACCAACTAACATAACGTTGGAGGAGCAAACCCAGCGCTACCTTAGTATGTACTCTAATCATCAATCATCATCACTCACCTCTTTCGATAGCGCATTGTCTCTCCGTTCTGTTTCTCATTTTGGAATATTCTCCACACCAAATCATTATTATAAGAATTGAATATACACCCTTACAGGGGCTTTAGTTGTAACGGGAATAGAGCGATGGCGAAACAACCTTCAAGCGCTGCCCCTGCCCCATCGCTGGCAGAGCAAATTCAAATGCGCAATAGTAATACTAGTAAAATTCAAATTCCTGACACCAACGACACCGATCTCTTTTCCGATGAGTTTGATTCTTCAGATGATGAAGCAGACGTGAGCAAAATGCAGCGTCAGGACCAAAACTCTGCATCCCATCTAAGAACCTCTTTGACTGACGCCATCCAAACAGCCAGTGAGAATGCTGTAACTCCTAAAACAATCCGCCGTGAACGAATAATGAAAGACGCATTGGAGAGAGTCAAGAACAAAGAATCCGCAGCTCCGACAAGAACATCGAAAGCACCAAGCCAACCTCGGCGGAAAAGAACTAAGCTAGTCATCAAAAAGGGCGAGAAAACCAAAGTGAAAATGAATGCGAGGAAAAGCATTGTAGGGACGCGGAAACTTATTGAACCGACGGCTGTGTATGATCAGCAGCGATGCGTGATTGAGAACGGGGAATACACATTTAGAAAAATAGAAAAGCTAGTAGCCAAAAAAGGTAGAGGGCGTGGAAAGATGCGAGTGCATAAGGTGCCTGATCCTACATGTCCTATCCGCACAAATGCAAAGAAATCACAAGATAAATCCAATCAAGCAAAGGATCAATCTTTGCTGGATTGTGTTGGAGTATATCTAAAGCGCTTGGGGTGGAGTGAAAGAGCAAGGCGAACGCAATACCAATTGAATTTGAACGGCTCTTTACTGATAATACCGAGAGATAGAATGTTACGCATTGTGACTGATATGCATATCCACGGTGAATTGGATGAGTTTACAGCGGGTAGAATTGAAGAGGAACTACTGATATCAAAAGTTGAGCGGCAGATTCAAGTGTCGACCATGGTCAAAAACTCATATCAGAATGCGCAATACGATAATGATAATGTCAATCAGAGAATCACAGGAAGACGCAAGCACGATGATCAATACCATTTTGATGTATCCTCTGATAACTGCGATGTTGATCATCCAAGGTACGTCTGCATCGCATTGGTGGACACTTCTAGTCTCATTGCAACAGTTTTATCAATCATCTCATACATGAACAATTACAATTTCTGGACAGAACTGCGTCGAATTCGCCGCCACTGTCTACAAATAGTGGGGATCCAGACAGAGCTCGATCGGCACAGCCGAGCAGAAATCCTGAACTTGCAGAAATAAAGTTTATTTGTGCAAAAAAGTGTTTCCCAAAATTCTATGGAGACACAGAGGATGAAATTTTTGCGCAAGTGAAGGTAGACAAGGTGAGGAAGAAGGTGTTACGAAATGGTGAAAACACATCTGACGAGCAGCTTGTGATTGAACAAGCTGACTCGCAGAAAGACCATTTAACGATGATACTACATATGACTGGGAGGGAAGACCTTGTTCGTGATGCAAGTCGCAAAATCGTAAGTATTGTTCGTCGAAGGATAGCGCTTTGGAATTCTAAAGCTCTTCTTGAAGACAAGGATACCATAGAGGTTGATGTTAATTTCAATATCGATAAGCTTGACTTCGGTGAAATTAAAGGCCATGAGTCACTTTGGATACCCAGTTTTGAAGATGGTTCTCAATTTCGAGAAGTGTTTGGTGCTAAAGCACACCGAGGAGCGGCAATCACCGAGTTCGGGATTGACATTAAAAACTTGGAAAGTGTGTCCACACGACAGGAGAAGGAGGCTATTGTCGACAGAGCCAGACAAAAAAATAAGCAAGTGATAATTGCTCGCGTTTGCATCGACAAGAATGAAGACCTAAGCAGTATTGATGTCGACAGATTTGTGAAGAGAGGTGGAAATATCATGCCTCGGTACAGAAATGATGATACACGTAGCTACCGCGGACGATGGAAACATAAGTTCCATTTATTTGTTCCTGGAGGCAGAAAAAACCATCAAAATAAAAATACTCCAAAACCTACGCAACCCCAATCCCACGAACAAAGAAGAATAGACTTATCATTGTTTGCTATTCCTAGAAAGCGCAAAGCAAATGGTAAAACAGCTGGAGCATCTAGTCTCAACAAGAAGAAGACGCTTCCACAGTCTCAAATACCCCCCCAGAGAAATACAAGTTCAACATCGCTATCTGTTTCAAATGCGCAAACCGATCAAATATCCAAAAAGCGTAAAGCAAACGATGAAACAACTCGCGCATCTGGTTTCAAAAAACAGAAAGTAACTCCCAATTCTGATTACTACAAAAAGTTTACAGAAAAAATGAAGCCTGTGATGGAAATCGAATTCCGATCGATACATAAGCAAAGTATCAAAGGGATTTTGTGGGCAGCGCATAAGAAGAATTTTGGGAATGAATGCAATGAGAACTGCCGGTGCGCGTCTCAACTAGAAGTCTTGACGAAGGACGTTGTCTCTGACTATGTCTCCAAAAAGAGCAAGGAAGAGAAAGACTTCAAGCTTGATGATCAGGCGTATAATTCACCTGGTTTTGCTAAATATTTCTGTCCAAAATTCATTGATTTTGTTCGATCAAGTTTTCCGAATGATTCCTCCCAACAAATTCTTTCCAAGCTAATTGATATGTGGCAGAATATTCACACAAAAACGATGAGGTTCGGCTCTTCTTGCTCAGATGAATGCCCATGCTTGGACGGTTGGACAGTTAAATTTTTGCCACACCTCAAGGGTGACGACCAAAAAAAGGGTGACAAGAAGAAGAAGATAACGGTACTTGGTAAATTAGGACAGCTCCGGTCTCAGAAAAGTGCTGTGCGTGACGAAACGATGGACTCGATCTTCTTTAGACCAGCAAATTTTCCATTAGGTTTCTATTGTGTTACAAGAAACAGGAAGTGCGTCGTTGCATCGCTGAGTCCCACCGGTTCTAAAAAACTTTCAGTTGGTACCACTATTGAAGCCTATCAGATCGATCAAAACCCTGAAGAAAAGCTTGAATCGCATCAAAAACTTCAAGAAATATTTGAGATTCTGAAAGCAAGAGGAGGTAACCCGGGATTGAAACTTTTTTATTTGCCACTGACACATAAAAGAGTTGTAGATTGTAAGAAGGACTGGAAAAAAATTGCCAATACTTGGGTTTGGATCGGATCAAATAATTCTGGATGGGCCGGGGGCGCAATGGTGCACGGAAAGAAAAGGAGTATCAACTCAATGGTGGAGAATAATTCACAAATTGCTTTAGGAGTGTCTCCAAGGCATTTGCCAGAACACGTAAAAGAAAAAATCCACGCAGCAAAAAAAAAGCCTGCCCAAGTTCGGCGTCGCAGCAAGGTTGTAGCGAAAAAGGCAGATTCTCCACCAAAAGAAAGAGCAATCGGCAAGCCAGCTCCAAAGATATTGAGAAATGAGAGAAATAAGGATAGTCCAAAGACAGGGAACACCGTCAAATTTGATTTGAGCAAGAAAACAACTCACACTTGGGAAATAATTCCTTCTGTCGAAGTAAGCACGATTGCAGTTGAGGAGGTAAACAGGGAGCCAGTTAGACGTACGATGGATTCAGAAATATTAAAGGAGTATCTTATGTGCAAATCAGTTACAACCAGAGACTTGATCCGAAAATTAAAGGAATCTTATTATGATCTCAACACTTTAAAAGAGCCTCTGAAGAAAATTAAGGAGACTTTGAACAAGCTTGATTTGAATAATCGAAAGGCCGAATCCCAGGATGATTTGAGCAGCGAAGAGAGAAGAAATATTAATGAAGACTATCGCTTTTACCTCTTGAGATCCAAAGCCATCAAAATTTTCGAGATAGCTCATATCATTATCGGTGGTGAAAGGGCACAGAGAGATGGCACCTTACTTGATGGTGCAGCTCGTTTTGTTGAGCATACCACACCAGGAGATTATACATTGGATGAGATGCCAAATTTGATATATGAGCTTGAAAATGAGCGCAAAAGTTCAGGTGAAAAGCTTTGCAAAATTCACGAATGGATAAATAGATTTCAAATGGAGAAAGATCGCAATGGGCAGAAAATGGATCTAGGAATGGATTTCGATATTGATCGTTGTGGGGTTTCATTGGTTCATGCAGCTGTCATTGTTGGTGAGGTCAAATACATTGAACATTTCATTAAAGGTGGAGCAAAGCAGTCAAGAAGTAAAGGGGACGTGGTATCACCCCTTGAATTAGCCAAATTGATCAAAACTGAAGCAATGCAACGTAACAATGTGTATTGGATAGACAAATACGAGAAGGTCATTACGGCACTTGAGAATTCCAATGTTCAATGTTGAAGAACCTCAATGAGACGGGGAAAAATCCCCAGCACTTTCGAACCCAGGTGAATTATTATAGCAGTTGCACGAAGCACCTCCAGAGAGGACAAACAATTAGTGCGATCTGATAAAAGGTGCGAACCTTGTACCAGTAGGTACCAGTACTTGTACCAGCAGGTTACGGCGCACATTTTTTATTATTTCGGTTTCAAAAGTTTTTATTTTTATTTTGCGACATCTCTTGGGGGGGGGGGATGATCCGCCGAACGAAAATCTGTTTTGCACCTCTCTGCCCGGTCGGCGGGTAACGGTAGAAGAAATTAATTCAACACGCACAACAACCATACAAATCCAAAACAACCACAAACACCATCCAAAAACATGAAGACAATTGCAGTCCGCTTGATTGTGATGTCGATACTTCATTTCACCACATCATTTGCACCAAGAGCAAGAATTCGTGCAATCAATAGCATTCGCACCACGAGAGGAATCCTGCTCTTTTCGAGTGCTCCACAACAGACTTTAGAGGAACTTGATGATGGAAAATATTACGAAGCGGACCAGATAATAAAGAAAAGTCATTTTATAGGGGTTACACAACACTGTACAGCATGGGAATCGGCACAGGAATTTGTGAAATGCATTAGATCTGAACATCCTAAAGCTAGACACATATGTTTTGCATTTGTCGGCGGTTTCAATCCTAAGACAGAACGTTGCTCTGACGATGGAGAACCAACAGGTACAGCAGGAGTGCCGATTCTTGGGGGGATAAATGGAGAGGATCTGTCGGATACTGTCTGCGCCGTCGTTAGATATAGTGGTGGCATAAAGGTGAGTGGATATTTTGCGCTTGACACTCACTGTTGATATCTTCTTCTCGTGGTTTGAGAATGGGAACGAATATATCTTTATCTTATTCACCGTGCTAATCTTCATTTTACAGCTCGGAGCAGGCGGATTGATAAGGGCCTACGGTGGTACAGCGAGGATGGCTTTACGGGCAGCAACCAAGAAAATCTTGATTCCCAAGTCATCCATTCGAGTAAGCACTCAATCGTCTAATGCTGGGCAAATATATGCTACGGCCACAAAGTATAGCGGAATAGTCGGAGCGGAAACCTACGATGAAAAGGGAGACTTTGAAGTCACAATAACGTGCGATACTGCAGATTTCGAAGCAATGTGTGATAATCTCACTGATGCAACAAGAGGAAATATAATCTTTATTGAAGATTAATGAAAAGTCTGCAACTACACACGTAGTGAAGATTTCTTGGAGGAATCCACTTTTATTGCGTTAAGTTAAGTTTTATGGAGCACGAACGCTTTGCCTGTTGCCTTTTGGGTTGCTTTCAATGCACCTAATGTGCCAGTAGTGCCTGTATTTGCCGACCTTTCATGTTGTTCACGCTCAATTTGTTGAAGCCTTTTCTCCTCTTTCTTCTTTGAGCTACCATGACCGTGGAATTGATAGCATAACTGCCGATATGCCTCTTTCCTTGTCAATAGTCGGCCATGTTCATCACGATATTCAAGCTTGATTTCTCTATTCGCAAATTCAATATCCTTATCAGGACGTTTGGCCCTCAAACCTGTAGTGTCAAGCTTGACAACGTTCTTTAGATCAAGTGGAGCGTAATCATCATAAGTTTTTTCATCTTTCGCACGACCCCTGAGTTCCTCTCTTCCTGCACTTTTGCCTGTAATTTCACCAGTTTGCTTGAGCATATCAAGAAAGGCAGACATGCCTCGTCCCATTCCAGCCGTAGTTCCAGTGGATCCCAATGCTCCCATGGTATCTTCTTCTTCGACTTGATCCGCAAGTTCTTCAAATGTTTGTTTATTGTCATTTTTGTCTTCCTCTGCCTCTTCCATAGTTACATCCTCCACCTCAATCTTTTCCATGGCTGGGGCCTTCACTGGTTGAGCAGCCGCAGACACCTCTTTGTTCTGATTCTGGTTCGAACCATCAGGTTTGATAGGCTGAGCACGCAATGCACGGGTGAATTCTGTCGTAGTTCCAAGTTCAAATGTTATCTTTCCTTCGCCATTGCTGGCATTCTCAGCGACGATATTATCATCTGACTTCTTCATTGACTTAAGCGCCTCAACTACTGCATTTGCTCCTTTCGATTGTATACTCTTGACTTCTGTTACATTGCCATCACTGTTCGACTTGGAGTTTAATTCTCTCAGTCTGCGGAGACGCCGCGCCTTTGATATAGCAGCAGAAAGGAAAGCATCATCTTCAACTTCCTCCAATTCGTCACTCTTTCCTGAATTTCTCTTCTTACTCTCATCTTTTGCAGCAAAAATTGACTGTGTCCTTCGGTTGCCCTTCTCCATGATGTCATGAAATTTGTCTTTTCTTTTCTCCTGTATTGCTTCATCTTCGTCCTTCATTTCAACATCTTCTTGTGTAGCCATCTCCGGTGAGTTCTTCTGTGCGCCTCTATCATCTTCACTTTCATCACTGTCAACTTCTACCCGTCGTTTCCTTCTTCTGCGTTTCTTGTTGCCAAGTTTCGAAGCAGCTGCCAGCTCTTCTAGCAAGGTAGTACCTTGTACATGCGTATCTTCCTCTACTTCTGCACTGGTGGTTGCCTTGGAAAATTGTTCCTGCTCCTGATCCTGATCATCCTGATCCTCATGATCCATTCCATTGCCCTTTCGTTCCTTTCGGCTTCTCTTCTTATCTTTCTTTAATTTCTTCAGAAGTTTCTTTTCCTTCTTTTTCCGTTTCCTTTCGATCTCATCCTTGCTAATGACATTGATACCCATTGCCATCTCTTCCTCGTACGACAAGAAATCGGCCTGGTGCATGCTTCCGTTTTGGCCAGAGGAAGCCAGCGAAACGCTCTTCCCCTTGAACGCTGCAAACAGATCACTCTCCGGCTCTTCTTCTTTAGACTCCACAATCGTCCCTCCAAGTTTAAAGCCGGTCCGTTTCTTCCCTCCTTGTGAATCTCCAGGTCCCCCCTCCCCCCTAGTTGAAGAGTCGATTCCCAATATCATTTGGCTCCCACCAAGCTCTTCAAATTCATCATCGTCGTAACCAGCATACCCGCCTGCGTGGCCTAACCCCATTTCCACCATTCGCTTCCTCTTCAAATTATCGTGAAAGGTCGCACTCTCGGACATGTTCACATTCTCCAAAGCATTCACACCATCTTCCTCCGCCTCCAGAATAGATTTATCCGCTAGAGTTAGGACCGTGGTAGTCCCCGCATCAAAATCTGATGTATTATGCGCCACAGTCAGATTTTGCTGATCAAACTCTGCATCAGTATAATTCGCAGAAACATCCTTATCTTTCCCTCCACGTGATCGTTTCTTCTTCTTCTCTTTCGTACCGGTCTCACTATTCGAGCCAGCCGTTAGACTTTGTGCCCGCATCCGATCTGCCCAACTCAAGGCATCCAAGTTTGTGTCCCCCTCATTAGGTTCTTGTTTGAATTTTGCAATCCCGGCTTCGACTTCGCGCTTGAGCTTGGCTTCAGCGATTCGTTCCTTGATGCGATCCTCTTCGGTTGTATTTTGGGCTGGTGCATGGATTGCTTCACTTGCTTTTCTACCTTGTTGTCCATTTCCATCATTAGGATTTGTATTGAGGGGCTTGAGGCCTAGTTTTTGGCGGAGGGCGTTGGATTCAGAAATGGATAGGGATAGATCTTCGCTTTTGTTCGTAGTGGCGGGATCAGATGGTTTGTTGATTTTTAGCGGTTTCAGTCCGAGTTTTGCTCGCAGAGCATTCGATTCCGTCACTGACAGTTCTATTATGTTTTCTGACATTGCTTGACTTGCTTGTATTGGGCGGTAGATTAGTTATGAAAGCTGTTATGAATAGGCTTGTACGAGTACTCGATTGTGGTAAAAATGAAGGATTTGACCAATCGCAACAAGGAAGGCTTGTGATGTGGGCAAGCAAGCTTGTACTTGTGTGTAGGTTTGTTTTTTGAAAAGAAAAAAAGAGAAGAAAAGGAGAGAGAGCGGGTGTTTGAATATTTTGGAAGGCGCGGTTTTTAGGAAAGCGAACCCCGCCCGTCCTTGATGCGATGGAGCTACAGTACATACTTCTTGTACAAGTTAAAAGTTGTATTCTGTCATAATGACTGAATAAAAGCATCAGTTCAAAAGCATCAATACTGATACATTGCAATAGAGCTAGTAGAAAGATTTTATGGGCAGATCGTCCAAAGCACATCATTAGAAGCACAATTGGATTGAAGCCAATCAAGGTGAAAAACAATGATGAAACTCTTGGACTCATTAAGAAACAACATCGACTCAGATTATCGCAATCTTCAAGACAGCAAGATCGATGCCGTACCTTCCTCAGTAACACCCACTGAAATCATCGCATCAACCTTCAAAATATATGGTTCCATCTTCCTAATTTGCTTCGCCCTCTTCCTCGCCCTCCGCTCAAAATTTCCCCTTGTATACACTTTCAACTCTAGAGCTATCAATCAAATGACCCCACTCTCCAAACATCGCTATACTTTTTTTTCCCGTGCGCCAAAAGTCTTTTCATCAGTTTTACTGATTTTCCGACGTTATCGTCTTTCTACAAACCACCTACCACAATAGAACCATCTTGGTTATTTATTAATTTTTTCAGTGATCCGATTTCAAACG
>Ga0115005_10001955_pt1 | contig 16499 bp, 12 predicted proteins | sample ArcOceMetagenome_FD_87163 | JGI IMG/M metagenome (GOLD analysis project Ga0115005, IMG submission 87163) | Marine eukaryotic phytoplankton communities from Arctic Ocean - Arctic Ocean - Greenland ARC118M Metagenome | ecosystem: Environmental > Aquatic > Marine > Oceanic | place: Arctic Ocean... | reverse complement strand
GCCTCAGATAAGTCTGTTTGAATAAAAGCCGTTCATCATCATAAGTAATATTCAGAGCTGGTTTGCACAACAGCGGGATGCGCTTGTCTTGAATTCTGAATTAAGTAGAAACAGTTGATTAATAGACGAAAAATCGCCGACTTTCACACCCTCAAGGATATAAAAGAGAGGTCAATATGGAAAATATGAGGCATCAAGTATTTTCATTTCATGAAAAATGACGTTTTATTTTACCTATACCCACTGCGTACTTTACTCAAATATTATCTAACAAAAAGATGTAACATATGTTTTTTTGAATGAAACCATGTCAACATCACTTGTTTATCATGCCTTTGGGCTCCGAGGGCCTTTTCAATACGTAAATACAACCTATTCTTCAGGAGGTTACTTTTAAGATTGAACATAAAAAACATATTAAATGCCCACACTGTAAGGTGCTCCAGGTGGATGCAACTTTACTTGTGCTCAAATTTAAACATTTTTTGATTACGAGGATGTTCCCAGTTACCGATATAAGTGCATTTTAAACCTACTTGTTCACTTATAAATTCAATTAAATGAGGATTGAAATGGAAAGGGTCTTTATGAGCATGAGTAGTGACATCACCTGGTAACTGCACAGTCGGTACGTACAAGGCATTTAAGTCATCAACAACAAAAAAGGTAGCAAAATATAGCCCGTCATTTACTAACTTCGACTTTACTGTTTGTAAAGCCTGTTGGATATACGAGCTTGGTAAGTGCGTGAAAAGTGACACTGAAATTGCGAAATCAAATAGCCCAATATGTTTATCGCTACCAAAACTATCGCTTTGTACTAAACATGCTTGCTTACCGGTTAGTGCGTGTTCTGTAATTTCTGCTGAACCCGCTTTTAATAAAGAGGCATTTATATCAATACCGGTATAATTAGTAACATTTAAATAGTCAATAAATTTAACCCCACCGCGCATACAACCGCAGCCTAAATCAAGTAGACGATGCTCAGGTTTTAACCCTTGTAATTTTAAAAATTCAAACTGTAAAGTACCCAGTTCATCCCAGAGCCCGCCAACCCTACCTCGATGGACTTTTTTGCTAATGTCACTATCATCAAGTTGTATTCCGTACGTATTGATACCACTCATGTTATTAATTATCATTAATATTTTACCTTTGTATTTATATGGCAGATTCAACTTTGAAGTGCATAACCACTAAGCTGCTGCCGCCACCATGTATTCAGCCATTAATTTGGCTGACGTTTTGTAATTTAGTTTCTTTCTTGGCCTATCATTGAGCTGTACTATTACATCTTGAATTTCTGATTGCGAGAATTTTTTAAGTCTGTTAATTTCGGCCAATATTGTCGTAATAGTGCATTTGTATTTTCATTCAATCCTCGTTGCCACGAACAATAAGGATCTGCAAACTACACATCACGTTTCAAACTTTCAGTCATCTTTTGGGAATATTGTAGTCCAAATGTTTTTGAAATGATGAACGGGTATTTGGAAAAAGTATCTTAACTAGGGTGTATGAATTTAGTTGACCACGTCATATTTCCTTGGTATTAAATCCGTTGTCATTTTACTTAAGCTTTAAAGGTAAGTAACCCTACTATTGTAAAATATTACATGTAAGCTTTAAAAGAAGCGCAACAATACTTAGACTTTATTCATATTAGTAAAAGGGGCGTAGAAGGGGGAGAAGGCGTAGTGTTGGTCAAGTATTGGCTAATATTTCTGGTGAAAGGACTCATATTTCTATTGTCTACCTGTGCATTTAAATTCTTAAATTCAAGATCCGCTGAATAGGTTGTTGTGTGGTTTTGATAATACTTTCTAATTCTAATTCTAATTCTAATTCTAAAGCTAAAACTCTATTTGAGTTGATTATTTTTAGGAGGAAAGTTAGAATAGATTTGACCTATCGTAAATAAACCACAGGGTTTATGGGCGAACGGACGGAACGATATTAAATTAGGAACTCTTCATTGTGAAAAAAATTTTAGTTACTGGAGGTGCTGGCTTTATTGGTTCTGCTGTAATCCGTCATATCATAGAAAACACTTCAGATTCAGTTATAAACCTAGATAAACTCACTTACGCTGGTAATCTAGAATCTCTAGTTTCAGTTAGTAAAAGTGATCGTTACACTTTTGAGCAAGTTGATATTTGCGATGCTAAAGAAGTATCACGCGTATTTGAACAATATCAACCAGACGCGATCATGCACTTAGCTGCGGAGAGTCATGTTGATCGTTCAATAGACGGGCCCGCTGCATTTATTGAAACTAATATTGTTGGCACCTATATATTACTTGATGCCGCAAAAAGTTATTGGCAAAATTTACCTGAAGACAAAAAGGCTGCTTTTCGCTTCCATCATATATCAACGGATGAAGTTTATGGCGATTTGGAAGGTACTGATGACTTATTCACAGAAACAACTTCTTATGAGCCTAGTAGTCCATATTCGGCGTCAAAAGCTTCTAGTGATCATCTAGTCAGAGCATGGCAACGAACTTTTGGTCTACCTACGGTAATAACCAACTGTTCTAATAATTATGGCCCTTGCCACTTCCCAGAAAAATTAATTCCATTAGTTATTTTAAATGCGCTAGATGGCAAAGCTTTACCTGTATATGGTGACGGATTACAAATTAGAGATTGGTTATTCGTAGAAGATCACGCTAGAGCACTTTACAAAGTTGTTACCGAAGGTGAAGTTGCACAAACATACAATATTGGTGGCCACAATGAAAAAGCCAATATTGATGTTGTTAAAACTATTTGTACAATTCTTGATGACTTAGTGCCAAGTAAGTTTGAACATGCTAAAAAGTACGCAGACTTAATTACCTATGTTAAAGATAGACCTGGGCATGATGTCAGATATGCCATTGATGCCAGTAAAATAGAACGAGAGCTTGGCTGGGTACCAGAAGAATCTTTTGAAACGGGTATTAAGAAAACTGTGCAGTGGTATTTAGATAATAAAACGTGGTGGCAATCTGTTCTTGATGGTAGTTATAAACTAGAGCGTTTGGGCAGTAATTAACTTACTGACTAATTTATTTTATTCAATATTACATTGAATTGTTGCAACGAATTATAATAGTCAAATTTAATCATTATATGAATATAAGCCAAGCTGTTTCTCTTATACACACTCAAGCTACAATGAAAATGAAATCACAAGCTAACGCGTTAGTGTTAAGTTATTTGTGGTGGGTTTTAGAGCCCTTATTGTTTGTTGCCCTTTTTTACTTTGTATTTAAATATGTATTATACCGTGGGGATGGTGATTTTTTTATTTTTTTACTGGTGGGTAAAATACCGTTCCTATGGTTTTCAAAGGCTGTTAATTCAGGTGCAAATAGCATTATCCAAAATAAAGGATTAGTTTTACAGCGTGTTATTCCAAAAATAATATTTCCGTTGGTTAATTGCCAAGAAGCTTTTTATAAACAGTTATTTGCTTTTAGTGTATTGCTTTTGATTATGGTCTTTAACGATTTTGTAAATGTCGCAAATTGGTGGCAGCTTATTCCGCTAATACTTTTACAGTATATTCTTATTGCGGGTGTATCTTCTGTATTTGCCGTTTTTGTGACATTTGCTAATGACTTTAGTGTTGTTATTGGCATGTTTATGATGGGCTTAATGTTTACATCAGGTATATTTTGGGATATCAACTTAATTCAAGATCAAGCAATGAAAGAGCTTTTACTAACGTTAAACCCATTAGCGGCTTTGATTGATAGTTATAGGCAGGTATTAATGTATGATAATTTGTTAAATGTTAAATATATGATGTATATCTTAGCTTGGTCACTATTAAGCTTTTCAATTGGTTATTTTTGTTTACAAAAATATAGCAATGTTTTAACAAGGCGTTTATTTGCATGAGTGATGCAATAATAACTTTCGATAAAGTTACGCTTGAATATAAATCACGTGTTGGACTTTTTAAATCCTTCACCCATAAAGCAATAGATAATGTCAGCTTTTCAGTACAAAAAGGTGAAGTGTTTGGTGTGTTAGGTGGAAATGGCTCAGGTAAATCAACTCTTTTACAAATGCTTGCTGGTATATTACAGCCTGATGAGGGTCGTATAGTTGTAGCACCTAATATTACGCGCTCTTTATTATCATTAGGCCTAGGTTTTAATCCTCAGCTTACTGGTGAAGATAATGCCTTAATTAGTTGTATGCTGAACGGGTATTCAAAAAAAGATGCAAAATTATTGTCTAAAAAAATTGAAGACTTTTCTGAGTTAGGTAAATTCTATACTCAGCCGGTTAAAACTTACTCTTCAGGTATGAAATCTAGGTTAGGCTTCTCAACGGCTATTTTATCCAAGGTTGACGTATTACTGATAGATGAGGTATTGAGTGTTGGCGACATCGCTTTTAAGGCTAAAGCACAAAATACTTTATTGGAAAAAATAAATAGTGACTTGACGGTGGTTTTTGTCTCCCATAGTGATCAGCAAATTAAAAGTCTTTGTAATAGATGTATGTGGTTAAAAAATGGCAGTATGCTAGCCCAAGGTGATACGGCAAGCGTGATGGCACAATACTCACAAAATATAACAATCAAAAAGTAGGTTTAAAAATGTTAAATAGAAAAGGGATTATTTTAGCTGGCGGTTCAGGCACTCGTTTATATCCACTAACTAAAGTCGTTAGTAAACAGTTAATGCCTGTTTATGACAAACCTATGATTTACTATCCATTAGCAACGTTAATGCAAGCAGGAATTAAAGAGATTTTGGTTATTTCCACTCCAGATGAAATTCATCGTTTTGAAAATCTACTTGGCAATGGTGATAATTTTGGAATTGAAATATCGTATGCTATACAGCCTAGCCCAGACGGACTAGCTCAAGCGTTTATCATCGCCAAGGATTTCTTAGCAGGTTCAGCGGCTGCTCTGGTTTTGGGTGATAACATGTTTTATGGACATGATTTAACGGTATCATTAAAAAATGCCAATAAAAAAAGAACCGGTGGTACTGTTTTTGGGTATCATGTATCAAATCCAAGCGCTTATGGTGTTGTTGAATTCGACAGTATTGGTCAAGCTATATCAATAGAAGAAAAACCCAAAGAACCTAAATCAAATTATGCGGTACCGGGGCTCTATTTTTTCGATAATCGAGTGGTAGCATTTGCTGAAAATGTAAAACCTTCTGAGCGTGGAGAGTTAGAAATAACAGAAGTTATTGATCAATATTTAAAGTTAGATGAATTACAAGTTGAATTAATGGGTCGTGGAACTGCTTGGTTAGATACCGGTACTCATGACGATTTACTTGCAGCGGCTCAATTCATTGCAACCGTAGAAAAGCGTCAAGGCTTAAAAATTAACTGTCCTGAAGAAATTGCTTATCGAAATGGCTGGATCACTGATGCAAAATTAAAAGATATAGCAGCACCACTTAGAAAAAGTGGCTACGGTGAATATTTACTTGGTCTACTTGATAAAGATATTTATTAACAGTAATTCTGGCTTGTTATCCTGAACTAACCTCAGGAATTAAGGTTTCAAACAATGAACATAATAGATACAAAAATTTCTGAAGTGAAATTACTTGAACCCAATGTCTTTGGTGATGAACGTGGCTTTTTTATGGAAACATATAGAAAAGACTGGTTTCAAGAAAACGTGGCTAATGTTGAATTTGTTCAAGATAACCATTCTAAGTCTAGCAAAGGGATTTTAAGAGGCTTGCATTATCAGTTAAAGCAAACTCAAGGTAAGTTGGTTCGTGTTATTAAGGGAGAAGTGTTTGACGTTGCAATTGATGTTCGTGAAGGCTCTTTAACTTTTGGTCAATGGGTTGGCGAGTTTTTAAACGAAGAAAATAAACGTCAGTTATGGGTGCCAGCCGGTTTTGCACATGGCTTTTTAGTAACCAGTGATGAAGCCGAGTTCGTCTATCAGTGCACTGATTACTATCATCCAGAATCAGAAGTATCAATTGCTTATAATGATAAAACCCTAGGCATAAATTGGCCTTTAAAAGACGATGTTAATCCCTCTTTATCTCAAAAAGATATTGATGGTTTGTTATTTGAACAGGCACCAAGATTATGATTGTAGTTATTGGTAAGTCTGGGCAGCTTGCTCGAGAATTAGCGGGAATAATAACTGAAGAAGAGTTAGTTTTTTTAGGTCGTTCTGATATAGATATCACTTCAACCAGTTCAATTGAAGCAATACTGTTTAAATATACACCAACAGCAATTATTAATGCTTCAGCTTATACCGCAGTAGATAATGCCGAGTCTGATAAAGAGCAAGCCTTTATAATTAATCACAAAGCAGTTGAAAACTTATCAAATTATTGTAAAAAACATGATGTATATTTTGTGCATGTTTCTACGGACTATGTGTTTAAAGGTGATAAAGGTTCACCTTATCTACCTAACGATAAAATTGAACCTCAAGGCGTTTACGGCGCGAGTAAAGCCGCAGGTGAAAAGTCAGTTTTAGAAATTATACCTGAAAAAAGCTGTATTATCAGGACGTCTTGGGTTTATTCTCAATATGGTAATAACTTTGTTAAAACTATGCTTAAATTGATGACTGAAAAGCCTGAACTGGGCGTTATTTGCGATCAAATAGGCTCTCCGACATGGGCAAAAGGTTTAGCTCGTGTGTGTTTATATGCTGCAACACATAAAGTTGCAGGTATTCATCACTGGACAGATCAAGGTGTTGCATCGTGGTATGATTTTGCTATTGCTATTCAAAAAATAGCCTTTGAAAACGGTTTACTAGACAAAAAGATTTTTATAAAGCCAATAAATACTAAACAATACCCCACGCCAGCTAAAAGACCACCATATGCTGTACTCGATAAAAGTTCTTTAATTAATTATTTTCCCGAAGTCGAGCAATTTCATTGGCAGTATGCACTTAATAAATTGCTCACTAATAGATTGAATTTTTTCTATACACCGCAGCAGAGTCATTAATCGCTAATAATAAAAGAGAACTTGTTTGTTGGTAAGGTGCAAGGCATGTTTTTAGATATTTAGGTAACAGTTTGGCCAAAATTGGCTGCAATAGTGAAATATATTATGAATACTAAAAGTTTTAATCGGATTTGCGTGTTTGGAGCTACTGGCTTTATTGGCTCAGCCATCGCTGAATGTTTAGAGAGAAAAAATGTAGATTGGATCGGAATTTCTCGGTTTGAACATAAGCATCCAAAAATAGTTAATATCAATCTCGAACAGAAGTCAAAACTAGCTGAAGTTTTAACTGATTACCCAACAGTCATTAATGCTATGGGCTCATTTAAACCTAGTGATTTTGAGCAGAATACTAAGGCTGTTTTTCAATGCTTCTGGGACAATACTCAACTGTTTAGTCAAATTTTGACTGAATCACCTGTCAAGAAGTTGATTCATATATCATCTGGAGGAGCTGTTTATGGAGATACGAACGGCTTACCTGCGAATGAAAAAAGTTGGTTAAAGCCAATATCTTGGTATGGAAAAGCAAAAGTCATCGAAGAATCAATGCTTGAAAAGGCAGCTCTACAATCGGGTATTCAGTATACTTGTGTACGGGTTTCAAATCCTTTTGGCAATTTATCTTTTTCTCACCATGGTTTTATTGATGTCCTTATCAACACGCATAATAATGGAGGGGTGTTTAATACATTTAATAACCCTCTTTATAGTAGAGATTTTATACATTGTGATGATATGGCACGAGCGTTAGTTACCATTTTGATGCAAAGCCAAAGTGAACAATTATCTGTCTATAATCTTGGCTTTGGTAAAAGTCACAAATTATGGGATATAGTTGAACATGTTAAAGAACTTGTCCCTTCATTTGAATATCAACTTGAAAGATTACCTACTGAATATGACGTAGTACAAAGTGTGATCGATACGAACAAACTAGCTCAATTAGGTATTGACACTAATAAATTTAAAACAGTAGAACAATACTTAATGGAAAGACTATAACTTTATGCTTAATTTCTTTTTTAAATTAACAAGGGCTGAAAAAAAAGCACTTAAAGACATTAAAAAATTCAACATTGATTGGAAAAATTTTTACTCGGTTAATAATATCCAATCAAATTTAGATCCATCTTTATATTTTGTATTGAATGTGAAGTCTATGAACTTAATTGTCCCAAATGTGCTAGATGTACAGTTTTATCTCCAAAAACACCTCGATGTTAAAATAGAAAACATCAACCCATTAGTGCACTATTTGAAGTATGGAATAGGTGAAAATCGCATTGCTTTTCCTTTGTATAGCGAGGATGAAAAACATTATGATTTTCAGCTTTTAAAAAGAACAGAAATTGATTGGGCTGAATACAAAGAAACTTATAATTTAGTTTCAGACGAGTCTGCAGTTTCTCACTATATTCATGAATGGCATAATTTAAAACCGATAATTAAAAACGTATTCAATACAGCGTTTTATTTAAAACAGAATAAAGATGTTCAAACATCTTTAAGAAACCCTTTAGTGCATTTTTTGACGGAGGGTCGTTCAGAAGGCCGCCAAGGCTTAGAAAACAGTGTGATAAAGCAAGACAAATCAAATCACTGTAATAAAACATTGCCGTTAAAAGGGCAATTAGAAATAATTTTAGATAAATGTAATGTGAAGTGGGATACCTATAAAACGGTAAATAATTTCAAAGAAAATATATCTTCGCCATTAGAACATTTTTTGGGTAATTTTGAATCAATGAAAATAATAATACCAAATTTATTTGACCCTGAACTTTACCTTGAACTATACCCTGATTTATTAAAAGCAAATGTTAACACATATGTTCATTTTCTACTTCACGGTATGAAAGAGGGGCGTATTGGCTTTTTCAATGTTGAAAGTCACTATAAGTTAGGCAAGGTTAAATACCGCCCAGACTTAGCGAACTATGTAGTGGTTAGTCATGAATCTTCTGCTACAGGCGCACCTTTAGTTGGCTATAATTTATCTAAAGAGTTACTGCCAAATTATAACGTTTTTAATGTAGTGTTGAAAAAGAGTAAATTACAATTATCTTTTGAAAACGATTGCGTAGCGAGTATTTCAAATTTAGAAGTGAAAAATGCTACTTTAGCCAAAAAAGCATTACAATTTATACAAAAAGAATTCGGTGAGATCACAGGCGTTATTTGTAACTCGGTAGAAACAGAATGTGTTTTGCAAGCGGCTAATAAGCTCAATATCCCAACAGTTTCACTCGTTCATGAATTTTCTGAATATACTCGACCTATCGGGAAGATAACAAATACCGTTTTTTATGCCGATAGATTAGTGGTACCTGCAAATGCAATAAAAGAATCGATCATTAGAGAATTAAAAAAATACTCATCAATAAATGTAGTTCCTAGCAATATCGTTATTCAGCCACAAGGTTCTCTACCGTTTATACCTGAAGGTCATGGGGAGCTCGATAGTGTAGAGGCACTCAAGGCTAAGTTAGGCATTGAGAATGTAGATGACTACAATATACTTATTGGTGCTGGTTATGTGCAAATAAGAAAAGGTGTTGATATATTTATATCTGCAGCTAAAAAAATAAAAGAAATAAGTGATAAACCCTGTAAATTTGTATGGGTCGGTGAAGGCTATTCGCCTCAAGATGATTTAGGTTATTCAAATTGGCTAGAAACGCAGATCACAATCAATAACTTAGTTGACGACGTAGTTTTTTTAGGGCACCAACGTAACTTGAATAACATAATGCAATTAGCCGATGTATTCTGTTTAACATCTAGGTTAGACCCCTTTCCAAATGTAGTGATAGATGCACTTACGGCAGATGTTCACGTAGCTTGTTTTGATCAAAGTACGGGGTGTGCAGAGTTCTTATTAGAAAACTCAGCAAACGCCACCGTATGTGACTATTTAGATATAGAACAGTACGCGAATGGTGTTGTTACTTACCTTAACGGGAACGAACGTTTCATTAATAAAAATAAGGTATTGGTTGCTGAAAAGTTAAATTTCAAAACGTATACCAAATTTATTGAACAAGAACTTGCCAAAGCAAGTGAGTTTTCTGATAAAGCGAATGTAATTACTAAGCATTTAGAAAAACAAAAAATATTTAATACTAAATTTTATAATCCATCTTTAGAAAACAACGTGGCACTAAAGCGTTATGTTGAATTAGGATTAAAGGGAATTCACTTGCATAACCCTGCCCCAGGGTTTAATGAGTTTAAATGGCTACAAGATAATAGTAATCATAACCCTTATGTGGTGCCTCTTTTTGAAGCTAATACCGATAAGCTTTTATCTACCCATAATGTTATTAAGGTAGCGCCTAAACAAAGTATAGAAGCGATTGATTTTAAATATGCTGTACATATCCACCTTTTTTACCCTGATTTGGCCGGAGAATTTGCATTATACCTTGCTAATTTGCCAAAAGGTTTTGATGTATTAATTACCCATTTAAATGAGAATGAGGCTTCATCTATCATGACTGCATTTGAACATTGCGGTGCCGACGATATTAAATTGATGATAGTACCCAATAAAGGGAGAGATATAGCACCGTTTATCAATATGGTAAATGAGGAATTAAAAGACAGTGAATATGAAGTTATAGGACATTTTCATAGCAAAAAATCACTTGAAGTAGGGGGTGACTTAGGTGATAAATGGCGCACATTTTTAATGCAAACTTTAGTAGGGAAAGAAACAGCTAAACTTGCCCTCTCTGCCTTTAATAATCCAGAAGTCGGGCTGCTCTTTTCGGAAGATAGGCATTGTGTTGATAGCGGAATGAATAAACCGCATATTGAAGAGTTATACAGTGTACTCGGTATCAAGGCGAGTGCAGATTGTCACTTATTCCCACTAGGTACAATGTTTTGGGCACGAACAAAAGCGATAATGCCATTGTTGCAATTAGACCTAGATAAATACATGCAAGAAGAGCCTTTACCTTATGACGGGAGTTATTTACATGCGATTGAACGTATCATTCCTGAAGTAACTAAAAGCACAGGATACAAAATGTTAACAATTCACAATCAAAAAAACAATTGGTAAGAGCAATGGAATTAATCGTTCATATAGGGCAAGGGAAAACGGGTTCATCTTCTATCCAGAAAACCTTGCATCAAAATAAAGATTTACTAACAAGCGTTAATACAGTGTACGTAGGACTTAATTTTGAGTTGGCCCCAAAAAAAGTGGCTGACTGGCAAAAGGCAGGCGCGTGGAACGAACTTTTGTATGCGGAAGATAATGTAAAGCAATTAGCGCATGTTATTGACGTAAATTTAAGTAGTTTAAGTAAGCAAGGTGTAACAAAAGTTATTTGGTCTAATGAGAGCCTATTTGCAAGCCCTGAAGTGGTAATTCCTGCACTTAATGCCATTAAAAATAAAGGTATTAAAATATCCGTTATTTGTTATATAAGAAGGCATGATTCATGGGCACGTTCAGCGTACCTACAATGGGGTGTAAAGCACAAAGCAGAAGCTGGCGTAGTTAAGCCTTTTAGTGAATGGATAGCCAATAGAAAAATTCACTTTTCGAGTGCACTTGAACAATGGCATCAATTTGATTGCGAAAATGTTTTTGTTAGGAATTTTGATGAGACTAAAAATTTAATCGACGACTTCTCGCAGTGTGCCGCGCTTCCAACAGATGACATTAAACCTATTCGTGATAATGATACGCCAGGTAATGTCGCACTTAATTTGTGGGCACTCTATAATTCGCAATTCGAAGAGCCGATGTTACCGCATGATATGCAATCATTCCTTGATGAGGCAGGAATACTATCGAAATCTTATCACTCGGTAGATTTACAACACTTATTCCCCTCGAATGAAGATCTTCATGGCGTACTTAATAAATGCTCTGCGGATATTGAAAAAATTAACGCTATCTTTAGGGAAAATAATCAAGCAGAGTTTTCAAATAAAGCGTTAAGTAATAAAAATTATAATGTTGAATTACCCGGTTTGATTTGTGGGCTACTTGATATGATCAAATTTCAGCACGCTAAATTAGAAAATTTTGAAACAAGGCTAAGTAAGCTAGAAGAAAAATAGGTAATAGTTGTACAAAGCTCCATCGGTAATATGTTTGACGTTTGTTCGAAAATCAACTTCTGAAGTTGTAAAGGTAATTTATTAGATAACCCCCTTTAAAGTTCAAAAAAAATCTTCTGTTAGTACACTTTAAGTTACGTCATAGATTTGAAGTGTTTTTCTGAATTGAGACAATGAGAATAGAGAATTGTGTAAGTTTAGAATCAATTTAATTCGTACTTTAAGTACAGAATAGAGATTATTGTTAATGAAAAAGTGTATTTTGCATATTGGTATGAATAAAACTGGAAGTTCTTCTATTCAAAACTACCTGACGAAATTTTCAAATGATCTAGGTGAAGGTGTTAAATATGCTAATTTAGGTAGCGCCAATCATTCAGGAGCTTTCAGCTATATCTTTGTAGATAATCTTTTAGATATCCCAACTTATAAATTAAGAGAACTTACACATACTCTTGTAAGAAAGAAATCTGAACTTTTTCGAAAAAGGCTTGAATTTGAATTGAATTCTGATTTTAAGACTATAATTTTTTCTGCAGAAGAACTAGCTATTTTGACCGAAAAAGAATTACAAAACTTAAAAAATAAGTTATTAAATTATGTAGATGAGATAAAGGTTGTTGCATATGTTAGAACCCCTTTGTCATTTATGGAGTCTGCATTTCAACAAAGGGTAAAGGTCAGAGTCATAGAATTGGATTATAAATTACTTTATCCGAAGTACAAAGTTAGATTTGAAAAGTTTGAACAGATATTTGGGGCTGTTGAGTATTCATTGTTTGAAAAAAAAAGTTTAATTGGAGGAGATGTTATACAAGATTTTTGCAATAAACAGAAAGTTAACTTTCATCAATCTTTATCATCAAATATTTCTTTAAGTGGAATAGCAACAAAATTTCTTTATCTGTATCAAAAAGCTAGAAAGGAAATAACTATAACACAAGAAAAAATTGAAATACTAGAGTCGACATTGAAAAATATTGAAGGTGATAAATTCAGATTCCCGCAGCAATATGAGAAAATCATGCGTGAAGAGTTTGATGAAGACTATATATGGATGAATAGTCGGATTAAATTCCCTCATGGCTCAGCAATAAAGGATAAAAAAATTCAGTTTGATCTGAAAAAATTCTCACGCGAAGAATATTTTGAATTACAAAAGTTAACCAAAATTGATAGGTTTAAGAAATATTTTTTTAAAGAATGTGGAGTTTCTATTGATACTTTTTTGTACAATAATTTTGTGAATAAAATAAATCACCATCTAGAATATAAAATTAATATTAGCCATGTCTCCTCATTTGCTATTTCTGGTTGGGTAATTAATTTAAACAATGTTAATGAAAAAATAATTTTATCGATCTTTATTAATAAAATATTTGTAATTCAAGTTAAAGCAGATCAGTTCAGGGAAGATCTTGTTGCCAATAATTTAGGCAACTCTAGTGGCCATTATGCATTTAAATATAAATTTGAACAAAAACAGAGCTTAGGTAGCTCGTTAGATGTACTAATTGATGATGTTGTTGTGCTATCTCATATTTTATGAATTTAATTTTAGAGGCAAAAAAAATAATGAAAAAATGCATTATGCATATTGGTATGCATAAAACAGGGTCATCTGCAATTCAAGAATATTTATATAAAAATTCTGATTTAGGACGCGGTGTTGTGTATGCCGATCTAGGTGAAAGTAATCATTCGGGACCCGTCAGCTTTGCATTTAAAGAAGGAATTCGAACTCAGCCCTTTTTCACTCGTAGGGGTTTAACTGAGGAAGTGTTTGAGCATAGAAAAATTAAATATAGAAAAATGATTGAAAAAGAACTTTCAAAAAATTATTCAACAATCATTTTTTCGGCTGAAGCATTTGTTACTTTATCTGTCAATGATTTATTGGAATTTAGAGAATTATTAGCTAGGTATGTTGATGATATAGAAATTGTTGCATATGTCAGAAAACCAATAAGTTTTGCTGAGTCGGCTTTTCAACAAAAATTGAAATATAGTGCGACAGAACCAACTGTTGAACAGATTTTCCCAAGCTATATTCACCAATTTAAAAAATTTGATGAGATTTTTGATAATCTTAATTACCGATTATATGAACGCAGTAACTTAATTGGCACAGATGTAGTAAGAGATTTCATTCATTATATTCCGCTTGAACGTTCTATTTCGGTCGGAAATATCAATGTATCAATCAGCCAACTTGCTGTTAAGTTTCTATATCGATTCAATAAAGCAAAAAAGTCGATGAAAATTGATTTTATTCAATCGGATGAAGTGATTGAAATCTTGGCTAGAATTGAAGGAAAAAAATTTTTACTTGATGAAATAACCATACAACGCGCTTATCAAAAAAATGAATTACATAATACTTGGATGGCAAGACAATTAGGTTTGTCAACTGATGAGTTTTTAAAATATGATAAAAGTTTACGCCCTGAGGACCTTGAAAGTTTTTACTTATTTTCTCAAGAGGAAATTGGGGTTATACACAGTTTAGAAAATTTTGATTCTTTAAATGATATTTGCATTAATGTCTGCGATGTTGATATAAATGAATTGTTGAAATAACTATATAATTAAGAATTAAAAAGGGAATTTTTCTAATGGGGTGTTTTCTTTTGGGGCAATATGATTAATAACATACAAGGCCGTAGATACGATATAGATTTGTTAAGAGCATTAGCCGTTATGGCAGTAATGCTCTTTCATTTTGATGTACCAGGTTTTTCAGGGGGGTTTCTTGGTGTTGATGTTTTTTTTGTTATTTCGGGTTACTTATTAACAAAACATTTACAAGAACAAATTCAAACAGGTAGTTTTACCTTTGTGTATTTTTATGCACGAAGAATAAGACGTTTAATGCCAGCGCTCTTTGTTACGTTATTGTTCACCAGTATTATTGCGTTAGCTGTATTCCCTAAACAAATGTTGAGTGATTTTAGTGAATCAATGTTCGCTTCTTCAATTTATCTTTCCAATGTCTATTTTTGGAGTCAAACTGGATATTTCGATACGGCAAGCCACTTAAAACCATTATTACATACATGGTCATTATCAGTTGAAGAGCAATTTTATCTATTTTGGCCGCTCTTTATCTTGCTAATTGTCTCACTCGGTAAATCTCGCCTAATTATTGCTGTAGTCGGTTTACTTTCTTTAATTGCAGCAGAATTATTATATGACAAAGGAACCAGTTTAACTTTTTTTATGTTTCCCTTTCGTATTTTTGAGTTTGCGATAGGCGCATTTATTTATAAATCACAGCTTAATCAAAGCAAGACGTCACATGCATTTTTACTAGCCTTGCTTGGCTGGGTACTTATAGTCGGTTCATTATTTTTACTGGACGACACAATCAAAATGCCGGGGTTACTGTCACTCCCTATCTGTTTGGGTACTGCTTTGGTTATTTATAGCCACTATCGGTTTAATGAAAATAACCTCTTGGTTAAGTTAGGGGTAAGAATTGGCCTGATTTCTTATTCAGCCTACTTAATTCATTGGCCGTTGGTGGTGTTTTATAAATATAGTTTTTCAGAAACATTACAGGCAGTTGATATTTTAGTACTCGTTACTTTAACGTTAATACTGGCAGAGATAATGTATAGGTATGTTGAGCAGCTAACTATAAGGTTACCTATCAATAAACCAGTGTTTAACTATGCTTGGGTGCTTGGTATAATTATTTTTAGTACCGCATATTTAAATTTATCCCCACAATTATATCCCCTTGTCCAATTTGATAGAGGGAACGTTCGGCAATTAATTGATAATACACCAACGAGTAAAGATACTAGGAAAAGTTTTTCATCTCAAATAAAAGAATTTGGAACACGTGAGAATGTTGAAACTATTGTGGTGATAGGGGATTCTCACAGTGCAAGCTTATTGATGGCACTAGGTCCGTATATTGCTCAAAGAGTCATTACTAAAGGTAATATATGTGATCCAATAACTTCTGAAAGTTTGAAAGGTGTCAACCTTTCTAAGCATTATCTGCACCATACTAATAAAGATATTATTTTTTCCAATTGTAAAGAATACCATGAAAAATTTATTGAAGAACTAACTGCTTTGAACCCGGATATGGTTATTTTTTCTGAACGCTGGCAAGTAGCGGCATTGCCCTACCTTTCCAAAACAATACGAGAGATAAGAAATAAAGTAACTAAAAAAATAATGCTAATGGGACCTAATTTAGAATTTGTTCAACACCCAATAAATAATTTCTCAGATATAACCTCCATCAAAGAATTGAATAGAATAGCAAAGAGTCGACTTCTTGATTTGACCTTTATTGAAAGAAGCATAATAGAAATAGCAAGGCAAGAGGGGGTTTATTTTTTATCTAAAGCAGAATTGGTTTGCCCAAGAGGTAATTGCACCTTTCATAATCAAATAATGTTTAATTATAGTGATACTAATCAT
>Ga0115005_10001950_pt1 | contig 16511 bp, 17 predicted proteins | sample ArcOceMetagenome_FD_87163 | JGI IMG/M metagenome (GOLD analysis project Ga0115005, IMG submission 87163) | Marine eukaryotic phytoplankton communities from Arctic Ocean - Arctic Ocean - Greenland ARC118M Metagenome | ecosystem: Environmental > Aquatic > Marine > Oceanic | place: Arctic Ocean... | reverse complement strand
CCTTGCACAATCCTGTACTTATGCGCACTTATGCGCTGGGTTTCTTTGAGGGTGTCTTTTATTCTGAATACCTTCACAGTATCATAGTATGTATTATGAGGGTAGAGAGAACAGGCTGTCGCTTTTCCATCAAGTGTCAAGAGTCTTCATCAATTTTGATGTGTTTTGGATGCTGTGCCTTTGCAATTTTGAGGCTCCTCCACTCTTCGTAGGTTATTCGGTCTCCTCCTATTTCAAGAATTTGGTCAGGCTTAAACCCAACAAACAGTGCAAGACAATTTCTTGGGATCGTGCCTCTTCTTGGCATTACTCTATGCATTGTAGAAGGTAATTTTGCTTCACAAAGCTCCGATAAGCAGTCACCAATGTTGACCACAAAAATGGGATCATTAGGAATGTCAAATGGCAATTTTACATCAATCCAGTTATCATCGTCTGCTCTTTGCAATGCTGCAACGTCTCCTCCATCAAACAATAGTACAGTGACTACGCCAACGTCAGTGTGTGCAGCAACCAAGGGTTTCTTGCACCCTTGGTGCCTTGCACCTTTTTTATAACCCAATAGTGTCAAAATAGAGGTATGTGATTCCTTTTCTATACTCGATGCTTCAAACGATGTTGACAATCCATCTTTTGAATCATTTAGCCCATCGCAAATGGATGATACAATCGCATGTGCTGCATCACATATCTCTTCGTAATAGGCTTTCATAGAATCTTGAAATTCCTTTGAATATTCCCAAACGTCCTCGGATGGCCAAGCATTATTTTGCATCAAGGCGAAGCTATCTCCGTGTTTCTCCTCTGGGCCAACTCGAAACTTTTTCACCAAATCGTTAGGACCCTTGGCACCAATGAGTGAGGCAAAATTCTCTGCATTTTGTGGTGAGTAGCCTCTGCGTGCTCTGTCTTTTGTGAGGCAAGATCGTCTTACAGTTTCGGGGGCTTCCTGGAGAAATTCATTTGTCCATTTCATGGCACCTTGGCAAAGTTTCTTTGAGATTCCTGTTCCTCTTACGAGAGCAAAACCGTCCCGTTTCAGGGTTTCCAGCAGTGTTTGCGAGCACTTTATTTGTTGAGACGAACAAGAAGACGAAGACTTACAATAAGGCGACATGTCAACAGATATGCTCTTGAAAATCTTGCAGCTATTTTCTGTGGAATGTGTTGATTCTAATTTTTGTTCAACTGTGGTGGAACCTTCACATTTAATGTCACCATTATTGATAGCTGCTTCACCAGGGACAAATGGAAAAGATCGATCACCCTCATTTCTTAACATCTGAATGTTTTGTTCCAAGATCGGTATCCTGTGCCACAGCAATTTCTTACATCCTGAAATCTTTAGAGTTCCATCATAAAGCTGATACAAATTGGTTCCCATGGTAACTTCATGAAGTGTTTCAATGGATGGCTCGAAAGGTACATCACTCTTGACATATTTTTCGTAGATCGGTTGGTCGACAAAGAAAGCATTGTAGCATGTGGTCTCACAAAGCTGGTAATTAAATTTCGAGGCCAACTCGACCAAGGCAGAGAGGGATGATCCATTTCGTAAATTGTCATTTCTGGGCTGAATGTAAATCAAGTCATCTGGCATACTAGGGTTGAACTCAACACAAATGACTTGAGGACGAAAGGAAGCCTTCAGAAGATCGTGCATCAGCCAGTAGTCTGCCCCGTCAACATCAATGATAATCAACTAAACACAGTTGGTGAGGAATACATGGAATATACATATTTATATGCATGAGCCACAAAAAGACACAAGACACCACTGATATGCCAAAATTCGCAGGACGTGAAAATGTAATGTCAATGTCACCATTCACGCACCTCAAAATTGTTTGGAAAATTGTCGGGCGTCGAGTTCTTCAGAATATGAGACAGGCTCTGCGCAGAATTAGGATTGCAAGAGACAGTCACATTTAAACTTGTATTTTCGAGAGGATCATGCAACTCCTTCAGTTGCAAAAACTTGTCACCGTCTGCTTCTACGAGTATACCCTTCCACGTATTTGTATCTTTGTTTGTTTCTATATTTCCAGATATCTCGAGAGACTCACAAAGTAGGGAAAAGGTATTGGAAAGATGCTTTCCATCCCACGCTCCGATATCAACGCACCATCTGGATGCATTCCCCTCGGGTGCTGTAGCGGAGCAATGACGGAAGTCGTGTTCTTGGGGAGGAATTAATTCAAATAATCGCTGAATGATTCCATCTTCTCCGCTCTGACTAGTTTTATCAAACCCAAATCTTATTAGACCATCTTTTCTTCTCTGAGAAATAGGTTTGCGCCGGCGAATGGTGCCATTTGGATCTGATAGAAAGCTCATGCTTATACTGTATGCACTTTGTGTTCTGGTTTCTGGCGATGATTGATTGATACTTTTTTGGATGGTTCAAAAAATGAGAGCAGGGAGGGGGAGATTGCACCACCATCGTCTCGTAAAAAATCAACGGACCAATGACGACAAAATACCACCGTGCGGTAACAAAAAAATTATTTTATGAACAAAAGAAACCATCAAAGTCACAGCTAGAAATAATGAACGAGGAGCAATCGGCATTCGTCGTCCTCTACATAATATACATATTGGTCGCATCTTTCACCAGCGATACATTCCTCGCAACTCCCCTACGCCTGCTCACAACCTTTGTCCATGAATTCAGCCATGCAGCAGCCTGTTGGATGACGGGAGGATCCGTCCATCAAATCGAAGTGTTCTCCAATGCGGCCGGCGTGACGCGATATAGAGGCGGGTGTCGGTGCATCATTAGCTCTGCAGGATTCTTGGGCGAGGCAATCTGGGGAATGTTCTTCGTGGTCATGAGTGGTGGAAGGAGGACGGCTACATTTGCTTCGGGGGTGTTGATTGGTGCTCTCCTGGTGTCACTATTTTACTCGCCCAATAAGACCATGGTGATTCTGGCTGTTTTTTATTCGATATTTACCTTTGTGTGTATTTGGATTGAGTGGTATGTCTACACCCCTCTCCTGCATTTTGTGATTCTGTACTTTGGAGTGTTCATGTCTATTATTGCGGTCAATGATATTATTGGACATACGGTTTTGAGAGCTTCTCCGGGCAGCGATGCGTATGCACTTTACGAGGATTATGGTCGATGTTGTATGCCCCGATGCGTTGGTGTGTCTTGGTTGATTATAGCTATTTTACTACAAGTTGCTGCCTTTGTCATGGATTTCATGCTTCTCAGTGACGAATGTGAGAATCAGGGCTGGTTTGAATGTATCTTTGATACCAGAGTTGACTTTAGTGAGTGGGGCTTTGATTGGGATCTTTTTGAGTATAATTAAATGAGAGAGATGGCTGCAGTCCTGTCAACGCGCGATTGTAAAGGATGGGATCGGGGGATATTCGGAAAGCCTCCGTCACATGCGTATCGTACGCTGAAATTTGACCCCGAAACACGAGTAATTTCGCTTGTTGGTGATTACTTCTTTGGAGATACTCGTCCAACTTCGAAATGGAGTAGTGGAGCTGTAGCACCTGATGGTTCTATTTATTGCATTCCTTTTAATTCCAACCAAGTCCTTTCCATTGCCCCTTTCCGAGAGTTTGCAATGAGTATACGGACAAACATGTACGCGTAGGACGCCTTTTCGTAACGTACAAAAATGAAAAAACAGTCTACACATACCAGTGTGCAGTTACAAATGTTGACAGGGATAAAATCTGTCAAATCATTGAGGACTGTGTTCCTTCGCACGTAGTATGTGCGGGGGTACCAATCGTTCATAGTGGCAGCTTCATGTGATAATACTAGTAGTGCTTGTCTGTACTGTAATATTTTCTCTGTTGAAGAAGCATCTAGATTCATTCATAACCATTAGAAAATTACAGGGAAATTAAAAAACGAAAATGATTTGTAATACTTAGATTCTTACTCAACAGATAAAATGTGATTAGTACCTCTCGGGGTTTTAGAATTGTGGCGGTATTTGTTTCATTACCTAACCGTTTAGGGATAGTTAGATTTCGGTCGGTCGGACAATGCTATTGAAATGAATGCCATCGTCGCTAACTCCGAAATCTAATGTACCCGGTACAACAGCACAGCATCATTGTACTCGTGATTATCATATACCCCATCATTCGTAACCGACCCACACCAGTTCTATCACAACGATAGACATCAACACAATAAAATCTTAACAGCACTAACATGTCATCAGACCACGCCAGAAATCGCTCCACATCCATCGGATGGCACTTCATGATCCTCATGTCCCGACAGGGCAAAATCCGCCTCTCCGAGTTCTTCTCCCCCTACACCGAATCCGAGAAACGCCGCATCCTCCGTGACATATCATCGGACATCCTTCCGCGCCAGCCCAAGATGTGCAACATCATCGAGAAGGGGGAGTATAAATTCGTGTACAGGCGTTATGCGTCTTTGTACTTTATTGTTGGTGTTCCGGTTCATACCAATGAGCTTTTAGCTTTGGAGGAGATTCATTTGTTTGTGGAGGCTCTGGATGGGTATTTTAACAGTGTTTGTGAGTTGGATTTGGTCTTTAGTTTGCACAAGAGTTTATCCATCTTGTTTGAGACTTTTGTGGGCGGGATGCTCGCGGAGAGTAACAAAAGGGAGATTTTGAAGAACATAATTGAGGCAGAGGGATTGGTGGAGGAATTGAGTAAGGCGGGAGAGGATGTTGGCAGTCAGTTGGATGATGGTTTGAGTTATCAGGAACAATTCCAGTTAGGAAGGAAGCCAGGCAGGAGAGGTGATCGTCAAAATGCTACAAGGTAATAGATTCAGCAAATGAATTGATCAATATGCTGGGAAATGAAATCGAATGTTTATTAAAAGTGCTAGATGCTGAGGGGGGTATGAATTGTCAGTGCGCAATAGAATGCATTTACATTTGCCTTCAGAAACGGATTTGACACTTAAATGGTTTTCTTTCAGGGGGTCGCAAACCATCATATTTAGCATAAGTTGTAATTAAAATTAATGAAAGCTTTTTTGTTATAAACTTTGATTATGATGGTGGAACTCTCCATAAAGCATAATGTTATTATCAGATTGATTTTGTCTAACATCCCTACGAGATTTCATAACTAGACATGCAGCTTGCATTTATTGTAGGCCTAAATCTGGGTACTGAAACTAGTAGATGCGAGCCAAAGGTCTTTGAATAGGATCCCAAGAACACTCAGGAGAGGTAGACAGTGTCATGTTTCTTAGACGTTTAGACTTTGCACCTTGTATAGAGGAGAAGGGGCTGGTACCAACCTGCTTCGCAGTCTAATCTAGTCACAGTCAACCAATCCCCATCGACGTCGCACATGAACTTATCCTTCCATTTAGGATCCTGATCATTCACGGGGTAGGGAGAAACATCCATGTTCATTGCTGGTAACTTGACTCTCTTGGTTCTATGTGTAGAAGCTCCAATTGTGATGGTATTTTTCCACTTTGGATTTTCAACTGCTTCAAGCTTGAGATCCTGGCCCCATCCTTCCCAAATATCCAAACGACTCACATAGAGAATGTTCCCAATGATTTTAACGTCAAAGGTGTCATGCCAATTAGGATCTTGGCTGTTATTGGGCTTGGGACAAACAATCATGTGCGGTTTGGAAAGAGTTACCACTTTCGTGGGTTCATTACTTGCTCCAACATTGATGATTGTTGTCGTAAAACTGGTGAAGGCCTCTGTCTTTGCTTTGTGACGAGAACTCCTGATATGAAACTTGGAATTATGTGCCGTCATGGGGCCCGCATCGCACAGATGACAGAAGAAAAACAAACCATCATCACATCGAGACAAGAAATTGAACTTGGGACTAAGAATCTTGGCTTCGTCGCTGTTTGCGCGACAGATTGCTACTTCTTTCGTCATCACGCCTTCTTGATCTGACCTGCAATAGAACGGCATATCATCTGTTACCATCACAACCAATTTATCTTTCAAGCCTATCCGAGCAAAGCTGCAACTCTCTGCCTTGGCTTTGTGACGAGAACTCCTGATATGAAACTTGGAATCATGTTCCGTCATGGGGCCCGCATAGCACAGATGACAGAACCAAGAAGAACCATCATCACATCGAGACAAGAAATTGAGCTTGGAGATCATCTTGGCTTCATGTTTCTTCTTGGTTTGGTGGTGGTTGTTTGCACGACTGCTTGGTACTATTGATTTTGTCATTACGCCTGCTTGATCTGACCTGCGACAGAACGGCATATCTCCTGTTCTCATCTTCTGTACTTTATCTTTCAAACCTATCCTACTAGTAGTAAATCTGCAACTCTCTGCCTTGGCTTTGTGACGAAAACTCTTGATATGAACCTTGGAATCATGTCCCGTCATGGGACCCGCATCGCATAGATGACAGAACCAAGAAGAACCATCGTCGCATCGGTGCAAGGAATTGGACTCGGAACTAATCTTGTCTTCGTGTTTCTTTGTCTCTGTGTTGGCTTTGGAGCGAGAGCCCTTGGAATCGATATTGAACCTATGGAGTTTGCAATTCAAGTGTACCTCAGCATCGCGTACATTCATCGGACCTTTAGCACAGAGGGTACAATTCCACAGGCGGCCGAGATTGGAATGTTTGAGGTGTTCGTCAAAGGTTCTGGTTTGTTCTAGTAGTAAATCAGGATCACTTGACCCACAGTGGCTATTTCTGAGAATGGTAAGTTTATCATCTCCATCAACAGTGTCGCCATAAAAATCAACAGAACCGTCCAATTTCATATTGGTACTCTGTCTGTGTTCACTTTGTCTTTTATGGCAACCAAAGACATCGGTAAGTTTATAAACATTTATGCGAACCACACAAACTGCACAGGTAGAAATTGAATCTGATTAAAACTGACAGAATCTAAATAAGCCGGGACTGGGTCAAACAAAGTGCGATCCTTGGTTTGTGCCGGGACTGTTGTCAAGTATCCTCCATTGCTGCCTTGAGGCAGTTTGTCAGCAACTTATCCTGGTAGCTGTGCCCAGATTATCCTCCTCCTGACCAATGGTCTCCGATGTCTAGCGATTTCATATGCAATTTTCGCCCAAGACTGATCACGAGATAAGTTCAACCAGGCCTGGATATGCTTCGCTCAAATGTTGGATAGCGATCAAGAACGTGTTTGTTGATGAAGGTATACGTTGTGTGAATTACGATTTGTTTCCTGATAACGTTTTTGGTCAAGATCCCTACGCGAGCGAGACTAAATTGTCCTGTAATGCTGGGTCTGTTGAAACGGGAAGTTGTAGAGATGCAGCGATCGAGGAGATCACGCATCTTGTCATATTTTTGGTCTCGGCACATCATATTCCGATACTTTTGCTTTTCTGCTTTATATAGTAGAAGTAGGCCCCAGGAGCAGATGGACTTGCTACTAGAGGCTGCTGGTACTATCAGAGTTCCTGGTGTTACAGGATGGTCCTACTCAGCGAAACGCTATTTACCATTACTATGGTGAGGACACCTGCACATGGTCAAGGTACGTGGGTGCACATCGACCACATTTATCTTTGACATCAATTCATTTCTTGATAAGTCATCTGTATCTATCTCGCGAGAGATTCTCAGGATATCTCGGAAGAATGGGAAGAAGTTTCTGCGAAAGTGCAACATCAGAACAAACGTCCTGATCGACTATGACACTTTTATCCACGCTCCCTAGCTGGTGGCAATGGCGCTGCCAGTGCATACAATCCATCTTCACACAAATGTAGCACTGGTTATGGACTGGATGGAAATGATTGCGGTGATCTTGGGAACGCCTCTGTTTTCGATGTGTGTAGCAGCTTTGGTGCTACTTCATCTGCACCTTCAAAGGACCATGAGCTCTTGCTCCACCAGTCACCCTCGTCGTGTATACCCAACAGTCACCTGTTTCTGCTGCTAACTATAGGCACACTAATATAATACACGTTACACGGCGTATTTAGTATGTTACAACATCTCTTCCTGCGCCATTTTACTGCGAATATGCAACTGCAAAAGTCATGCGATGCGCAAACGTCCAGCTTTAGTCTACTAGAGTGGTAGTCTTGTAAAATACAAAAGGTCACACCCCAGCGTATACAAACCTGAACTACAGTACAGTGTGTATGCATTTTGAATTTGTGTTTACTTGACATTGATAGGTACAATTCCCTGTAAAACAAACGCCCAACACGTTTACCAGAGGTCAAATTACGTTACTCCACCAATTTACAACAATTCAAACCAAGTTCGAAAGTAAAATCTAAAATCCATCGCCATTTTGTGCGAGCTCTAGTTTTCTTCATAAAATCGCCAATTGAATATCAATCATGATTGCACCCCCCGTTGTTTCTAACGCTAACGAGTTCACTGGAAAAAAAGCTCAGCACTCAGGCAGCAGGGGAAGGAAAATACACATTCAAACCAACGATGTTTCTTGGATTCTGCCATCATCACTACAGGGACATCAGGAGTGGTCGGCAGTACCAGATAAAGCGACAGGATACTATTACTTCTACCATAAAGGCACAAGAGAAACTACATGGGGGAAACCAGACACGTTCAATGAATGGCAAGCAATTAGATGTATAAGTGGCGATGTGAGCTATTATAATGTCCTGACTAGAACAATCTCTCAATTCAATCGTTTGGATACTATCCTAAACGGTCATCAGGAGTGGAGGGCTGTACCAGATAAAGCGACAGGATACTATTACTTTTACCATAAAGGCACAAGAGAAACTACATGGAGAAAACCAGATATGTTCAATGAATGGCAAGCAATTAGATGTATCAGTGGCGATGTGAGCTATTATAATGTCCTGACTAGGACAATCTCTCATTTCAATCATTTGGATACTATCCTAAACGGTCATCAGGAGTGGAAGGCTGTACCAGATAAAGTGACAGGATACTATTACTTTTACCATAAAGGCACAAGAGAAACTACATGGAGAAAACCAGACATGTTCAATGAATGGGAACCGATAAGATGCATTAGTGGTGAAGTATATTATTATAATGTTCTGACAAGAATGATCTCCAATACAAATCCCATGGATATCATGAACAAAAGATCAACTGAGGAAGGTCGGATGAAAAGCAGATTAAATGAGAGACAGACCCAAAAACTAGAGAGAAAGAGAAAGAAGGAAGCTGTCAGCACAGAAGATCGCCTCGTACAGTCTCTTCAAAAATATTTCCCAGAAGTATTTGACAACGAGCTCGTTCTACGCAAGCTGAAAGGAAAGGAGAGACAGGTAATACAAGCAATCCAATCTGTGACAACTCGCCATTGCTGTCCATTTGATGAAGTGCGCGAGTCTATTGCGTCGGTACTCAAACTTACTATTGGTATCGTAGAAGTGCAAGAAAACAGTTTTGATGAAGAGGGCAAACTAGAAGAGAAAATCCAAACTTCTTCAACACTGGTACCAACTATATTACAACGAACGAATGTACCCGTCATTTATATGACTGGAAGGAATAATTTGACTATTCAATATGTGTGATAATTGAATCCATGTTCATTTGATGTCACCAATGAATACACAGTGCTGTAGGATTATTCTCATACTCGTACATTTAAAAATCTAAATCTAGTGGACGATTTCCTCACAGCGGTAAAAGAAACAATACCGTCCTACCCAGAATCAGGTCCTCAAATCCCAGCACTATCCTATTTCTTTTAGAAAACACAGTGTAATTACAATTATCAATGACTTGACAAGAGACTAGATAGAATGAATCTTTGCCATGCCATTCAGACAAAAGTGCGTTTCACATATTTTTCTTTTCCCACTGCAAGGGGAACTCCCTATCCCTCAACGAATTGGCATCGGCACATATATTGAGATCGATGGTACTTACAAAGATGTCAACTGTTAAATACCATAAGATGTGTTGAGGAGATGCAGGAACTTCGCTGATGCCAGATAATATGCGAACGAAGTGATTTCAAATGTGCAGTGTACACGTACCGTATCATGTGCCCCAAGACATATTCAAAGCTACTGTACAGTATTCTACTGTAATGCCAAACTTAAAAAAGAAGAAGCATTGTGCTAATATCATCGAGTACACCACCACGTACCCGAGGTCTTACAAGAGAAGGGAAAGGGGCATAAGAAATTCTGTCATGAGATTCTGTCATGAGGATGGCTCCTCTGTTTCCAAGAAGGAGATTTGGCCCAATGAGCCCAATGAAATTGGCCACAGCGTTATAAGCCCGGCCTTGTAATGTACGAGTAGGAATAAATGTTGGATAGGAAGTACGAGGACGCGTGGAAGAGCATACGAAGGTATGTCGATAGCAACAAAGAATTTGGATCATTTGCGGCTCTTTGGCTGCGAGAGTTGAAATCAGGCAGGCTACCTCATGCATTGTGATGTAGATACTTATGAAGGGGGGGGGGAGAGTCCCAGTAACAACTCTATAGAACATCATTGTCGCTCCCTCCGCTATTTTGTGACGAGATGATTTAACTTCTTTGAATCTCACAGAACAATTTTATTACTCTTCCCGGGTGTACTATTTATAAGTTGAAAGTACAGCTACTGGTGTGTAACTACGTGTACGTGTAGTACCTAATAAATACAATTTTAAAATACAATATTAATTCAAAATCACAGGACCCCTAACCCCACCCAAGCACCAAACCCCTTATGAATTGTTGTAGAACAGGACTGTTAAAAATGACTCTGAGGCAAACACGACGAATGAATCATTGGTCACATTGACGTTTTAGGTCCGAGAACTCTCTCAAAGGCAGAGAGTTCATCTGGCGACCAAGACTTGACAGAAACAATTGAGCTTCTTCTAAATGTTGAGGAGGTACTATCAGAAGATGTGCCTCTATCGGATGGGCGAGTGGGAATCGGTCGTCGATGTTCCTGGCCGTGGCACATTTGATGACCAAAAACTTGCGGCTGGAAGCTACTAACAACCTGTGACTGAATATCATCGACACCGTTTTTATCAGTAAAAATACGAGGGGATGGAATGTTTCTTTCTTGATCATGATTACTGGAAGTATAAAATTTGGACATTCCTGGAAGGAATCCAATTTTCGATGGTCTTGGCAACAATTCGAAATGTTCAACGTTTCTTGGTGTCGTTCCGTCAATTCGAGGTATAACTAAATCAAGAAATAATGGTACAAGTAGAGATCTTGGACATGATTGTGAATCCACACCTTGCCTTGTCTCATGCAAAGGTGGGAGCTCCTCGTATGAAGACGCCATTAAAGCTTCGGGTGTGTGGAAACCATTGTTGTCGTAATGATTTCGATCTGGTAGTAATGCGTTAGGTTTTTGGAAAACATTGTCGGTATGACTCAGATCTGGCGATGTGTTTCTTGTCGATGACTTCATCTCTTCAAAAAAAATAACGTGTATTCGGTAGTACTAGCTACTAGCTAGTGGAGGAGGTCAGGAATGCAACTTACAACAATTGAAATTGTGGTGCGCATGTGTTGTCTTCTTTAATTAAAAAATGATTTTTAAACAACGAATCAGAACTTCCAAAGTAGATCAAGGAGCATGAGCGTGGTAAAGCACGATTTTTTTGTGGTATAGTGTAGCGTCAAAGTTGCACTTTCTTCGGGCAAACGCCTGTTCGGCCGGCTCGGTAAGAATTCATTCTTCACGAGTCAGTCGCGTCGCCGGGCGGGCAACAATTTATTTGTTATAAATAAAATGTCAAATTCGATTTTTCGGAAAAAAGGTGAACTAGGCATTTCATGCGTCATCTAGGCCCTTTTCTGCTGTCTGTGAGCTAAATGACACATAAACCTGAATTGAAAAATGTCTATGTTTTTTATAATGTTACAAATATTTTTCCGACGGAATGTTTTAGTACAAGAAGAATCAGTGGGCATGCACTGAATGGAATCAATCCTTGGCAATATGATCTATTTCTCATGGTTTCGGACTTTTTTGATCTGGAATTGTTTCAAAGGCAGAGAACAAACCTGGTGACCACACCCTGCCAGTGGACTTGACAAATGCTGAGTCACATGAAGGTGTGTCTCCATTGCTAGAATGATTACGTTTAGGAATCGGTCGCAGATGTGCTTGCTCTCCATCTTGTTTTTGATGATACAGAACTTGCGGCTGGAAGCTACTAGCAACCTGTGACTGAATATCTTCGACATCGTTTTTATCTATAACAATACGAGGGGATGAAGTGTTTCTTTCATGATCTTGATTACTGGAAGTATAAAATTTGGACATTCCTGGAGGGAATCCAATTTTCGATGGTCTTTGCAACAATTTGAGACGTTCAACGTTTCTTGGTGTCGTTCCGTCAATTCGAGGTATAACTAAATCAAGAAATAATGGTACACCGTCGTCTGGGATGCATTTAGTATCAGGACTCACTTGAAAGGACTGTAAGTTTTCATATAACGGAGGGCGTTTTTCGTGGCGCTCGGATACCAAAGCAGTTTCAGGTGTATGGAAGCTCCTCAGCCTCGGCCTCAATTTGAAGCAACATGTATTTTCTTGTTTGTCAATTTGAGATTTAGCTAAAACGAGACGTGGTGGTATATCGCCTTGGACAGCAAGTAGAGATCTTGGATATGATTGTGAATCCATACCTTGTCTTGCCTCGTGCAAAGGTGGGAGCTCCTCGTATGAAGACGCCATTAAACTTTCTGGTGTGTGGAAACCATTGTTGTCGTAATGATTTCGATCTGGTAATGCGTTAGGTTTTTGGAAAATATTGTCGACACGACTCAGATCTGGCGATGTGTTTCTTGTCGATGACTTCATCTCTTTAAAACAACTATTCGGTAGTACTACACGTAGCTAGTGGAGGAGGTCAGTAATACAACTTACAACAATTGAAATTGTGGTGCGCATGTGTTGTCTTTGAAATAATTTTAACAACGAATCAGAACTTTAAAAGTAGAACAAGGATCATGAGTGAAGTAAACCATGCATTTTTGTGGTAGCGTCAAAGTTGCTCCTGAGGATCACTTTCTTCGAGCAATCGCCTGTTAGGCCCGGCTCGGAAGAATTCTTCATGAGTGAGTCGCGGGGGGGGGGCGGCAACAATTTATTAAAATCGGAAAAGTGAACCCAGGCATTATTGCATCATCTATTGGAGTGCCCTTTTCCGAGCTAAATGACACAGAAAACAGAATTTGTTCTTCTTTTCACTCTCTCGTGCGGTATGAATCTCTGTACTACGTCACTATTCGTATGCTACGTCACTGTGGAACAAAAAATCAATGCGAGACGTCACTATTATTGCCCTTTTCAAGTTCACGAAAGTGGGGTGGGGGTTCGGTTGTGGAACAAAAATTGAAAAAAAGCAACCGTCGCGATCGCCACGTAACGTCCGTCCTCGTGGCAAGAAAATTTCAATTGGGCCTTGCACTTTGAACTTACAAAAGTACATGTGGTACATACCGCGGTTATGATACATACCACCAAGCATACATAGCAAGTAGACCTATCATACTGTATTTTGTATTTGCCGCTTGGTTCGTACGGTATTACTAATCAATACTTTTTGTAAACCAACCAACCAAGCATCCATCTTTGAAAAGTTGTCAACCCTGTTCATTGCATGAAACGAATCAGTAAATGCATGCCCTAACCTACATAGTCAATGGATGTGATGGAAATGACCTTCCAAGTCAAGGAGAAGAAGGTTCACCAGATGAAGAATGCTTACAAGAACGCGAAGACCAAACATCGTCATATAGTAATGCAAAAGAGAACCAAGCGTCTTCCAATGGGACTACTACGATATCTTCGCTGAAAAGATCTGAATCATTGATGAAAGCTAGCAGTCCATCAGCCAGCTGGTCAAAAATACTGAAAAGTCTCAAGAAATTCTTTGCCTATCAATACTTTGAAAAACCTAACGATCCGCATAAATACCGGATTACTCCCCGTGTAATGCTCCACGGCTGCACAACAAAAGATGAACATTACGAATACATTGAAAAAATTCTGAAAATAGCAAGGGGAAAGTTCAGTTTGGAGGGGTTGCAAGCCTCTGGGTTCACATACAAATTCATCCCATGCGATGAGCATGCATCTGACACCGACTTGTGTCCACGAGAGACCTCCCGTCCACACTGTACATGCGACAAACGTCTCGTACATATCAGCACAAACACTATAATCACAAAAAATAATCTGAAAAGGTTTGTTGCTGATGGGGAAATGTATGAAGCAATTGTCAGGCTTTGTCAAGAGCACGCGCAAGAACTCATGCGGGAGGAGGGATCTCTCCATTGGGTCTCGGTCTGTGAGGATGTGCAGAAAGGTAATCCGATACGCATTCTTGTAGACCGCGGGTATCCTATTCATGGTAAAGATTGTCATGGGCTAGAAAACGACTCTATTCATGATGATATAGAACTACAACGAGAGCAAGAGATAATTACGAATGATGGTGCGGACGAAGTAGAAACGTTGCTTATCACAACTGGGAAAGGAAAGGTCAGAGCTGGAATTTTTTCGCGACAACATCTATTAGTGTCCGGCATAGAATCCAGCACGGCACTTCCCATGGTACGCGATGCCAAACAAAGAAATATGAGTGTTGCCATTTTTGATCCCAATGCTAGAGGAGATCGACACGGCATGGCTAGCTATGAACAGAGTATGCAGTTTCTTTTAGGTTCTGCCCAGAACAGCCTTCACACTAACTCGAAAATTGGGACTGGACCCATCTACATACTAGCTCATTCAGCCTCTGGGTCGCAATTGACGCGGTATCTCCAAACTGACGGGCAGCATATCCTACCTCGTTTGCGATCTATCGCATTTACTGATTCAAACCATTCTATACAATGGCTCAAAAACCACTCGCAAATATCTTCATTTTTCCAATCACCATCAACGATATACATCCGATCATCAAACGAGGACAGAGATGATGGCTGGGAGAAACATAAATGTGGCGATGAGTGCGAAACAGACGAGCACTGGAAACATCGGTTCGGGAAGACGTGCACTATATGGGCGGGTACTACTGATCATTCATTGACTAATTTTACATCACAAGATCAAATCTGGGCTCATTTTGATAGGTGCCGACAATTTCATGACGCAGAAAACGATGATGCAACTGTTGACAGTGGGACGTGTAGTACGTGCACCGGGATAGGAGTGGACATGTTGAATTTATAGGTGTGAGTGGTGGAAATTCATCCGCCATAGCTAGCTAACATAACTCAATATAAAACTATTCGCATTACACGTACGTTTACGTGTACACGTAGTATCATCATATTCAAAGTAAAATATTACTTTATACATTGCCATCAAACGAGATGATGAATTAGGATGTGTGCTTCATGCATCACATGCTATTCATTTCGGCACGGTAATAATACCCGGAACGCGTGTTTCTAAATTTGTCTCACCGTATTGGAAATCAAGAGAATAATTGAAATCCATTATTCGAGGAGTGCGCGACGATTGTAGCCCGCAGAAAAGCTTTCGATAGTGGGTGGAGGAGCTTCGTCGATGTCCTTAAACTCAGTCTCACCCATTAAGAGTTTTTGGATCGTACGAATGTCCATCATTACCACTCCCTTGCCCTTAGCTTGTCCCACTTTACTACCTCCGGGCTGCTTTCCTACAATAAGATAATCTGTCTTACCTGAGATTGAACCCGTAACGACGCCACCAAATGATTCAATCATCTTTTTAGATTTGTCCTTCCCTAAATTGAGTCCTTTTCCTCCTCCCACCATTGGAAAGACACCAGTCAATACAAACCGTTTGCCTTTGAGCTTATTCTCAATCGCTCCATTCTCTCCGGGTTTGGGAATGTTGAATCTTTGTTTTTTAATGGTAATCGCAGTACTCGTGGAGGATGCAGCAACTTTGCTGTCATTCACAGTGTCTTCACTTTCACCTTCGATCTTGGGGCGTTTGTTCTCTTTATCAGACCCGGCAGCTGCACGCTTCTTGGAATCGTCACCATCAGCAGCTTCAACAGCCGCCTTCTTTCTGTTCACCTTCCTTGCCCACTACATGAATTGAATTTCGATGCTAATGTGTTAGAAACTCAATGCAAGAAATATGTTATGAATACCATTCCAGAAAAGAAAAGAAACACAACTATAAACTCACGTTGGAACGATCCATGACATGCTCAGCAATCTCCCTCTGCTCTTCTTCCGACAATTCACCCAAACCCGACAATAAAACTTCGTCCATGCGAAGCAAATCCTTCAATACAATGTCTGCATTTTCCGGCACAGTAAAACCGCTCCAAACTTTCGATGGTACACGCCAGCATTTCAGGTGGTGCCAATGCGTATAAGTACCCGTATTATCGTTCATGAGCGATCCGAATCGCAGGCTATTCTTGGCTATAAATTTCGTGTCTGCAGTGACTTCAGTGCAGAGAGTGGTGGGTGCTGCTGCGACCTCAACTAAGGCTGCTGAAGAGCATGTTGCAGCGGGGGTCTCTCCCTCCCTATCCTGGTCCTTGGGCTTATTGTTCTTATTGTTCTTCTTCCCCTTCTTTGGCTTCGCCTTTGCCTTTGCCTTTGGTTTTGCCTTTGCCTTTG
>Ga0115005_10001949_pt1 | contig 16516 bp, 13 predicted proteins | sample ArcOceMetagenome_FD_87163 | JGI IMG/M metagenome (GOLD analysis project Ga0115005, IMG submission 87163) | Marine eukaryotic phytoplankton communities from Arctic Ocean - Arctic Ocean - Greenland ARC118M Metagenome | ecosystem: Environmental > Aquatic > Marine > Oceanic | place: Arctic Ocean... | reverse complement strand
TCGATGTCAACGTTTTATTTAATTTAGTTTAAAGTTTCTTTCGAAGCTTCTTACTCGTTTAAAAGTAAACGTTAAGTTAGGTAATTCAAATAACATCTGAAGACTTAACTTATCAAAACAGCTCTTTGGGTTGCCCCTTGGAACTGGAGCGCATTCTAGACATTTCCTGAAAAGGATCAAGCACTATTTTCATCTTTTTGTTTGTTTGCTGGAAATAAAAGCAACTTGTGTAAATTAGACCCTAATCGTTTACAAATTCACATTGTTGTTAACCTACATATTAATATTTTGAATTTTTATGTTCAAATTAACAATAAATTCTTGCTTTCAACTTGCGTGGTTTAAGTTAGTGTAGTCTACATTTTAAGTTTTGCTCAATATAATCCACGCTATTTGCATATAAATTAAACTTATCTTGTTACAACTATTGCACAATGTTAAAAGCTGGGTAACATAGAAATCGCAATTTGTTTTTTTGTTTTTTAATTTTGAATTTAAAATAATAATTAGGTATTCATATATGAAGTCTCCTCAAGGGTTAACATTTATCGTCGCGGTTGTATTTGCTGTAATTGCTTACTTTTTATCAACTGTTTTAGGCAACACATCAGCTATTACTGCTTTATTAGTTTTAGTTAGTACTTTTATTGCTCCTCTTATTGGCTCATCAAGTTCAACTGATAGCACTACAGAAGAAGAAGAAGTAAAAACACTATATGTTGGTAATTTACCATATAGAGCAAATGAGTCTGCAATTAGAGAATTGTTCTCTGAACACGGTCAAGTTCATTCCGTTCGTTTGATGAAAGATAAGCACACTGGTAAACGTCGTGGTTTTGGTTTTGTTGAAATGTCAGCAAATGCCGCTGATGCAGCAGTTACATCGCTTAACGATACTGAGTTTCAACAACGTACTTTAAAAGTTCGTGAAGCTAAAGAACGTCCTGAAATAAACAATGAAGAAGCATAATCTTTATTGTTTATAATCTGCAGTAAAAACCCGCTTTATCAGCGGGTTTTTTTATCTACAAATAATAACGTTTAACTTAGTTGCTCTGTTGTTCAGGCTTAACTATTTCTATAACCTTATCATATTTTTCTTTTCTCTCCTTATCTTCACCAAATTCTGCGTTAAATACGGCATCAAGAAGCTGACCAAAAGCATCATCATTTTTAGATAAAAGACTATCTGCCTTTTCTTGTAATTGTTTAAATTGCGCTAAGAAATCAATTAATGGCCTGAGTTCTTTATTAGCGCTTGGTGATACCTTTTCATCAAACTCTGCAACTTCAGTATAGGTTTGGCTTACATAACTTGTCTTAGTTTGTTGTAAGTCCATACTAAAATTAGCAATCTGTTCATTGTCAAAACCAAGTTTGATCGCCTTTTCAAAGGCTTGATCTACATTACCGCTGAAGAAATCTTTCTGTAGTGAATTTACATCTTTAATTAATGCTTCAATAGCCGCTTTTTCTTCATCATCAAGTTCACCTTCAACACTGTAGGAGAAATTAACTTCATGATATTCGCTATTTGTCATACTGTAATTCTCCGCAACACCTTTATTTCCTTCTTCATACTGATAATTTTTTTTACTCGCATATTGTTGGAGTTCGCTAAACGATATAGATACGATATCGCCATCAGTTGTAGTAATCGATAGATCACTATTTTTAGAATTACTTGTATATAAGTCGCTATCAAGAGAGGCATTTCTAATATTCTGCTTGTCTAATACTACATCACTGGTTGATTGCTCCTCTTCAGGGAATATCTTTGTATAAAGGTCGCTAATGTTTTGGTTGATAAGAGCACGACTTTTTTCAATTCCCTGACTTAGGTCATCATCTAGCATTGCCAGATCTTTTAGCTCACCAATCGCTTGATCAATTCCTAAGTTTGCTCCAGCACGTCCTTGCTCAAACATTTCTTTTAATTCATCATTACTGGCACCATTCGCTTGTGCAGCAAGAATGCTACCTCCAACAAATTCCATCACAGTGCGAGCGACTTCTTCAAAGTCAAAGATTCCTGCTAAAGAATTACTTTCTCCTGCTGGTGCTTTCGCGACTGTATTGGTTGAAGTTATATTTTTTTCTAGTGGCGTGTGGTTAAAGTTTTCTGATATTTTGCTAGCAACAGATTGAAATACAATCTTCATACTAATAGAGACACGATTACTTAATGCTAATTTATCAAAAGAATCTGCAGGCATATGCTGCTTCACAGCTTCATTTTTCATTTGTTCGGCTTGACGGTTATGACCCAAGTAATTAGGCAAAGCTGTCTGATTATCAATTTTATTCATTTCAACTCTCCAGTATCTAATTAAATTATAATTAAACACAATCAAAGATCTAAAGATTCTCAAATTTAATATGGCTATTATATCGGCATCTAACAGCAAACCTTTAGCCTTGAGTCTAGCACGTCGAAGAAAATTATAGACAAATGACTAGACAAATGACTAGACAAAGTAATCACAATCGATAAACTCTGCGCCTCAGTAAATACTCATAAAGTTGAGTATAATATCGTTAATCTACTTCTATATTTAAGGCTTATATATGTTTAGTCACATCGCACCACAATTTTATGATAAACAACTTGAAGATAAACAGGATGATATCGCGAAATTGTTTAGTGAATTTGACTTACCAAGCTTTGATGTTTTTCGTTCTGAGCCATTAAATTATAGATTACGAGCAGAATTTAGACTTTGGCATGATGGTGACGACTTGTTCTACATTATGTTTAATAGTGAAACAAAAGAAAAATATCGAGTAGATAATTTCCCTGTTGCAAGTCAATTAATAAATCAAGCAATGAAAGCACTACTTGATGAAATTAAAGATAAGCCATCACTACGCCATAGACTATTCCAAGTAGATTTTCTATCAACGCTTAGTGGTGAGTTATTAATCAGCTTGTTATATCACAGACAATTAGACGAAGAATGGCTAACTGATGCTGCAATTTTAAAAACGACACTTTCAACTATAGCCCCAGTAGATATAATTGGTAGAGCCAAAAAGCAAAAATATATACTTGATAAGGACTTTGTCACTGAGAAATTAACTGTTGGTGATAAAACTTACACTTATCAGCAAGTAGAGAACAGTTTCACTCAACCTAACGGTCACGTTAACGAACAGATGTTACTTTGGGCAAAGCAAGGTACGCAAAATATTGGTGGCGATTTAATAGAACTCTATTGTGGCAATGGTAACTTTAGCATTGCACTTGCTGAAAACTTTGATCGTGTTTTAGGCACTGAAATATCAAAAACATCTGTAAAATCAGCACAAACGAATATCGCCGAAAACCAGTTAACCAATGTTGATATTATCAGAATGTCGAGTGAAGACTTTAGCCAAGCAATGAATGGTGAGCGAGTCTTTCGTCGTTTAGAAGGTTTTGATCTTAAAAGCTATAATTACGATACTGTTTTGGTTGATCCACCTAGAGCTGGGCTTGACAGTGATAGCGTTGAGTTAGTGAGCAGATTTGAACGCATCGTTTATATTTCATGTAACCCTGATACTCTAAAAGAAAACCTCGCTGAATTAGTGAAAACACATAACATCGAAAAATTTGCACTGTTTGACCAGTTTCCTTACACACATCATGTAGAGACAGGTGTTATTCTTTCACGTAAAAAATAAAACGTTAGGTTTTAACTTTTACGGTTCGATGACTAAATTCTGCGGCACCGCGAGCAATAAAGCGTAATTGTTGTATTGTTCGTATTGAGATTTGTTGACGATCATCTTTCTCAACATCTAACGCATCAGAACCTGCGCTGAATACAATGGTCACCGCTGCGTCAGCTTGTAAAAATGCCACATCAGCATTTAATTTATTCGCTTGTTGTAAGTAGTCACATAACTCTAGGGTAAAATAACGTACTTCTCGATTTACCGCTGCGCGAAAAGCTGCAGACGTTCCTGAGCGCTCTCTCAATAACAAACGAAATATATTACCGTTACTTTCAATAAATTCCATAAAAGTAACGACTGATATTTGAATAACGGATCCCCCTTTTTCAATACGTTGACGAGCTTGTCGCATTAACTGGCGCAAAGTTAAACCCGCTTCATCAACAAGCGTTAAACCTAATTCGTCCATATCAGAAAAATGTCGATAAAATGATGTTGGCGCTAACCCAGCTTCTTTAGCGACTTCACGTAAGCTCAAACTTGAAAAGCTACGTTCACTACTTAACTGCCCCAAAGCAGCATCAATTAATTGTCGACGTGTTTTTTCTTTTTGTTGTGCTCTAATACCGCTCATTACTTAATAAACCTGTTCTTCAGCTTGTTCATATCATACTGAATTTTCGTCCATTTACTAGAACCTTAATGCCTAACATTCATTTTTAGAGGCTGTAGTGTGTGTAATATAATAAAAATTTAGTGATATTTCACTTGACTGAAAAGTGATCAAAGCTAAAATAGAGTACACGTGTACACTGAAATATTTATTCATTGTACGTCTTTTACCACTGGAATTATGATTACATGAATAAACCTAAAATCGTATGGTTAAACTTTAGCGTATTTTTAATTACCTTTTTGGTAGCCGCTATCGCTGTTCCATATCGAGCAATGACACACGGGTTTGATACCACAGAACTGGTTGTTGCATTATGCTGTTTTATTTACTGTGGTATGTCGATTACTGCAGGCTATCATCGTTTATGGTCGCATAAAACCTATCAAGCACATTGGTCATTACGTTTCATTTTTGCACTTGGCGGTGCATTTGCATTACAAAATAGCATTTTGCATTGGTCATCAGATCATAGAATTCATCATAAGCATGTTGATAATAATGAAAAAGACCCTTACTCCGCAAAAAGAGGTTTTTGGTATTCACACATAGGCTGGATGCTGCGAGAATATCAAGCACACAGATATGCTAATTATGATAATACCCGTGATTTACAAAAAGACCCTATTGTTATGTGGCAACACAAGAATTATTTATTACTAACCATACTGATGAACATTGGCGTGCCCATTCTATTTGGTTTATGGCACGGCGATATTATCAGTAGTTTACTATTAGTGGGTTTTCTCCGTTTAGTGTTGAACCACCACACCACTTTTTTTATTAATTCATTAGCGCATATTTGGGGCAAGCAAACTTATACCGAAAGAAATACAGCTCGAGACAACGGCTTTCTTGCTTTTTTAACGTTTGGTGAGGGTTACCATAACTATCACCATATTTTTGAGAATGATTATCGAAATGGGATCCGATGGTGGCAATTTGATCCAACTAAGTGGTTAATTAAAGGTTGTGAATATTTAAAGTTAACTACCAAACTTCGTACTTACTCTGATGATAAAATTGAAAAAGCACGTTTAGCGATGGTTTTAAAACGTAGTCAAAAAAAATTATTGGCTCATCCAAATGCAGAGCAGATGCGTGAAAAGCTTCAACAAGAATATGACTTACTCATTATCAGAATCAATGAATATTATGATGTACGTAAAAAGTTACTTGCCTGTAGACGAGATAGATTAATCGCAGATGTTGAAAGTTCTGAGTTAGCGGCACAATATCAAGAGTTTAAGCGGCACCTTGCTGACCAACAACAACATTGGCAGCGTTTCTTAACCCAACTTGCATAAAGCTTTCATCTATTTAAGTATTATAGGTATAGATCAAGCTTTTACATGGTCAGACGTCTAAATTCCTGCTAGAATTTTTTTATCTTAGTAGGAATTTAAGGCAAGAGCTTGGTAACTAAAAACAAAGCTAAAACAACGACAAAAGTCATCGAAAATTATGATTACGATGCAATCATTATTGGTACAGGTCCAGGGGGTGAAGGTACTGCGATGGAGCTGTCTAAAAGAGAAAAAACGGTTGCCATTGTAGAGCGCTATAAAGATGTTGGTGGTGGTTGCACACATTGGGGGACCATTCCCTCAAAAGCGCTACGCCAAAGTGTTAGCCGACTCATTGAATATAACGCCAGCCCACTTTTTAGAGGTCATGAAAAAGCAAAGCACTTAACATTTTCGGATATTCTCAAACATGCATCATCTGTTATTCGCAAACAAGTACAATTGCGAAGTGGGTTTTATGATCGTAACCGTGTTCAACTCGTTTCAGGTGAAGCTTCATTTATTGATGCGCATACGCTAAAAATTGTTAAAGACGATGGCTCTATTGAGCAAATCACAGCAAAACAAATTGTAATTGCAACAGGCTCACATCCATACCGACCAGACGATATTGATTTTAATCACCCACGTGTTTATGACTCAGATACTATTTTATCACTTAAGCATGATCCCCGTTCTATTATTATTTACGGTGCAGGCGTCATTGGCTCAGAATACGCATCTATATTTAGAGGACTTGGAGTCAAAGTAGATTTAATTAATACACGAGATAGGTTGTTATCCTTTTTAGATGCTGAGATGTCTGACTCACTTAGTTATCACTTATGGAATAACGGTGTTGTTATCCGCCATGGCGAAGCTATTGAACGTGTTGAAGCCTCTGATGATTCTGTCGTTGTTCATTTAGAATCTGGTAAGAAAATGCGCGCTGATTGTTTATTATTTGCCAATGGACGTACTGGTAATACTGCAGATTTAAACGTTGAGAATGCAGGATTAACATCAGATGGCCGTGGACAGCTAAAAGTAAACGATCAGTATCAAACAGATGTAGATAACATCTATGGCGTTGGAGATGTTATTGGTTATCCGAGTTTAGCAAGTGCTGCTTATGATCAAGGCCGATTAGCCGCATCTGCGATGATCGATCATCACAGTACAGCGAAACTTATTGCTGATATTCCAACCGGTATTTATACCATTCCAGAAATAAGTTCAGTAGGAAAAACTGAACAAGAACTTACCGCGGCTAAAATTCCTTATGAAGTGGGCCGTGCACAGTTCAAACATTTAGCAAGAGCGCAAATATCCAATAGTTTGGTAGGTTCATTAAAAATACTTTTTCACCGCGAAACAAAAGAAATTTTAGGTATTCATTGTTTTGGCGAAAATGCAGCTGAAATTATTCACATTGGTCAAGCAATTATGCAACAAACCAATGGGGGTAATACGATTGAGTATTTTGTAAACACAACGTTCAACTATCCTACGATGGCTGAAGCATTTCGTGTTGCGGCTTTAAATGGTTTGAACCGTTTGTTTTGATAAGCAATAAGCTTTAATTGAAAAGAACAAAAAGGTAGGTTATGAAAACATTAATAGCACTCATAATGACTTTCGTCAGCATGCCTTTTTTCGTCGTTCAGGCGACTGAAAGTAACGCCAAAGAGACGAACAGCAAAAGCTACAGCCTTTATTTAATTCGTCATGCTGAGAAGCAAATAAATAAGGATGATCCCGCTTTAACACAATGTGGAAAATTTAGAGCAAAACAACTTGCAAGTATATTAGAAAACGCAAAGATAAAGAAAATATACAGCACGCGCTATAAAAGAACGATGGCAACCGCTTCACCACTGGCTCTGCAACAGAAGCTTGCGATAAATAGCTATGCACCAAACAAGTTAGAACAACTTGCTTGGCAATTAATCAAAGAAAAAGAAAACGCGGTAATCTTCGGGCATAGTAACACCACGCCACAATTGGCAGAATTATTAAGTAAAGTAAGGGTTGAATCTATTTCAGAAAAACAATATCGTTCGATATATCAAGTGGTTATATCTGGTAAAAAACGCCACTTAACCTTATTAATGCAACCTTTAATTTGTAAATGAAAGCAGCCTACATAACGTCGCTTTCAGCTCCTGATTGACCTGCCTTAATTAATTCAATGTGAGTTATTGAAAAGGGCGTTCCCCATTGCTGAATAGTCATTATGTCATTGAGAGCGCTGCCTGTTACTTTAATAATAGCACCGTGTTGTTGAAATTCTTTCTTTAAGTTCATCGGCAACCAATGCTTTCCCTCTTTGGAAACCAACCCAAAAAAACCACCTTCAAGGTTCATGTATTGTACCCTCGCTGTAAATGACAACTGTTTCATATCGACTTTACCTAAAGAAGGTTTGATTGACATTTTCGCGACCTCTGACTTGGCAACTTCTTCTGATTTAACAGATGATTTTTCTACTGGTGTAGTTGAATTTTGCTGACATGACATCAACATGCTACCTAATAAAATGATATAAACGATTTTTTTACACATACACATGCTCTTTAATTTATTGTTTTTGCTTAAATAATGACCTTAAAATAGAAAATAAACCAAAAGGTCTGTTTTAAATAATAAATGTTATTGAATTATACTTTACTGTTGAGACTCTTCTTTTGCAGTTTTAATAATTTCAGCAAGTTTATGTTTATTACCACATTTTGCTTTTTGCTTATCATCACGATAAAAACGAATATCAATACAATCAACTTGATAGCGCCGTTCTAATTCAGTACGCTTTATGGGCTCATTTTTAGAATGAGTTATTTGTCGTTGTAAAGACTGACATTCTTTAATTTGTTCACTGGCCAGTGTTATATCTTCACACGCATTTTCAATTGTTGAACAGCCAACTAAAGTCAAAAGCGTTAGTATAGAAAAAAAATAAATAGGTTTCATTATGATGAGTTCACTTGATTAATTTTTATTAAGAGTTAACGATATTATAGTCATCGCCCCTTCTAAACGATAGTTTTTCTTTGGTGTAAGTTATTTCAAATCAATTAAATGGAACATATAAAAAAGCCATTACAAAGTAATGGCTTTAGAAAAAGAGCAATGATATTAACTGATCGTTAAGTCAGCACAACTCTCTGTCAGTAAAGGTTTTTTCTTACGCTTGAATAGCCCTTTAATATCTTCAATAATGAGATATAAACTTGGTATCAAAATTAAGGTCACAATGGTCGCAAACAATACACCAAAAGCTAAGGATATTGCCATTGGGATCACAATTTGTGCTTGTGCGCTAACTTCAAAAAAGATAATGGGTACTAAGCCAATAAAGGTTGTTATTGAGGTGAGCATAATCGCCCTAAAACGTTTAGTGCCTGCATGAATGACTGCATCTTTTAACTTAACGCCAGACTTTCTGGCATTGTTAACATAATCAACCATGACCAGGGAATCATTCACCACCACACCAGACGCAGCTAATATTCCCATCACTGATAGTGCACTTAAATCCATACCCAAAATAAAATGACCAAATACTGAACCAATGATTCCGAAAGGAATAACCACCATGATCATAACAGCTTGCGAATAGGACTTCAGCGGGATGGCTAGCAATGAGAATACAATTAACAGTGAAATGATAAAGTCACGCTTTTGATTATCCGCACTCTCCATTTCTTCCTGAATACTGCCCGACACTTCACTTTGTACTTTTGGAAATTTTCTTAATAGTTCAGGAATAAAATTATCTCGAATGTCATTCGCCACTTTAAATGGTTCAACTTGCTCTGCATCAACACTTGCCCAGACATTAATCGTACGGTTGCCATTTTCACGACGAATACGTGTAACGCCATCCTGCAAAGTAATGACCGCTAGTTCAGACAAAGGTAATTCTGCACCATTGGGCGCTTTAATCATCACATCATCAACATGCCCAATAGAGCTTCGTTGATCATGTGGATAACGAACCATCACTTTCACTTCTTCACTATCTCGCAATATACGCTGTGCTTCTAGACCATAAAAACTGTAATTCACTTGAGAAGCAATTTCAGCTAATGTTAACTCTAAACTATAAGCAAGCGGTTTCAATTGAAATTGAACTTCTTTCGCACTGGTTTGGCGGCTATCGTTAACATCACCAATACCTTTCAAAGAGTTAAGTTTAGTCTTTAATTCCCTTGAAGCGGCTAGTAATTGTGCATCATCTTTACTTTCTAATCTAAAGGCAATATCTCCATCATCTCGTCCGCCACCAAATAAGTTATCACCGATGGTAAATGATTTTACACCCGGATAATTAGGAATGGCTGCACGCCATAAATCAGCAAGTTCAAAAGTATTCATTGGTCGAAGTTCTGGTAAAACTAATTTCACCATTAACTGACCACTGGTTCGGCTGCGTAAATCAACCTGCATATCAGAGATCATTGACTGTCCGTACTTTTCTTCAATGTCCTTGTCAATACTATTAATAACACCTTGAATATTCAATAAAGTTTGTAAGGTTGCTTTCTCTGAAGCATCAATATTCATTTCAACATTAACGCGTGGAAAATCGTGTGGGATCTTAGGTTGTCCAACGAAGCGAACAAAACCACCACTAAACAAACCCGCGCTAATGAGCATTAAACTAATAAAAAACATCAATACGCCGTAACGATAATGAATAAATAGCGTTAAAGCAGGACGATACACATTCTTAATGAAATTTTGTAAACCTTTATCAATAACTGCTCGAAGCTTGTCTACTAATTTAATAATCCTATCTAAAGGATATTGAAAGAACCAAAAGAAACCATACTCGTTCAATTTCTTAAGTTTTATTATATTAACCTTAGGTTTCATTTTAACCAAATGCGCTGGTAAAATAAGTTTGGACTCGATTAAAGAAAAAATTAAACAAAGAATAACGACAGACCCAATCGCTTTACCAAATGCTGCAGACGGCCCTTCACCAAAGAGAAAAGGAAGAAATACTGCAATCGTTGTTAATACACCAAAGGTTGCTGGCATCGCAACACGTTGGATGCCACGAATAACATTTTCTGTACTATGGCCATGCTGTTCGATTTCTTCATGGGCACTTTCCCCCATGACAATGGCATCATCAACCACGATACCTAGCACCAAAATAAAAGCAAACAAGCTAATAACATTTATAGTGACATCAATGAACTCTAATGGCATGAGGAATAAAGTACCAAGGAAACATACTGGTAAACCCATCATTACCCAAAAAGCAAGACGGACACGTAAAAATAGCGCTAACATTAGAAAGACTAATATTGCTCCACTTTTCATGTTGTCGACCATCATATTTAAGCGACCTTCGAGGTAGTAGGTCATATCAACCCACGTTTCTAACTTAACGCCTTCAGGTAATACATCTGCTTTTTCATCGACATATTTTTTAATGACTTCTGCAACATCAGTGATACTTTGATTATTAGCTGCACCAATAAAAATGGTAACGGAGTTTTCACCATTAAACTTTGAGTACTGTAAACCTTCTTTAAAACCATCGATAATGGTAGCAATTTCACCCAATGAAACTTTAGTACCATCTTCTAAGGTAACAACAGGGATTTGCTCATACTCATAACCTCGATAGGCTTGATTCTCAACACGTAAATTAATGTAGCCATTTTCAGCCCGAATTTGCCCTGCTGACATATTACGAGAGTACCCACGTACCGCTTGCGCAACATCTCTAAAACTCAAACCATATTCACGTAATTTATTTTTGCTTACTTCTATTGATATTTCGTAGTCCAAACCACTGTATAATTCAGAAATGTTTACAAAAGGCAGCTGTTGAATTTCGTTGTGAACTTTTCGCCCTAACTCTTTAAGCTCTCCATTTGTTAAGTCACCATATAAACTGATATACATGACTTCTTGGCGAAACTTCTCCCGTTCAACCTTAATGCGTTCCATACCATCAGGGAAACTCGATATTGAATCAATCGCTGACTTAACCTCCTCTAAAACAACTTGCGGATCATAATCAAGATCAACTTCAAACCAACCATTTGAAAAATTCCGATTTGAATAAGTGATCACCCGCTTTAAACCTTGAACGGTTTCCAAAGCTTCTTCGATTTTAATCGTGATCCCTTCTTCCACTTCTTGAGGGGCTGCTCCTGGGTAAGGTGCAGAATAAGAAATCCAATTGACATTAATTTGTGGGAACATTTGTTTGTTGATGGTACTAATCGTAAAAATACCGCCCACTAAAATAAATACCATCAACAAGTTTGCCGCCACACTGTTACGCGCAAACCAAGCAATTAAGCCCTTATGAGTATCATCCATTATTTAGTCCTTAATACTTGCAATTTGAGTTTCAGGAGTTTCTTTGTCAGTTTCTTCATTTACGTCATTCACATTACCTTGCAATGTTAATTTCATACCGTCAACAGGGTAATCTAACGCAGAAACGATGAGTTTATCACCTTCATGCAAACCGCTTGTTACAATGACATTTGAACCTTCTTGACGAGCAATAGTAATGTCAACATAGCTCAATTTTGAATTAGCATCTAAAATGGCAACTCTTTCGTTATCAACAAGATAACGGGGTACCACTGCTGCGCTAGCGAGACTAACCCCAAGAATTTCAGCCGTTACATATGAGCCAAAACGAATAGGGCTTTTCATTGATGAATTAACTTTGTTGTTTAAACCGTATGGGTCTTTCACTTCAGCAACTAAATAGCTCATACGACTTTGGCTATCAATAACACCTTCACTGCGCGCAATTTTTGCTTGCCAAATGACATTTTTACCCGCGTATGTGCCAATCAAGTTAACCTGTGCACTCTCACCGTGTTCGGTTAAAAACTGTAGTTGATTATCAGCAACCGGTAAGCGAACTTCAGCAACGTCTGTTCCTAATAATTTACCCACTTTACTACCTGTACCAACAAAAGAGCCTAAGCCAATCAAACGGCTTTCAATCATGGCATCATAAGGGGCTCTAATTTCAGTGCGTTCTAAATTACGTTTTGCACGAAGTACAGAAGCTTGAGCTGATTTAACACGAGCAAGCTCTTGTGCTAATTGAGGTTTACGCAAACTAAGTTCAGTAGGTGAAGTATCTGTAATTCGCTTCCATTCTTGTTCAGCAACTTGACCTTGTGCTCGTTCTTTTTCAAGCGCAGCACGAGCAGAAGCCATGGTAGCTTCTGCATCAATCAATGCAGCTTGATAATCATTAGGATCAATTCGTGCGAGTAATTGGTTTTTAGCTACAAAACCACCACGTACAAAAACTTTGGCAAGCTCAACGACTTCTCCACTAATTTGCGCAACTAGCTCTGTTTCATACTTAGGCTGAACCACACCATAAGAATTAACTGTTAAATTCCTTGGCGCAACATGAATTTCTTCAACGGCAACGATTGGTGTATTGTCAACTTCAGCCTTTTCTTCTGGCGGTTTTTTCATACTAGCAAAAACCGTATAAAGTAAGATGCCCGCAGCAAGAATAGCAATGGGTGCGATAATTTGTTTGTTATTTTTCACTGTTATGTCCTCATAAAAGTGTGATCGAATGTCATGATTCATTAAATTATGCATAGAATAACTAATTATTAGTCTAGACAATGAACTAAGTTGTAAATGCTTATTACAAGATACGCGCCGAGATTGAACGCACAATCAAAAAATCAAAAAATCAAAAAACTTACCATTTAAATAACAATAACTTAAGGTCAACTCTTTTTATTGACAGAAACAAAAAAAAGCTAAAATTAATAACTGCCTTTCAGTCAATTAGTCTTTTTAACCAATATTTATACTTTTATAAAAATATTTATTCGATATAGCCAATAGAGTACTGACCATTGTAAAGCACCATACCACCAAAAAAATTTGATATATATTACCAATCAATAACACTTGAACCTATATAGACAATGATTGAATTTCTCCCTATAACCGCAAAAATTTAGCTCATTGCGTGAAATATAAGACATCAACCAACCAACACAAAATGTTGGAAAAAGTATACAGTATCCAATAGTGACAAGCGTAAATGAACTCGTCCATAACGTTTTATTTATCAGAAAAAATCCCCTATAGGAAGCCAATCATTAATACTGAAATGCTAATGATACATAAACCTGTTAACAGGTTCATGGGTTTACATATTTTTCATCAAATATTGCCCAATAAAAATACTTACTTGGGCATTTACGATTGATGTCATATTTTAGAGTAAGGACAATTGCCAATTATTCTTCAGTAATACCGGGTAATCATTTTTTCTTTGCTTTATTTATTCAATTTGTACAGTATTGTCATTTGTGCTGTGCCTTAATTAACGACTATCAACAAGACACTAAAAGATCCCGGAACCCTATTCCACACAATAGATTTCAATCAATTACACTTTTTTATGATATTTAACGGATAACAGCTTGTTTTATATATAGCTGAGCGTAACAATAACCTAATAACTAATATTAAGGATAAGCAATGCTCGCTAAAATCAGTACTTTTTTCAAAAATTTGACCGATGATTTAACCGATAGCTCTGCCAATCAAAATGCCGATGAGGTGACTATAGAATTAGCCTGTGCGGTACTCTTGTGTGAAGTAATGCGTGCTGACGGACATTTCGATCAACAAGAGCAAGCCAAGCTGGCTTTATTATTGGTTGAACAGTTTAATTTGAATGAAGAAGAAGTGAAGGAAATAATTGATCAAGCGCTCATTCAAAGTGAGCAAGCTACCGATTTTTTTAGGTACACCTCGAAAATAAACCAACACTTTTCCATTGAACAACGAATAACAATCGTCAAACATTTATGGAATATGGCTTATGCAGACGGTGAACTTGCGAGTATTGAAGAGCATATTATTCGTAAAATTGCCGATTTACTTCACTTACGCCATGCAGAATATATTCAAACCAAACCAAGAAAATAACATCATTCATTTTTGATATGCGTTATTATAGTGATTAAAATCTTCACATTAATTTTCTTGGTAAATTCAAATGGCCGATATTGGTAAATATAATACGCTTTCTGTAGTTGCAGTCACCGAAAAAGGTGCTTATTTAGCGGGTGGTGAACTAGGTGAAATTCTACTACCTAACCGTTTTGTTCCTGAAAACTGCAAAGCAGAAGATAAAATCACTGTCTTTATTTATGTTGATTCTGCTGAACGCATCATTGCTACAACCGACAAACCTCTTGGTCAAGTCGATGAATTTGTTTCATTAAAAGTAATACAATTAAACAAAATGGGTGCTTTCCTTGATTGGGGTTTACCAAAAGATTTATTAGTGCCTTTCAATCAGCAGCACACAGCGATGGAAGAAGGGAAGTACTATTTAGTGCGCATTTTCCTTGATACTACTACAGACCGAATCGCGGCTTCAAGTAAACTTGATAAATATATTGATATTTGGCCTGCTGATTATCAACAGTGGGATAAAGTTAAATTGATGATTGGTGGAAAAACTGATCTTGGCTTTAAAGCGATTATCAATGATAAACATTGGGGCTTACTTTACGACAATGAGATTTTTCAACCCTTACGTGTTGGTAAAATTGTTGATGGTTTTATTAAAAATATACGTGAAGATGGCCGTATTGATTTATCACTTTCGCGTTCAGGTGAAGGAAAAGTTAATGACTTTGCAGATAAATTATTAGCACACATTGCAGAAAACGACGGTTTTAGTCCATTGCATGACAAAAGTTCGCCTGAGCTCATTCAACGTATTTTAGGTGTGAGCAAAAAAACCTTTAAAGCTACCGTTGGAAACCTGCTGAAAAAAGATAAAATTACAATTGAAAAAAGTGGTCTTCGTCTTAAATAAATCTTTTTAATATGATTTATAATTTGTAGATGAGGTTTCAACCTCATCTACAAAATTACTGTTTTACTTCTTAGAAACTCCCTCTAATACCTACCGTAAATCCACGTGCTGGTAATGGTGAAACATTTTTCAGAAATGATGTATGTACGCGTGCTTTTTCATCTGTAATATTGTTCACTTTTAAAAATGCCACCATATCGTCGCCAGCATTATTAATAAAGTAATTAAAGTTAGCATCTAACATGGTATAGCCGTCTGTTTCACTTTCAAGTTCAGCGGTATTTGACTGCTTAAAGTAATGCGTTGCACTTATTTCAGCCGAATATTCATCAGTTACATAATTGAATTGTCCACCTATACGCATGGGAGGAATTCTTGGTAAGTTGTCGCCATCAGTCAGTTTGGCATGAATATAATCGGTAAACATACTCGCTTTAAGTGAAGGTGTTACTTGATAGAATAATTCAGCTTCTATTCCGTACATCACCACATCACTCTGTTGGAAGACATATACCGGCAAACCTTCGCTTTCCTCTGCATGCTCTTCTACGCCTTCATCTGAGTGATCTTCTTCTAGAGCTTCACCGTGATCATCGTGTCCGTCTTCTGCAAATAGCCCAGTATTCGCTTGATAGTAATAATCATCAATATGATTATAAAAAGCACTGGCCACAAAGCCAAAGTCGCCTTCAAACTTTCTCCACGTAATATCAAGGTTATAGGCTGTTTCTAGCTCAACATTTTGATCAGACAAGTCTACATGTAATTCATGGTCTTCTTCATGAACCTCAAACAATGCCCCGACTTCATAAGTGTTGGTGCCTATATGAGCGCCGTTCGAAAATAGTTCACTCGCTGATGGTGCACGCTGTGAAAACGCAGCAGAAAAGCCTAAATTATAACCCTCTGAATACTCCCATACAGCACCTAAAGAAGCACTAATAGGCGTAAAGCTCTGTTTATTAAAATACAACTCTTCTTCATCATGATTGTCTAGTTCATCGCCATGTTCATCACCATGCTCATCGT
>Ga0115005_10001946_pt1 | contig 16532 bp, 2 predicted proteins | sample ArcOceMetagenome_FD_87163 | JGI IMG/M metagenome (GOLD analysis project Ga0115005, IMG submission 87163) | Marine eukaryotic phytoplankton communities from Arctic Ocean - Arctic Ocean - Greenland ARC118M Metagenome | ecosystem: Environmental > Aquatic > Marine > Oceanic | place: Arctic Ocean... | reverse complement strand
TGGTGGCACGACAATTGTGTTGGCGGAAGATGTAACCGGAGCCGCAATCACAACAACAGTCGTCGATTCAACTGGAACTTTGTCCAACTCGGCTGCACTTGAAAACATTTGGACACTCAATCTCAACAGCATTAAATTGACAGAAGCACAAGACAGTGTTGTGGCTCAAGGTGGTGCAGCAGGTACCCTTAAAACTGGTCTGGTTTCCACGTGGACGTATGACGTCGATCATGTTCCTGTGACGGAAACTGCAAACGTAGTCATCAACCAAGGTTTCGTTTGGTCAATGACCATCAACAATGCCAACCTCAATGAATTAAAGGGTGCCAACGTTACACAAGGCAGCAATGCAATGGGTACGTTAAGAACCACCCTTCAAAATAGATGGGTGTTTGGTATTGCGAGTCAATCCATTTCAGAATTAGGTGGTGCTACTGTCACGCAAGGAAGTTCGTCGGGTCTCCTTGTTGTTGTTCATGAGAATGTCTGGACAATGAAAACGAATCCAGTAGTTGTTGGCGAAACTCTTGGAATCAAAGTCACGCAAGGATATCAGTGGGACATCACACTCAACCCTTCCATTGTTGTTGAAAATGCAGGAGTCACAGTGACTCAAAGAAGAGTTGGGGGAAGAGTTGGGGTAAATTATGGCGGACTCCAATCGGGTACATTAAGAGTATCGTGCAATGGACCAACAACAACCATTGTAATTCTAGTGGAACCTGGAACAGTATTTGATACATCGGCAAATTTAATTGTTGGCACTACTGTCATAAATGCGCGCGACGTCATTGGTGCTGTTGCATCGTGGGATGCTACTGGAACTTTAAAAACAGCCCTCAGAACACCTTCAAGTTTGGCAACTTCTGACGTCGTTCCTGTCACTACTAGTATGTTTGAAATTACCGGCGAAGCAGGTGCGGTGTTTGTATCGACTGAATCTCTGGTCATTGGTTCTACAATTCTAGCAGCCAGTGATATTACAAATGCTAACAATTGGGCACTCGAAAATGTATGGACCTTGTCACTTCAAAATGTTGCCATCAAAGAAATTGCCGGTGTTGCAGTGACCCAAGGATCTTCAACTGGTCAACTTAAAGTTGCAATGACCAATTCCGCAAATCCATCGGTCGTGATCACGGCAGCATCCGGAGTCACGTTTGATTCAGTGACGACTTTAGTCATTGGTACCACGTCTGTGACGGGTGGAAATATTGTGAGTAGTGTCAACACTGGTGCAACAACCTTGGTTACTGTGGATGCAGCATCTGGAGTAATTTTTAGTGCATCGACGGATTTAGTGATTGGATCAACATCAACCACAGTGGTTCATGCCAATATTAATTCAGCTGCGACGAGTACAAGTACAACGTCCGTGCACATTGATGCTGCAGCAGGAGTGACATTTGATACCGCAAACAATTTGGTCATTGGTTCAACCACAGTACTTGCCGATGATGTCACCAATGCTGTTTCTTCATGGGTGGAATCAGGTACTCTGGCCACAAGTCTTCAAAATATTTGGACAATCGGAGTGCACAATGCGCCAGTCACTGAATCACAAAGCGTCGCAATCACGCAAGGCACATCGCAAGGAACTCTTGTCACGTCGTTGGAGAATATTTGGAACATGACCATTGCAAGTGCAAGCATTACTGAATCTCAAGGTGTTGTTGTGAATCAAGGGAAAAAATGGGCCATCTCCACAAACAGTGCTGGTATTGGTGAAAATGCAAATGTTGCCGTCACTCAAGCCAATGGTTACAAAACATGGACGATGACCATCAACACTGCAAGCATTACAGAGAGTCAAGGAGCCGTTGTAACACAAGGCAGTGCCACTGGTACATTAAAAATTCTGTTAAATGGTGCCACCACTTCTGTCGTTATAACATCGAGCCTTACCACGACGTATGATGCATCCACGAATTTAGTTGTGGGATCAACAACAGTATTGGCTGATGATGTCACAAACGCAGCAGTTGTCATCACACCCGATGCTGTAGGTACGCTGCATGCGGCACTGCAAAATGTCTGGACAGCCAACATGAGTCCAAATCAAATCGTCAATGAAAATATTGGTGCAACAGTGACACAAGGATTGAAATGGACAGTGGCTATTCAAAGTCAAGGTATAACGAAAGCACAAGGTGTTCCTGTCACTCAGGGTTTCTCGTCTGGGACTCTGGCAACTACTTTGGTAAATGTCTGGACAATGACCATCAACGCTGCAAGCATAACAGAAAGTCAAGGTGCCGTTGTTTCACAAGGGTCAACTTTTTCAGGAATTTTACAAACTGCTCTCAATGGTGACACAACGTCTGTTGTCATCAGTACACAATCTCATATTCCTTTTGACCCTACCGCGAATTTGGTGATTGGATCTACTACCGTAGCGGCCGCAGACGTAACGAATGCTGTGAATACGGGTGCATCCACTGCAGTTGTCATTAATGCTGAACCAGGGGTAACGTTCAATACACTAACCGATTTAGTGATTGGTGGAGCGATTGGAGAATCCACTGTAAAAGCAGCAGATTTGATCAGTGCAACATTTGCGTGGGACACAGTTGGTACGTTGAGACATACGTATACTGGAAGCTTAAGCGCAGTAGAAATTGTAACAGCGTCAGGTGTCACGTTTGGTACTTCTTCTGCTTTAGTCATTGGTACAACGGTCATTGTTGCAGGTGCTCATTTAAGCAGTTTCGACAACTCTGGGAGTACTTCTTCCTTCGTCATTGATACAGCTTCGTCCGTTACTTTTGACACAAATACTGATCTTGTTGTTGGTGCTACAACACTACCAATTTCTATTTTGACGGGTGCGGTTTTTTCGTGGTATTCTACGGGTTCTCTCAAAACAAGTTTGTCGGGTGCCAGTGCAACAGACGTGATTATTACTGCAGCTTCTGGTGTGACATTTAATAACGCAAATGATTTGGTGATTGGATCAACCACAGTTCTTGCAACAAACGTAAACCAAGCCAATAATGAGGGTGCCACAACAACGTTTGTCGTTGCTGCTGCTTCTGGAGTTGTGTTCAATGCATTTACAGATTTTACGGTTGGATCGACCAACATAGCCCAATCGCTTTTAATGAATGCAGTGAACACTGGTGCAACTACTTCTGTTGTCGTTATTGCTGCTTCTGGTGCCGTATTTGATACAACCAGAGCATTGAAAGTTGGTTCCACCATGATAGCACCAGAAAAATTAAAAAGCTCCATCAATACTGGTATGGCAACGACAGTTTTACTGAGAGCAGCTTCCGGTGTCGTGTTTGATACATCTACTGACATCGTCATTGGCAGTGCCACCGTATCGGCCGCTGACATTACAAGTGCCTCCAGTATCGGCGACACAACATCAATTACTGTTCTTGCAAATCCCGGTTCCACACCCTTTGATGCCGACACTAATTTAATAGTTGGGTCAACTGTTGTGCCTGCTGTAGATGTGATCAGCGCTACTGAATCTTGGTTGGCAACAGGTACATTGAACGTGGAGTTGACTGGTGCCAGTATTAATGTGGTGTCTGTCACTGCTGCTAACGGACAAACTTTTGATGCGTCGAACAGCATGGTTGTTGGAACAACTGTTGTCGCGGGTGCAAATATTAATTTTGCTACTGTCTCTCAAACAACGACGAGTGGTACTTTAAAGTACAATTTAAATGGTACATATTCATCAATAGTACTCACTGCGTCTTCTGGGATTGCTTTTCATGCCTTGACTGATTTGATGATTGGATCAACAACGCTGCTTGCTGCCAATTTGGCATCCGCTAGTAATACAGGTGCCACGACTTTGGTTAAAATTACCGCCCCATCCGGCGTGACATTCAACATGGGAACTGATTTCGTCATTGGTGATACAACTGTTTCTCATGTTGAAGTCTCGGCTGTTGTAAATACTGGTGCTACTACAAAAGTGGTGGTAACAGTAGCCAATGGATTAACAATGGACACTTCAACAGATTTAGTGGTTGGCAGTACTACGATATTGGGATCAGATATCATCAGTGCTAACTTCTACGATTATGATCCGGTGCTTACAAATAATGTAGATGGACGAATTGGTGTTCTTAGTGCTGCGGAAGGTACTTCGGCTCTTTCGGCCCATGGTTTCAAAGCTGGAACAGCAACATTCAATGGGTTGCAGATTGATGTTGCTGGTAACGATTATCTTTTAGAGTTTACGGTGTCAAACCTGACTTATGCTTTTCCCGATTACATTACACAACCATACAAAGCTGGTTATTGCAGTCAATCTCTTATTCTGACACAAGCAGAATGTGTTATAAACAATACGTGGACCGTTGCCATTGGCTATTGTAACATCAAAGTTGAATCTGGTGGTACGCAGCATCACTTTCTGTACGACGAGTTTTCATGTTCGAAGGCGGGGGGGAATTGGATTCCACCGGTGAATGGGTCGTGCAGCAATTCTTTGCTCACGGAATTGGGCGAAGGAAATTGTACTGCCACAAACACGTGGACTCCTGTTGTTGATCTCGTGGTTGAGTCAATATTTGAAACACCCATTGGACACCACAATTTGACGTTCAATGTTACCGCTGATATTGGTGTTGGTCCTGCAAACAAAACCTTGGTCAAATCATTTCCGTATGGATCTGTTCTGGGTGGTGAAGCCATGTACCCCGTCGTAAAAGTATGGTTGGTTGACGCTGGTCTGAATTTGATATCGACTGACAGTGTTAGCAGATGTACAGCGTCATTGTACATTACACCGTTTCATGGTCGAGAGCAACATCCGGGTTATGGGGTGGCTCGAATCGGAACTGAATTGTTACCCTCTTTGAATTTTTCACATTCATTTCTTGAAGATACGTTGTTCAATCAGGGTGGTAATCAGTCGTTGACGGTTGATTTTAATCAAGGTGTGGCTTCTTTTTACGGCCTTAATGTCTCTCACATCGGTGGTCCTTACACCATTATGTTTAATGCAACATCTCAAATCAATTACAGAACTTCTCCAAACGGATTTGATGGTTTTGTTGTAGGTTATACCGATCCCTTTTATGTTGCTGAAGGTAAACCACGTCGACTGGAAGTACTTCGACGTCCTTTTGCAGATGTTGCTGGGCGAACGCCTTTTCAACCTCAACCCGTCATTGCATTGGTAGATGCGGGTGGAAATATTATTCGAAGTGAAAATACCAATTATGTGACCGCAAGTTTATTCAGTACAACACACTCCGACGGTGCATCCAACATTGAACTGTTGGGAACAAAAACGATTAAATTGAAAAACGGTATCGCTCAATTTATAGATTTAGCGTTGGAAGATGCTGCGTTAGAATACGTGATTAAATTTACAACTTCGGCCACATACATAACTCCAAGGTACGCACCTCGAGATACCGAACCACTTTCTGTACACATTTCAGTGGCTTGCCGTTATGCCGCGGTCAAAACATTAATGCCTTCTGATCCACAACCTCGTGATGGTTTTGGTTACTCTGTTGATACTGAATCTAATTTTGATACGAACGGGGTTGCAAATGGTCGAATGTTAATGGTATCTGGTTCTCCCTTTGAAGACAAACCAGTCACTGAGATTCAGACTGTAAAAACAAAGGCAGAGAGTACTACATACGTCAAAGCAGTCCAAACCATCACAACGAGTGTGTTGCACATTCATGAAATTCAACAGATCGCGACCTCTGTGTCACCCGGCAACAAAATACAAACGACAGTGGTTCAAACTGGTGACCGAATTGATCTTATTCCAAGATTTAAACTTCGATGGAAACACAATGATCCACTTTCTAATTTTATCGTTTACGAAGATCCACCGCATTACCCAAATACAGAGACGGAAGAAATTCCTTGGAATGTGCTTCCCGATGCACTTGGTTCTATTATCATGAGAAATTTTAAAGAACTTGGTGTTGGCAATGTAGATGTCACGCGTTATGAAATTGATCAAGCTTGCAATTGTGTGGGCGCATTTCATTGGCGAATTACTTTTCGTGATATTCGTGGTCCTGTTCCATTGTTGGAGGCCGTTGACTCTAGTTTTTCAACGTATGCCCCTACTGGAACAATAACAACCACACGGATACAAGCATCGCCTTCTGTTGGTGGATTTTTCACTCTTTCTTTTCCCAACTTGGTACACACCGGTCATATTGGAACGCTGCAAGAACCTGCAACGACACGTAACATTCCATTCAATACCAGTGCTGCTGAAATGGCCAACATCATTACGAGTGATTTGTGGAATTTTACAAATGTAGAAGTGAGTGTGGTAGGAATTCTTCAAGTACCCATTACGTATGCTACTGGTGCAACAAAACCAAGTACAATTGATTTCGGTAGAGTGTGGACAGTCACTTTTGATTCGGTGGAAAAGTATTGGGAGGTGCCAGAAATGTTACCTTCTTCAACAGGTCTTTTGGGGCATGGTGCTCAAGCACTTGTTGCGACGTACGTTCAAGGTGCAGCGCCAGTCGGGGGTCATTTTGCGTTAGGGTTTCGTGGACTTGGCAATGTAGGTGCCATGCTGCGTTGGAATGCGACATCAACCGAAGTAAAACTTGCGTTGGAAAATTTACACAGCATTTATGATGTGGACGTCATACGCAGTGAACCCATGGGTGCTGATCGAAGTTACGAATGGACCATTACGTTTAATCGAGTGGCGGATTTAAAACGACGAAGAAAAGAAATTCACGAGCAAATCCATTTGAAGTCTCCAATATGGTCCGACGAACAATATCAAGATTATTCCTGGAACGATTGGATTGATACAAACGGTAATCTTCCACCGTTAGAAGTGAATCAAAGTTTGACATTTGGATCCAACGTGAAAGTGCAAGTGGGTGCCGTGTATGACATGACACGCCTTGATGAAGTGGATGATCTGGATGTTCCAACTTTTGGACCATCCATGCGAAATCAGATCCTTAACAACGTAGGACACAGCATGTTGTCGGGTACCTACAAAAACTTTGGGGGTGCAACAAAAAAATCAGCAAGAATGGGTCATTATGGGAACGATGCCGGTGCCGCTTATATTTTTACCCGCAACGAATCAGAACATCGTTGGTCGCAAAGAATTAAACTTCAAAGCATTGATACGACAGCTACCGATCGATTTGGTCACTCTGTATCAGCATCAGGAACGGCTGTTCTGATTGGTGCCCCGGGAGCAAACGACGATGGTTTGATTGAACAAAAAGCCTTTCGATGTGTGGCAGATGGTGGAAATTTTCGTTTGGTCTTTCGAAGCAAAGGTCATGGTCAAAGTGTGACGAGCAAGCAATACACCCGAACAACCAATCAAGGTCCAGCACCACATTTAGAACAACAACCAGAAGAAGGGTACGCCGAAGAAAATACGCCAACGAAAGCCATTACCAAAGCTTTGTGGGCTGGGACATTGACCATTAAAGAGTTGTCGGATGAATTGTCCGATGCATGGTCAGTGGGCCGCGTTGTCATTCGTCAAAGAAGTACCTCTCCACAAGAAACTGGAAAAACAGTGGAATCGGAATTTGAACGTCAAATGTTGACTGATCCAAAAGATTCTTCGTTGAACAGTATCGATTACAAACTATGGACATTGACCATCAACAGTCAGGGAATGACGGAGATTCCAGGAGCCACGGTAAGGCAAGGCACTTCTTTTGGAAGACTTTATACAAATCTGGAAGATGTATGGACATTGACTGTCAAAGCTTCCACAAACGATGCTTATTGGACATCTACGGCAACCGTAACAGAAGCGAAAGGCGTTGTTGTTACACAAGGAGATGCGACAGGAATTCTGCGGGTGGGCTTGACTGGGGCAGGTACGACAGCAGTTGTCATCACTTCTTCGCCTGCGTCAACTCCAACCGAAGCCACTTGTTTGGAACAAGCTTTAATATTCAGAGGATCACAAGTGACGTCCATAATCAATACATTAACGGCCGGATCATTCAGTCATGTACCAAGTGGTTGTTCCATTCGTGCGTATGGTCAATGGGGTGCTTTTTATAACCGACAAACGGGTGTTTCTTATGCTTCAGGTTATGAAGTGGTGCCAGCTACGGGAATGTCTATATTTAAAAATAACATTGACTTGGTCATCGGAACAACAACAATACTTGCCGCGGATGTGACCCACAGTGAACACACTGGTGCTACCACATCCATTGTCGTTAAAACAGACTTGAATGTTAAATTTGACACTTTGACCACGGTAGAAATCAATGGTGGTACATCAATTGTATTGTTCGAAGATGTAACAGCAGCAGCAGTGACATCAGAGGATAATCTTCCATTTTTGAACACTCGAGTGTGTCAAAACGGCAACACCACGAATCCATTTGTTGATCTGGTCATTTTTTTCCATGCACGGACTCGTGATGATTTGCCATCTTTGGTCGCTGAACCTTCTCCAATGCACATGTTTCCATTGATTGTCAACGGTACTGCTGAACACGCACAAGTACAAATCATGGATCTGGTGCATGGAACGCCCGAGCGTTTGAATCGAGGGGCAGCACATGTCTTTCGATGGAATCGTCGAGTTTCCGAACAATTGGAAACGGATTCAATGGATTCTGACATGTGGTACGAGGAAGCTAAACTGATGATACCCCCCTCCATGTCCAACACGGGCGACCAGTTTGGTTATCAAGTGGAACTTGAAGGTGGCACTGCTATTGTGTCAGCACCAGGAGACCAACATCGCGGTCCCGATTCGGGTGCCGTGTACGTGTTTAAACGTACCGTACCTTTTGTGGACAGTTCAGAGTCTTTGCCTGCTGCTGGAGAGGCTGTAGGAAGTCGTCGTAGAATTGCACAAGCCATTGATGCACCTGAATGGGCGTTTTCACAACGGTTGACTTCACAAGATTTTTCATGCGGTGTGAATTCAGATGAATTGCGGCCCATCGATTGTTCGCCGGATGTCAAGTTGCATACGGGTCGGCGTTTCGGTGTTTCTCTGCATCATTTTGATGGCACCATTGTTGTTGCTGAACGACCGAATGATTCTCGATGGGGATCTCCACGTGTGTTGGTGTACAGACGCATGCAAGAATCCGACAAGTATCAACCTTCTCAAGTGATTGTAGATCCATTTGCACCACCAGTTGGTACTCCTCTGCCGGAAGCGGGGATGTCTTCCATGTTTGGTTTTAGCATGGCCATTGATAAAGATACATTGGCCATTGGTGCGCCTGGTCGTGGGACACCAGGCCGCAAAGGTGTTGTTCTTTTGTACAAAAGAACCTCCGGTCTACTTAATTTCCCATTGGTGTATGAAAGTCGTGTTGAGGCTGGTTACGGAGCGCAAGAGGGCGATGGTTTTGGAAGCCAAATTGTGTTAGACATTTGTTCACAAGCCGAAGCCAACCCAGCCACCAACGATGGTAACGACATCATTGTTGTTGCGTCACACCCACTGGGCATTGGTCTTCCAAAATTTCGTCCACGTAAATTAATTCAATCCATTACAACAACTTCCACCGACAATGGTACGTTGAGTGGGTACTTTTACGTCACGCGCGGTGTTCGTCGTCGTACAACCGTTGAAAGTGAACGAGACATGACAATGAGCAGCAATTTTGATATCATCCCAGTTGGTGCCGACGTTGAAGTCCGACGGCAAGGTGATGCAGGCATTCGGTACTATGCCGGCAAAGTGATCAATGCACCTACTTACGAACCAAATCCATGGCACGACGGAGGTGCTTCTTCTGTGGTTGACGATACGTATGCAGTCCGTTATGTTGATGGGCATCACGAGAACGGCATTCGTCGACAACGTATGCGTCAACCTTCGACGTTCATAACTTCTGATACACGAACGCGAACAGAAGAGTTTGCACCCATTCACACGCGACGAATCAAACATGATTCCAGCGCCGCTGATTTTGCCATCATTCTTGCCGAAGATTTAGGCATGTATGGTGCTGTTGTAGAAAGATGGGGTCCAGATGCACATGGTGGACACATCTGGGTGGTTACCCATCAACGTGAGTACGGTGAAAAACCAGTACCTCTGGGTGCACGAACGGCAAAGGCATTGGTATCTTCCGTCAGTGGCACAGTGACCCAAGCGGGGCCAGAACATGGACGCAGCAAAGGTGGTGCAGTGGTAAATGTTAAAACTTTGAACAAACCTGGAGACATGTTTCGTCGAGGTGTCAGTGTGTTCTTTCGTGATCGTTCCAAATTTATGCAGGATGGATCAGATACATGGATCAAACATGGTGTCATGCGACCCATTTCAGAGGAGGGTCGATACGAAGCAAGAGGCACGGATCTGATGGGTGCCTCGCCGGTCAGTTCCATGGCAATGAGTGGGGGTGTCATTTCCATTGGAGCTCCAAACATGGACTCTTATTTTTCAGGAAACAATGCAGGTGGCGTTCATGTGTTTGATCTTTCTTTTTTCAACATTGCTTTTGATTATGCTTCGTCGCCCAAACATTACAGTATCAACGAAGACGGTGGCACCATCACGATTGACGTGCGTCGCTGCTCGCTGGGCACCGCAAATTTATGTCGCGTGGCAACGATTCACAACCAAGATGCTAAAACTTTGTTGCAGTATGCGGAATACGTCGTGGGTGATGGTGAAGGTTCTAGAGTGCCAAGTGCAACAGAACGGCACGTTGATTTGTTGCAGCACCCCGCTCGTGATTTTCCAGATGAACTTTGCCCAAACCCCAATGGTGGGTGTGCAAGTACTGCCACGGGTCGTGCGGATTGTCTTTACCGAACAAGGTATGGCAAAGCGGTCGACGATTGCCTTTGGATACCGGGTGACAGTAAAGTCTACCAACCTTCTTCGTATGATTTTGCTGCAACCAATGATTACGTTCCAGATTGGCAGACATTTACAATGGACCCAAACAATGGCACTGGTGCTGTGTTTCAGTACGATGTGGTGATTACCAATGACCATACACTTGAATTTCCTGACGAAAGACTGAACCTGCGACTTATTGTACCCGGTATCGAACCAGTGTGGGGTGGCGATTTATGGACAACCCTGGCGATCAAAGACGACGGTGATGGTGGTGTTGGTTTATCGTCGTACTACGAAACTTTGTCCGCCCACGAACCAGAACCTCTTGGTGGCACCACGTCTCTGACCCATTGTGTTGGTACATCGGCTCATATAATTACACATGCAGAATCAACAGCCGCGTGGACGTACGACTGTACATCGCGCACAGATCGAAGCGCCTGTCAAGAAATACCCGGTTGCTCTTGGTTTGAGGGTCCTACCGTTGGTGCACTGAATGAAACCAATGCAAATGGTCCTCTTCCCTCGGAGTTTGCCAACAAACAAAACGATACAAGTCGTTTCAATGCTTTTGGCAGTTCCGTTAAAATTGACAAAATGTTGGGCAACATTGCTGTTGTCAGTGCTCCACAATCAGACATTGGGCAACACCGTGAAGCTGGAGCTGTGTACATCTACCACAAGCGAAGCAGCAATGGTGCTTGGGAACGTGTCAAAGTACTCGTTGCACCCGATCCATGGTTTCGAGCAGGAACACATTTTGGTCGTTCTATCGCAATATCAAACGGTACATTGGTGGTGGGTGCAGATCATCATTACGCAAACGAACGCGACATCAACGCAGCTACTCGTTCCCATCGTGCTTATGTGTTTCAATTGGACACCGTTGGTGTTCAGCGATTAGGTACCGAGTGGACACATGTTCAAAATTTGACGTGGCCTTTGGACCATGTGTTTGCAGACGCCAGTGGTACTAACTTTGGTGGTAAAAACGGAGTAGCTGTATCTGGCAATTGGATTGCCATTGCTGCTGCTGGAGATGAAAGTGTTTTTCTGTTTCAACGTTGTACGGATGGATGTGCCCCAGGAATTGTGTGGGAAGCACGCCAACGTTTGAGGCGACCCAACCACAATGAATTGTTAATCAATGGCAGAGATTTAGATGCTGCAGCTGAACCAACCATACACCAACGTTTTCTTGCCAAAGCCGATTATGGTGCTGCGGTTGCGTTGTGGAACGATACTGTTGTGGTTGGTTGCCCAAACGACGAGTATGAATTGACAGACCCCAACGATGGCCCTATAAATATGGAAGAAGAAATTAAAAAACTTGAAGACAAAGCTTTTCGAGGACGGGGTTCAGTATATGTATATTTGGTTCAGCCTGAAAAAGCTTTGGCCAAATCCAATGCGAGTTGGAAACTTCAAACAATATTGCATGCACCCGATGCCAGTCAAAGAGATCGTTTTGGGGAAAGTGTAGACATCAGTTGGGATTACCTTGTGGTAGGGATGCCGTCGGATACCATGAAACCTCGAAGCACTTGGGATTTTGAAACTGGAAATTTAGTTGGTTGGCACAAAACAGGTACTGCTTTTGAGCATCAACCAACGTATGGTGATAATTCAAATGCTCGTGCCGTGTATGGACAATTTCAAAGTGCGGGCACGGACGTCCATGAAAGAGTCGAACAAATTGTGACCAAAGCTTACCATGACCCAGAAATAGAAACAAACATTGAATACCACCATAACGATTACGTCAATCAACAAGCTTACCGCGGTGGCCAAGGTCAAGAATCACGTCATCAACTGAAGTACTGGATTGGTACGTATGAAAATCGCACCAAGACAAACAACAATACAATCGGTACCGCTCAAGGTGATGTGCCACAGGGTACACTGACCTCTGATCCCTTTCCAATCAATGGCAATACGATCACTTTTTTAATTGGTGGAGGTTGCAACAAAGATGTGGTTCGTGTTGAATTGTTGATTGACGGTGAACAATTCGTGTTTCCACATTTGGAAACATCCTACCGTCGCGATCACCCCGATGACATACGCACAAGAAGAGTATTGATGGCGACGGGCGAATGCAAAGAGACCATGCGTCGAGTTGAATGGGATGTGACTCAGTGGACAGGTCTGACCGCGCAATTTCGAATTGTAGACCAATCCAGTACTCGATGGGGACATATTAATGTTGATGCCATTGAATTTGGATGGAACAATGGCAACATCAATGGTGCACATGGTGGTACGAGTGGGGACGGTAATGTTACTTGTTCGCAAGGAGGGTGTGATGGTCAAATGGGACAAGGAGCGGGTGCAGCTTATTTGTTTAGAAGAGTGCACAACGATTCCAAAACAGTTGATATGGGCAACGGTCGTTCTGAGCCTGAACTGTGTGAACAACGTTGCAACTCTCACGGTTGTCATTTAGTAAATGTCGATGGACAATTTGCCGATCAATTGTCTTCACCTTTTTACACCGGTGATCAACACACACACCGTTGGGGCAGAGACATAAATCGATGGAATTGCAAATGGAACTTGGCCACTAAAATGTTGGCAAGCGATCGTCGACCGGGTGATAACTTTGGTACCGATGTGTCCATCAATGGTTACACCGGCATTGTTGCTGTTGGTGCACCACACTCTCGAACGGTGGATTATTTAAATCGTAATTTTATAGAACTGGAACGTCGTGGCAATCTTTCTCCAGGATCTGGTTATGGCCTCTTTAAATCGGGTGCCATCTATCTTTTTGCAATGGCGAATGAAAAACGTTCCAGCACTGGTATTTTACTACAGGGTCAATCTTGGAATGCAACCGAAACCGTAAAACTTCAACCACCCCAAAAAATGACGGGTGATCTTTTTGGTACTTCGGTTGCCATTGATGAATCGTACCATGTGCTGTCGGGTGCCCCACGTTCACCGACTTCATTTGAATCCTACACGCCTGAGAATGGCATGGCTTTTGCTTATGACGTTGAATTTTTGAATTTACAGTTCAAAGAGACTTATATCAACACACACGAATCCATTTATTACAAAGGCGATACACATTATGATTTTTCTGAAAATTTTGTTGAAATTGATTTGATCAGAACCGGTGAATTGACACGACCTTTGTCGGTGGGCTATGCCACATCAGACATTACCGCCGTGGGTACGTCGTCGGCCGATGCCGATCTATGTTTTTCGTACCCAAGCAGCCATCGAGGTGAATGTGGTGATTATGTACAAACCAACGGGATCGCTACGTTTGAAGCAGGTGTCAGTTTGGTTCATATTCGTGTCTATGTTATGGAAGATTTTTGTCCAGAACCCACGGAATATTTTCGTTTGCAATTGTATGTACCGGGTGGTGATGTGATCATGGGTCCAGAATTTTCAGTGACCATTGAAATCAACGACGACGACGGTGTGGCTGGTTTGCCGCATTGGAAATCGCCAAACATTCAATTTTTTTCCGATGGTACACAAAGTGATATGAATTGCGTCCGACGTATTCCGGAACGTGCGTTTTATGAAAGTGTTCAAGTTGAAAAAGATCGCGTCATCAGTTTTTTGGATAGACCCGAAGAGAAAATCGAATTTATGAGAATGGTTGGGAGTGGTGTGGCGAGTAGAAAATACATGTCCATGAGGGAAGGGTATTACAACGATGGGAGTCCACGCCTTACTGAAATGTATGGTGGTTACGAACGGCCCACAAAATCGAATTGACCTCAAGTTGATGTATGTATGTTACAGTCACCATGTACCGGGTACCATCGTAATTGTAATTGTAATTGTAATTGCAACCCGAGTGCAGCTTGTAGTATTATACACTTGTACAATGTGTACCGAATGAAAATTTAATTACATACATACATACTCTAGTGTACACATGTAACTGTTCAACTACGCTGTGTATAATACTATTTCTTGCTACTCCTCGATGTGCTACGGCTGCTACCTTCCGTACCCAATGATGTGCCACCACTGCCCACACTTCCCCGACTGTGGCTTTGTCTTTTTTCCTCGCGCCGTTCCAAACTTTCTTGTGCCGCGGCATTGGCGGCTTCTTTGGAAAACCCCATGGCAATCAATCGATCGGATTGTTCACTGACTTTTGATGCAATACTTTCTTTCGCACTTCTTTCACTCTGTGCCTCACTCAATACACTTCCACGACTTGTCATGGAAACCACTTCGTCCGCCGCATCGTCGGGGTCAACGTCACCATCGTTGCCCTCCCCCCCACTCTTGCCACCCACACTGTTGTCGTACGCGACACTTTCCAACTGATCCAGTGTCATTTTTTTCCACATTTGTGCGGCCAATTTGTCTTCTATTTTTTGTTGCATCATGCCCGCACGGTATTTCTCTCTGGACGTCCACATGCCCATCAGTCGCATAAATTTCCCATATGCAAAATCAATTTTAAAGACTTCACCAGTGTGCCACCACAACAATGAAATGCCGTGTGGTTTGCCGTAGTACCATTCTCCTTCGTATTTGGTCCCATCGTTGTAGGATTTAACACCAAAACCATGGTGTTTGCCGTTTTCCCAATTTCCTTCGTAGGTACAATTGTCTTGCGGCCAATATTTTTTACCTTGACCATGGGGTTTGTTTTGAGACCACCTGCCTCTGTATTTGGTCCCGTCGACCAATTTTTTCGTGCCCGTGCCATCTTTTTGCCCCTTTCTCCAATTGCCCTTGTAATAATTACCGTTTGGGTACTCGTGCCGTCCTTTGCCGTGACGCATGCCATGTTTCCACTTTCCACCGTACCAACTACCGTCCTGCCATGTTTTTGCACCCTTTCCATGAATTAAACCACGATCCCAGCTGCCGTCGTACGTGTTTCCATTGGTCCACATGTAGGAACCTTTGCCGTGCCGCAACCCTTGCTCCCAACTTCCCACGTAACGGTCCCCGTTGCTGGATGTAAATTTTCCTTTCCCACAAAATTCATCGTTTTTCCACTTGCCTTCGTAAGTACTGCCGTCCATAAAAGTAGCGGCACCCCAACCATGACGGATGCCAAATTTCCAACGACCGTCGTAGGTTTCTCCGTCGATGTACAACATGGAACCTTGGTTGTGGGGGCATCTGGAGGCAGCGTGCCACGATCCTTCGTATCGACCACCGTCTTCTAAATATTTGTTGACGTATTTGATACCGCCCGAGAGACCGACGGCATATTTTAACCAAGCCACAAAACCACCGTTGTCGTCGGCCGTGTCTTTGTTCTTTTTGTTCTTCTTGTTCTTCCTTTTTCGAGTGGGTTTGATGGCAATGACATCGTTTTCGGTATCTTTTTTCCCACTCATGGGGAAGTAAGGTTGTCGAGAGAGGGAGGGGGATGGGAATGTTGCTGGCAAAAAATTGCAACGGTTCCTTTCATCCCATCCCATGTATGTATGTGAAACCATGGCATTATTTTGCAAAACCATACGACTGAGGAGATATACTAAATAGAAGGCATGCTTATGGCACAAGTGAAACTGAAGATATAATCGTTTGTCGATAACGATACAGTTAAAGCGTAACAGTTTCGCAAACAACACAGGTAAGGTTACTTTTATTTTTTCATGTCAATCGAGTTGGGACATCACAGGTCGAGCCCCCCCCACTTCAATCATATTTGTTGGCGCCACGCGTTTATTCAGCGATTGTTGCGATCGACGATTAAGTGATACCCTCCGGCCCACTCCTGTCCACTTACACATATTATCTGTACTGATTTACTGTA
>Ga0115005_10001938_pt1 | contig 16570 bp, 14 predicted proteins | sample ArcOceMetagenome_FD_87163 | JGI IMG/M metagenome (GOLD analysis project Ga0115005, IMG submission 87163) | Marine eukaryotic phytoplankton communities from Arctic Ocean - Arctic Ocean - Greenland ARC118M Metagenome | ecosystem: Environmental > Aquatic > Marine > Oceanic | place: Arctic Ocean... | reverse complement strand
TAAGTGTTAGTATAAGAGTGTGAGAATATGTCTATATTTTCAATTTGTTTCTACAAGATATTTTTATCATCACTTACCACGGTACCAAAAGCAAAGGTCGATTCCAAAAAGGCCATGAACTTGTCCTCTCTATCGTCATGTTCCTTTTTGTCCTTCTCACCGGTGTCCCTCCTTGTATTCAAATAAAAACGAAATCTCAAGTGTTTGATACAGAGATAGTACATCACAGTAGATAATGTAAAGCAACAAACAAAGTTCATCATGTTATGTTCAGGATTTTTTTCCGTAGATTCAGCATTTCCTCCTCGCTCGAGCTATTAGAATGACGGGTCGAAGAAATCCAAAAAGCCAAATAAGTTGAATGCTAAATCCGGCAAATATTCCACACATGAACACGACACTGTCAAAGGAGGATGCATCACTGTCGCTTTTATATATTCTCGTTGGTACACTTAGGTCTCCCAGACGATCACCAACGATGATAAGGGGGGCACCCGAATCGAAATGATGAATTACTTTGTTGGAATGCATGGAATAAATCAATCGAGCAGGGGTGTAATTATTGTGAGAGTTCAGAGAATGCCAATTTCAAAATTTGTTTGGTGTGCTTCAGATTTTGAAGCTCAAATCTCTGTTTATAGGATAAAAAGCTTACAGGATAAGAAGCTTACAGGATAAGAAGCTTACAGGGGTTGATCATTTCGCTTCTCATCAGGTCCTCCTTGTTCATTGAGGCAGTCATGTCAGTGGCGATAGTTATCTTGATTTTCCCCTTTCTTTGCTTTCATCACAAAAAAACAGTTCTCACTCAAGAAGCTTTAAAACATCTCGAAACATTTATTCAACATCTCCACCGTGAATGCATTCGCAAATCAACACTATGGAGTCAACTGCCAACACTGAAGAATCAGAATCCACGAGAACCACTGAATATAACACCAGCACACCACCGCGGAAAGTAGGATATGTCTACGAAGAACGATTCATGTGGCATACGCCTTGGGTCGTCTCATATTCACCCTTGGTCCAACCTTTCCAGCATTGGGAACATTCCGAGACAAAAAGACGATTGCACAATCTGCTTCTTGTTTCTGAAATCTATGACAAACTGATACATTTGCAACCCATTCAGTCTGCTTCGAAGGATATCATTGAACTTGTCCACACTTGTCAGTATATCAAAGAAATTGAAGAGAAGTCGGGTAGAATCGAGGGGGGATATGCAGATGAAGAGACGACGTTCTCACAATATGCGTTCGACATTGCTTCACTGGCGGCTGGTGGTGCCATCCATGCCGTGGAGAAAGTAATGCACGGTATGATCAGTTCTGCCTACGTGCTTTGTAGACCACCTGGACATCACGCTCTTTCAAATAAAGGAATGGGGTTTTGCATATTCAATAATGTTGCGATTGCAGCCAAGTATCTGATGAATTCGTTTCCTAACGAAATCAGAAAAGTGGCAATTGTGGATTATGACGTACATCATGGAAACGGAACGCAGGATACATTTTATGACGACAGCAATGTCCTCTTCATATCGATCCACCAGGATTCTAATTTTCCATTAAAGTCTGGTGATGCTGAAGAAATAGGGAGCAGTGACGCGAAGGGGAGCACAATCAATATTCCACTCCCACCAGGATCTGGAAGTGGAGCATATCAATGTGCCTTTGACGCAATCGTCCTACCCGCACTGCATCGCTTTGAGCCTGATTTCATCCTCGTCTCCTCGGGCTTTGATGCATCCTATGCAGACCCACTATCTGCCATGATCTTATCGAGTGAGGATTTTAGGAGCATGGCTTCCTCTTTGGTCGATGCTGCTGGGGCTTTGTGCAAAGGTCGCACTGTATTTATACATGAAGGAGGTTATTCTGAGAATTATGTTCCGTTCTGTGGTTGTGCAGTAATTGAAGCGATGATTGGATTGCATCCACGAGATTGTGTCAAAGATCCTTTTTTGGGCGCAGTAGAGAGTTGGGGTGGACAGGGGTTGCAAGAGCATCAGTGGAAGGTAGTCGATCGTGTTGCAGTGCTGCATGATTTGCCGAGACCAGAGCGTCTAGTAAATACTGAATTGAGAAGATAGTTGGTGATTGGATATACTGCAGGCATTGCAAGATATTAAAACCTACACCGCTATCCTACACGTACGTGTAGTGTACTCTTATTGTTTTATAGATAAAGTCAAACTACACAACGTGTGCAATAACTATTGAGATTTGTACGAGTACGTCAATAGTTGAATGGGGATTTAGTCGTCTGCTGCGAGTACATGCGATCGATGATTCATTCACTCAATTCACAACACCTCAAATTGTCCTAAAATATTCTGCCGAGTGCAGATTCTAAATGTTTTCTATGCAGATATTGAACTTTTAAAGCTCATTCTCCAACAAATTATCAATCAACTCCTCCAGGTCCATCGGCTCTACCCCCGAGAAGCTTCTCACATGTCCATCCGGGGAAATCACAAAATAAGTTGCAAAATTCCAGGCAATAGTCAGCGGACCAGCCTCCCTCTTCAAAAACTTGTAAACGTTGTCAGCATTAGGACCATTCACATCAATCTTATACATCATTCGAAACTCTACTCCCTTTTCTTCCACCGCAAACCTCTTAATTTGTTGACAACTATCCGGCTCCTGACGCCCAAACTGATTTGAAGGAAATGCCAAAATTTCCACAGACTCAGTCTGCTTCACAGAATCCCACAATTGCACTAAACCTCGATAATGGCTCTCTGTATACCCGCACTGACTTGCGACATTTACCACCACAGTAATCTTACCCCTCAAATTCTCAAAGTAAAAATTCTCCCCATCGATATCCCTCGCAGATAATTGAAAGACACTGCTGACGTCGGACACATCAGCATCATTTTCGATGCCCATTTTACGATCCCAAGATTCGCAGGATGCCTGGCAGTCGTTTCGCATGTAGCCGGGGTTGGTGTCGCATTCGCCTGCATCAGCCCAGCTTTTACAGCGGCGATCTTTGTCTTTTATTTGGGCATCTGCTGGTAGGATGGTCACCGCGAGGACAGCGAATAGGAGACAGGCGAATGCTTTCATAGTGGTTGGTAGGTAGGTGCGAGGGTTGAGAAGTACTGATGTGTAGTAAATGGGCATTGGTGATTATTGGTGCAGGCGGCGACAAAAAACAGAGGTCTTGATTTGTTTCTGCGATTTGTTTGGATTCAAACTCGTGACTCCCAAGTCACTAATGACTTTAGGCACGATCCGCACATCGCATCGCATCGCATCGCCGACAAACAACTAACGGCTCCAAAGATGATCCAAGAAGGGCCCGAAAAACAAAAACAGAACGGTCCTTACGTACATTGCGACAACACGAACCTGCCTTCCTAACACAACCAACACTCGAGACCCTCTCTGGAATACAAATTGAAATTAAATGTCAGATCAAAATTCATCGAATGCCGCTGCTGGCGTTGGCGCTCTTGCTGCCTTTGGAAATATAGTTTCTACAGCGTAAGTTTTCGGAAACTAGTCATTTTGTACATATTCCTCCGCGTTCCTGGTCATTTTTATAATGATTGATTAGTGAAGTCGTCGTTTGTAGATGTACATCTTACTCATCAACACATTTCATTGCTTCTCCCCTTTCTACTCATGAATACTGGTGATGGTGGCGTTTCCTTCATGGCGTGTTTTACATGTACACATGAACAACATGGCACAAACATATCATATCAAATTTGATGTTTTTTCCTTGCAAACGAAACGATGCGTAATCGCAACTCAAAAAATTCACAGCAAAGACTCATTTAATAAAAGTGGCGGAAAAGAAGTCCTCTCCTCCGTTTCAGCATCAATCCCCCAAGGAGCCCATGATTACCTCTCCCAAGCTAAATCAAAATTCATCAACCGCGACCATCTCCGCCCCATCTCCGTCTTCTTCGGAATCGGCGAAGAGTCACCCTTTTACGTGGAAAAAACACCATCTCTCATCGTATCCCGTGTTAACCACAATGTATCGTTCTTCTACATGAATTACATTGTCTTGTTTACCATCCTCTTTTGTTTGACCATGGTCACCTCTCCCACTGCTCTCGTCGGCATTGGAATTTTGGGGTTGAGTTGGGCGGCCATACTCCGTTATACCGCTGAGGGAAGTGTTACAGTATATGGAATTACGATTTCACAAAAACAGGCTTCGATAGTAATGGGGGTTTTCACTGGACTTTTGTTGATAAAGATTTTGAGCCATGTGTTTTGGTGGACTTTGTTTAGTGGGGGGTTCCTTTGCGGTGCTCATGCCTTTTTGAGGGATGCAAGTATGCACAAGGACGAAGAGGATAAGATTGAAATGACGGGTGATGTGTCATTTAATGATGCTGGGGAAGATGCAAGTTTTTTGAATCCTCAGAGCAATGATGTCGTTTAACGAGGACGAGGATGATAAAATGGAGTTTTTAAAAGAGAGGCGGTTGAGGATTTACATTCAAATATGAGAGGCTCTAGATGAAGATTCAAATGCTGTGCATTGCGGAAGATGAAATTGATAGATAATGCATTTTGTGCGTACACGTACACTTACGTGTAGTTGCCGCGACAGAAGTGTATTTCATAAATTATGATGTTTTCATTACATTTTTCAGCACCAATGTGGGTGTACACATTCGCAAGGAGGCTGATGCTTCCCTCTGGTTTTTTTCCCACGAATTATTTATTGTTTCGCTGATGCTTTCAAATCAGTCAACTACAGTACAGTACGTGTACGTGATGTGTAAAATTTTGCTCAGATACTTGATGAAGAAGGGCTTCTTGAGCTTCTTCGATAATCATGTCTGGATCTCTGGAGTTTTGGACGAATGCTAAGTTACCCCGAAATGCAACTCACCAGCCTAAAAGCGTGGTAATAGTAATAAGACACAAGAAGATGTAGGTTTGACTTCTTTCCTCAAATCAAAAGTATATTTTGTACAGGCGTACGTGTACTGTAGATAGCGCTTTCAGCAATGCAGGTTTCAAGTAAGTTTAGTAAATGAATCAATCCATTGACAGTATCGCGGTCCATTACTCAATGATTTACTTATAATACCTGTTCAGATCTGAACAGATCTCAATTACATCATCAGTAGAAACGATCATGATCATTGTATTTAGAAAAATGAGGGCATGCATCATGGGTGGGGGACTGAACCCCCCCAGAAAATTTGGGTTCATAACCCGACCAGCACCCTCCATTTTTCTTTCACCACAGCGAGCATGCATCGCAGGAGGACGAAAAGCTTGAAGAAGTATGTAGAAAAGCTACGACGAAGCTCGTCGCAAAACATTGCAAAGACACATCACTTGAAACTATCATTTGTCTAGTACAAGGTTGCCTTTGAAACCAAGAACTAACAAACAAAGCCAACCATGAGCTGGAACGCCAAACCCGAGAATGCGTTTCGCCGCGCCCAAGAGCTTATCAATATTGAGCAACCAGAAGCGGCTCTTTCCATCCTTCATGAAACAATCTCAAACCGCCGCCACCGCACCTGGTCCCTCACTTACGAGGAGATCATGATCACCTACATTGATCTATGTCTCAAACTCAACAAATCCCGTGAAGCCAAGGATGGTCTTCACCAATATCGTAATTTAAGTCAGGCACAGGCCCCCGGTAGTTTGGAGAATGTTGTAAAGTATTTGATTGAGCAGAGTGAGGCTAAATGTAAGGAGGCACAAGAGGCTACTTCTGGAGAAGTTGTTGTTGACGATTTGGATGACGCAACTAGTACCCCCGATGCGAACAATATCATGCTTTTGTCCGCAATGACAGCCGATCCTGCAAAGGTTCAGCGTGAATCGATGGTCTTGTTGCCCAAGATTAAATTCTTGTGGGAAGCTTATCGTGCCGTTCTTGATATCCTCAAGAGTAATTCCAAGTTGGAGAGGTTGTATCATTCAACCGCCGTTAGGGCTTTGAATTTCTGCGGAGAGTACAAGAGAAAGACAGAATTCAGGAGATTGAGTGATTTGTTGAGAATGCATCTTGGGAATTTGCAAAAGTATGGTGGGGTTGCTGCAATGGCAAAGATCGAGGAAGGTGGCAAGCCTAATAACAGGGTGCGTTGGCGTTAGATCGAAAGACGGTTTTTGTGTCTCATGCAATACACCTAAATTCATTTGCTGACTTAAATTCGCTCTTCAAACTCATTTTCATTCACAGGTCCGTGGCTGGGAAGGATGGTCCTCCGAATCAATCGAGCTCCAACTCCAAACTCGCTTCACCCAACTAGAAACCTCATCCTCGCTCCATCTTTACACTGAAGGGTTTCGTACTGTTGAAGATATCTTCAATATTCTTCAAATCTCGCTTACTCGCAGAAAGGTTGCTGGAGGATCTGCTGCACCCAAGGCCAAAATCATGGCCGCCTACTACGAAAAACTGACTACTCTCTTTTGGGTATCTGAGAATTATCTCTTCCACGCCTTTGCATGGTACAAATTCTACACCCTTTGCAAGGAATTCAACCGCGGAATGACTGCAGAACAGAGGAAGTTCCAGGCAAGTTCTGTTCTCCTTGCTGCACTCTGTATTCCCTCCCTTCCTGATAAAGCTGCAACAGTTCAGGATGATATCTCCAAGGAGAAGACTGCACGCATGGCAACACTTCTCGGGTTCCATACTCGTAATCCTACCCGTGAAGCACTTCTCAGTGAGATCCGCACCAAGAACGTAATGGCGGATGTACCTGATTACCTTAAGGATTTGTACAAGCTTCTAGAGGAGAATAACGACCCTCTTGTTCTTGTGGAGAAGACCAAGCCTCTTTTGGAGCGTCTTCGTTCCGAGGCTGAGGGCGAGCGTTCTCTGAGCGCCTATGTTCAGCCCATCGTCTCGGTTCTTCTCATGAAATTGATGCATGCTTTGGGTGCATCTTACCATACCATTAGTCTCGACCACGTCAAATCTCTCACTGAGGGTCTTGGAGTGACCTTCACTCAGGTGGAAAAAGCTATAATTGCTTGCGCCAACTCGAAATCAACAACTCCCCTCCGTGTACGCATCGATCACCGTGCTAACTGTTTGAGATTCGGTGATGCTAGTGGATGTGCACCGTTCGAGTCTGATACTATGAAGTCGCAGCTTACCAACCTCGCGAGGCAGTTGAACAAGGTATGCAACGTCATCAAACCTATCGATATGACAACCATTGCTGCTGAGCGCAAGGCTATTTATGCAGATGTTCGTGCATCCATCGATCAAGAGCATGAAGATATGATTATCAGGAAGAATCTCATTGAATCTCGCAAGGAGGAATCGGAACGTCTTGCACAAGAGAAGCTGAAAGAGCAAAAGCGTAAGAAGCTAGAAGCTATGGCTAATGCCAAGGCTGAGGGAGAGCGCCGTTTCCAGAGAGAGCAGTTGCTACGCGAAAAAGAAAAATTGGAGAAGATTAGGAAGGAGATGGAAGCAGGCGAGAAGAAGAATCTCTTGAAGGCAATGGGACAGAATGTTGATTCTATGACAGCGGCTGAGTTGGACGCTATGGATGCTGATAAACTTGCTAAGGAGCATGCTACCAAGGCAGCCAGGAAGAAGGATAATGCCGAGCGTAAGGTCAGAGAGGTCCAAAAAAGGCTCGACTACATTGTCAGAGCCACTCGTATTGAAGAGATGCCAATCATCAAGAAACGTTATGAAGAGAACGTCAAGGAAGAGAAGGCGCATTACGAGGCTGATGTCATCAAGAAGGCCAAGAGAGCAAAATTACAGTGGGAGGATGACTGTAAGTCCAAGGAAGACCTCAGCGGCTTTGGTGTTTTCGGGGCAATGCAAGCGTTCGAGAAGGCTGCAATGGAAGGACGTATCAACCAGCATAAAATGTTATGCGATGAAGAAGACCGTAGAGCTGAGGATGTTGCTGAGAAGGCTAAGCTCCAACGCGCCCGTAATCGAAAGGATGACGAGATTCGTTGTCAAAAGGAAGAGGAGGACCGAATCCAGAGAGAAGCAGAAGAAAAGAAGGCCGAGGAAGAACGTCAAAAACGCGAAGAAGAGCGTAGAGCAAAGGAAGCTGAACAGGAGGAAGCCCGTAGAAAGAAGGATGCGGAACGTCAAGCCAACTATAGATCGAACGATTCTTCAGGACCTACAAATGCTCCAAGAAGTAGCGCTTTGGATAATGCATCAGGCAGCAGGTATCTCCCCCCGTCAAGAAGAGGAGGCGAAGGTGCTGGTGCTGGTGGCGGAAGAGCTTGGGGAAACTCAGGTGGGGGCGACCCTGGATCTCGCAATGCATGGGGAGGAGGATCTAGAGGAAATAGTTACGGTGGTGGAAGATATGAAGGAGGAGGAGGAAGTCGTGGTGACGATCGTGAGGGTGGTGGAAGATATGAAGGAGGTGGAGGAAGTCGTGGCGACAATCGTGAGGGTGGTGGAAGATATGAAGGAGGTGGAGGAAGTCGTGGCGACAATCGTGATGGTGGTAGATACAGTCGTGATAGTGCACCCGAACCAAGGTCTAATAGTAGATGGGGCTAGGGACATTCCAATTCAACAGTGAAAGGAAATAATCAATTTATCAAAGCTATTTTTAAGTTGTTTCGACCTAGACACCGTTTTTTATACACTTTCTCCGCCTCGTCGCACGACCAATCAAATTCCGGACACCATGCAATTGTCTGCTCTTCGTAGAGCTGATTTGCTCCCAACACCAATCTCATTCTTTCTTCTCAACTTCCTGTCTTTACCTGGCTCTTTCTGTAAAAATTCAATCTCTTCCATGACCTGATCGGTACCAGTACTGGGCGGAGCACCCTTGACTGCATTCTTTCGTTTGTCTTAGCTTAATCAGATCGTTTTGGCTTTGTTCAGTGCATCATTTTCGTTTGCTGAAACGACAATTCCAGCGGATGTGCTGCATTTATCGAGAGGAGGGCACGAAATTCAGTGGGATAGCGAGGTTCATGAATGTAAGTAAGCGATGGGTGGATAGGAGGGTATTGGCTGATTGTTCGAGGTTTGATTCGAGGACTACAAATTCATCTGAGAAGTATGGACGGACATTTGCAACGGATTGCCCTGAAATTTGCTCCTATAAAGATCAAACCCGGGAAGAATAATTGACTGCGTTGGATGCTTGAACAGGACATTGACCTGGCAGAAACAATCTGTTGCCTGGAAGCCTTCAGGGTCAAATGTTTTGCTTGCCGTACCATCTTCTCTCCAAGACGACACAAAGTATTACAAGTCTATTTTCCTCAACGCAGAACATGTTATTCCAGTACACTTACACGTAGCTGGTGTAATTTATAAAACGTATATAAAGTGCCCCCGTTTTGAATTTAGCACCAAGCTTCATCAAATCCTTTGCATCAGTCTACTTCTTGGGGAGAGGGCTATGGGTAGATGTTATTAACGACATTGAAAAGCCTGCCGCCATCTTCATAAACAACACCTCAAACTTTGCATCACGCCTTGACTCACGATCATCTAAATCTTTTTTCATGTTCTTGATAAGTTCCACATGATCAACAGTGTTTGCAAGATTCTTGGGCTCCTTCTTCACCATACTGGATGCTTCGGCTGCGTTCGCTGCCTGAAGACGCAAGTTCTGTTTCTTCAGAGCTCCAATCTCTTCCGTGAGAATACTGATCTTGGTTCGAGTGAGTCTCATCCTATGAGGCCGCAGCTTACCAACCTCGCGAGGCAGTCGGACAAGGTAAATGTAACGTCATCAAGCCTGCAGATATCATGCAGCCATTGCTGCTGAGAGTGAGGCTCTTTACGCAGGAGCACAGGAGAAGCTGACAGAGGAAACGGCGATGAGTATGCTTCTCTTGGGTCATGGTGTAGTGTACTGAGAAGGTCGTATGAAAACAAAAAACACAATCAGAAGCCAGGAAGGAATCTAACAGATGCAAAGATTCATCTCTTGAACGATGCAGGTTTCAAGTCAAGTCGAAAAAAAGGCATGTCAGTGTGGTCTACGTTTGCATATTCATGTGTCTAATGGGTGCGAACTAGTAGCCGAAAGATGCATGTGACAACCAAACACTTGCCGTCAATAAACTGCTCATGATGTTACTTCTCGTCCAAACGGTTTATTATTCTTCGCTAATATTTGATGATGCTTCTTGGATAGCGATAGTACTTCCTTGCTTGCACCAAGGAGTGCTTGTTGAGAAATAATGAAATCACTGCTCGGTACGCACATTTTTGGTGCTGAAGTTGTTGAATAGAGTTTCTGTTCGAATGCGTTGCTGTATGCGGCAAAAGCCATGGAGAATAATAGGATTCTAGTGAACATGTTTATCTGACAAAGTGTCGGTACACGTAGCTGGTAAAACGTTCAAGAAATGAAGCTAGACGTGGATGACGATGAATGATCTTGCGATGATTGATGGTGAATACCTGTCTTGACGTTCAGTACATGCGACTTGAGATTGTCGAGTGTGCACCACTTGGATCAAGATTGGTACCGGTACTCGTAGTTGGTTAACTTGTCAATGGTACCGATACCTCCTTATCCTGACTTTTGCCTCTAGATACGTCAATTTGTCAATGCGAACATAAATTGTATTTTGGGAGGTTTATATACTAAAAACATATGTGTTATGTGCATGCTACTCGTATGTGTAGTGCACTTTCCTCAATGGATAATTTCACTTATAAAGGCATTACAGTACAGTACTGCAGTCTATCAATATGTTTTGAAGCAATATAACTAGAACCACATACCATTTACTTTGATTGCCAATGAGCGGTGTATTGCCACGATCCACTGTTGTATGCACATGCTACTAATGGTTCACTGCCAATTGAAACCTTCAAAGTAAAGGAGGAGATCTTTGAGGTATCCGAAACTACACTGAATATGACTCTCGAGGAGACGGTTTGTTTTTATTTGAACCTGAATAGATTCAATCCTATATGCAAAGAACTTGGTCTCACGCTCAATATCATATTTCCATTCTGAGACGCGACTTCCTGCTGAAGCCTTCTTCAGCCACATTGGCTGAGGAGAGAGGAACACGGGTTTCATGAGTATTTCGAAATTACACCACATCATGTGGGTAATTTCTAATGAGTAACCAAGCTCTCTTGCTATATGAGGCAAAGGGTTTCTCACTTCTGTGCGAAGTAGGGTGCATTGACTTTACTAATAAGGAGACGAAATTTGAGGTCTCATACTGAGGGGGTGTGCGAGAACGAGAAACTGGAAGAAGCGATATTTGGGATAAGAACGTTTGTAATTGCATAGAATCAATCGCGTCAAAGAAATTTATGATTTCCAATACTTTCTCATTGAATCGTGGTGTTGGAATCGATTGCTCACCGTGGTAAAACTCCTCGGCGCTCGGCGCTGTCAATAGTATCTCAAACATTCTTTCAAATGAAATAAACACAATCAGACGTATTATTATATATATTACTTCGTGTATTGAGAGGGTGAAAATTTGTAGTCAAAGTGTTATCTCTGTACGTGCTGTGGTATGCATATTATATATAATAATAGAGAGATGACCGTGATATTTATGACGGAGAGTGAAACATAAAATGACGTCGCATCGCAGCAGGTTTGATGATGCAGGCAGACGAGATCATGATTATTGTAGCCCGTAACGTTGTCAATGGCGTTGTTTGAATTGCTCTTTTGTTGAACACAATGAGTAAAGAAAGCAATTTCGTTTGACGAAACAGATCGAATTGAATGAATCAATGTTGTGGGGAGGAGTCCAATCGTGGTCAATCCCTGAAATACTCAGAATTACTGTTTGTGTTGGAGACGGATACAGCTATACTGTAATTGAGCCTTGTACATAATACGAGTACTTCTTGTAGTATCATACCATACCAGAGTTGAGAGTAGTAATTTTCTAAAATCAACTTTTTAATCTAAAATCTCTCCACTTTGCACAAATTTCAATCCAATCCCACCATCTATCTCTCCTCCTTTCCTATCTCTTTTCTCGAAGCAATCAACGATGTCACCAAATGTCACCGTGACACGGCCGTGACGGCCGGCAGAGAGAGCTACATTACACACATACGGCGGCGGCACCAGACGCTGAAGTTATTTTGATGAATGCTCATTGTCAACGCTAGATGCCTTCACCTTTCTGGGACAACTAAAGTTATTTGCACAGAAGCTTAACGTCCTGCATTCTCAACTGAATACTACTTTAGTTGAATAAGACATTAGGTGCGGGTCGTTCACATCCATTGATTGATCGATTGAAAGGGACGTACCGTAAAATCCTTAGAGCCTCTTGAGCTTTGGACGCTGAACAAACAAAACACTAAATCACAAAGATGGACTCAAATCAGGGAAACTCAAGTGCAATGCCTGTGACTTCCAAATCCACACCAACTCAAAATCAATCAATTGACGATGATCCAATCAAGTCAATCACTGCGCGGTTATTATCACTTCGGGGAACACCACCAGGAACTCAAGCGTCCATTTCCGAAAGCGAAATCAAACTCCTGACGACACGCGTCCGGCCGATACTCCTCTCGCAACCCATGCTACTCGAACTTGAAGCTCCTCTCAAGATATGCGGTGATGTGCATGGCCAATACTCCGATTTGCTCCGACTATTTGAATATGGCGGTTTCCCCCCTCAGGCGAACTACCTCTTTCTTGGCGATTACGTCGATCGAGGCAAGCAGTCACTAGAAGTTATCTGCCTTTTACTCTGCTATAAAATTCAGTATCCTAACAATTTCTTCATATTAAGAGGAAACCACGAAGCTGCTGGAATCAACAGGATTTATGGATTCTATGACGAATGCAAGAGGAGATATTCCATCAAATTGTGGAAAAACTTTTCTGATGTTTTCAATTGTTTGCCAGTCAGTGCTCTTGTCGATGAAAAGATTCTGTGTATGCATGGAGGGCTGTCCCCCGAAATGGAATCATTGCAACAAATTGCTGATTTATCCAGACCGTGCGATGTACCAGATGTCGGCCTAATGTGTGATTTACTGTGGAGTGATCCTGATACGTCCGTCAATGGATGGGGTGAAAACGACCGGGGAGTCAGTTTTGTTTTCGGAGCAGATGTTGTTTGCGAGTTTCTGGAAAAACACGATCTTGATTTGCTAGTAAGAGCACACCAGGTCGTTGAGGATGGATACGAGTTTTTTGCGGGACGGAAGCTTGTGACCCTTTTTTCGGCACCTAATTATTGTGGAGAGTTCGATAACGCTGGGGGGATCATTGCTGTTGATGAAAACCTAATGTGCAGATTCATGATTTTGAAGCCAAGTACGAGGTCGGAGCGTTTTGCACCGAGACCTTCGCCAGGGCCTGCTGCGATGACTGCAGGGACATCCAGCTCATCGCAATCGACGCCCGCGTTGGACATGGAATCCGCAGCAAAGCTATCAAATAAATTTTAATTAGTTGAAACAATGAATACCCAAGACTACAATATGTATACCGGTATCCATGTTATTTGATCCACAAATATTATAATCCTCACAACGGCAACTATTATTTATCAATGCCATTACCAGAATTTATATGGAATGAATCGAGAATAATGCATTTTCTATTTGACGATCCAAGTTTCAGTGTGATTCCGCACCAAGCACTGTAAGTCAATTTCGAAATTGGGTTAGAATTCAATGCAACGTCCAAACTTTAGCATGCTTGGAAACCCCCCCGCCCATATTTTTACTTCAGAACAGCCAGATGGTGTCACACTTGGGTATGATAGACAATCGACAATCACAATGTCCCTTGGTCTCACTACTTTGAACTTCCTGCGCCTAAAGTTTTTACGAGATGGTGACAACTTGGTGACAAAAAGGGGGTTCATTTGACCCCACTTCGAAAGATCCGCCTCAACTTTGTATTGATTAATGCCAACTGATGCCACCACAACAGCCAACACCGACCGCCATCATCAGCTCACATGTCACATGAAAGTTTGAGCAGAGACCCACAAGCAAGCAACATCATCTCGTACGGTGCATTATTAGTTCTACGCACCTGCTTTCGGTACCTATTTATTCTGTAAATAAATCGCTCGAAAACAAAATGAACAGGTCAAGCAACTTTTTTCAACTTATATCAATATCAACTATATTGATACTATCAGGTTTCCTGAATGGTACTAGTACTGCCCTCGCCCTGCTCTCACCAGTTCGGCAACCGTCTTTAGCACTTTCACAGACTGATCTAAAACAGACTAAAATACCTTTCGTCGTTCAGCAATTAAAAAACCAGCCAGTTAAGGATGACGCTGATCAGATATCGTCAATCGTCATATCTGTATTTTTCCAGGAAGAAGCAGAAATGCTACCTGAAAACAGATCTATGGGAAGCATAACCAAACCACTTATTCTAGCATATCTCAAGAATTTGCAGTTTGGTGATGTCAGAGGAAAGAAATTCATGCTTGGGAGTGGCATCAATAATTCGATGTTTGTAGCAAGAAGGGTTATTCCTGCCAACGAAATGTCTAGTGATCCCTCAGATACAAATTTATCTCTGGAGGAACTTGCTTCTATAAGCTCTATTGGATCCACACAAGGAAACATCTACAATAAAGATCAATTGTCGCCCTCCAAAATGGGGTATACAGCAGGAGATATACTTGGTTACGTTGATGTTACAGAAAAAAACTTTGGCCTTCCTGGTGACACATCATCTGGTGATAAAACTGCCGTTGATAATACTGATGGGGAGAAAATTACAAGCGGGGAGAACATTCTATTCCAAGGTAAATCTGCGAAGAAATCACTTCGTCCAGTACTGACGAACCTATCTGTAAAACAAGAAGCAAGATGTAGTGGAGTTGGATCAGCGCTGGTCGATGCATGTGAGAGTGTTGTCATGGATACATCAGAATGGTCGAGATCTTACTATGAAATGGTTCTGGAAGTTGAGGATGAAAATGAAGCAGCACAAACGTTTTATGAAAAAAGAGCTTATACGGCTTTATATTCTGATCCAAGTAGTCGGAGATATGATACATCAGGTCTGTTATTGAGCAATGTGAGAACAACTAAGATTTGTTATAGAAAGGATTTAACAAAGAAGGGAGCAGCAAGAACGTTGAAAGGAGGAAACGGCAACGGCGGAGTCGGTATTTTCTTTGCCAAGGTTCGTCAAGTAATGGGGATTTGAGTTACAGTAGACTTCTAAGATATTACGCAATTCACTTAGAGAACAGATTGTCGAATGGTTTTGAGCACATATAAACTAGAACTGGCAATATATGAACTACAAAGTTTGCACCACATTATATTGCTCTGGACATGCTTGAATGCATGGATGACAATAACGCACACTTTTTCTATTCCGATTGTAAAAACATTTCATGCCATTTCACAACACTATAAAATATAAAAGAACCTTTTCGCTTCATTCTCATCGTGTGCTTTCAACTTTCTCATCAGATATCTTCCAACCTACTTGACGCTTCCTTGTCCTCAAAAGTTGTCCTTTCTCTTCCTCTTGCTTGATCGATTGATTATTGCCTACTCGTAGCTAAGACTTTTTGTCGCGGTCGGTGTTGTGCGCGCGGGGCTCTCGAATTCGGAACTCGGAACACACAACACGGACAAAAATAAACCAAAACCTTTCTTGCACCCACATTCAATCCTTTCTCGTGTACATTACCATACCGGGTACACAACAACTTGAACTAACGAGATCTATCGAGTATTAAAATATGACTTTCAAACTGTAAGTGTGGTGAACTCATTCGTACAGTCGCGCATTGCTAACCCAAGTGATCAGTCATTGGCTGCTAGTGATATTCACCAATGAAAACATAAAGAGTTCATTGTTACTTCACGGCAATTTTAACCCCGTCGAACCGGTATCAGTGTACCAGGTTTGCCAATCACTACATGCCAACGTAGACTATGACAATATGCATATCTTTTCTTTTAAATCTTCTCACCCCCTCGTCTTATCATACTACTAATTGACAGATTACTTCTTGAAGAAAACAGAGCCGTCGCAAGAAAACTAGGAATAGCCTCTGCTCTTATGATGACAGTTCCAATCCTAGTATTCTACATATGTTTAAATTATTTGTGTGCGCATAAAGAACAACCCCTGGCCTGGAGTGGGTTTGCAGCCGTAGGGGCAGCTAATGTTGTCATATTTGGTTACGTTTACTCGGCATTTTCAGAGCCGGATGATGACTTTTATCCGAACAACGATAATGATGAATCGGGACCTAGAGTGGGGGCATTTAAAGAGAGAACTGACTGATCAAACGTTGATTATAGGATGATGATGATCAATTAGCACAATTGGATTAGTAATCATGAGCAAATCCGAGTGACAATGACGAAATCAGAAGCTAAAGTTAATTTTGAGGAGGCAAGCGAAGTGTTACATGAAATAGAGAACCTACAAGTATCAGAGTACAGATGGAAGAAAAATATTTATTTCAGCAATACATTCAAATAGATGTAGCAATCGTCACTTATAAAGAATGAAGATGACAACTAGATACGGTGTATGCTCAAGAATATCTCTAATGTAAAGCTTCCAGTTTCATTATCTTCAAATTCTCTCTGGTCACAATAGCGTGAGTTATGTGATATCTTCATGCCTTCACGTTACCATCATACT
>Ga0115005_10001937_pt1 | contig 16571 bp, 10 predicted proteins | sample ArcOceMetagenome_FD_87163 | JGI IMG/M metagenome (GOLD analysis project Ga0115005, IMG submission 87163) | Marine eukaryotic phytoplankton communities from Arctic Ocean - Arctic Ocean - Greenland ARC118M Metagenome | ecosystem: Environmental > Aquatic > Marine > Oceanic | place: Arctic Ocean... | reverse complement strand
GCAAAAGGTTAGGTGGTCTTTCCTAGTAAAGTCTCACTTTTTTGCCAACCATCAGAATAATACAAAATTAGCTATAGATCTCGAAAGAAGGATGATCAACGAAACGCCTGCGGTGCCCACCGCTACTCTGGACAACAAAAAACAAAACGACACAAATGAAAATGACAACACAAAGAAATAAGCGAACACTCTATCTTCTATCTAACTAGTACCGGTAGCCTACACCTCTGTTCTATTATTCAGGAACGTAATACTAAGTACAGAGTACAATAGTCTAATCCTGAATCAATCAAGATGTCACACCAAGATGAGACAGAACGGCTTTCGTCGGACCTGGCACTCTTCCTCTCCAACCCTACCATCAAATCATGCCTCGCCGATGGATCCCTCAACCTCTCCTCCTACTCCTCCACCATCACCTCCGAACTAAAATCACTAGAGGACGAATGCATCACCATCTACCGCGAAAACAACCAAGTCATCAAATCACTCAGAACCGACATGGACGAATGCGACCTCATCCTCGCCTCACTCCAAGAAATGCTACTCGGATTCCAAGCGGACCTAGGCGGACTCAGCGGGGATATCAAATCCCTCCAGGAACAGAGTAACACTTTAGGGTGTAAATTACAGAATCGCAAAGGGGCAGAAGATCAACTTAGAGATTATCTCCAAAGAATTATTGTTCCGCCTTCTTTGGCCGATATGATCTGTTCCGGTACCGTCGATCATGAATTCATTCTTGCAGTGCAGGAACTGGAACGGAAATATCAATACATTCATTCACAAAATGTCGTTTATAGTCAAGGTGTCAAACCGGATCAAACGCCCAGTGGAAATGAGATGAAGCAGCATATCACCAAATTGCGGCATCGGGCGATTGGAAGGATTCGTATGTATTTCCTACAGACGATTGGACAATTAAGGAGACCCAAGACTAACGTTCGCATGATTCAGATTAATTCCTTGTTGAAATATACGCCTCTCATGGAATTCTTATTAGATTCCAAAGTGGAAATTTACAATGAGGTACGAAATGTTTATACCGAGAGTATGAGTATGACGCTCTATGCGCTCTTTCGGACGTATGCCGCACAACTTGCACTCTTGGACAATGAAATTGCCACGAGGAAGGATGTAATTGCAGTAGAAGATTCAGCATTGAGGGATGTGTGGACGAGGGTCAATATGTCGAAAAGAGGGGATGCATTTTGTTTAGGGGCGAGGTGGGAGGTACTCGATAATGATGTCTCTTCCTCTTCGAAGGATATGCCGATTTTGGCCCATGTGGCATTGAGTGAAAAGAGAAAATATCCATATGAGGTCATTTTCAAAAGTGTCATTATGCATCTCATGGATTCCGTGACGAATGAATATGTGTTTGTGAGAAAGTTCTTTCAGGAACATGGGCCGGATGCGTTCCAGGGCATTTTTGGGAGGACTTTGAGTTTGATCTTGGAGCAATTGGAGAATTATCTGTTCAATTGCTATGATTGTCTTGGACTGCTGCTCATGATCAAATTGACGCATGCAAATAAGCGGATTATGAAGGAGAGGAGGGTAGATTCTTTGGATAAGTTCTTTGATAATTTGACCAATCTTTTATGGCCAAGGTTGAAGACAGTCATGGATAAGCAATTGAGGAGTGTGAGGGATGGTGACGTGAGGAAACTTGGAGCCATTGAATTGCATGCTCATTATGTATCTAGGAGATATGCAGAGTTTACCTGTTCCATTCTACAGATTTTGCAGAAGGGTACCAAGGATGGAAGCAGTGGGACTGGTTTTGGTTCTGGTCCAAGAAAATCCAATAGTAATACCAATGTGGCAGTTCTGACTTCTGCAGTTGGTAACATGAACGTTTATTCCAATGGCAATAGTAAAAATGACGCTCAAGGGCAAGGCGGCAACAGGAGATCTTCTTTTGATTCAAAGCAATCCATTTTTCATCGTGGAAGTGCCGGTGATATGTTGCTGAACGATCTATCACTTCTTCAAAATGAAATTATTCTGCTTATTCAGCGATTATCGGAATCACATTCAACCAACAAGAAGAAAATCGTCTTTCTTATCAACAATCTCGATCAAATCATTGCAATTTTCCAAGAACGCCGCGTATCTGGCAAGGAATTCAATCGCTTTGTTGAATTGCTCATGCAGCAACGTGAGATATTTGTCGAAGAGGAGTTATTGCAGAGCTTTTCCAAAATGATTGCATTTGTGCAGCAGACAGAACAGCACATGAATCGCCCACAGTATGGTAATAATGGCAGTAGGGCTGCAGCAGAGGGCAACAAGCTCGAGGTAAATGCGCAGGTCGTGGAGGGACTTGTCAGGGACTTTGCTTCGACGTGGAAACAGGGAATTGAGCAGATCAACAAGAATGTATTATCATTTTTCGCTAATTTCAGGAATGGTATGGAAGTCCTGAAGCAGGTCTTGACGCAGCTTTTGTTGTACTACACCAGATTCCAGGATATCATTCGCAAGGTTTGGCGGTCCAAGCCTCCTGCATTTTGCAAGGATTTGGTGAGCACAAGTGTGATTCTTGCCGAGATTAAAAAGTACGCACTGGCCATTTAAAAATCAAAGTAAAGATTTAGATAGACATATATAAGTTATTGTATTATTACAACACATTAATTGTACAATTTCGTTGCATTCTGCGCAGCTTGTATTGCGTCAGTCACTACTGTCAGTTCTTTAATTTCAGCTGTCATGGTGAGAATCATTTCATGCTTCGTGTCGTCATCTAGGTCCGGATCATGTTCAATATAGTTAATTATTCTCTCTTTTTCTTCAATATCCCTATGTAAAACATCGACATCAGCATTGTGTTCCATGGACTCGACCTGCGAATGCAGTGCATGTATGTCCCGCTCCAAGGAAGAAATTTCACTGTTCTCCTCAGTGGTCGTAAGCGCCATTGTAATCAGGATTCCTGACATAATCAAAAGTAGGGCTGTGATAATTGTAGTATATTTTTTTCGTTTGTTCTCATCTCGTCGTGTTTGTTCTCTAGCTGTGGATTCTAGTGCAAGAGTAAGGAGCGTTTCGTAGTCCATGGGCTGCGATCCTGATGCTGTAGATGATAGTGTGTGTAGAAGTTTAGTTGACTCTGTGCCGCTTGGTATTTCTTCGTCTGATGACATGCTTGAATATAACGATTCGATTACTGTTGCGGTTTGAAGAATACAACTTATGAGCTCATGAGATTCTGCATCCTGCATTCTGCGTTCTGCATGCTCTCTCGCTTTCTCTGGCAGGCGCAGTGGTGGCGCAGTAGTCGCAGGAGGCGAAGAAGAAGGTGCAGCATTTCTGTAATAGGAATCCTACATATTATTGTGCGATTTTTGGATCGCTAGAAAGGCCTTTTTTATCCAAAATTCTTAGCGTTGCGTTTTGCGATTTCGATTGAGAGACATCATGATGATGATGGTGCACGAAAGGTTTTCACGTTTTCACTTTTCCGCTGCTATTAGTATATTTTATATTTTATATAAGCCCTATTACGTCTAAAACGATTGCAAACATCAAGTTTAGCCTTACAATACTTTTTATTAGACAAATGATATTTTTTTAAATTTCCATTTTCAGAACAGGCTTCTTTTCTCTACAATTTATTCTGAATTATGAACCCACAACACCGACTCGTAGATTGCAAGGATAGGCAATGGTTTGCAGGGAGGCATATGACATATATCTTTGACACGATGGCAGCGGTATCATTTATAGTAGCAATAGAACCTTCAGGAACAATGGTATCTTGTGCCCCAGAAGAGAGGTCTGAGAGAACCATAGATAGCAGTATCCTACTACTGTACTGCTAACATGAGGGAAACTATTGGGATTGGGTTTGATCTCAATTTGGAGTAAAGCCTCATTGGGACGACTGTAAATAGCGAGGCTTTCAGACTTCACTCTTAGTAAAGGGAGGGTTGAGAGAAGAAACGATAAAGTGAACGGGTGCAACATTCGTATTCAATAATAAGATTATGATTGATTGCGTCGCTTGCTGATTATTGAATTAAAAGCTGATGGACTTGAAATGGAAGCTTGAGTAGTGTATGATGAAACGTTCATCATTACTAGAAAGTCACTGAGGGTTAGGGTTAGGTTACTACAATGTAATCACTGTTTGTTGGAATTAGTAGCTTGGGCTGCCAGCATCATTTTTTGAAGCTTGCAGGCGGTATCCTCTATCTCTTTCACTTCTTCTCTGCAGTCGTCCTGCGATTGGTTTGTTGTTGTTGTTATTTGAGTCAAAATGCTATTCAAATCATCTACTTCTGGCCAAGCCCCAATCATTATTTGCTTCAATTGCGTCTCGGTCAGTGATCGAAGAGCCAACCACATGCATCTCAAACAGAGAGACAGTTCATTCGCACTAATGCGGGAGGAATTATGTTCTGATAACTTTCCAAAAGACGTACTGATTCCTGAACTAAGACAACTCATCCCTCCAACCTTGCCCGAAACAAAGAACTTGATACAAGAAAATTCGGATTCTCGTTGATCCATGTTTACTGTATCGCCTCGAAGGTCGATCTCGGCTTGAAATATCGATGAGAGTAATTCAAGAGCTCCGACATCTATTGCATTTTGTTTGAAAAGTTGGCTGTCTTGAGTAACCTTCTTGAATATTTTTCGGCGGAATCCAGAATTCTTTGCTATATAGGTTTGCGTTCCATTCAATAGGGTTTCAAAGAGAGCGCCCCTAGTTGCGGGGCATTGATTCAAGACGAATGCGCCCAATGACCATGTCCAGTTGTCGTGTTTCAGCATTGCGTCGAGAAACAGGCTTGATTGATCTCCAAGGGCCATCAATAATCTGTAGTAGTGTACCGTATAGGTATTGTTAAAAGCGAAATTATCAGATGAAGTCACAAATACCTCGAGCATTTTAGCACTTTGCCCTTCTCTTTCACGGGTTTCCTGATTTTGGCAAGTGAGGACATCATAAAATTGAACCGCGTCGAGCTGCACTAAGCGTTCGAAGAGAAGAATCATTTCGCCCTTCAGGATATCAATGTGGCATCGCGTTGACTGCCTATCGTCGTGATCAATTGCCCAGAAGGAAGGTAAAATGGCTTCAGAGAACGACTGTATCCATGACGAGTCTTTTAGGATGCGACGTAGACCTTGAGGACCTTCAAGACACTGTCTCATTGCCATGAAATATTCAGAATATGCTGCACATGCAGAAATAGCTCCTTTGATATCTTGATTTACGATCAACGCTTTAGATATGGCAGTACTAGTGCTTTTCGAGGTAATGCACTCGCTGACGGAATGATATAGACCAGTAAGGAAATCGAAAATCGTATCCTTGGCCATTTCAATATTATAATAAGGAACGATCTTTCCAGTCTGTGTCTTCCGCTTTTTAATCTCTTCTCTTATCTGAGTGTGACATAGTAAGCCCGTGCCGGAATAGCTCATCTGAACTAAGCCTGCATTAACGTCTAGAAGAAGCTCAGTGGTTGGAGTCCTTCCCTCGGCTGGGAGCATCACTTTGAGGAAGGAGAAGAATCGATGTTTGATTTGGCACGAGGAGCTTAGTTCGATCAGCGTAGCAATCTGCTCGAGATGTTTAAACATGAGATTGTGAAATTGGACTTCGCCTTCGAATCCTCCGTCACCTTCACTTCTACTCGCCACTTCAATAATGAGATAGTCGAGAAGTAGGCACAGCTCTTTATCGTATTCAGCATTGGCGCGAATTCCTTTCAGAAGTGAGCTGACTACATACTCTATTCTGTTCTCCCAATAACGATCATTGATATGTACCAGAGCCATTAAGACTTTCACAGAGAGCTCTGCGTGGTCAGACTTCTTGTCCTTGATTATTGTTTCTGCTGCGCAACAAACAACCTTCGAGGCATCAATGTTATTAAAACATAAATGACATACGAAATCGATCATGCTTTGTTTCCAGTCGAGCCTTGAATCATCCTTACAGCGGATATTTGATGGTAAATGTGCTTTGGCTGGTAGAATCTTTCCAAGTAGATCCTTATTGCACAAAGCTCGAGAGTCTCTTGCTGGAAGCTTATAGAAAAAAGTATGCTCCGGATGTCCATTGCAGTATATCAAATATGGACTCCAGGCCAGTACCGTTGTGGGTACACCTGCACCGCTATCCGGATCGCTCTCTGAGTCGCTATCCGAAATGTCACAATCGTCTTCTCCAGGAACATGCGCGCTGCGAGCCAGAGTTGCAAGAAGTGAAACCAACGGACCGAAGTTCGGCTTTCTATTTCTATCGCCCATTACTTTCGAATCTGGTCCCCTTTCCTGTACTCTCTTCTTCGCGTCAGGAGAACGCAATATTGAGGTGAGTGGAATGGCGCTTGACTCGGATTGATAAAAATCAGCAAGCTTGAGGATGACTCCGCATCTGTTGAAATTGAAAGCGGTTAGAGAAGAAGGATTATTCCAGAGTCAGCCAATGCATTTCTTCTACTCGCCTGATTAAAAGCAAAGATTCTTCTTGTCCGCAATGTGCAAACTCTTCCAAGACCTGAAATAATTGGTCGAAACGTCTCCAATGAAATGCTGCGCTATCGATAAAATCAATTAAAGAACCCATAAACTTCACAAGATCCGACTTCGAAAGCCAGTAACGAAATCTGCTCAACCTTGAAGGTGGAGACATGTTTGAACTCTGCTGGGCAATTAGGTCGTCGTCACAGTCTAACATCAATTCGTCGTCGTCGTCGTCATCAGAAATGCTTTCTTCTTCGTAGTAGTATTTTCGTTCAAGAGACACTGTGTTCTTCATAATAATTGACAAGAACTTGGCAAAGTTCGACCGTAGATCTGGAGAAACACAATTGAGGAGCATTTTTTCTAACCAAAGTCGATGATCCCCCGACGCAATAGAGATAAACCACTGGCAGGCAGCTGGAGATTCTTGATATAGATTCCTCAAATTTGAAAACACTAGATCTGACTCGCTGCTTTTGCAGGACGAATGCACAAATGAGTCAAAGACGTGATACGTTATTACCTGGATAGCTGTGAGCGACGGTGAGTTCTCATTTGACGCTTCTTTAGAGCAAATGTCCTGCACTAGATTCCGAAACTGGGGCGCTAAAAGGATCTTGTCAGAATTGTAACGTTGATTTCGCTCAAGGATACCATCCTTCCACGACAACGCAAGGCTGGTGTCAGTTTCTACACTCGGGGGTGGAATCCGTATCGGCTTCCCTCTTGCTTGCTCGTCGAAGTAGAACGCTTTCTTACGATCGTAAATTAGCAAATACGCACTAAATGACTTCGTATTATCCAAAGCTTTTGAACGGAATGATCCGCTGGCCTGCATACCCGATGTAGTTACATATTGTCCTCCAAAGGATGCTTCGTCTAGAGTAGATGGGTCGAATTGGGTTACAGTGGAATCATTGAAACAGAACCATTCGTTATCTGCACAATCACTGAGGTTTGACGATTCTCCCAATCTTCCTTCCCGTACACTGCATAATGAATAGTAATGTCCAGAATCTGCTGTACCACTATGCACAAGAACCCCTCTCAACGCGTAGGTATAGTAATCATCGTCCCGCCATGAGACTTCATCGTGATCAAGGCCGTCGATCCCTTCTTTAGTGAAGTCCTTGAGATTGAGTTCAGTTGGATACTCAAATCTATCATTGACCTTCACCTTCCGCAGAGTCTCCAAGTCAAACTCAAACCTTTTCAAATGGCAAATCAAAACATTTGGAAGAGTCTTGATGCAGCATCGTTTTACAGAATCCCTCTTTGCGTCGCACTTGCTGCAAAAATATTGGTTTGATCCATCTAGAAGATCACCCTGGATGTAAGACTTGAGACTCTCCTTTGTATTCTTCTTTCCCTTGACATCAAGACTGATTGATAGACAATCCTCCACACGTTCGGAACAAAATCCACATTGTTGGCATGTGATAAGATGGCTGAGTTGCCCCCCAAACACATTCTGCAAAATGCGATTCTGTGCAGACCCCTTCAATGCCGTCTCCAACCTATCCGAGAAAAGATTGAAAAACTCATCAACGTCCTGCTGCTCACCAGGGCGCACAGACCGTCCGTCGTAGCCTTTTATAGATGCTACAAGTTTCGCAGTGTCGTAGAATCGTTTACTGCTCAGAAGCAAATTTCCAAAGAGTTCCTGAAATTCTGCGAGCATCAGTTTTATTTCGCTAACACTTTCCTCACAACCTTCTGAAGTTAAATCATCCTTCCTCAATCCGTACAATATTCCATGGCGAAATGCTGGAATATGAAAGAATTGTTGCAGGAGACTATTCATGTAGCAGGTGGCGCCTTGATTCTTGAGACCAACAAGAGCCGTGCAATTTTTCTCAGTCAACGATGGATCGAATCCCCAGGTGTTTGTAAGATCGTTTCGAGGGGAGTTTTGATTGAATAAACGCAGGAAAAAGGTCAGGACTTGTGAATAGTTGCTTTTGCATTTTTCACAGATGTCTCTCAACACATTCCCACCCTCAGCTCTAATCACAGTCGAGACCTCGCGTTTGTTGTGACCTGAGATACCAAAAGAGCTATGATCAAAGAGAACCTTCAAGAGACTTGAGCCATTTGACAACTTCACTTCGGCCACCACTTGCTTAATTCCAACGTCATCAATGAGGGCGATCATATTGCGCATCAAATTCAAAAAACCTGCAAGTGAATGATCTGGAATGGACGTATCCATTGAGTCAAGCATGATTGAGCAATTTTGTACAACCCACAGAAAGAAACTTGTGAAACAGCCAAGTCCTAACTCTTCGTCCCATGTTTTCTCTATTTCACATATCGATGGAGACAAGGTGAACGGCTCAAGCTTCTTCCTCAATACAGCCAGGACTGTAGCCTTAGAAGCGATGTCTAATTCATTCCACAGAACAGTCGTTGCCTTGATAAGCAGTTGAAAAAAGGTTTTGAACCTTGGGACAACTACTACCAAATCATCTGTTTGATTTTTCTGCTCTCTCAGGATGGACACTAGTAGACCTAATACATTTGACCGCGCACACTGATCGTTTATCGATATTGCTTTGGCAATTCTCAGTTGGTTCTCGTCCTCTTCATCTTTGAGAAGTAATATTTCCTTGAAAACAGAGACACCAGTACTACGCACTTTCCGCGACGGCGTTTTCAACACCACACTGCTGATGGCATCAGATATTATTGAAGGTATCCTTACATCCTCATGACCAGTGCAGTAAAGAGTGAGAAAATGTCTTGTAGTTGGCTCCGATGAAAATACCATATCTCTGAGCAACCGCAGGCATTGCAGAACAAGTGCCGCACTGATATCTGCCACAGAGGAACCCCCAGCCAACGAAGATTGGAATCGTTCTATCTCCATTCTCTGCAAAAAAAGACAGGACAGTAGTAATGAGAGACTAGAAACCAGGGACAAAATCAATAGAAGGCTTGCTTCACTAGAACCCACTTACCTGAAAGCTTACTGTCCATTTCAACATTTTCAGAATTTGCGTGATCAAAGGAATCAACAGTCCTTCTTCTTCGAGCATTGTTGTGACAAATCCATCAAGCTGGGAATTAATTCCGTCGCATCGTGAAAGGAAAGCTACAAGATGAACAATTTTGTTTGAGCATAAAAGAAGCAGAATAAGATGATCGACGTCTTCTTCTTTCACTGATTCGTTGCTTAAAGGATTTCCAACCTCCAAATCTAGCAACAAATTGATAAGGTGTAGTGTACCTCCACTCTCCTTCATGAGCCTAGGGTAGGACTTCTTTTTATCACTTGCGCCACTATTCGATCTTTGAAAACTATTCTGCACAGAGTTGGAGGCGGCATCATCATCTTCATCATCGATCACGACAAAAGCTGTTGGTTTCTTTGCAACCTCTTGCACTAGTGCATTGTCATCAATTTGTTGTTTCTCTATAATTGCAACCTCAGCATCAGAGTTATCTTCGGCACCGGGGACAACATTTGCGTCGTCCAGTGACAACAAATGCCGTTCGATTGCTTGCAGGGAATAAAGAAGATGATACAGATGAAGTGGCTCGGTCGGAACAGACAGCAGAGAATTCCAATCAACCAGGTGGTCATTTGTCACAGCATTTTGCAATTTTTGGTCAAGCTCAGACTCGGTAGGAAGAATTTGAATTAGATTCCACACGAGTGACCTGCTATTTTTGGCGAGACTCTTATCTTCCCATTTTGATTCATCCAGGAGAGAAAAGATTACCGCAAGACGGCGATGTGCGGCAAACTCTGCGACTCCATGGTCAACAAGAAATTCCTGTCGCAAAGAATCATAAGACAGAGTAGATTTGGAGGAAGATTTGTGGCTTTCCGAAGAAAGCCCAGCTGATACGTCGCAATTTGACGAAATCTGGTGGCTATTTGATGCTGACTGCACAGACGTGTCATAAGCTGTCTCTATCAAATGGACTGTACGTTGATTCAAGTGAGCCGTTGATTTTCGGGGAACAAAAAAGATAGCGCAATCTCTGTGCACACCTAATGCCCCCATCATCACTTTATCATCCAAGAGTTCCACAGTATTGTATATGAGCCGTATATCTTGACGATCCAAAGATTTGGAGATTGCTCGTCGGACGAAACCAACTGTGCTTCTTCGCCCATAAATACAGTCTACAACAATCTCTTCTCCCTTCGTCCCATTCGCGTTGATGGTAAAAGATGGATTGTTTCCAAGAACGTCATCAACCTCTGCTTTGTTCGCAGCCAATAAAGAGCGACCATGCGAAACAATGCTTTGTACCTTGAGGAGTCCCCAGCACGAAGAACGGTAGACAGATTCCGTAAAAAGGCGAACGAGTGAGAGGATTCTAACGATTTTCTGTAAATTGTCAGGGCTTGGATCGCGATTTGACAAGATGTTGAAACAACCAGCGATGAGAGATTTTTGTTCACTTGCACGGGTCTCGCCGTTGCAATCAAAAGTGTACAAGGTGGCAATATATTTCATGGCCATATCCGAAACTGTCACATTCTTGCAGTCAAGTACAATGGACCACAATAGATCAAGACCTTCGATAGAATGATTTGATACTCTGGAAACGTAACATTTTTCATGTTTCAAAATCGAGCAGACAGAATATTCCGGCTTGTGAGCATCACCGAGGCTTAGACCCAAAAGAAGATTGGAAGTTTCCACTCCTGTCATCGTCTGGGGAGTAGTAGTAGTTATTTCGTAGTTCCCTTCAATGGCGTTGCAGTTTCCCACACAATAAATCAACAGTCGGTAGGTTGGCTCACTAACCAAGGTCGGGCAAATATCTCTGCACAATGGGAAAAGAGTCCTCTCCAATTCAATCCTCCAAGCATCGAATTGGTTAGAATTTTTTGCAAGATCCTGCGCACTGAGGAGAAAATGGAACATTTCCAAGACGCAGTCTTTTGTCTTCACGCTTAAACCTTTTGTAATAAAAAAATGCCACATTGTTGTGATTTGATTTGGCGTCGGCAAGTATGCTGAGTGAGCGGCAGAAGTTTCGCCGCTCGGCTCCTGCATGTCATTTCCGTCGAGCAACATATGGGGACGTTTCGTTTCCCTCTCTTTGGTGTTCTGGTCCTCTCGTTGACGTTTTTGGGGGAGAGGGTCTTGCACAAGATTTGATCTGTTTTCAGAGGAAGTTATGACATGAAATGTTCGAGCAATATACATCTTCAATAGTCCTACACGAAGCTTGACGGAATCGAAATGCGAATGCGTTGTGCCTACCAAAAGCTCATTATCGGGGTCGCATGTTTTGCTAGATATTCTTCTAGCAATGAGAACCTCTTCCGCCGATGTTGCATAACGGGACATCTCGCCTGTAACAATTTGCATTATATCATGATGCTCAAGGAGATCCTCGAGATACTCGATCTGGCCTTGAACCCCACAAGATTTCGAAACTCTCAAAGGCAATCTTGAAATGATAAATTTCAGAATTTCAATATTTGAGGTTTTACAAAGGTCGTTGGTGGAGGCGATCAAAGAGACGGTGATATGAATCAATTTGTTTCGAAGAATTTTGATGGATTCGCGTCCCAGCAAGATAGTATCGCTTTGTTCTGTAGGAGTGCCCCAGAAAAGTCCTCCAAAAATACCCAACAGACAGTGAAAAGAGCTGCTAGAAATCTCCCGCTCGTCGACGACATTTGGATAGAATCCTCCATTCGCCAGTCGCCACAAAATCCCAAAGCAAGGGGGGACGGTGACATTGTCGGGCTCTCCAACGACCATGTATGCCACGGAGCGCCTGACGATAGCGTCGAGCAACGTCAGCTTTTGACCATTCCAGATTGTTTCTTTTTCAACACTGGCTACTAAATCAGATATAAACGAAAATGCTTGACAGCTGCACGGAAACCAGGAATCAGAGTTCAATAAACCAACCAGTAAGTCTATAATAGCCGATGTGACACTGATATGCTGGCTATCACTGGGACCTTCCTTCATCCCTGATAAATTCCAAAGCAATTGGATATCATTGTTATTCAAGCGTCCGTAGCGGGTGAAAAGTTGAAGGAGAGGAAGGATACGTTTTAATAGTTCTCGATGAAGATTCGTGGTGAGAAGCTTGCCCAGAAAGTTATTCCTTTGACATTTGATGGCATCCAAGACTTGATACAATCTTTCCTTGGATTGCAATATGACACTCTCTAGAGTCACCCCTCGAACGGATGTGGCATCATGTGACAACCCACTCCCCCAACCATTAGTAGCTGAAGAAATTGATTCGACGTAACTACTGCCTCCCTGAGCTGGTCTCAATGGTTCTTTGTCGTCTATATAAATGGAATCGTCGTTCCGTTCCCTAACTTCTTCGTTTGAAGAAAGACTTGCATTTGAGTAACAGCATACTTCAGTGCTCCCATTTTCGTCTGCGCCGTTGGCATCCGCATAACCATCAGTAAGAGGGGGGAGACTGGAAGTTTCATCTTCGCCCATTTTTGGAGAATTATTTTGACTGGCCTTCATTGACGACAAATCAAGGGTGGGAATTGAAGCCGCTACACCACTAGCTTGTTGCATCTGTAGAGCATTAGCCTTTAGCATATCCAAGGCTGGCGAAGCAATATTAGTCTGAAAATCTGATTCATACACCCCAATCTGGTTCTCCATATAAATCAACCATGATCTCAATTCCGTCAAACTAAGGACTTGTATTTGGAGAGAAGGTGGAGAGACATCAAAATCCTTTGCATCGCCATAATTACTTCGTCCAGTGAGAAATCTCCACAGTATCGATATTTTTGCTTCGTCTGATTGTTCCCTGGTCAAATCTGCGACAGTCCCAATGACATGTTGTTCTGCGGCATTCGTTCTTCGCTCTTCTTCAGTGAGACTGCGATCATCCATCATTGTCAGAATCTGAATGACAATACGTGCTTCATCCGGTGTTGAAATATCTACCCCAACTTCAATCGAATCAAGGTAGTTGCAAGTGATATGCCTAAAATTTTCCAAATCGTGGTAGACAAAAGGAAGACCCAAATGATCAGAAGTATCAAGTGCGTCAAACTTGTAAGAAGTCAGATAGGAGATGCAGTTGAAAACTTCCATGACGGACTTGAAAGAAAATGCATCGATTCGCTCCGTCACAAACTGCTGATTACCATAATGTTCTAGTCTTGATCCCGATCCAGCTTTCACCAGTTTGTTTAAGTTTTCCAACCCGAGACCTTGCACAAAATATCGTGCAATCGCAATCAAATGTCGACCAAAAGTACCCAATCTCGAATCACCCTCAAATTCCAAAGGATTCTTCCCGTTTGGATCACATGGGTAATATAAACAATAATATTCAGCCCACTCTCCTGTTCTCAGAGGAGTAAGATACTCATCTTTGTCATGGCTATCATTTGCCAAATCATCGTACAGAGCCGAATGAGATTTAGCCCCATCTTCATCAATGGTACCACGGTAATAGTAAGGAAGATTCCTTTGAACCGCTTCCCGCTCAGTTATTGGTTGATGCCACTCATCACTTCTCAGTATCCGCACAAATTGTAAGAATCCAGCAAGACACGCTTCGGCTGCCAATACTCTGGAGAGAGCTTCGAGGATATCGCCTCCTAGATAGGTCAGCATATTGGGAACATATGCGGGATCCTCTCCCTCTTCATCGTTGCCATTCACGCCCTTTTCCTTCCTTAGTTTTTTGCTTTCCATTTGGTCCCGATTGCGTTTCCTCGAACATTTTCCCCCTCCTTCCTGACTGCTATCGTCTCCCTCTGCATCTGCATCTGAATCTGCACCTAAATCAACATTTGCATTTGCATTTCCACCAGCAGCACCATCGCAGTCATCTCCATTATTTCCACTGGATTCGCCACCACCACCACCATCATCACCAAGAGCCATGGCACCCAATTCCAAAACCTCCCTTACAAACCCTACAAAATCCAACAATAAGCAAACCACCAAATCCTCTGCTCTCACAGTGACATATTCAAATTCCCGCCCATCCTTCCCACCCAAATTCAACAGACTCCGAATCACCTGTGGCAATAATTTTCCTCTGAGAACTTGGCTGACACCCTCTTGCATCTCATACCGATGCGTTTGCGTTTGCTTTTGCGGTTGCGATTGATTTTGTTGTAGATTTCCTGTTTCTTTTTCTATTCCAGTCACTGCATCAACGTGTCCTTCTGTACCCTTGACGATATCTACTTCCAGTGACAATTCCACTTCCATATCCACAACAATATCAAAATTCGCCTCTACACCAGGAATCACAAATTCAGCGGCCAGAATCTTGTCCCTGGCTTCCACTCCGACATCCAGACCCCCTTCATTACCATCCAAATTAGCATCCACATCCAATAAAAGCCCCTTGGCCTCCCAAAACAACCCCTGATAAAGATCATGAATCTTTTTCCTAATATCCAACAGACACTCTTCCTGATCCGTCTGTTCCAATAATGAATTGATGGGTTTGAGGATTTCTTTTCGAAATCTTTTTTCGAATTTGGGCATTGGTGTGGACCATAGTCGATCTGCTCCTGCTCCTGATCCTGATCCTGATGGTGGATTTTGTTTGGAGTTGGAGGGTAGTGGGGATGGTGTGTTTATTGATGGAGCGGACATGGTTTTGTATTGTATTATTTGATCGGCTGTATTGTTTGCATGTATTATAATATAAGAATAATGACTGGAGGGAATCCGTATCGTACTTGTATTCCGTTATTCTTGATGTTCTAATTTCCGGGGGTTTGTTGTTTGTTGCTTTGCTCGCTGATGAGTAAGTGAGTTATCCTGGTTAAGTGAGTGATAGTGATTGACAAGTAAGTAAGTAAGTAAGTAAGTAAGGAAGGAGATGAGTAAATGAGGTAAGATTTGAAGAGAAACACAAATGATTCCATTTATTCAGATGCCGCCACTTTCAAATTGTCCGGCCTTGAATTGCAGTCATTGCTTGGCCGCTAACGAATGAATGCCATTGCAATTGCAATTGCAATTGAATGTTGTTTCGAATATCAAAAAGGAGGAAGTGACGGTGTTTCTCTTTCGTCTCTCTGATAATTGTTGCCAAGATTTGTGTCGTGTCCATTGTCTGCGTCCGCCGGAATCCCTGGTTGCTTCAACTTGGACGGGGGGGTACAAAGATCTAGTACCGTACCGTATCGTATCGTATCGTGACGAATATGATCGATAGAATGCAATCCATTGCAATGATGGAACTTACTCTCTTGCTTCGTTCGCTATCCTTTCAATATGGTTGGATGAACGGTGCCGTGTGCTTCTATTATATTATATTGATTGATTGATTGAATTGATTGATTGATTGAAATAAAAAGAAAGACTTAATCTGCACGCAACAAACAGAAAGTCTTGAGTCTTGTTCGTTTGATATCCGCGGCAACCGCTTCTTCGCTAGCTTTGCTCCGGCCGGATCCTGGACGACGTGGAACGAAGCCCGCCCATCATCATCCACCCCCCAAAATAAAATAAAAAGACCAAAAAGACGAAGAAACAAAATGTCTTCTTGAAGGATCATAACCTAGTTAACTTCTCGTATCCTCTCATTTATGGATCGGTTAGTACATACATACGGCCCGCCTAAGGACAGAATGAATGCGCCTATGATGATGATGATTACAGCTTGAAGCTATGAGAACCCTACTGGTACTTCAATATTCGTATTTTTTGTGTCAGAATCTTTTTTATCTCCTGGATATTCTTGACAGAAGATGAACATGTCACATGTGAATTACAGTAGTTTCCCAACTAACTAGCTAGCTAGTAGGGTCTACGATCTACGACTGGTCTACGTACTGTTGTCTGCATTGCAGTGCTAGTTTTGGCATACAGTACAATAGATTTGTTGCTACATACACGACACTTATTAATACACGTCCTGAATATTACAGCATGAATCATCCTAACTTTGGTCAACCTCCTCCTGTGAAGAACAATCCTCAGCAGTATGGTACTCCTGGTGCTGGTCGTACTACTGGTGGTCAGCAGCAAGCTCATCCTCCAGCACAGCAGCAGCAGTATGCTGCCCATCAACACCATCAAGCAGGAGGAGCAGGAGATCCACAACAACAACAACAACAACAACAACATTCTTCTTCAATGAAT
>Ga0115005_10001935_pt1 | contig 16575 bp, 15 predicted proteins | sample ArcOceMetagenome_FD_87163 | JGI IMG/M metagenome (GOLD analysis project Ga0115005, IMG submission 87163) | Marine eukaryotic phytoplankton communities from Arctic Ocean - Arctic Ocean - Greenland ARC118M Metagenome | ecosystem: Environmental > Aquatic > Marine > Oceanic | place: Arctic Ocean... | reverse complement strand
TGGCAAATGTTAGATCTGGCTGTGCAAGGGCATGAGGTGGAATGGCATTGGGTTAAGGGGCATAGTGGTCATGCCGAAAACGAAATTGCTGATGATCTCGCCAACTTAGGCGCAGCGCAACAGACTGCATAACTTTTACAGGAATACATTGTGCGTTTAATAGTATTAGATACGGAAACAACAGGCTTAGAACCCAAACAGGGACACCGACTCATTGAGGTGGGTGCCTTAGAGATGGTGAATAGGCGCCTCACGGGAAAAAGTTTTCATGAATACGTTCATCCAGAGCGCGATATACCTATGGAAGCTCAAGCTGTGCACGGCATTACCGAGGAGTTCCTGCAAGACAAGCCATTATTTTCTGCCATTGCGGATGACTTTATCGAGTTTATTCGAGGTGCTGAGTTAATTATCCATAATGCCCCATTTGACCTTGGATTTTTGGATAATGAACTAGCCATCGTGGCTAAAAAGGCGGGTCGTCGTTTTCCAAAAATTGCAGATATCTGCACCATTACAGATTCCTTAAAACTGGCCAGACAAAAACACCCAGGGCAAAAGAACAATCTAGACGCACTGTGCCGTCGATACGGCATTAATAATGGGCATCGACAATTACATGGGGCGTTATTAGATTCTGAGATCTTAGCTGACGTCTACCTGAGTATGACGGGTGGACAAACTGATTTGATGTTAGCGGCGCAAGCCCCCTCCACTAGGGAAGGAGTCTCCACAGGGAGCAGTAAAACAACGAGTTTAGATGCCTATAATCTACCTGTCATCGTGGCTACAGATGAAGAACTTAAAGCTCATCAAGCTAAACTTGAAATAGTGGCTAAGGCCTCAGGTAATGAATCTCTGTGGTGAGCATTGATGCAAGCTACTGGGTCCGGTATAGGCTACTATGCACCCATTTTGAATAGTTGGCTTAAGCGTGTACCTAACATAACATCGCCTTCTGCCTGTAAACGACCACCCATAAATGCCGCCATACCATCTAATTCGCCGGTCACTATTTCGGTCAGTGTTGCAGCATCCATGGACATAGTGATCTCTGGGTCCTCATGATTACCTATTGTGGCAGTACATTTGGCCTCGTCAATGGTGATATAGAAATCCTCATCGTCGATAATACAAAATTGGAATGTTGCTTGTAAATCTTCAGCTTCTTCTGCAATAAAAGCTGACTGCATTTGTTGCATAATTTGGGCGACTTCCATGTGGAAATTCCTTAATTGTTAATTTTCATGGCTGATTTTATAAGTTTTTTTAAATAAAATCAAACGGTCGTTTGAATTACTGCTTTGGTTAATGTTTAGTTGTGGTTTTATCGACGACTAGACTAGAATAGACGGTTATTGCTTGGTGTAACCAAGAACCACATTTGGAGATTTAAGTGTTAGATTTTTTGTACGACTATGGACTGTTTTTAGCGAAGGTGATCACCTTCTGTGTGGCCGCTATTGTGGTCATTGGATTTTTGGTGATGGCAGGACAAAACCGTCGACAACATAGCAAGGCAGGGCATATTGAGGTGCGTAACCTTAATGAAGAGTTGGAAGACATGACCGATACTCTGGATCATGCCATGATGGACAAGTTTCAATTTAAACAATTACGTAAGGCCCAAGAAAAAGCCGATAAACTGCAAACTAAACAAGACAAGGCTGAGGCAAAAAAACAGGCCAAACTAATTAAGGCTGAAGGTTCGGCAGTGGCTAGCGAAGACGAGGCCTTGCCCGCTGCCAAAAAGCGCACCTTTGTCATTGATTTTGATGGTGATGTTAAGGCCAGTGCAGTCGAGTTCTTGCGTCATGAGATCACCGCCATTATTTCGGTTGCCAAAGTCACCGATGAAATCATTATGCGCTTGGATTCAAGTGGTGGCATGGTGCACACCTATGGTTTGGCGGCATCACAATTAGGGCGTATTAATAGCGCCAGTATTCCCCTGACTATCTGTGTGGACGAGGTCGCCGCGAGTGGTGGTTATATGATGGCCTGTATGGCTAATCACATTACCGCTGCACCTTTTGCCTTAGTGGGTTCTATCGGTGTAGTGGCAGAAGTTCCTAACGTCCACAGACTGCTTAAAAAACACTCGATTGATGTTGAGGTACTGACCGCAGGCGAACATAAGCGCAGCCTGACTATTATGGGCGAAAATACCCGTAAAGGGCGCGATAAGTTTGTCGAAGACTTGCAACAAACCCACGGGTTATTTAAAGCATGGGTGAAGCAGCAACGGCCACAACTTGATTTGGATCAAGTGGCTAACGGAGACGTTTGGTACGGTCAGCAAGCCATAGATATGGGCCTTGTTGATGCCGTAGGCACCTCTGATGAGGTATTGCTAGAAGCGGTAAAACAAAGTGATGTGTTGCTCATAGAGTACGTGGCTAAAAAGACCATAGGAGAAAAGTTTGGTATTGCAGCGGCGGCTAGCTTAACCTTATTTGGTAGCCGTATGTGGTCGAAAGTTCGACGCCAGTCAATCACCCACTAATCTACAAAGGAGCGATGCCGTGCAGCCTTTCTCAAGTCTATGTAAGCCATTGTCCCCCGTTTTTTTAACGCCAAAAATTATGCCAGTGCGTATTGGTTTAGTGGTTTTGGCAACAGACATGGTGCTTGAAGTGGAATGGCGCGAGCTCTTTTCTGGGTTGCCAATCGAAATACTAGTATCGCGTATCGCCTGTGCAGCTGAAGTGACCCCCACTGCTTTATTAACCATGGCGCAACAAATAGGTCAGAGTGCTAGTTTAATCCTGCCCGACGTGGGCCTCGATGCAATTGCCTATGGATGTACGTCTGGCACCTTAGTGATTGGTGAACAAAAGGTACATGAATTACTTCAACAAGGGCATTCTCAGCAAATTACCAGTAACCCATTTAGTGCCATTAAAGCGGCATTAGCCTATATTGAAGCTAAAAATATAGTGGTATTGTCGCCTTATTTAGGCTCAGTCAATGAGCCATTTTATCAGGCACTATCCTCTGTAGGTTATAATGTGATGGCTTGGGGTAGTCTAGACTTAACACTTGATCGTGACATTGGTTCTATGGACCCTGAACATTTGCCCATTTTAATTGAGCAGTTACTTGATGGGGTTGAAAAAATCCCCGACGCTGTGTTTATTTCGTGCACCAACTTTAAAGCTCTTTCTAAGTTAGACGAATTAGAGCAACGTTATGGCTGTTATTTTATATCGAGCAATCAAGTCATGGCTTGGCATCTTTTGCATCAGCTTAATATGACGCTGCCTAAAGCTAACACAGGCCGTTTGTTGAACTCTTGCTAGAGGCGCGTTAGGTATGGCATCCTGCCATATGTGATAGGTCAGCATGATTAGGTAACTAAGGTGTTACAGTGATGACTGGGCTAGCAGAACCGCCGCTACCAAAGGCTTTGTAGGAGCTAAGCGACTTGAACCCGGTTTAGCGCCAGTAACCTCCATGCTGCGTTTTTCAAAGCCCGTATTCAATTTCAACCACTGTTTCCTAATCCCCTTTACCCGTGACTAATGCGAGTCAATAGGCGCATGCTTTAGGAGTCATTATGTTGGATGCCCCTATGCAGAGTCGGTTGCTTTCAGCGTCGTCTATTGCGCCTTCGGCGTGTACAATAAAGATCACCTATTGCCACCAAGGATTGAACTGTTTTGCGTTCTCTTACCCAATTAGCTGATTTTCGTCAACCATTACTGGCAGCGCAAGATGCAGGCCATCGTTTAATGTTGGTGTTGGCTATGGAGGAAGAAAAAGGCATAGGCCAGGCCCAACAACTGAGTCATTTAAGTGGCTCGGGTTTATGGGTCGATGTGTTGAAGCAGCATCAAACGCTGGCCATTGAACACCAATACATCAGTGCGACCCAAGCGAATCAGCATTTAGGCACGTCTAATCAGTGGGTGGTTTACAATGCCCATAGAGGCTTTAACGCCAGCGCTTTATGCGCTGTTAGTGGCACCCTTAGAGGGGGTGGCGTGTTAATTTTATTGACCCCTTTCAGGTCTCAGTGGCAGGCTAATTTTGATGCGCAACTTCAAGCCTATGGGCAAGTGGCAGAGCATGCCCATTCGTACTTTATCCAATGGTGGCAGCAACAGTGGCAACATCATGCTGCGGTGTATGTGTTAGATGAGCTATTGCATGAAGCCCAGACCCAAGCCCAGACCCAAGCCCAGACCCAAGTAAGCCCCTTCAACTGGCCCCCAGTACCTCAACTACCTAATGTTGCAAGGCTGCTGCAAGCGACTGAGGCGCAACAGCACTTAGTTAATCAATTAGTCACTGCGTATCACCAGCAATCAAGTGTGGTTTTTACTCTTGACGCGCGACGAGGTCGGGGGAAATCAGCTTGCTTGGGATGGCTGATTAAAGTCATTGCTGGTAATGCTCAGCATGGGCCAGTGGTCGTCACAGCCCCCAGCAAGCGGGCCCTTGGAACCATGCTGCACACGGCTGCTCCTTCATCAATCAACTTTTACCCATTAGATGTACTGTTAAATTCAACACCACAAGCAGGCATGTTAATTGTTGATGAAGCGGCGTCTATACCTTTGTCACAACTGAGTAAACTGATTAATCATTATCGATTGGTGGTTTTGGCCTCCACACAAGACGGTTACGAGGGCAGTGGCCAAGGTTATCGTTTGAAACTGCCCCACATAATTAACAGTCTAGGTCGAAACAGTGAAGCAATGACGCTCAAAGAGCCTATGCGTTGGCAGGCCAATGATCCCTTAGAGGCGTTTATTCGCAGTAGCTTTTTATGTGATGTGTACTCGCCTGAACCAGCCTTTGAGCGGATGCCTGAGGCTCAAGGACAGCTCACTTATAGCCTGCATACGGGCGCAAGCCTAGCCCAAAACCAGTCATTATTGAGGCAAGTGTACCCATTACTCAGGCTAGCTCACTATCAAACGACGCCCCAAGACTTAAGGCTATTATTAGATCACCCACAACATAAAATTTATTTGTGCCATGTGGGTGACCTGCTTGTGGGTTTAGCGTGGGTGGCACAAGAAGGCGATTTAAATCCTGCTTTAGCCCAGCAAATTGGCTTGGGTGAGCGTCGTATTCAAGGCCATTTGTTGGCCCAGATTTTGGCCCAGCAAGCTGGCTTTCCTGTTGCTTGTGAACTGGTTAGTTGGCGTATTCAGCGCCTTGTTGTGTCGCCGTTACTTCAGGGCCAAGGCATTGGTTCATCGCTAGTTCAGCATGTCTTCGGTTTAGCAAAGGCTGCGCAGGTGGATTTTGTCGGTGCAAGCTTTTCTGCGAGTACCAATAGCCTGCGCTTTTGGCAGCGCAACCACTTTCAGCCCGCATGGCTGGGTTTACGTGCAGATACGGCCACAGGCCTCAATAGTGTGCAGGTGATGCAAGCAATTAGCTTAGAGGCGAAACAATTAGCCCAACACCTAAGCTGTCATTTGCGAGATTATTTAGCCTTTGGTAAACACCTATGGTTTGCTGCAGTAGAGGCGCGGACTTGGCAACAGTTAGGTGCGGCAGGCACTGCAGCTAAACCTACGATGCTAAATGCTCTACAACAGCAACGGTTACTTAGCCTGCTGGCAAAAGGACATGCAGGGTTTAGCGGGCCATTGTACCTCTTGTATCAGCTACTGCATGATGAGAAGGATCAGAAAATGGTGATCTATGCAGCGCAAAACAATACCCATAGGGGTTTGCAGCGAGGTGTTAGGCAACTGGCAGAGTCACTTATCGCATCACATAATGAACAATGATGCACAGCACATTATGTATAAACTGGGTATACTCTAAATATTCTCAATTAGTCCGATCTATTCATGAGCACAGTTAAACTTACCCAATATAGCCACGGTGCCGGTTGTGGTTGTAAAATTTCTCCCCAAGTATTGGATACCATGCTGCAATCGCAGTTGCCAAAGTTCTCTCACCCCAATTTAATTGTGGGTAACGAAACTCGAGATGATGCTGCAGTTTTTGATCTGGGCGATGGTTCAGGCATCATCAGTACCACAGATTTCTTTATGCCAATTGTGGACGATCCGTTCGATTTTGGCCGTGTGGCCGCCACTAACGCCATTAGTGATGTGTATGCGATGGGAGGGCTGCCGTTGATGGCTATTGCCATCTTAGGTTGGCCTGTGGATAAATTGGCTCCAGAAATTGCAGCGATGGTCATTGATGGGGCCCGCTCGGTGTGTGCGAGTGCAAATATTTGCCTTGCGGGGGGGCATAGTATCGATGCACCAGAACCGATCTTTGGCTTAGCAGTGACCGGAAGAGTGGCGTTAGCGCATTTGCAACGCAATGACCAAGCCCAAGCGGGGGATCGGATCATGCTGACCAAACCCTTAGGAGTAGGTATCTTAACCACGGCTGAAAAGCGCGGCATGTTGCGGCCCAAAGATGTTAATTTAGCGCGAGATAACATGATTAAGCTCAACGACTTAGGGGCCAAATTAGCGCCTTTGGCGGGGGTGCATGCTATGACGGATGTGACTGGTTTTGGGCTCATGGGGCATCTATTAGAAGTTTGCGAGGGTAGTGAACTACAGGCCTATGTTGAATTTGACAAAATCCCCCTATTAACCGACCTACAATATTACCTAGACCAAGGTTGTGTACCTGGCGGAAGTGGCAGGAATTTTGATAGCTATGGCCATAAACTAGGCACCATGAGTGAAGACCAGCTCAATATTGTTTGTGATCCACAGACCAGTGGTGGGTTATTGGTTGCTGTGGCCAAAGATCAAGTTGCAGCAACTGAACAGATTTGTCGAACTGCAGACCAAGAGTGTGTGTGGATTGGGTATTTATCAGCCCCAGAGGCAAGCCAAGAACACTGGGTTGAGGTGGTTTAGAGTGCCACTTAAAACGTTCATAACACCGATGCCTAGCTCCATTAAAGCGGCTCAATTTGATGATTTATTACTCGATAAACGCCCTATGTTTGATGTGCGTGCACCGATAGAATTTAACAAGGGAGCGTTTCCAAGCGCGGTCAACCTCCCCTTAATGAATGATGACGAACGCCAACAAGTAGGGACGTGTTACAAACTCAAAGGTCAAGATGCAGCCATTGCCTTAGGTCAGCAGTTAGTCAATGGTGAGACGAAAGCTAAACGTGTTGAAAAGTGGCACGGGTTTGCCACTGATCATCCAAATGCGGTGTTATTTTGTTTTCGGGGTGGGCTACGTTCTCAAGTGAGCCAGCAGTGGTTGGCAGAAGCGGGTATCGTCATTCCGTTTGTGGAGGGTGGCTATAAGGCACTTCGTACTCACTTAATAGAGCGTTTAGATCACCTAGTGGATGAACTACCTACATTTGTCCTCAGCGGCCGCACTGGAACAGGGAAGACTGAAATTTTACCGCAGTTTGAACGCACCATCGACTTAGAAGGTATAGCCAAACATCGTGGCTCCAGTTTTGGCAAATACATTGAGGAACAACCCAGCCAAATTAACTTTGAGAACAATTTAGCCATTGCACTAATGCAGTTAAGACGCACTAATACCGATCCTGTGGTTTACGAAGACGAAAGCCGCCTGGTGGGTTGTCGCTTGCTGCCACTAAGTCTTCAAGCTAAACTAAAAAACTCACCCATAATGGTATTAAATGACGACTTTGATGCCCGTGTTGAGCGTATTTTTGGAGAGTACGTGGTGAATGCGGTTAACGCATGGGAACAAGAGCTTGTGGACCCAAGGGAGGCTTTTTTAGCCTTTGGTGACAGCCTGTTACAGAGCATACACCGGATCCGAAAACGTTTGGGTAGTGAAGCTCATGCACACCTTGTTAAACTGCTTGAAAAGGCACTAGAACAGCAATCTAAGCAGCACAATCTGCTGCACCATAAAGATTTTATTGCCTATTTACTCATTCATTATTATGACCCCATGTATGACTATCAACTGTCTCTTAAACAGGACCGAGTAGTAATACAGGGTACTTCAAGTGAATTGGTCACTTGGTATAAAACTAACCACCAGTAACCGCAATAATAAACTGTAAGGACATTAATATCATGAAATCTAGAGCCGCTGTTGCCTTAGCTAAAGGCCAACCAGTAACCATAGCAGACATCGATGTAGACGGCCCTAAAGCGGGTGAGGTGCTGGTGCGTATGGTGGCAACAGGGGTGTGTCATACGGATGCTTTTACCTTATCTGGTAATGACCCTGAAGGTATATTTCCCTCAGTGTTAGGCCATGAAGGCGGTGGGGTAGTTGAAGAATTAGGCGCAGGTGTTACTCACCTCGCGGTTGGCGATCATGTGATTCCGCTTTACACGCCCGAATGTGGTCAGTGTAAATTTTGTTTATCGGGTAAAACTAACCTTTGCCAAGCCATCCGAGGCACTCAAGGCCAAGGCTTAATGCCAGACGGTAGTAGCCGTTTTTCTCTAGATGGTGAAACTTTATTTCACTACATGGGTACCTCTACATTTTCTGAATACACAGTAGTGCCTGAAATTGCCCTAGCCAAGGTTAATAAGGCAGCGCCATTAGATAAGGTCTGTTTGTTAGGTTGCGGCATTACGACAGGTATTGGGGCAGTGCTTAATACCGCCAAAGTGCAAGCAGGAGATTCTGTGGCTATCTTTGGCATGGGTGGTATTGGTTTAAGTGCAGTGCAAGGTGCAGTAATGGCTGGGGCTAGCCGCATCATCGTTATAGATATTAACGAAGATAAGTTCGACATGGCGAAAATGTTGGGCGCTACCGATTGCATTAATCCTAAAAACTACTCAGATCCTATTCAAGATGTGATTGTCGATTTAACCGGCGGCGGTGTAGACTTCTCCTTTGAATGCATTGGTAATGTAGACGTGATGCGTTCAGCTCTAGAATGTTGCCACAAGGGTTGGGGCGAGTCTGTTATTATTGGTGTGGCGGGCGCTGGCCAAGAAATTACTACTCGACCCTTCCAGTTAGTGACTGGACGAGTGTGGCGTGGCACAGCGTTTGGCGGTGTTAAAGGGCGCACACAATTACCAGACTACGTAGAGCGCTATATGGCTGGTGAAATCAAAATTGATCCCATGGTCACCCATACTATGGGCCTAGATGACATCAATAAAGCCTTTGACCTCATGCACAGTGGTGAAAGCATCCGTTCGGTTATCATTTTTTAGGAAGGGCTAGTATGTCTTTAAATCAACTTTCAGAAGTCAAGGTAAGTGGTGGACGCTTGTTGCGGGTGGAGCACCTGTCTAGTGTATGCCAAGGCAATATGACCTTTGCAATCTTTTTACCACCGCAAGCACAGATGGGACCACAAACAGTTAAGGTGCCAGCTTTGTATTGGTTATCAGGGCTTACCTGCAACGATGAGAACTTCAGCCAAAAAGCGGGTGCCTTTTCCGTCGCCGCTGAATTGGGTATGGCAATTATTATGCCCGACACTAGCCCGCGTGCCGCTGGCGTTGAAGGCGAAGACGAGACCTATGACTTAGGTATAGGCGCGGGATTTTACGTGAACGCCAGCCAAGCACCCTGGTCAACAGCCTACAATATGTACAGCTATGTGATTGATGAGCTGCCAAACCTCATTCAAAGCCATTTTGCCGTGAATGATAGAGCAGCTATTAGTGGCCATTCTATGGGCGGCCATGGTGCGTTAATCTGTGCCCTAAAAAATCCAGGTAAGTACGCTTCAGTGTCAGCTTTTGCACCCATTACATCACCCTCGCAGTGTGCATGGGGCCAAAAGGGCTTTACTGCCTATTTGGGTAGTGATGAGTCCAGTTGGGGTGCATGGGATGCTAATCAGCTGGTACAAACAAACCATGCTGCAGGACTGGCACCACAGGCCTTGTTGATCGATCAAGGTACCAGTGACCCGTTTTATGCTGATCAGCTCAAGCCCAGTGTATTTAATACCACCTGTGCCAACATAGAATACCCAATAGACTATCGGGAACGCGAAGGTTACGACCACAGCTATTATTACATCAGTAGTTTTATCAACGAGCACCTTCGCTACCATGCAACATACCTAGGTTTAAAGGCATAAATAATGACATCAAAAAAACGTCACAGTCGCCATGGGCACATGGCTAGGGTCTCCAAGTTAGCGCTGGGCGATAAGGCCTTACCCGTGCGCTTTATGTACAAAACCATACCAGAGCACAGCAATGATACTGGCTGGCGTTTGTTCACCGGTTATGAAACGGCCGAATTTTTAGCCGAATTTTCTAATCTTGAACCTTTTCCATTAGCCCCCATGTGCGACGCTGATTCAAGTCTAGATGCGCTACTAGACCAAAACGCAGGTAGCGTATGGGAACGCCCCCCAGAACAAGCATGGCAGCAAGTGCACGACTTTGAAATTCCAGTGGAAGAAGTCGATGTTGCAGTCAGTTAATGCTGCTTAATAGCCAGCAATTCAACGCCAGTGGTCGCTATCCTCTGGTGGTCTTACATGGGTTATTTGGGTCTCAAGACAACTGGCGCAGTCAAGCATTAACGTGGGCCCTTGATCGTCGTGTGATTACTTTAGATCTGCGCAATCACGGCCTGTCTGCCCATCACGCATTCATGGATTATGCCACTATGGCAGAGGACGTGTGCCACACGTTAGATGAGTTAAAGTTAGAAGAAATCGACTTACTAGGCCATTCTATGGGCGGTAAAGTGGCCATGCAGTTGGCCTTGAATCAGCCACAACGCCTGCGCAGTTTACTGGTCGCTGATATTGCACCAGTGGCTTATGACGCCCATCACCAGACCATTTTGGCAGGCCTAAAAAGCATTAATTTAGCCACCTTAAAGTCGCGCCAACAGGCTTTAGAACAGCTCCTTCAATACGAACCTGATGTGAGAGTGTGTCAATTTTTACTCAAAAGTCTTTATCGAGACGCCACGGGTGCCTTTGCCTTGCGCTACAACCTTGATGCCATCGAACAATACTATCCAGCGATCAGCGCTGCACCCGCAGCCCTTGTTGGCGTATCCAGCTATGTGGGTTCAACATTGGTGATCAAGGGAGCCAATTCGAACTTTATACTGCCACAGCATAAGGCCACCTTCGATGCCATACTGCCCCACACCCAGCTAAAGATTATGGCTGGCTGCGGTCATTGGTTACATGCAGAGAAGCCAGAGCTATTTTGCCGATTGGTGACACGTTTTTTAGATCACCTGCTTTAGTGTATGCGCATTTTATTACTCTCAGCTTACGATGCCCAAAGCCATAAATACTGGCGTGAAGGCTTAGTCGGTCAGTTCCCAGAGCATGATTGGACCCAATTAGTCTTGCCTGGTCGTTATTTTAGTTGGCGCATTCGTGGTAACAGTATGCAGTGGGCTTTAGGCGAAAGAGCCACTTTAGATCAGCCTTATGATGTGGTGATGGCTACATCCATGGTGGACTTAGCCTCCCTAAAAGGCTTTGTACCTAATTTGGCTAACATACCATCGATCCTTTACTTTCACGAAAATCAGTTTATTTACCCACCTAGCCAGGCCAAAAAAAATCATCATTTAGACCCTAAAATGGTAACCTTATATGCTGCTATCGCCGCTGATAAGTTGGTGTTTAATAGCCAATATAACCAACAAAGTTTTATCGCTGGTGTGAAAGAACTACTGAATCAATTACCAGAAAAAATGCCCCTAGACCTAGCCCAGCTGTTAAGCAGCAAGAGTCTCGTTTTGCCAGTGCCTCTGCAGCCTCTAAACCCGTTAAAAATAGCCCATACTGTGACTGAAGATGGTGTTACCCTATGGCCTAAAAAAGAGCGCACTTCGTCTTTACGATTGATTTGGGCTGCACGTTGGGAATACGATAAAGGTCCACAACAACTGCAGGCTATATTGCGTCAATTAAACGACAGGCACGTTGACTTTAAATTGTGCTTGCTAGGACAGTCATTCCGCCAACAACCGATTGAGTTTGAGCAAATTAAAGCTGAATTTAACAGTCACCTAGTTCAGTTTGGTTATGCAACATCTCGCCAGCAGTATCTAAGCTGGTTAGTGGGAGGCGATATCATACTGTCTACTGCTAGACATGAGTTTCAAGGTTTGGCAGTGCAAGAAGCCGTGCAACTGGGCTGCACGCCTGTGCTGCCAAACCGGCTGGTTTATCCTCAAATGTTTGGTTCAGATTATGTTTATGACTCGTCGCCTCAAGCACATGAAACCGAAGCCATAGCCGCTGCTGATCTGATCCAAGCCTTAGCACTCAAACGGCAGCAGGGGCATGGTATGAAAGCATGTGTTGATCACCTAACATGGCCTAAGATGAAGGCAAAATATCAACACTTGTTGAATGGTCTAGTGACTAATGGTAGTTAAACGATGCTAGGGCCAATATTACTTTGATAACGCAATGACTGCGAAGGTGACGTCTAGCCGCTAAATAAAGGCCTTTAATTTAACGCACCAGAGAGTCGCTAGGGCTATAAAACAAATGAGATCACGGTTCACAAACAAGGGACGAAGCGTGATAAAATATGCCCTTAGAAGCATAGACTAATCGTTATTGAGCCTAAAAAAACATGACCCGTGCCAAAAAGAAAATGCCTGCCGTAGCGGGTGTCACCTTTAATCCGAACAAGAAAAAAGCCACCGTAGCTAAAAGTTTTTCACCGTCGAGTTATCAAACGCGTAAGCAAAAAGGATTAGCCACAAAAAAGAAACAAAAGTCTGTATTTCAGCAACACCAAGATGAGAGCTAACTGATGCAAAATATCATCACCTATATGACCACCTTAATAGCTGATCAAGGCTGGAATATTTTGGCTTTAGGGTGGTTTATTATTGCTGTGCGCGGTTATCAAACCTACGCCATAGGGGCTTCTAAGCGCAAAGATTCCTTGGCAGGAGTGCTGCACGCTTATCGCCAGCGCTGGATGATCCGGATGATTGGTCGCGACATGCGGATGGCAGATATTGGTGCGGTGGCTAATTTAGAGCGTTACGTGACCCTATTCGCGTCGTCCAGTCTGTTGGTCTTGGCTGGTTTAGTGACCTTAGTCGGTTACACTGATGATGTAGTACATATTGGGCGAGGGATTCCATTCTTACCTCCTCAGTCATCCTTAGAGTGGCAGTTTAAGCTGTTTGTGCTGATACTCATGTTTGTGTATGCCTTTTTTAAGTTCACATGGAGTCTCAGGCAGTATGGCTTTGCCACGGTGATGATTTCCAGTGCACCGGTAGTTTACGGTGATATATCTGAAAACAAAGAGCTTATGGAGCATGTGAATCGCTCTGCTAAGGTGCTCTCTATGGCGGGCAATAATTTTAACTTTGGTCTGCGTGCTTATTATTATAGTCTTGCGGTTTTGACTTGGTCTATTCACCCCTTTGTTTTCATGGCCACTACCTGTTTGGTGGTCTATATTCTCTACAGTCGAGAGTTTAACTCAAGTTCACTAGCAGAGCTGATGGGTAGTAATGACTCTAAGAATCGAAAAACCCTAGTTGACTACCATATCGTTTAGGCTGCGCCGTCGCTAAATCTTTAGCATCGCCCCAAAGCTTAAGGTCGTTGGCTAAGGTTTTGGTGCTGAGCTTTCAATGGAGTGCGCTTTGACCTGCTGGAGCCTGCATAACTCACTTTTTATCAGTTGCACGGTTATAAAGCAGCCAATATAGCTTGAAATCGGTCAAGCCACCCCCATCATTGTTGCCATGACCATTTTACTAGCGCATTCAGCGCAGCCCATGAATTACGGAGAAACCACGCCCCATGAGCACTGCTACTCAAACTGAGACTTTAGGCTTTCAAACAGAAGTTAAGCAACTTTTACATTTGATGATCCACTCCTTGTACAGTAATAAGGAAATCTTCCTTCGCGAACTTATCTCTAATGCATCCGATGCTGCTGATAAAATGCGCTTTGCCGCAGTTTCTGATGGTAGCCTTTATGGTGATGACAGTGACCTTGCAATCCGCATTAAGTTTGATAAAGAAGCTAATACATTAAGCATTAGTGACAATGGCATTGGCATGAACCGTGCCGACGTGATTGATCATTTAGGCACCATTGCTAAGTCTGGCACGTCTGAGTTTTTACAGAACCTCACAGGCGACCAGCAAAAAGATTCACAGTTGATTGGTCAGTTTGGTGTTGGTTTTTACTCATCTTTTATCGTTGCCGATGAAGTGGAAGTGATTACCCGTAAAGCGGGTTCAGAAACCTCTGAAGGGGTCCTATGGCGCTCAAAAGGTGAGGGTGAATTTGATATTTCACAAGTCGAAAAGGCCAGCCGTGGTACAGAAATTATTTTACATCTTAAAGCCGATGAAAAAGAATTTGCCGAAGGCTTCCGCCTCCGTAGCTTAGTGCGCAAGTACTCCGATCACATCTCTATACCTGTCATCATGATGAAAGAGCACTATGGTGAAGATGCCGACAAGCAAGAGCCAGAAGAAGAAACGGTCAACTCGGCCACAGCCCTTTGGACTAAATCTCGTTCAGAAGTTAAAGACGAGCAATACCATGAATTTTACAAACATGTATCACATGATTTCCAAGAGCCTTTGTCATGGGCCCATAACAAGGTCGAAGGTAAGCTTGAGTACACTAGTTTGCTATTCATTCCAGCCAAAGCACCTATGGATATGTGGCAGCGTGAAGCCACTCGTGGCCTAAAGTTATACGTTCAGCGCGTGTTTATTATGGATGAAGCGGAACAGTTCTTACCCATGTATTTACGCTTTATTAAAGGCGTGGTAGACAGTAACGACTTGTCTCTCAACGTATCCCGTGAAATCTTACAAAAAGATCCAGTTATTGATTCAATGCGTTCGGCATTAACAAAACGTGTGTTAGACGTACTTGAAAAGATGTCTAAGAAGCAGCCTGAACAATACGCGACCTTTTGGACAGAGTTTGGTCAGGTGATGAAAGAAGGTCCTGCTGAAGATCACAATAATAAAGAAAAAATTGCTAATTTATTACGTTTCTCGTCTAGCGCTGATGACAAAACAGATCAAATTCATAGCCTAGCTGAATACAAAGGCCGCATGAAAGATGGCCAAGACAAGATTTATTATGTGGTTGCCGATAACCACAACACGGCTAAGAACAGCCCGCATTTGGAGATATTCCGCAAAAAGGGCATTGAAGTGCTGTTGTTATCTGAGCGTGTAGATGAGTGGTTAATGTCACATATGATGGAGTTTGATGGTACTCAGTTACAAGACGTTGCAAAGGGCGCTTTAGACCTTGGCGAAGTCGAAGATGAAGCTGAGAAGAAACAACAAGAAGAGCAGGCCAAGCAGTACGAAAGTCTTGTTGAACGGGTAAAAACTTTGTTAGAAGAGCAGGTGGAAAATGTACGGATCACTCATCGCTTAACAGATTCCCCAGCGTGTTTGGTGGTAGGTGAAGATGACATGGGTCTGCAGATGCGGCGTATTATGGAAGCTGCTGGCCAAGCGATGCCATCTACCAAACCCACCTTTGAACTTAACCCTGAGCATCCTCTGGTGGCCAAGCTTAACGATGAAGTGGATGAAGACCGGTTTAGTGAGCTCACTCGTGTGCTGTTTGATCAGGCTCAATTGGCAGAGGGTGGCCAGTTGGAAGATCCCGCAGCCTATGTTTCTCGCCTTAACAAATTATTGCTGGAACTTAGCGCCTAACTAACCTTTGGTGACTTCAAAAGCCCTCGCTTAGCCGTGCTAGCGAGGGCTTTTTTGTGGCTAAAATATAGGTTATTGAGTGGTGCATTTCATCCTAGTGCTCAACTTTTTAATAAAAACAGTAGTAGGCAAAAAAGACCGATTTTATTAAGCGTATTAGTATGCATGTTGGTAGACTTAAGCTCTGCAGTAAGCCATCTACTAAAGTATGCGCTTAAATAAAACTATTGGAGACTCGTTAATGCAGTCAAAACAACAGGGCTTAGCTCACTTGAAGCAGGTGTTTGGAGATCAATACATCGATAATGTTAGTATTCTTAAAGCGCACAGTTGTGGTGAAAGTTATGTCAGTGACCTATTACCTGATGCTGTCCTGATGCTTGATTGCACTCAAAGCGTTGCCAAGGCGGTTGGAATCTGTAGCCAGTATAGTATTGCCATCATTGCATTTGGTGCAGGCACTTCTTTAGAGGGCCAACTAGTGCCAGTTCAAGGTGGAGTCTGTATTGATTTAACAGGTATGGACCAGGTGCTGGAAGTGAATGCTGAAGACTTTGACGTAAAATTGGAAGCAGGGGTGACCCGTGAAGCATTAAATTATGCATTAAAGAATACAGGTTTATTTTTCCCTCTAGATCCAGGTGCCAATGCCAGTTTAGGGGGCATGGCCTCGACGCGGGCCTCAGGGACTAATGCGGTGCGTTATGGCACTATGAAAGAGGTGGTTCTGGGGCTCACCGTGGTCACGCCTAATGGCGATGTGATACAGACTGGGGGTCGCGCAAGAAAGAGTGCTGCAGGTTACGACCTAACTCACTTATATATTGGCGCTGAAGGTACTCTGGGCATCATCACTGAATTGAGATTGCGCCTATTTCCAGTGCCAGAACAAATACGTGCAGCTGTATGTAGCTTTCCTAGCGTGCGCCAAGCGGCTCAATGTGTGATTGAGTGTATGCAGCTTGCAGTGCCTCTAG
>Ga0115005_10001931_pt1 | contig 16580 bp, 2 predicted proteins | sample ArcOceMetagenome_FD_87163 | JGI IMG/M metagenome (GOLD analysis project Ga0115005, IMG submission 87163) | Marine eukaryotic phytoplankton communities from Arctic Ocean - Arctic Ocean - Greenland ARC118M Metagenome | ecosystem: Environmental > Aquatic > Marine > Oceanic | place: Arctic Ocean... | reverse complement strand
CTGTGGCGATTCAATATACTTCCAATGGCATTGATTACTACACATCTCGCTCCATTTTGTTTTCTTATGTACCCAACCCACAAATATTTTCATTTCGGCCACAGAATGGGCACGAAAGAGGTGGAACACACGTTGTATTGACAGGCCTCAACTTGAAAGAAAGTTCAGATTTAATGTGCAAATTCGGTGCACCAAGCAAATCCGTTCCAGCAATGTTTCTTAGCGAATCTTCAATTTCATGCATATCTCCTGCTCATACGCCATCGAATGTTAATCTAATGGTCACCATCAATGGTGGGGCAGATTGGTTTTATGGACCTGGACACTTTACCTTTTTTACAAATTTAATCGTGCAAGCTGTTCGCCCATCTTCTGGTTCAACAAGAGGTGGTACAGGAGTTCACTTGCATGGTTCTGGGTTTCAACAGTCCAGTTTAATGAAATGTCGATTTGGTGAATTGCTGGTTCAGGCTATTTATGTCAACAAAACAACAATTTTTTGTGAAACACCACCTGTTTCATCGCCCACTACGCTTGCCATTGAATTGTCGGGCAATGGTGTGGATTTCATAGACACACAATTTTCATTTCGATTTTATAAACAAGTGCATTTGGAATCTTTGTTGCCTGCACGTGTTGTTACTGGCATTGAAACAAATTTAAGTTTAATCGGAGAAAGTTTTTCATCAGTTGACAATTCGTCCATGTTTTGTAAATTCCAAATTACTAAAAAGAACAGCGACCGTGGTCTGTTGTCACTCTTGCCATACGTAACGAGCATGGCTTCCATCATCAACAATACTCACGCACGATGCACATCCCCTACACTTGCTGTTGGGCGCTATGTTGTTTCTATTGGCACTTCAATGGATACACATACACGAGGGGGCGTACTTCTTTCCTCGGTACCAAAAAGCACCCTGCGTCGCGTCATGCCGGACAGTTGCCCAAGCTTGGGGAACTGTATGCCGATTCGTCTTCATGGCAACCATTTCAGAAGTGGTCCATCATTGCGTTGTGTTTTTGGGCATATTGAAGTTCCAGCGAGATATTTGTCAAACACCATGGTCGAATGTGTTCCACCACAAAGTACTGCAGGAGTGACGACCGTTGCTTTGAAACAAGAGGGTGTTTTTGTATCCAACACACTTCCCTTTAAAATGTATACCGAACCAAGCATCAACAGTATTGCTCCAACAAAAGGATCGACTCGTGGTCAATCTGTGGTCACAATACGAGGATATAATTTATTTTCTTCATCAACCGCTTACTGTCGTTTTGGATCGTCTTGGGTTGCTTCGGTCTACATCAACAGCACTGCTATTAAATGTATTACACCACCTCATTTTGAAGGCCAAGTGAAGATTGGATTGACTTTAAACGGGGTTGATTTTACCACTGCACCAGAAGAGACCGCGCTGTTTACCTTTCGTGAAGGCCCTTCCGTTACCAGAATTACACCGGCCTACGGGTCTATTTTTGGCGGCACAATCATTACTGTCGAAGGCAAACATTTTGATGGCCAAAATCAATGTTGTCGCATGGGTTCAACGGAATTCAAAGCAAGTAATTTATCAGATAGTACCAACATGTATTGTGTTGCACCCAGTAGTATTGAAACGCAACCTAAACCGTTGGAAGTTAGTTCTGATTGTAAATTGTTTTCAACCAGCAACCACCAATTTAAATACGTTCAAGACACTCGTGTCCACCACATTGACCCATCATGGGGCATTGATACCGGTGGTACAACAATTCACATTTCTGGTGTTGGGTTCATTGATTCGAAACATTTGAAATGCCGATTTCGTCGATCTACTAATCGTACATCAACCGCAAAGAATGATTATTTTGTCATGGCTCTATGGCGATCATCCAGTCTCATTGAATGTCTTGCACCTCCTAACTTTCCAGGTCACGTCGAAGTAGAAGTAACCATCAACGGACAAGATTGGACTGCAGACAAGACACAATATCAATATGTATTGGGACCTCAAGTATTGCTCATTTCACCAACAAGTGGACCATCAAAAGGTGGAACAATGGTCACTGTTCAAGGACGCAACTTCAATTCAAGGTATTTGTTCTGCCGATTTGGTACATTGACTGTTACTGGAATATATATATCACCGGAAGAAATCAAATGTGTTGCACCTACCAACCACAAGGATAGTGTTCCAGTACCGATGGAAGTGTCAACAAATGGTGTTGATTTTTCTACTTCAGGAGAAACGTTTGAATACGTTCGTCTCCCTTCCGTTGTATCAATTCACCCCAGTCGTGGACCAAACTTTGTGGAAGAAGATGGCATTGTTGGAGTTGCGTACGAAAGCACAGATGTCACACAATGTCGTTTTGGCGTTTCCAACGTCAGGTCATCGATTAATAATAAATCTACATTTACATGTGCCCGAGAACAACGTGGGTATGGTAGTAATTCTCGGTTTGCAACAAGTGTATCCATGAACAATGGGCAAGACAACGGGCCCATAGGACATGTTTTTTACGAGCATGATCGAGCAGCGGCTGTTTCCAAAATCAAGCCAACTTCAGGGCAAGCTACAGGCAACGTTGTCGTCATTGTACAGGGTTTTAATTTTACAAATAGCATTGAACTTGGTTGTAAATTTGGCGATGTTCAAGTAGACGGTCAATATTTTTCCGCAACTGAAATTCGTTGCGTTACACCACGTCATATTCCAGCTACTGTTATTGTTGAAGTGTCAAACAATGGTGTTGATTGGACTGCCAGTGGCCAAGAATTTACATTTCAAGCCGATCCAAGTGTTGTATCAATTCACCCATCCCATGGCCCAGAGCGTGGCATGACTTTGGTTTCGGTGTACGGAAATCATTTTGTGAATAGTCCAGATTTAAGATGTCGTTTTGACACCCTGTCAACGAAAGTTCATCGGTTTATAAGCCACAACGAAATTATATGTTTTGCACCGGACAGTCGTCGTATGGGCCGGCCGGGTTCAGCTGTACTTGAAATAACAAATAACAATCAAACATACACATCAAATGCTGTTCGGTTCACCTTTGACGCTCAAACCATGGTGTCTGTTTTGTCACCTCAAAGTGGTCCATCATCTGGACAGTCTCGTATCATTATTTACGGTTACGGTTTTCGCGATTACCCAACATTAGGGTGCAAATTTGGTGACATTGAAGTCAACGCTTTTTTTATCAGTAGCACTGAAATTGAATGTGTGACACCAGCAATGCCCGTCCAACGATCACCTGTCGAAGTTACGTTAAATGGTTATGATTATTCTTTTTCAAAAGTAGATTTTAATTTTGAACCAGATATTATCATTACCAACATATGGCCTACGATGGGGCCTGCTTATACGGGTGGCACTGTTGTCACGGTCAAAGGTTTCGGATTTCGTGAAACCACAAAACTGCGCTGTCGATTTGGCAACAACGCCATTGTACCAGCACGTTTCATTGATACTACCACAATTGTTTGTCGTGCACCGTCATCGCGTCCTGGAATGGTATCTTTTTCAGTATCAAACAATTTGATGGATTTTTCAAAAAGTTCATTTAAATATTTGTACTACAACGATGTCAGTGTTGGTTGGGTACGACCGGACCGTTCTTTAATAACGGGCCAAAGGCCTGTCTTTGTCCGTGGCACTAATTTCATGAATTCTACAGGTCTCAAATGTCGTTTTGGTGCATCTGAAGTACGTGCCATTTTTTTGAAAAAGACTTTGATCGTATGCCAAGTACCTTCACGTGTCATTGGATATGGAATTAATGCTACACGACTTCAGACTGTCAATATTGATGTTTCGAACAACGGTTTAGATTTTTCAGCCTCTCAAGTAAAATTTGAATATCTTTTAGAGTGCCCACAAAGCAATTACTGCCCCCATTTAGACATTTTGAAAGTGCCCAATGGAACATTATCTGAACACGCTGGTGAATTTAATTTTACATTGTGTGAACCGGGTACATTTCAACCCAGAATGGGCCAACCCAGATGTTTGAAATGCCCCATTGGTTACGTCTGTCCTGATTTTGGTCTTTCTAAACCAATCATTTGCCCATCCGGGTTTGTGTGCGGCAAACAAGGATTAAGTACACCTGAATCTAGATGTCCATCGGGTCATTATTGCCTGCAAGGAACAAAAACATCGGACACAAACGACTTCTATGGTTTAGCTCCCCATAGTTTTTGGACGTCAACATCTTCAGACAACGCTCGAACGACTGGTGGTCGAAACTTGGCACAGTATTCTTGGGTGATTTTAGGTGAAACAGGTTTGTTACGTTTCAATGAATCGGTTCGAGATTGGCGATATTTGCAACGACCAGCACCGGCGACCGGTACGTCAAGGCCTGAACATTCACCCACAATGTTGACTGGAGGAGAGTCACACACTACGGGTGGTTTGTATGGGCCTGTGAATGTGATTGCAACACGTCATCTTCGTTTTGTTAAACATGAAATGACGAGGCAGTACCCGATGTCGCGCCAAATATTACGAGACAATGGACTTGCAGAGGACAACTCTATGCTGTTGGCCGAAAGACCATTTCCTTGTCCATTGGGAATGTATTGCAAAACTGGTGCTGTGAGCAACATTTCTGTACCCAAAAATTTCTCTCACCCACAACGTTGCATGGATGGATTTTTTTGTCCTTTTGGCTCGGGGACACCGGAAGGAACTGGACCTTGCCCGACTGGGTATTATTGTGGATTAAAATTGACCGAGACCATTGCACAACAACGTTTGCAACGACAAAAATTACCAATTTACGAAGCAACTCTTTGCCCAGCCGGGATGTATTGTCCCGGGGTCGGTGTGACGTCACCAAAACCATGTTACCCAGGCACGTACAATCCATTTGTGGGTCAATCCAATTGTACAACATGTCCTACTGGGCATGTTTGTCCAGGATGGAGTCGGACAACAGCAGAAATGTGTCCAGCTGGCTTTGTGTGCATGGCCGAAGGTTTATCCGAACCAGCTGTACAATGTCCAGCAGGATATTTTTGTTTGAATGGTACATTTACTTTGCAACCTGATATTACTTTCGGGTTCGATGTAAATACTGTCGGTGAATGGAGAGACATTGATACGTATGATATTGAGGCAGCACGTCAAGCATTATTGTTGAAACTGAAGGCCACAAAAAACCCGACCCGCATTCAAGCCATTGGGTTGCCCCTGCAACCTCAAGCATGTTCACTTGGAACGTTTTGTTTGGGAGGTGTTAAAACACCTGTTCAAATTGATTGGATTCCATCAAATCCAGAGGGTGCCACCGCGCCACAAAAATGTTACGCCGGTGCATACTGTAAAGAAGGTACTCGAACATCTGCTGGTACTGGTCCCTGTTTTCCTGGTCACTATTGTCCACCGGGGTCTGGTCATCCAGTAGAAGCACCCGTTGGTAATTATGCTCGGTTGTCCGGAGCAGCTGTTCCATCGTTGTGTTTCCCAGGAACGTGGGCTCCATTGAGTGCCACTATTAAATGTCGAGTGTGCCCAGCCGGTTACACATGTCAGTCGTATGGTACTTATGTTCCTTCAATTTGCCCACCTGGGACATATCGCTCTTTGGCAGATTCCGTCACGTGCCGTCTTTGTCCTCAAGGTACATGGGCACCCGAATATGGATTGCAAGATATTTCACAATGCGAACCATGCCCACCTGGTCGTATGTGTGGTTCAGAAGGGATGAACAATTTAACACTCAGCCAAGTCTGTCCAGATGGTCATACTTGTGGTGCAGGCACGAATAAAGCAATGCAATTCAATCATCCATGTCCGGCTGGATATTGGTGTGAAGCAGAAACCGCACCCGAAGATCAATTTTCTGGTGTTTGCCTGAAAGGAGCCTACTGTCGTCGTGGCACAAAAGGTTACTTGCGGGGTTATTTCAAATGCCCCGTGGGTTTTTATTGCCCCCCGGGTACAGCTGGAGCAACCCCCGACGAGACCAAATGTCCATTCATGACATCAACAACAGCTGGGGCGGAACGTTTGGACCAATGTTTTGTTGAGGATGTCCATGTTTGTGACAAAATTCCAGGCAGAGATTATCTTGATGAATTTGCCTACCAACGTCTGGACACAGGCGAGTGGACAACAAAAAGTTCCACCAGACTGCCTGTCACTGAACGCACTGGAGAAATTGAAGTGCTCCGTAAAATATTGCCCGTCAATGTTTCTGCTGCCCCAGAATTCTACCAAAATGATACTACAGAAGTATATCGTATATGTCCTCTTAATGTCACTTCCAAGGAATTTATTACTGTCATTGGACGTAACTTTCAAGATTCCTTTACGTTGACATGTTTGTTTCGCCCAGCAACCGACCGCAATTGGCAAGGACAAGACAACCCCGATGCTTTGACTCAAGCACAAAAAGATGCCGGAATGGATTACTCTCCTCATTCAGATCAATTGGTGGGGCACCAACCATCACCTGCAGTTTGGCAGTCACCGACACGTCTCAAATGTCAAGTTCCCACGTTCGAACCGGATGCGAATGGGACATACCCACTTTATTACGTACATGTTGCCAACAATGGACTGAATTTTTCACTGACTGCTGGATATATAATACCACAAAACACAAGCACACGTAACATGTCTGCCGCCATGACACCGGCACAACAAGAAGAGGAAACAAAAAGAATTGAAAATCTTGCCATGTGTTTAACACCTAAAACCACCCCCAGACCCGATGACAGTTATCCAGACGACGAGGAAGGATACCGTCAATCGGAGGCTGGTTGGTTTGAACTCCCGGTGATGTCTTTGGCTACATTTACTTTCAATTTTGCTCATTTGCCTAAAGAAATGATATACGATCAACACTACAAAATTGCAATATTTGTTGCCCCATCCGTTTGCGAGGAACAACGATGTAAAACAACAGCACGTGTCCGGGTTGGGTCTGAAAAAGTTATTCTGGACCCCCCATCAGACTTGGATTTATGCACGGACAACGAACCAAGGTGTGCTCAATACAAAAAGGCAAACGGCAAAAACGATTGCGCAGATGGAGGTTTTCGTATTGAAACATGTGACCCTGATTGGTTAGCAGGTAGTCTGGATGGAAAATCCGTGGAATACGACCCACTTTATGATCAAATGGACGATGTGTTAACCAATACACTGGATGTTTCACCCTGCACTCGGCCCGTCCCACTTAGCCAATGGTTCGATTCTCCTCAAGTGGACAAGCACGGTGTTATGAACATTAGTATTTGGGCCCTTGATGATGTCATTGTCAAACCTGAGGTACAAATTCTGAATGGCATGTTTTTGTCTGCCACTCACTTCTTAAGAAACATCACGACTGTAAACATCGTGGCCCCAGATCGTGCAAATAGAACCGTGGGCATTGAAGCATCTGAAACCGCGTCTCGAAGATTACATTCAAGTATTTCTTACGAAGAACGCTCCGTCAGTATGCAATACATTTTTATTGCCAGATATTCCAGAGACATGGGCGAAGAAATTTCACCACCTTTAAATTTACCTCCAACATTTCGGTATTATGAAAACGGCCGTGTGCTTTCCATGTTTAAGCGCACCGGTGATACAGGGGAGTTTGCCCCGGTCGTTTTAGATTCAAGAGCTGAGGTTGATCAAGTGCTGATTGATGGTTCAGAATACATTCGTCCATACATCGGTGTTCAACCAACCGTGACATGGTGGGGTCCACCAACAAACTCACCTTTTGAAAGTTTTATGATGGCTAGAAAATACCGTGAAGTGTGGCACGGTCTTGGAATGAACCCAGAGGGTACCCAACCGTCATGGGTTTTTGAAGAATTGGCGTTGCCATACTTGCCCTTTTTTACAAATTGTGATCATTACGACAACTATATACCTATTTGGCATTTGCTCGAAAACGAAGATTTGTGTGATTTGCCGGAGGTTCCTGATCCAAATCAACATACTGGAAATAATGGACAAGAGCGGAGTTGGGAAAGACGTGCCTTTCCGGCGTTTCCACATCAAGATGACATCAAATATTTACACAAATTGTCTATTTTTGTTCAGGCGGGTCGTATGACTGGTACTTCTGACATTTGCGACGCCAGTTTCACATGTCGATATGAAGAAAACCTTTTGCAAGCAGACGTCAACCCACGTTGGTTCGAAGCCGATGGTCATGGTTTGTTTGAAATTGCACAACACCCAATCGAAGTGACCGAATTTCTTCAACAAACAAGAATGGACCGTGAAGAGGGAACGCCCGCGGACTTTGCCGCAGAGTATGATCGTGGAAGTCCAGAAGACGACGCACATAGATCTCGTATTTTGCGCGTTGGTGGCAATACCTTATTTGACGACTTGGTAGAGACATATGGTCCGGACATTTTACTGGGTGTAGCGGGAGATTCGGAAGATGGCAAAGGTGACTTATCATTTGATTGTACTCGTGGTTGTTTTCCGCGAGAAGTGACGTTTGCAGTCAAGTATTGGCAAATTTCACCCTTCCGTAAAAAATTAATTAGCGCGACGGTTGAATTAAATGAATACAACAAAGACCCCACCGACGAAGAATATACTTTTGGGGTCGATTTTTCACCCTGTGACTGGGTTGAATTATTGATTGCTTTTGCTTTTGATCAGTTAACTTTTGGTATTATTTTTTTTGTGTTATGTGGAGTCTCAATGATTGTTGCAGTTTTATTTTATTTAGTTGTGCGTTTTTCAACGCGCTTGGAAACACCACCTCGTTTTCGTTTTACATCCATGCTTCATATAATTGTGCCACCAGCCATGGTTGGTGTCCTTGTTGCCATGGCACCAATCATGACGTACATGTATGCCACTCGTCTTATGTTGTATGGTGGAGATGTTCAATGGCTCAATGATTTGCACCGCTTGGTGCGTCCTGCTGAAACGTACTTTTTAATGGATGGGCAACCAGCTCATTACATGATAGAAAAAATTGACCCGACAACTGTTGAAGAAACACGGAATGCACGGATGGGTTTTGCTTTGATCATGATGGGGTTGTTTTTGATTGTTTTTGGTGGAGTATTGTTTCTTCCCAAACGAGTGTCGAAACGTGAAATGGAAGTGAAATTAAGACGTGATAAGCAGGCAGCCAAAGAAAGTGTGTGGGTACCAACCGCTTGGAAACGTTCTAATTTTGTTTTTGCAACCGTTGGAATGTGTTTGTATTTAGTAACACTGTGTGAATTTTCATATTGGGATGATTTTGGAACATATATTTGGGTTCTTCTGGTTGGTTTTCGTCCAATGGGTATATTATTAGACATGGTCACAGAAGTATTACTGAAAGAAACCTTGCTGTGTACACCGGTCATGGGTACCTTTTGGATCGTAACAGGAATGGTCACGTTAGGAGCGGACGACTTTTTAGATTTCTTGTTGGGGTTTTTGGTTGATTTTTTTCTGATGCTTCTGGAAAGAACTTACATTGATCCTTATCTTGGTTACGTGATAGATTTTGTCATCGAAAAAGTGGGCCAAGCTATGGACAAATTGCGCCAAACCTTTAAGTTAAAAGGAAAAACAGCAGCGGAATTAAAAGCAGACGCAGATGCCGCAGAGGAAGAAGCCAAAAATCGTGATGCTGGTGTTGATTTTTCATCCGGGGACACTGTTGAACCAATTTTAGGTGCTTATTCTGGATATTCGGGAGACGCCATGGGATTGCCTTACGCATTGTTTCCAATGATTATTATGGCAAATTTTGACGATTGCATTAAAATGAGATCATTGTATGGCATTAAAGCGGTGGATTTAGAATATTACATTCTCTTTTCCGCTATTCTAATTCCATTTCAATACGTAACCGATGTTTTTTGTTTGCAAGTACAAGAATTGACACATGGTTGGAAAATTTACGACTATTTGGTGTATACTAGATATCGTTTTTTGCAACGGGAAACCAGATGGAAAGGTTTGGAAGATTCGTTGGACGAATGCATTGAAGAAGGCATGCGTACATTGGATCAAATGTGCTTTTCTTCCCAATATTATGTGATGTTCACGGTGCATTGCCAAGCCATGGTAATGTTTGTGTTAGGCATTGAAGGTCTTTTGCGTTCCGGAAGTTCTGGTAAAACATATTACAATATATGGGGTGATACAATGACATTGCCGTTTGGGGCCATTCTTATTATCACATGTTATGGCACTTTACGGTTTTACATGTGGTTGATTGACAAATTCGGTCTTTATCGATTGAAACACGAAGATACAGCATGGCACTCAACCCTTGGTGGTCCCGAGGACGATGAATTTGGTATACCAAGATGGGATGAATTGGATAAAATCAAAGGTGCTTCGCACGAAGCGTATTTGATGAATCAAAAAATTACCTCTGAAACCTTTCGTTTTCGATTTTTACGATACAATCGACCATGGTTGGTGAATCAATTGCCCGCCATTTTGACCCCTAGAACATTAAGAAGATCAAGACCCTACTTGATTGCACAATTGACCAAAATCTTAGGTTCAGTCAATCCCGATGTTTCGAGTGATTCAGACGACGACGACGATGGTCGACCACATTTTGGACCAGTTTCATTGTCAACGTCCTCACGTTCAATCGCACGTTTGTGGTTGGCACAAGCTCGACGCCGTAAAAAATTGCGCGAAGTAGTTCAACCATTGATCAGCCGAGCCAGACGCAACGAATGCGAAAAATGTTTAAGTCGAAAACAATTGCAAGTGCTGTTGTTGATCCCCATTGAAACGTTGGGCGATAAATTTGAAAAAGAAAATCCATCGGATGAATTTGACAAAGTTGCTTGGAAACAATTTTTCAATCGCAATGCAAAGTTTCAAACATTGTGTTTGAACTGCATTCAAAACAAGCAAGAATTGGAAAAACAAAAAGCTGCACGCATGCATCGAGGTGTGGACGTCTCCGATTCAGACGACGATGATGGACCAAAATTTGGACCGGTATTTCTCAGCGCGGCAGCCACTGCTATTGTATTGAAGTGGCGTCGCGATGCTTCGGACGCAGTGCGTAAACGTGGTGGTCGCGTGGCATCTGCGGCATTGATTTCGGACGACGACGAAGACGACGACGAATCAGTTGCATGGGCAAAGAAACGATTGAAACTTAATGCCGCTTCTAAAGCTTTGGCCGTACGATGGTTGCGAATGGCAAGAGCCAAAAACCCAGCAGCTACACGTGCTGGTGCAGCAAGAGAAAGACTGCCTGCTGGACGCACAGCACCGAAAGACAAAAAGAAAGTGTTTGGCAGAAACCCAAGAACCGGTAAAAGGAAAAAAGCCAGTCGATCAGCAAGACGAAAAAAATAAAAAAAAATAAGGAGAAAGGAAGAGGAGAAAAGAAAAGAGAGCGGCGGCAGATAAATACACAAAAAAATTTGAGATAGATTAGATCTATATATAAATGTAATAAATACATACATGTACACAGCTACACAGCAACTGCACGTAAATTTTCACGGGTACACCCGACTAAAGATACTTTTTACTTTTTACTTTCTCGGGCTTGATGTTGGACTCGGTTTTTGACTTCCAGAACCATGTCTTTCATTTCTCAACAGGTGGTACAAGACTTTATCTTTTCCACAATGCATGGTTCCTTTCTGGTTCCTGGTTTCAAACGTTAACAAATGAAAGTAAGGTTCCAATGGATCGGGCAATTCCAATTGAACACCACCGACAAAAACACAAGTGACATTTTTAGTCAATGTGGTTGTGTCTAAAATGTCTAAAAACATTTGTCGAGCAATTTTTTGTAGCATTTTTGCCATGTAATGATGGATCGAATTAGCAGAGGATACGTCGTTGAATCGTTGTCTCATTAAATTAAACAGACCCACAAATTCAGCATCGATGGTGATGCCTTCCTCCTTTGCATCACGTATTTTTTGAATGGCCCGTGCAGCTGCAAGTGCTGCATCATTTGCATCATTTGGCAAGGGTGATGCACCAAACTGTACACCAGTCTCGTTGCCCCCGCCGTCTTGTTTGCCTTCCTCAACCCGACCCTCAACTCGTTCCTCGACTGGTTCCTCCAGCTCATCACCACCAAACGTTTTTCTATCGGGCAACCCAACCAAAGATTCATAACATTCCAAAGGCTCACGCATAGTTCTGATTGGTGGTGCAAATAAACCGGCTTGTTTGTCATACCTTACAACTCTTCCCAATGTACCTTCGTAATCAAACCCGGTATGCGAACAGTATTCTATCAGCAGGCAACCACCATCGGGCACTCTTTTCAGTGCTGCTTCCAAACCCATTCGACCAGAAAAAGGAAGACCACCCAGACCACCCAATTGAAACGTTTCGTTTGGAAAAGCCCAATCTTCTTTTTCAAACAAATGGCATGGGTCCATCCGATCTCTACACGATACGAGAAGCGTATTGGCGTAATTGAACCCCTCTTCGTTCAGTGCTGCTGTTAAGGCGTCACGCAATGCGACGTTGGGTTCTACCGTGCCCGGGAAACTTTCATGCACACGACGTTTCAAATAACTTGGTCGGGCACGACCGTCTTCGTAAAAATCATCGACGGATTTACGAGTATCAATGGGTTGTGGATTGTTTCTTTTAATAGCATCAATGAGATTTTTAGGATTCTCATTCATCAACACATCCCGGCACAAGGTGTTGGTGATTGCTGTGCCCATGGCATTGGTGTGGTCCCGTTGTTCCGATGCACCCCGTGTCAGGGTGACAACCGGCATATTGTGCTTTCGCTTCCATACTGGGACTGGGTAGGGTGCCGGTTGAAAGGCCATTGTGGGAGAATGGAACGGTGTGGTTGAAAGCAAGTTTTTTGTTGTGGACAGGGGCGTTTGTTGGTGGGTTGCAGTTGTTATGGGTGCCGGGGTGTACAGTAGCGGTTGTTGTTGCAGCGGGTGTTGTTCATGTTTTTTGCCAGCAATTTTGCAAAATTGGACAAAAAAAAATAGAAATCCAGTTCCACAGTTCCAATCCAACCTCTTTTTGGTTACGTATTCCACTGTTGTTTGCCTCACCGTCACCGTCACGCCCCGTCATCGAACCCAATGTCTTTTACCGTAAACTTCTGTCGCAATTGAGATGGCGGGGAACAAGAGCGTGATACTGCTGTGGCAGCCATCAAAGCCGTGTTCCCCAACGCCTCAATTGAGATAAATCGCAAGAACAGTTACCCCATACAAGTATCAATTGTCAATAATAGTACCGACGAAGTGATCTGGAAGGGCTCGCAAAAGAATTTATTTAAAAAGTACAATGCAAAGAGAACCAAAGCAATTAGTGAAATCAAAGCTGGGTTGGAAAAGCTTAAATAAGCAATGTGATGTCCCATTCTATGTTCAAAGTCATATGACGATACCAATTACAAATCCATGGAGTAGTTGATATCCGATGACGCAGTCCTGAATTTGGAATGGGTTGTTCCATTGCTTCTGCGCTTTCCTCTTTTTCAATGCACATAACCACCCCTATGCTTATTAGCAACACACAAACACCGCAATCTGCTTGATTTTTTCCGGAAACACTACAAAAAATGGGTCCTTCCGGAATGGTTGTGTGGACATCACATCATAGGTAGTTTATCACTACCAGTGGTACTTTATTGTACATTTATATACACACATATTTAACATTCATTTTTTGATTTGTATAGAAATACTAGTGCTGTACCATTGTCACAACACCCCACGTACATGTATCTTTTTGCTCTTTCCCCGCAATTTTTAAATGTAAACAAGAAAACAAGAAACAGTCGTCCACCCGGGTCTGGTTTTGGTACTAAAACTAAAACCCCAAAGGGGATTCATGAGAAGAACTTTGGTAGGACGACCCCAACATTTGTGACACTTGATCTTCACCTTCGGTTGACACCGCGCAACCATTGTTGTGTGGTTGCTGTGGTGGCCCCGTCCCTCCTCCCCCACCACTGCCACCACGATTGTGAATTCTTGCCATTTCATTTTTACTAAACGTGGACAAACTCCCAGGGGTAAATCTTGGCAAGGAATCACCGACGGAAGTACTGTAACTGCCCCCGGATTCGTTGGATTCACTGATTGTATCCATCATGGGACCTCTCATTTGTGCCACTCTAGTATGGTGAGTAGGCGACGACTCATTGGCTACTGTCGCACTGACTATGGACGCCAAACTTCCCCCAACACTGTGGGACCGAGACATGCTGCTGCTGCTGCTGCTGCTTTTGCCGCCGCCGCCAGTACCAGTGCCACCAATGCCAGTGGCATTGTCAGTCTCCAGGGCACCCCCCCCGGTACCACGGTCCGACAACAATTTGTACGCATCATTTGGCATCCGTCCACTCGCCAAACCTTTGATATTGTCGGTGGAGGCAGAGGCGCGCAATGATTTCAAATCTGGGCAAGAAGGCGATGGTTTCATGCCACGCACTTGTGCTTTCAACGAACTGCCCCGACGATTGTTTCGTCGGGGTGTCGTACTGTTCAGACCAGCAGCACTGTTACGGGAAGACACCAAGGCATTGAAGGCAGCAATTTTTAGATTTCTTTGCGAATTGAAACATTCCAAACGACTTTTAGAACGCGTCAAAGGCAAATGGTATTTGGCTACAGAAAGTACATTGTTTTGGCCGTTGTGATGGGTGGTGTTGGTGGCGTTGCTGGTATGGGTGGTGTTGGCAGTGGTGGGTGCATTGCACGTGGCAGGACTGGCAGTGGGCAAAAACCATTTGTGTTGCAGTGCATTCAATGCAGAGGGTCGTTTCGATGGATCCACGGAAAGCAAGTCCCACACAAATTTTTTCGATTGTTGTGTCAAAGGCAACCAATCAATTTTGTTGAAACCCCAATCGCCGTTGCGGGTTTTACGAAAGACTTCTTCTTTGCTGCTTCCCGAGACCGGTGGGTACCCAACCAACATGGTGTACACACACACACCAACCGCATACATGTCAGAGGCCGTCGTATACGTCGCATCCACCAACGATTCTGGGGCTATATAGCCAGGTGTACCCACCACCACTTTCACTCCCGTCTCCAAATGTTCTTTGTGAAATTGACGCATGGTGCCGGCCAGAGAGAAATCCGCAATTTTTAAAACGTCGGTGGGGTATTGAATGCTGCATGGTTCGGACCGTGGCGGCGGTATGCCATTGCCATTGCCCTCCGTTTGCATGTTTGTTGTTGTTGCATGTTTGTTGGTGGCACTGTGATTCAAACCACTGAAATGTGTCTGTTCTTTACCCTTTTGCTCTTGCCATGCATCTTCAAACAGATCTTCGTACAATATGTTTTCTGGTTTGATGTCACGATGAATCACACCAACGTCGTGCAACGCATGCACGGCCTTTAAGATTTGTTGGGTGATCAACATGATGTGGTATTCCGTGTAGGAATGCACCCCACTACCGGCACCACCAGTCGCACCACATGCACCACCATCCACAAGGTGGTCCAACAGATCACCACCTTTCAAACTGTCCATGACAATGTAAATTAAAAAATCGTCTTCGTAATGTTCGTGTAAACTGACCAAATGAGGATGATGCCGTACATTTGCCACTCTTGCGATGACACGCATTAATTTAATTTCATTTCTTACTATTTTCTCAGCGGTCTCCGTTTTCAAATGTTTTTTTTTATTGATGATTTTAATAGCACACAATTTTTTCGTATGTTTGTTGGCACCTTCTCTGACCACACCAAACCGACCGACGCCAAGCACATTGCCAATAATGTAATGGTCGTGCACGTCCCCCATGCCGGACAACGTCGGTCGAGTATCGTCGCATCTTTTAATCAAACCAATACTTTGTCGCAAAGTTTGAATCCAACTGTCTCGTTCCAATTCACTGGTGCAGCTAAAATACCAAATGTCACCGTCCGCTTGTGCTTTGGGCGCGCTGCTGACCTGTTTGCCGCCGTACAAAGTAGCGTCTGCTTGATCAAAGGTGGTGACATCGTCCACGAGTTCAGCATACAACATGTTGGGCAACGGGGATTCTTTGTGCAGTGGTGTAGCAACGGGCACAATTTTAAACCCGTACGCCCTGTCGTCAACGGTACTGGTCATGATTAGAAAATGAGCGGTCAATTCAATGGAACCACGTGGCATTGTTTTCTCTTGGTGCTCATTGATTCCATCAATGGATTCATAATATTTTAACAATCTTCCGTGCAAGACCACGTATCTTTTTGCCCACCTTTTGAACCAATGAAAACCTTTTTTGTCCAACCAACTTGATCGACGGAGGGAACGGAGCTGTGCCGTTGCTTCCGACAAGGGCATGTGTTTAATGTTTTGCAGCGACAGTTCTGGCGTTGCCGATTGTGGTGCAATGCTGTGGGCCGTATTGTTCAATTGGAATACATGTGAAGGACTCTCATCGCATTGGCCGGGTGGAGAAGCGAGAGACGGTTTGAACAATGATTTGCCACTATTGCTTGCCGAAGAATACAGCGTGTGGGACGGTTGTTGTTGAGATGTATATTTTTGTCTTTCGAGGGCTTGCGCCAGTCCCGAACCAGAACGCTTGCGCTGTGGCGAGGGCTTTTTGGAACTCTTTCTTTCGAGGGCAGCCAAGATAGGACCGCCGCCAAAGATTGTAGGTGAAGTGATGGATTGACTCATTGT
>Ga0115005_10001929_pt1 | contig 16590 bp, 13 predicted proteins | sample ArcOceMetagenome_FD_87163 | JGI IMG/M metagenome (GOLD analysis project Ga0115005, IMG submission 87163) | Marine eukaryotic phytoplankton communities from Arctic Ocean - Arctic Ocean - Greenland ARC118M Metagenome | ecosystem: Environmental > Aquatic > Marine > Oceanic | place: Arctic Ocean... | reverse complement strand
TAGATCCATATTGAATACGGATACAAGTGAAACGTTAAGGATTTGTGGATCGTGTAGAGAAAGTCGAGAGATGCAACTTAACCAGTTTATGATGGAAGCTGGAGGAGTGTTGGAGGTTGGAGGGAGAACACCCTTTCCAAATCCAAAGTTGAGTGATGTTTTTTGATTTTTGATGCCATCATCATTCAATCTGAAATCTCATCTCTCGCTCTATGAATGAGAATCAATCAAAGGACGCAGAATCAAAGGACGGGGTCGGGTCGGGTCGGTCCCAGCTACTGTACAGTAGCAACGGAGAAATTATTATTTATTATGACGTCGGTCGATGGCCGGTTCCCTTTTTTATAATAATAAGTAAATAGTCTAATGACGTCATCAAAATCCATCAACGTCTTTCTTTACGCGCGCATTTCTTCTTTTCCCTCATTTTCAATTTCTTCCATTCTCGCATCGTGTCCGAAAAGGTTGTTGTCGGTGCAACCGTGTGTGTGGGGTGTCTCATGGGGATCATGCACCGTATCCGAAAAGGTTGTTGTCGGTGCAACCGTGTGTGTAGGGTATCTCATTGGATCATGTACGCGTCAGATGCGGGGCTTATCTTCTTAGATGTTATTGTGATTCAAATTCGGGAAAATGGATGGGAAGTAAAGACGACGCTTTCCGATCTGTACATGGGAAATGTGATAAATTTGACCAAAGAACTAGAAAGTTCGGTGTTGATTCCTCTGGCTTGGCCTTTTTTATTGAAGCACTTTATTCCACAAGTGCTTCTGATTCTCTTCATCAACCTTGCATTTGCAAAGAATGACAGTGGCACAGAATTTCCCATTGCAATGGCTACATGACGTGGCCATTCCAAGAGGTATGTGGTGCTCCTAGTCTTGCCTATTTTCGTTGTTGGAGTAGGCGTGCCAGAAAATTATCAATCTTTGGCATCCGGATGAAGTAGATTTCCCTGGAAATTCTGACAAGGGTGATGCTGGTGATGAAAACCAGCAAATTTCGTACATTGAAATGTCTGGGGATCTTGCAAGAGATGTGTAATATCTTATTGTGTCGTTATTAAATAAAAAAGTTTTCTTTTATCAATCGTATTCGGAGAAGAATGAATCAACTATCTCGCCATACATATTTTCATCCTCCAACAATCCGTGATGCGAAAGTTTTTCCAATTCTTTCATCCTCACGAACTTATGATTAAATGCATCTTTCCAACCTTCGACACAATCCGCTGTCACAAAGTCGTGCTCTCCTCGCATGACCATGCAAGATGGCATGCGATTTGATGATTCCGCAGGTTTAGTAGCTTTCCATCCACGAATACTCTCTGTACCACGCCACACCCCAGTTGCCCCAGCACCTTCATATGCATCAATGAGAGGTTGTGGTTTCTCATCTCTTCGACAAGTATATTTCAAACGAAAACGTTCCATGACAGTGGACTCGTCTGGGTCTCCCTTCAGCAGCTTTTCAATGAGGTCGCCTGCGACAGACTCTACTTGATCGACATCGCATGGGGAACTGGATAGAATCGCAGATAAGCATACTGGCGCGTCATCATTGTCATTCTTCCGTTCTGACATCCTTTTCATGTATTCAAATGCTAGGATCCCACCGAAACTCTGCCCATATAAATGGAACCTCCTCAACCCGATCTTCTTTATGAGTAATTCCAAATCATCCAGTGATGAATCTATTGAATATGCATCATTGAAATCAGGACCAGAACTCCTGCCACAGCCTAACTGATCGTAAAATACGATTGAGCGATAAGGAATTGCATCACAAAGTGGGAGGAGATAATCCGATGGTATCCCAGGACCTCCATGTAACACCAAAATTGGTGCAGCTTGTTGGGAGGATAAATTCATTCGATTGTGAATGTGGTACTTGATTTGATGGCACGTTGTAGTATTACATGTGGATTCGTTCATAGAATAAGTTCTCTCTACATCTATCTCTCCATCAAATGCATGGGCACACAATGTTCCATGCCGGTGAAGGATATTTCTACAAGCGGGCTGTACGAGGAATGCTGAAGCTGATTCAATTGTCATCGCAACGGAAAACAATATTGCCACAAAAACCTTCAACGGAGGCATGATGATTGGCACACAGATTAATGATTGCGCGAACGAGCAGTACCAACTTGGAAGTGCTTATCAGGAGCAGAAGGTGATTGCAGCTTGCATCTGAATCTGAATCTGAATATTTGTGTGTATTTTCTTCTTGAGGCACTGTACTCGTCGGAATCAGCTGTGTAGTCAGTGTCTCTTGTCTCTTGTCTCTTTTTTGTTCAGTATCGTATCCTGCGCCCTTTCTTTAAAAAAATAATAATAAAATAGCGAGCGTTGTGTTCAAATAACCGCTCGTTTCTCATTGAAAAACCGTCTCGAATTGCACCATGTTTTGGTTTATTTTGTGTGCTCTTTGTGATGGTCGTCGCTAGCTAGCGAGCTAGAGTAGCGTTGTTCCTCTACGGTAGACTTTTGAGCTTGTTGATAAATGTCTCCGACGCGCATAATGAAATTAGAAAGATCGCTATCACTTGGTACAATTACTCATACGTGTAAGGCCCAAGCCAACTTATTTCCGATCATCATGCGGAATGACAAGAGTACTTGCCTCTATGACGTAGCTAGTATTCTACCTAGTACTGTACCGTAATATTTGTCTAGAACTAGACAAACTCCAGTAATAACAAACTTTAATTGCATCAAAAGTGGAAATGCAAAGAATAGTCCTGAATTGTATGCATATCGTCGGACACTCTACTCACGGGCACGATAAGGGTTCGATGTGTAGTTAAATTTCTGAGTAAATTTTTGAAAAAGGTTGCACTGTAGTGGTTCTCGCAAAAATTCAAGAGCTTTAAGGAAAAGATAGAGGTCACGCTACACCGCTTTTATCCAAAAAAGAACTGGGGATTACGAGTAAAAGTGGAAAATAGCTGTTATTGCGTGGCTTCTTTAGGAGAATGAGACTGAGACAATCGTGAAGGTGAAGTATAAAAAGGGGATCACTTCTGATTGATGAAAGGAAATTTCAAAAGATTGTCAAATTTATTACAGAAGACTTCATTTATGCTTTTTCATGTCTCTTGATTCTACCCACATTTCATTCAACATTTTGAAACCGCACAAACTAAAGTTACATAAACGAGATGTTATGATTCATTTTCTTTTCTTTATAGTCAGACATGGAATTAGACAGGTCTTTACTACATTTAGTAATCTCCGCCATCACCACCACTTGCGAACATGTCAGTGGCAGCAGGAGCCTCTTCCTCCTCAGGCTCCTCCTCCACAACCTCAACTGCAGCAGCTTCTCCGCCAGCGGCTCCTCCGCCTCCGCCTCCTCCTCCGCCACCGAACTTGGCGAGTAATTCCTTTCCAGCTTCAAGGGTCTCGTCGAGATCCTTTCCCTCCATCTCAGCAAGGAACTTGGAAAGGGAATCAGAGTCAGCCTCAACTCCTACAGCGGAGAGAGCAGCAGTGACATCGTCAGCAGTGGGGGATTCTTTTCCTCCGAGAACAAGAAGAAGGTATGCGGCAACGTGCTTCATTTTTTATCTGAAAGGGAGGCAAAAGAGAAATGTGAGTAATGTGTATTGTTGTTGTATTTTGTCGTGGTGTCATAACCCGTTTAAAATGTTTTGAATGTGATAAAAATCCCTTATGCGTGTACTCATACGCCCAATTCCACCAACTCCATTGTGGAATCATTGCTGTGTTCTTTTGATTCAATGGTGATAAAACACTTACATGTGTTGAGTGTGAAGAAATACAGGCAGTTTAAGCGAAAGGCGGCTAGTAAGTGAGGATAATTGGTCGGCATCATGCATCCTCCTTTCACTCCAATTTTGTTGTTTTTAGTAAAGAGTACGGAACAGAAATAATGTATGGTTTCATTTCACCCCTCTTTTTCTTGATTTCACAAAGAGGGGTGAGGTTGACCACCATTTCGGAAACAAAAAAGCTGCGCGACAACGACAACACTATGATACACGACAGCTTTTTGAAGTAATCAGACCCAGCCGAGCCCCAAGCCAAGCTAAAAGAGGAACAACAACAACAACAGATTGGCTACCCTTTATACGTTTGATACATTGCGGATCATACATTAATTATATAGAATGGGACGCAGGGCAAAGAAAGCACCGGTAAGTTATCACATGGCATTGTTTAGCAATTCCTGCCTCACAGAAAATGAATTCCTCACATGCCACCATCTCGCATATCGCATCCATCTCACTCACCCTATTCCAATCAACCAATCCCACCATCCAATTTCCACACACCACCAGGTACAAACAAAAAAGCGCATCACACTCGCTAGAAGATTCAAGTGCCCTTTCTGTGCCAATGAAGACGTTGTTGAATGCGTCATGAAGCTCCGCGAAGGAACAGGATCCCTCTCCTGCCGTATATGCGATGCATCCTTCCAAATGCCCATACATCATCTTCACGAGCCTATTGATGTCTTTAGTGAGTGGTTAGACGCATGCGAGGCTGCTGAGAAGGGTCAGGGGAATACTGGTGGGGGTAATGTAGAGGATGATGGTGATTTGTTGGGAAGTAGTTTTCAGCAGGGCACTGATGGTGGAAAGAAGTCGAGCAGCGGGCAGGAAAAGGCGGCGTATGCTTCCATTGGTTTAGGTGATTCTGATGATGAGGATGACTAAATGTTATTCTGGATAATGGGCCATTGTTAATGGTCGGATCGGGGTATTCATTTCAGCTTGGAAAATTGCGGAAGAATACATGCGCTAAATAATTGTCCTTGTGAGGGCATGGAATGAAGAGTACGTTATATGATACCAATAATATTGTGACCGATTTCAAAATTTGACCACGAGAAAACATATATGTACATTGGACACAAATAATCTGATTGGAATATAAAACGGACGTCAAAGTGTTCAGATAATATAGCAAATATTGCAGGTAATGAAATCCAAAATCCTCGGCTAAAAATAATCTCAAATCATGAAGCACTTTGAACTTTGTTTCAGCCGACAGCCCGATTGATTTTACACGCTGTCTACTGTACAGTAATGTAGTTGTCAAAGCCTTATACTACACGTACGCGTTGACCCAGTAAGTTCAAAGGATCTAAAGTAGCTGAACTCTCTGGAAATATAATATTTGCATCCGATACAAAAATGAGAACCATGATGAAGTCGATTTGTTTTTTTAAAGGATTGATGTGGCATTGTACTTTCAAAGAATAATTGAATTCGACAGAAGATGTACTATCCCTTCTTATCATCCATCCAGAGACCTTTTGTAAGGTTAGCTATGTGCTCTAAAAGAAAGTCCTTGGGATTAGAAAATCCACGAATATGGTCCACACCTCTACATTTTATTCATATTAATAGCATCAATTTGAAGTCGAAGAAAAGTATCATCAGTGATCCTCTTCAACTTGTCAAAAGCGAAGGATTGTCAGATCACCTAAAGTATATAGTGCCACATCGATCAAAGCAAAAGATAACAAGTGCAAGTGATGCAGTGGAACTCGTAAGACATGGTGATACTGTCTGTGTTTCTGGTTTTGTCACTCAAGGATCTCCTGAAGCTGTTCTGAAAGCTCTTGGAGATCGATTTGAGCTTAGTGCTGCTCCAAGTGATCTGACCCTGCTGTTCGGTGGCGGACCTGGTGATCATGGGAGTAGAGGACTTTCTCATCTTGCGAAAGAGAAGGATCTCGCTGATGGAAAAACGGTGTGCATGCTGAAGAGAACCATCGGGGGTCATTATGGGCAGGTACCTCTGGTGAGTTTATTCTTTAGAAAACCATTGTAGGGTCTCTTTATCGATGTGTACTCACGGTGTGTTTTATACCCGTAGGTTGCGGAGCTTGCGCTGCAAAATAAAATTGAGGCATGGACGTTGCCGATGGGATCAATTTCACGTATGATAAGAGCCCAGTCCACTCATTCTCCAGGTCATATCACCAGTGTCGGCCTTGGTACCTTTTGTGATCCCGATGAGTCTGGCGGTGCAACGAATGATGCTGCACGAAAATCTCCTATGCATTCTCTACTTGTTACAAAGATGGATATTAATGGTCAAACAAACCTTATCTATAAGGCCTTGCCTATTGATGTGGGTATTATTCGCGGCACAACAGCGGATTCTCAAGGTAATATCACACTTGAACACGAGTCACTCCTTTGTGACCAAAAGATAATCGCAGCGGCAGCAAAGAACAGTGGTGGGATCGTGATTGCCCAAGTTAAACGAGTGGCCGCAGATGGATCGCTCAAGGCAAGGGATGTACAGGTACCAGGGGCATTTGTAGATTGTGTGGTTGTGGTTGATGAAAAAGACCATGATTCTCTACATAGGATGTCTTACCCCACTGCCCATAATGCAGTACTTTGTGGAGAGATTAAAATGCCAACAGGTGTCGTGGAAGCGATACCATTGGGTATTCGAAAAATGATATCACGCAGGGCCTTTCTTGAGGTCCGACCTAATCAAATTATCAATTTAGGGATAGGGTTGCCAGAGGGGGTTGCAAGTGTTGCAGATGAGGAAAATATGCTAGATTATTTGGTACTTTCTACTGAACCAGGGTCTTTTGGTGGTTTGCCAGCGTCAGGCCATGAATTTGGCCCCTCCTACAACGCATCATCTCTCATGGAAATGAATCAAATGTTTGATTGTTATGATGGTGGGATTCTGGACATTTGTTTTCTCGGAGCAGCAGAGGTGTCGAAGGATGGAGATGTCAATGTATCAAGAATGGCCAAAGATCGTTTGACTGGTCCAGGTGGGTTCATTGATATCTCACAGTCCACTAAAAATGTTGTCTTCATGACACCTATGACAACCAAAGGTCTTGAAATCTCAAGCACTACTAGCGGTTTGAAGATCAAGAAGGAGGGCCAAGTAAAAAAGTTTGTTCAAAAAGTATTCGAAAAAACTTTTAGCGGCAATGAAGCTGTTCGCCGCGGCCAGCAAGTTTTGTATGTAACAGAACGGGCCGTCTTTCGGCGGACAGCAAAGTATGATGTAATTGAACTCATTGAGATCGCCCCAAATGTGGACTTACAAAGTGATGTAATTGACCAAATGGACTTTGTCCCTATCGTTAGCCCTGCATTGAAAATAATGGATGAAAGGATCTTCAGGGGGGCAAAAATGAATGTCTCCAATGAAATGTTTGGATCGCTTGAGAGGCGATGCACCTATCATCACCAAGATCACACTATGTTTCTTGATTTATTTGGTATTACACTGAATAGCGAGGATGATGTCAGGTGGCTCTTCGACGGTTTGCGCGAAATTTTGAGGCCTCTAGTAAAGAACAAGGGCAAGATAGATATGGTAGTTCAATATGATGGGTTTGATATAAGGAATGGCCTCTCGAGCTTATATGTGAACGAAACATCCAAGTTGGAGGAGGAAATGTACAATTCTGTTAAGCGGTACACAGGGCATGCTTTCAAGCGAGCCCAACTGAAGCGACAAATAAAAATCAGTGAATGGGTAAGTAAATCATATGAAACTCTTGATAATTATAATATCTCTAAGAGCAAGTCTCACCACCATGAGCCTTTCTTTCCAATATTAATACTCCTACATATTGTAGGACCATGACAATTTATTTGACGAATTTGATACAGACGATTCAGGATTTTTGTCTCGAGAACAACTTCGGAAAGGATTCTCGAAGAAGTTCAATATCAGGCTGACGCCAAGTCACCTTCAAATGTTTCAACAGGCGAACAACGATATGAAGGTTGACCGAGCCACATTTAGCAAAGGTATCATAGACGTACTACAAAACTCGGGATAAGTAATAACCTAGATCTTAATCTCTTGCCACGGCATACATTGGGTCTGTGCTTGGATCGGTCTCTATGACTTCATAAGGACGGTCGCCACCATGTAATTGTTTCAATAAATCTCCACAGTCTAGACTCAAATGTCTCAAATGCACTTTTTTCCCAGCATCCCCGTATTTATCAGCAAGGTTATTTATCGCTTCCAAAGCTGAATGGTCGTATACGCGTGAATCAGTAAAGTCAATAATAATGTCACTTGGGTCATTCTTCACGTCGAATATATTCGCAAACTGCGTGGTTGATGCAAAGAAAATTGGTCCATTCAAGTTGTAAGATTTCCACTGGGTCTTTTCTTTTGGTACCTTAACCATGGACTGGCTTGCGGTGATAGAAGTACTTTGTTTCCAGGCAAATCCTAATGCATTAGCAATAACACCCGCTACAACAGCTTTAGCAAGATCGTCTTTCACAGTGATGAATGAAACGAGGAAAATAATTGCTGCATCCAGTTTGGGAATCTTGTTGATAATCCTCAAACTACTCCAGCTAAATGTCGATTGGCAAACTGTGAACATGACTCCCGTCATTGCTGCGATAGGTACACTGCCCAACAGTGGAGCAAACGCGACAATTCCCAAGGCCAAAAAGACTGCCATGCTCATTCCAGATATCCTCGACTTCAATCCACCAGATTCGGCATTAATAACACTCTGGCCCAAGAGAGCGCACCCCCCAATTCCTCCTGCGAAACCGCTAGCCATATTACCCAATCCTTGTCCTAAACATTCCTTTTTGGTGGAACCCCGCTTTCCATCATCAGCGATTCCATCCAACAGTTGCATAGTCAACAATGATTCAATAGCTCCAACTGCAGCCATGGTGATCGCAAATGGTGCAATGATCTTGAGAGTTTCCAAAGTAAATGGCACAGATGGAAAGGAAATAGTTGGCAAAACGGATAGTCCACCACGGAACGTATCTGCACCCGACACATCACTCAAAGTCTTCACTGGTAATTTCAAAAGTTTTGCGATCAAAGCACAAACAGTCACTGCACCTAATGATGGTGGGATATTGCGAAGAGCCTTAATCTTTGGGATAGTTCTGACAAGAAGCATTGTCAAAGCAGTTAGACCATACATAGATTGTCCTGCTGGAGAAGACAGGGATAAATAAGATCCCGCAGCGGTCTGAAACTGAGGTAATTGAGCCCTCACCATAACCACAGTCAAACCGTTGACGAATCCAAGCATAACAGGATGCGGCACGAGGCGAATAAATTTGCCCATACCAAGATATCCCCCAAACACAATTTGCAAAAGTCCTGCCATGATGGCACATGCAGAGAGATATGCTGGTCCATGCATTGCACACAAAGATGCCACAACTACAGCACATGCCCCACTGGCTGAACTGCAAATGCCAGCTCGACCACCAAAAGAAGCTGCAATGAAACCTAGAAACACAGTTGTCCAAAGGCCTACCAATGGTGAAACTCCTGCAACGTATGCGAAGGATACTGCTTCGGGGATCATGGCGAGTGATACGGCAAGTCCAGCAGCTAGACTTGATAGAACTGTCTCGCGCTCAATATGGCTGCCAAATGGATTGAGAGATTTTGCATTGCCGTAAATAGACTCAATTTGCGATGGAGGTGGTGTGTTTGCATCTGAAGATGCTCCTCCAGTCATTGACAAAGGGGTGCCATTGACATTGACAGGAGTTACAGGCACAGCATTATTTTTGTGAAACTTTTGAGAAAGATTCGTGGAAGGCAATTTCGTTCGCCTCTTGAGGGAAGGTTGCTCGAATGCCGATGACGCCTGCAGGAATGCTAAAGCGGCAATAAAGCTGATTGCTTTGTTGTTTACACGCATCTTTATTGTTGTATGAATACATTACAATACATACAGCATGTACCAATCATGAAGTAAAGTAAAGGTCGCCAAAATTGAATTGTCCCGTGGCGTGGTACGTGTGTTGGTTTGCAGATCGATGACATCATGTTTTGGCGCGAAATATTTCAGTTATTTCCCGTTTTCTCAACGGTTTGATTTTGTCGACGCGACAAAAAACAAACTTCGTCACTTTATTTACAGGCGACGACAGAAGGCAGTGAGTGTGGTCAAAGAACAAATTCAGCAGCCATCCACAATCAATCCAACACCACATACCACGCAGAACAATCTGTCAAGCATTTTTAACTACTTTCATTTCTAAACAGTAACGAATAATCATGTACCACAGCCATTCAGTTGCGCAAACTTTTGCTTTGTGGTTCATTGCAAGCTTGGTCACTGCACAAGCGTTCGTTAATACTATTGACATACAAGCACCAACGAGACACTCAACTACAATACCGAAAACATCTCTTTACTTCAAACTACCTTGGAAAGTATCAGATTTTATTAAAGCGCCCCCAAAATCAAAATCTGATGTACATCTAGAAGAATTACAAAGAGCAGCAAGGGATCCCAAAACATTTGAAGCATATGTACTGAAGAAAAACGGTGCCGAGAATGCTGAGTATGAATCAGAGGAAGTTCCCGACGACGATTATGAATCGCCATCTGAATCGCCATCTCTACCAAAGTATGTTCCCATAGAGCAATGGGATGCGGAGAGAAAGAAGGATGATTTGTCGTGGGAGGAAAGAGTTCAATTTGATGGGCAGCGATCTGGCAATCGATTCAAACAAAATGAGATCCTTCGAAGCAACATTAACAGGTTCTAAGATGCACCATATGAATTTGACAAAAAAATGTACAGAAACGATATGTTGGCAGCAGGTACCAATTTGTACAGGGGTACCGGTACGTGTACGACCAAGTAAATTTATTTTGACGAGGTATTCTATTTATAAGTAAAGTTGGTTATTATATTGAAACTGAGGAGCTTGCTGTTTTTAAATCAGTTGCCCTTCGAAAAACAGTTTACTACACGTACAGCAAAGAAATGAAGATATCTGGAAATTTGCGTTCGTTCTAGTTCTAGTACTATTTGTACCATTACTTCTTACAAACAGTATCTATAGCCTCATCAGACCAATCAATTCGTAACCCCATGACACGCCTAATCTCATCCTTACTCAGATCAAATTCAGTATCACCCACATCGCTCTCATATGTAGTCCATTCCATGGGATTCCCGCACTCCAACATTTTGACAGTCTGAGCCAACTTTTGAAATTCTCTCAATATCACACTAGTATTTCCGCCACTCTCCACCCCATTCTGGTGTATTACCCCGCTACAGAAAAACTCCTCCAACGTCCTAATTTGTTTAGAGAGCAATAAATAACCCAACTCTGAAAATTGCTTTTGTTTTTGGTGGATTAGAGTAGAAAGGAACAATACTGCAACTTCATGACTCATGACCTGGATCAGTGTGAGTGTTACCGAATCATCACATTTTCCGTTTCGTAATTCGATCATGAGGCGAGATTCGGCAAAGGGGTTGACTAGTTCCTTGATATGTTCGTCTGATTCTGCCTGTTGAAGCGTAGTAGCATTTAGATTGTATCGTTGCTTGGAGATTTGATAGAATAGTCGATGCATGGATGGTGCATGTGGTAAGGATGCAATCAATGGCGGAGGGTTTTTCGTTGAAGTGACGGTTCCGATCCATTCTTGGAGGAATTGACTGATTTGTTCGCTGAGGAGTATTTTGTAGGAATTGCAATGGGATTGAAGCTGTTCTTTTGCTAGGGTGATCATGGATGCTTCTTTGGATATATTTGTTCTAGCTGCACTATTATTGGATGGTGTTTGCGACGCTGGGGGCGATTCAAAAGTTCCACCTTCTAATTCATCTTCCGCATCCTCTGGCAGCAGTGAATCAAATAGATCGGAAAGGCTAGTACACGCGGAAGACGCAGCGTGAATGCCATTCAAAAGGCAAAATTGCGTATCTATTTGAACGCGATGTATATCCAAACTACGTGTACCAGAATGTGGTGCTGGCCCAGGAGCCTTGGCACCCTTGCCGCCATCCTTTCCCTTAAAGAGATTAAAGGACTTTGGCGACTTGCTCACTTTTTCCTTCCCCTTGCTATTATCTTGCACCACATCATGAACAACGCAACATCCCTTTTGTTCCATCAGAGCATTGTAAACTCTCCCATCAATACTCCAAACCTCCACAACCCAGTTCGCAAGCATGCTAATGGTCCTGGATGACATTGTAACACCCGCACGATCCAAACTTCTCTGCGATATATAATACGCATCTTCCACAACAGATGGGACATACCGATCTGTCCCCATTATAATCTGCACAGGTTGCGCTAATTCAATCGCCCTTTCCACATTGGTGGAAATGAGTTTAGTCTCATTCGTCGTATATTGCAATATCTGTTCGGCCAAATGCTGCGAAAGCACCGAATTATCATCCGGCAATGGAGCAGTAAATTCATCATACCTGTGGAGGACTTGGCATGTAAACACCATTTCATCCAAATTAGAATCAAGGGGTGTCTGAATATGTGCCGTATCAGTTAGAAACCATTCGCCTACCGTCTTGGAAAGACTTTGGGCCTCCTTGTGCAAAGTTGTGATTGTCAACTGACACATTTCCAAGAGGGTAGATTGTACATTTGTTTCGAGAGCATTGATCCGCGACGAATCCCGTGTATCGTTTATATGCGATTCATCTTGTTGCCGTAAGTGATTTAGAGCATTGGATATTCCATCCTTCCAGAGGATGAGTGGATGAATGAGACTCGATGCTTCGCCTAATATGACTGTGATGGCGTTGGCGTGTGGTCTTTTTTCTACATCATTCCCTTGCGATTGTAGGTGGTCATGTTCTTCATGCGTTTGTTCGTGTTCGAGACTCGATTCTATGTAGTCCACCACTGAGATAGATTGCAATGCAGCGACTTTTCGAATGTTGGCAAGTACTGCAATGGATGGTTTGGATCGGTTTCGGAGTAAGATTCTTTGATACTCTGAATATCGTTGTGCAAAGTTTCTCGTTGCATCTTGCAGTGCATTTGCATTGTTGTCATTGTTGTTGTCATTGTGTGTATCCATAGGATTGGTAAATATACATTCGAGAGAAAGACGAATGGTGATTTCCATAATTTGTGCAATAGCCTGTTGGCATTCGAGTCCATCGTCAATGGTGGCATTGGCATTCTCTGTGTGGGTCATTAGATTCATGACAGCAGTGCACAACTCGCTTGCTTTCAATTTACAGTTGTCCGCCATTGAGACATACACGTGATCATTATCTAATGGAGCAGCATCTTGGAGGCATAAAATTATACGGTAGATTGTATCGAGGGATATGTGGCAGTCAATGACTTGGGCTGATTGCAACTCTCCTTCATTCTTTTTGTAGGACTCGACTTTATTCCGCGTTTCCTCTAAATTGATGTAAAAGTCCTCCAACAAGCTTTCCATGCTTTCTTCTCTCTTTTTTGGATGGTGATATGGAGAATTCAAAGGATAATGGTGTTGGTGTTGGTGAAGTTGAGGTGGTTCTCCAGCAGGCAAGTTTAGCTTGTTGTTTGTTGTTGTTTTGTTGTTGTCGTTGATGTTTTGTGTTGCTATTTGCTATCGCAAACCCCTTACCCGACACAGATACTTCCATCGAAAAAATGAACAGAACTTCTTCATGTCAACGAACACGAAACACGACAATAACAACACAACAACAATTCAAAAGGCATTCACAGCATTCAGAACAATTCTTTCTTTGGAATCAATCTTCAACTATTTTCCAACTACGTGTAGTGTACGTGTAGCCACTGGAAGGAAAGTATAGCTGAACTTTGAAGGAGGAATCAATGTGAAGTCATTGAACCACGAGCTTGAAACTGACATTATATTGAACAATTACATATCCCAGCAAGGTTCCAAGAAGAACAATACATACAATATATATACCACCAACCAAGGATCTGATAGACTGATAGAATAAGACAAAAGACAAATCAATATATTTCTATAACGATGGGCAACACCGACAGCACACTATCGCTATCACCAAGCAGTTCCCCACCGGGACCCACGACAACCATTCCATCTCTCCAATCTCTAGGCGACACCGACAAACAATCCAACGAACGCCTTCAGACTCACATATCTCAGGATCTGCCCCATCACATATTCGAACGCAAACTGACACCAACTTCCGGTCGCTTCTCCTCCACCTACCGCATCCGACACCAAGATTCTGGAGCGGTCATGCTCCTAAAGGTCGTCCTCTTGCCCATACAAACAACCCAAGATTCACATGCACATGGTACACATGCACATGCACATCTCCAACCTCAAATACAAGAACTCTCCAAACTCCTCACCATCCAAACGCAATGCCACCACCTCCTATCCTACACCTACTCCATCGGAACCCCGTCTTTCTCCGTCCAAAACCAAAATAACACCCTCTACAAGCCAATCTACCTCCTCCGACCGCACACCTACTCCACACTCTCCCAACGAATCGTTACGCGGCCCTTTTTAACCAATGCTGAAAAAATGTTTATTGCGCATCAGATTATTGATGCGGTGGAGTATCTTCATCGAAAGGGGGTGTGTCATGGGCATTTGACTTGTGATAATGTTGGATTGAGTAGTTGGAATTGGGTCGTGCTGTTGGATGTTTTGCCGGGTAGACCGACGTTTTTGGCGGAGGATGATCCCAGTGATTGGATTTATTACTTTCAGTCGAGAGATGAGGTGATGGGTGGTACCGGTACGAATACAAGTGGTATTGGTGGTATTGGTGGGGGGAATGCAGAGCTTTATATTCAAAAGAATCAGATTGGTGGTGCTGGTACGGATGGGAATGGGGGTGAGAAGAGGTGTTATCTGGCTCCAGAACGGTTTGTCAAGAAGAAAAAGAAGGGTGATTCCCTTGATGCCCCTTCTCCTGGTGATGGTGCTGATCTTGCTTCTGTGAAAAGTGGTCAAAGTGGCAGTCATGACACCAGAGCGAGTACATCTAGTGCAAATGATGTGAGTGGGGAGGAAGCATTGACGCCAGCCATGGATATATTCTCACTCGGATGCGTTCTGATGGAATTATTCCTGAATGGAGAACCAGCCATGGATTTGGGAGATCTCATGGAATATCGACAAAATGCCAATGGAATCACGGAACATTCTACTCTTCCCCAAAGGTTGAATAAAATTGAGAGTGGAAATATGAGGGCGGCATGTCGGCATATGTTGCATTTGGATCCGAAGAAACGACTCAGTGCAGGGGAGTATTTGAAGCGTTTGACGACGAAAGAGACGACAACGGTGGCAGCGGGTGATGGCATCCATGGTGCTGATAAGAAGAAGGGTGGCAGTGCCAGTGGCAGGACGAATGATAAGAAATCTGGACAATCAAGTGGGAGGAATCAAGCGCCTCCTCTCCCTCCCTGTCATACTAGTGTGCTTTTGCCGCTCTTTCAAAGAGTGCGTTGTGAAGTATTATCTCCAGATGCCAGAATAGCTCTTGCAGCAATTCATTATGGAAAGGTTATTCGTGAAACGGTTGGTGTGGAAGATAAAGCTGGTGAAGAATTCTTCCGTCGCGTTGTTGGACCGACCATGATTGGGTTGTACGACAAAGAGGGTCAGGATTCTGAGACTGTTCAAAATGAAAAAGATGCTGAACAGATAAAGAGTGTACGTGTAGGGGGTAGCCAGTCCGAGACTTCCAAGGAGTGCGAAGAGTTCAGAGTCAAGAGTCCTTCGAGCGAGTTCCAACTCTGTGATCCGTTCCGGAAAGATGGTGATTTGGCATATGATGAATTATTGGCACAAACTGAGAAGCTTCTCATGGAGATTGAAAATAATCGTGGTACTAGTACTGCTGTGGACGGGATTAAAGACGAGAAAAAGGAAGAACAAAGATCGTCAAACACAATGAATGATGACACAGCGAATGCATTCTCCACTACTTCGTTCCGTGATCTGCCCCAGACGCCATCTTCCGCCGCTCTTGTCATATTCGTTCAGTTTATATTATCTACTATTCGGCATACACAAAGACCCTCGTCGAAGCTTGTTGGTATGCAATTACTTTTGCGGCTTGCTAAATTCTCAACCGATGGAGTCCGCCTCCAGCGCATAGTTCCAACGGTAGTCTCTATCCTGAACGATAGTGATGCATGTGTAAGGTCCACGGCCGTCACTGTGTTGACCACAGTCCTCGCCATGATTGAACATTTCCCTCCTTCCGATGCGCAGGCTTTTCCGCAATACATTCTCAAGAGGGTTGCACATTTGGTGAATGACCCTGTCATTATGGTGAGGCTCGCTTTCGTAGAATGTATGGCCCAACTTGCGGAGACAGCTTTGAGATTTTTGGATACTTGCCATGCCATTAAGTTGTACGAGACTGTAGATGGGGAAGGAAGTATGTCGGATGACGATTCGTCTTCAAAAGCTATGAAACAGGCAATGAAGAGTGTTGAATCTGCTTTTGGGAATGATGCTGCAAAATTGCTTGGGAGTCCTGAGAAGGATAAACCAAAAACAGAAGAAGTTAGTGAGAAAGGCCGGGGTAAAGAAAAGGATGAAAACGGTGCCAATGATGCCACTTCGTTGATTAGAGACGAATACAATAAAGATCTAGGTGAATTGCAGGAAAATTTTGCACGTTGGGTTGTTTCAGTCACAACAGACATCTCAAATCATGCCTCTGCCTTGAAGCAGGCCATTCTGAAAGATATAGCAAGACTTTGTCAATTTTTCGGTAATGAAGGTGTGATGACATGTATTTTACCCCAAATCCTGGCCTTTTTGAATCATAGAAAAGATTGGCAGCTACGTGCGTCTTTGTGTCGGCAC
>Ga0115005_10001928_pt1 | contig 16595 bp, 12 predicted proteins | sample ArcOceMetagenome_FD_87163 | JGI IMG/M metagenome (GOLD analysis project Ga0115005, IMG submission 87163) | Marine eukaryotic phytoplankton communities from Arctic Ocean - Arctic Ocean - Greenland ARC118M Metagenome | ecosystem: Environmental > Aquatic > Marine > Oceanic | place: Arctic Ocean... | reverse complement strand
TTGCTATCCATCTCTTCCATAGCGACGGATGCATGCTCATGCTCTTGTTCCCTGTACGAATCAACAAAAGAGGAAACTGTGAGATTTATCAAATACAACAATGCATAATTGATCTGAATTGAGATAGGAAACTTACAGCTGCGAAACGACTTGTTGGAGTCTTGCATTTGTCTCGTCAAGTTCTCCCCTAAGAACTGCAACCCCTGCCTTGTTTTCCTTTGCAAGAGCCTCGCGCTTCATTATTTCTTCCTGAAGACTGCTCTCCACTTCGCTGAAGTGGGCAGTGAGTAGCTTCAATTCTGATTCTTTTGCCGCCTTCGCACGTTCTAAGGCCTCGTGCTTTTCACCAACCTCAGCCTCGAACTCGTCAAATTTTTCCTCGACCGATTCAAGGTACGCCTTGACCTCTGCTTGTTCCTCCTCTTTTTCAGCAAGAGCCTTCTTTGAAACACCAAGATCAGATGCCAAAGTCTTAGTTTTGGTCCTGAATTCATCCACTTCAATCTCAAATTTGTCTTCGACCGATTCAAGGTACGCTTTGACCTCTGCCAGTTCCTCCTCTTTTTTAGCGAGAGCCTTCTTTGAAGCAGTAAGATCAGACGCCAAAGTCTCAGCTTTGGTCTTGAACTCTTCAACTTCACTCTCTAAACCGCGTATTTGTGCCTTTGCTGTACCTAAATCAGACTCGTATTCATCATTGACCGCGCATAAAATTTCAATTTGCGAACCCATCTTCACTAACTCTTCGTGCAATGCATCGTATGCATCTTCAGTGGTACATAACTTGCTGTGGATTTCATCACATTCGTCAGTCAATGACTGAATACGCTGCGACCGAGTTGCCAACTCGATTTGCTGCGTGCGAACAATTGATTTCAAGTCATCCTTAGCTTCTTCCAGTTCTGCTCTAGCTTCAACAGCTTCTGCCAATTCTTCATTGCACTTCATGAATGAAGATTTAAGCTCGTCTTGTTGTGTTCTAGCCTGTGCGGCAGATTCCTGCAAGTCGTGAATCATAACTACTTGCTCTTCACTCTCACTGCTTACCAACTGGAGCTCTTGTTGGAAGCGATCTCTTGACGCTTTAACTTCTGTGATGGTCCTGAGGCGAAGATGAATTTCACTCGAAAGAACGGATACACGATCATTTGCTGCTATGAGCTCATTCTCGAGATGGCTCTTGTTTCTATTCAATCCTTCAATCTCATCTTGGTGCAATGTTTGGATACTAGATAGCTCTTCACTCAATTCTTGCTTTTCGTTTGAAAGCTTTTGAAGTAGAGAAGCTACTTCGCGAGCTTCTTGCATCAAAGAATCAATCATGTTATTTGCGTCCTCCAATTCATCTCCGCGAGCTGCAGCATCGTCGAACAAACAATCTTTATCATCTTCTAGGCTCTCGATTCTCTCATCAAGCTTCGTAATGTGAGACCTGAGCAATGACACGGATTTCTCAAGGGCGGACTTCTCTTCATTGTTTGCACCAGATTCCCTCGAAATAATAATCTCATTCTGGAAACTTGAAGTCAAGTGGACAATCTGATTCTTTGCCTCGTTGAGCGCATCGTCAAGAGAATCTTTTTCTTCACTGACTGCTTTGAGCTGTTCTTCGGCAGCAAACAGTTGAGTACGAAGTCGGACAATCTTAGCAGGTGTCTTGTCCCTCGGAGGCGCCAATGATGCATCTGTACTGGTAGGCGATACAGCCTCTCCATCGCTCTCCAAGTAGAGGACCTTCATGGGAGTTTTATTTCCCTTGACAGGGGTTGTGGTTCCTTCTTCCATCATTTGTAGACAGAATGAATTTCCAGATACTTCAGACGGGTCTTCGGCGCAAATTTCATGCAATTGATTCATGGACTCTGCAAGGAAATTTAATTGGACCTCCAGCTCACCAACTCTATCCCCAGCTGCAACATTTACTCGGGTGCAAACCTGCGCCAAATCTCTGACACTATCAATCAATCCTGAGTCGACAGCGCTTTGTGGCCTTGCATTAGATTCAGTAGAGGCCCCATTTGTCGTCTGGATACCCTTGATTTGGGTAATGATAGAATCAAGCTCATTTTTATACTCTTCGCACTCCGACCTTGCGGTAAGAAGCTGTTTGTTCAAGTCATCGCCGTCAGTTCCCTCACGTCTCGCTATGGGTACTGCGGATGATTCTTCTGAAGAATCGTCACATGATATAGATGTCATTATCTTTGAACTGCGTTGTGACGATTTCAACTGGCTGCGTAATTCGGCTGCCTCGTCCTTTGACTTCTGGAGATCTCTCTCAGTTTCTCTGAGCTTTGATTGGGCAACCGCAATAATTCTTTCTGCCTCTATGATCCTTTCAGTTGCTTCATGGCCCTTCTCCAGCTCGAATTTGAGGGTCTTGGCGAGAACAACAGACGAAGTCGTTCTCTTTGACGTCTGGGTGCGGCAAGGAGAATCTGGTGATTGGGCGACAGATTCATGTTGCGATCTTTCGTCCAATTGCTTTGCCTCAAGGTCTTCACAAAGGTCTCTCCAATCCAAGAGTTCCTCGTCCGCCATGTATCTCGCTTCCCTTTCAACTTGGAGAGCAGCCTCACACTCATCAATACGGTCAAGGAGGGAATCAATCTCTCTTTGCATATCCCGGGAAGCCTCGCGATATTTTTGCGCAGCTGAAGAAGCTGCAAGCTCTGCGGTGGATTCAATTGTTGCCAAACGGTCCCTTAATGTGGTGACGTTTGATTTTGCCTCGGTGTGCTCCGACTTTATAGCATCGTACGTTGCAGTAATAGAAGCAATCTTTTGATCCGAACCTGATGTAACCTTGGCACTTTCGTCAAGTTTTTCACAAAGTACTTTGTTTCTTTGTTGCTCTTGTTCAAACATTTCTTTCGCTGCTTTCAACTCCTTTTCGAAGCGAATTCTCTCCTCTGCGAGCTTCGAATCAATTTCTTTCTTGCTTTCAACAGCCCGTGCACTATCTTGAGAAGCTCTGACGATAGCTTCATGGAGAGAGTCATTCTTGCCTTTCAACTCGTCTACATCGATCTCCATTTTGTGGATTTCCCTGACCATGGATAAGTTCCTCTCGGACAATTCAACACAGGTTTGATCCGCAAACCGGACCTCCTTCACCAACGTTTTGTTTCGCTCAATAAGAGATGCAGCAGCGGATCTTGACAAACCACTAGCATCACCCGTAGCAATCGCCTTCGAAACCGGAGATGCAATCTGACTTAAATGTCCCATGAAAGCTGCAATTGAATCTTCTTTATTATCAACTTCCTTGTGGATTTCGTCATACATCTTGAGCAAATGCTTCGCGCTGTCAGTACTGGCTGCCATCTTCCGACTAGAATTCTTCTTCTCCGAACGAATATCTTGAAGCTGACGCGAAAGTTCGACCAAGGTGCTATCTACACTCCCACTAGGACTGATAACACCCAAACTCAAATCGACTTTAGCGGATGGAGATGCATACATCATATGATGAGTGGGGGATGGAAACATATGCGATTCATTGGAAACTGATACGTCAGGAACGGCTGTTTGACCACTGCAGGAGGGATCCGTGCCACTCTCACTTTCCATACCTGAGTACTCTTCATCTGAAACTTGCAAATGGGGCGAAAAGATTGACATCTTAAATGGATCCGAGGTAATGTTGAGAGATCTACCGCCAATGGAATAGGTCTGGATTGACCCAGCTGGTGTAATCCCGCTTTCCTGACTCTCAATGTGACTTTTCTGCGAGTTACCGCTTCCAAGAGAAAATGTCTGGATCGAGGCTGCTGGTGTCAATGCGCAGCTTTCGCTAACGGCATTGCTATTTGGAGAGTGTTGTTCCTCTGATTTGAGGTCATTGTCGACATTTGAACTGCTGCTTGAGTTGACGCTTTCGCAGCTCTGAGTCATTGAAATGAGTTCACCATTGTCTCTCTCGATATCAGCACAGTGTTGGTCCCACTCTTCGTCGTCTTCGTTATCGTCGCCATACGACTGTTCATCAGCTTCTTCTTGAAGTGTCTCGAGAATTGCACCACCAGAAATGCTTTGTTCGGCATTATCTTGTGACAACTCTTCTTCACGCACTGACTGAATCATGGGCGATTCAATAGTACGGTAACTTCTCTCCATGCTATCTAATACTTCACTAGAGACAGAATTATCGAGGTCCAAAGACACCAGACCGCCCAAAGAAACATCCTCCTCTACAACATACGCTGATTCTTGATTCGTATCTTCACTCTGCTGTTCCACTTGTACAGGAGACTTCACTACTGGAGCAGCCTCTAATAAAGATGCCTTGCTCTGCACCTTGGATGTCATGGCAGACCCAAGAGCCTTCTTTTTCAACCCCTTGACTCCTCCCTCACTTCCGTCCTCCCTGGGAATATTCACATTTCGAGACTGAAGTGCCGTTCTCCTCTGGGCAAGCGATTGCTTCATTCGACTTTTGACACTTTGTGATCCCACGGAAGCATTGCTTGAAACTGTCTTGTTCTTTTCTGCCGAGACGTCTTTGAAAATAGAAATTCCCTTATTGTGTTGTGCAGCATTCTTCAATTCGTTGGTGAGGTCGGATGCTGCACTCTGCTGGTGTTGTTTTGATGTATCTTTATTATCTAGAGATTGGTTGTTCTTTTCAGAACTCCTTTGGGCTACCAACTGACGAAAGCGTTGAAGCTACGATTTTTTAAGACGAAGGAGCAAATACATTACGTGAGAATTTTGCTTGTACGGTATATCGGTAGTGTAGTGCCTTTGTATTCACGGATTGATTCGGATCAAGCTGCGCTCGTTTAGAGAGTTCACATTCACCTTCACATTCACAGCAACGATGTTACTTACAATTTCTTTGCCAGAAGAATCGGGAGATGCGCTCATTGCGATGGAGAGGGCCATCTTGGCAGGAGTTTCAAAGTTGTCAATGAGGGCGCAGTCCATTTTGTTAAGTCAGGGAGAATTCACAGCGAAAGTGACTAGTGATTCACAATGAGGGTTCCACTAGTAAATAGTGGAAATTAAGAAATGTGGAATGTTTTCAGATTCCTTCTGTTGTGTTTACGGTGTTACGGTACAGTACGGTAGAGTTGGTTCGATTTGATTGAATTGGTGCTCGGATGGTGGTCTGGTGGTCTCTGTTTCCGTCGTTTCGTCGGTTTTCACTGAAAAACTGAAAAAAGCCACAAAATCGCGCCGTTTTATTTTGCCAAGAACAGAATTTGAAATCTACCATTTTCTCTCCAATATCGTCATATTACCGGTTCAATACCGTTTCTTTTGAATTGCATTATTGTTGTTTCAGTTCAATTTTTTACAAGAAGCTTCATCCTTTTGAGGAGCTATTACGTGTACCCACAATCGAGAATCCCTATAAACGAAGGGGTGACATAAACTAAACTACAGATTTTCGAAATTTTCAATCTATTCCCGCACAAGCTTTGTGACAGTATTTAAAGTTAGTGAGGCTTTGGGTACGGTGGGCATAGTTTTTTCAACCAGACCTAAATCTGCTGCAACAATTTACCTGGTAACCTAATAAAGTGCCATGAAATCGATACAAATCATGATTATAACTCATGCGCTGCAATTTAAGAATGTACAGGCATTTACTACGAACTTCTTGAATTTCCGTATGCAGTTCAAAATATCTAGAATTGTAACTACACTAATTTTCTTCACATGATGGTTCAAAGTGAAATGTGCAGTAATTTATAATCGAAATTCAGTGGGCTAGTCTAACGCAAGCAGCACTTTGTCCTATCCAACCGTCAGTACATACATACACACAATGTTCTTTTGTTCATTGCGCAAAAGATGAATTCTCGCTATTATAGATTGCACCTGTTTCATTTCTCGGGTCTCTTTCACACAAATTCCACACCACAATGGATTCCACCTTCCAATGTAATCATTCCAGATATTACTCAATGATTTAAAGACCAAGGCTCTTCATGCTGATACCTTGATCGGGAACACTTGTACAGAACCCATCTTCCGAACGCAAGCACTGAGTAATTGCCTCAATTGCATTGGTAATCGCGATATCAATCCCATTATCTCTCACAAAGAAAGTCTGTTTCAAGATACGATAAGATAGATGAAATGAATGAGCCAGTCTGGTATGGTATTTATAGTGTATCACAAGAAAGAAATGGAATGAAATCACAGAGGTTTCAGTAAACTCTACAATGCTTCTCCACGTGCGAAATTTCACTCACCGTTCCATATTTACCAGAAAGCCTGGTCCAAAAGACATTGGGAAGAGCAAACTTAACTCCTTCTCCAACATTGAAATTCAAAACATTGCCCTTCCCACCAAACTCATCTACAACAAGCACAATGTACTTATCATCCTTCTGACCCTCCTTTCCCAAACTCCAGTAATCTCTAATTGCAAGACCGGGGGTGTTTGGATAACTCTGACAAAGAACTCTGAGCCTGAACCCAGTTTCTTTTTCAAGGGAACGAATCAAATCCGACATGCGCTTGGCTTGTCCCGTCGTGAGGAATTTTTGGGTTTGGATGACGACTTGGTCTGGGTCAGAGGGGAGAAGGTCTGGTTTATTGACCGGTTCAAGACGGGCTTGGGATGGGGCAGGGTTCGCAATTGTGAGCAATGCAGCGGTGGATAGGGCTTTGCTTGCAGTGGATAGGACGGAACGACGGGATGATTCTGATGCTGCCATGTTGACTGATGTTGGTGTTCTTTGCTGGGAAGACGAGGGTGACATGGTGAATGCTGATGCATTGAAGATTGATAAGAGAGAAACGAATGCTGTGATCTTCATGGTGCTTGATTAGGAACAGGGAAGTAAGTGTATATTGATATGTTAGAGTAAATCTAAATGAGTACAATGGGAAGAGGCACCAGTATCTTTTAGGTATGTTGTCAAGCTTTCTCAAGATGTGTTGTCGGCTATGGTGGTGTCATCTGCGTCACATCATGTAGTCCGTATTGGTTCGGTACTCCGTCCGTGCGCTCGTAAAAACACGCCAAAATAAAATAATACTGGTATATATCTAATCTTGCATCTCAAGTAATAGGCTAACAGTCTTTCATTTGGCCTTCGCCATGCGAACATGGGTAACCTTCCTTCTTTCGCTGTGTGACTTCGTTTGTTCTCGCTTTGGGTTTTGGGTTCGTTCGACCTGGTTGTTTCGACCAACAAGAACTCGAAACTTGTTGAGCACCCTTTTGCGAAACCAGCTGGCGTAAAAAATCAATAGTGTGCATAAGAACGTATGATACATACCGCGGTGCTTCGTGGCCAAAGATTGCACCATCGCCTCTCAAAAAGTTATATGTTAAAAGGACAACCAAAAACAATGGATGCTCCCTGCGGTTTTCCCATAGTGACTGAGAAACGGTCTTCGTCTAACATCACTATTTCTCCAAATCAAAGTGCATTTTTGAAAGAATGCGGCTCTGAGGGTGCAGATTCAAATCCATCATTTGAATCTATTCATGAATACAAAGTGCCTATTCGAGAATGCAGTACACCAGCGAGCCCGGGTAGTGCGGGATCAACGAATGAGATGCCTATTGTAGTCACTGCCCTCGAAACAAATGTCGCCCAAAATATGACAGCCTTGATGACAATACGATACTGCGATGAAGTCAAGAGAAAATGTACTCGCTTTAGAGCTCCCAGTCTTTCAGGAGAAGGACATGATAGAAATACTTCTACTGCATCAGGGACTACAACAGCGACAAAAGCACAGCATACATTGTCCATTGAAACAACTACAACGACAGTAGCGCATGTTTCCATTCATATCTCGGTGCCATCGGGACCATTTCAATCGTCAAGTCATGCCTATGTGTATGAAAGCGACAATGTGGAAACTGATACACAATTTCACCGGATCGTTTTATCCGCTACGGCATCTACAAAAGAAATCAATATCAATCATGATGACGACCCTGAGGCTTCAGACCATGGCATTGGGCCAGAACACCATTGGGAAACTTCATCTTATGTGACTCCTCGACCATTTTACCATGAATATACATTTTCGGATGTGGAACCTCAACTTGCATTCTGCTCGAATGGAAAATATCTGGCTTTCATTATACCACGACCAATTCGAAAAAAGGAACAAATGCCGAAAGATGGTATCAAATCTAAAAGGTTGGGCCCTGGTTTGCCACGGTCTGGTTCTATCAATATGGTTTCCATCAAACCTTGCGGTATTTCCTCTGTTGTCATTTGCAACCTGGAAGCTCCAACAGTAGATCGGGCAGATAATGGTGATGCATTATTTGAAGAAATGGACGAATTGCCATTGCCAACATATTTGCAATTGAATGAGTCTTATAACGATGAGGAGCAAGGGCAGGGGTACTATGAACATATAAAAAAGTATAAGAATGATCCTGCGCCTATCGCCACCAACCCGCAGATTCTATCCTTGTGTCCTTTGTCAAGTAGTGCGAGTAAGGATTTATCCAGGTTGTTGACACAGATTACATGCCTTGTGGATCTGAACCAGGAAGCTAACGTCTCTTTTGATGAGGGTAAGAAAATATCGAGTGTCCCGTTGTTAATGGTGGGTTGTGCAGATGGTTCCATGCTTGTGATTGCCTACAAGCGTGCAATTGCACTGGGAATAGCATTTCGCGGTAAAACATGTGGTAGTGATATTATTGCCCATTGTGCGGGTCTTGACGCAGATAGCATACATTCTCGTTGGAGTGGAGATGCGTCAAACTCCATGGTGCTAAAAAAATTTGGTTGGGATGGCCAGGCGAAAGGCCTTCGAACTTTGAAGTATGAGAATGAAGGAGACGATAAGCAAAACAAAAGTCCAGCAAAAGGACTTATCCGTGGTAGACTTCTTGGAGTCCAGCGTGATGGTCGCATGGTCATGTTTGCCACGAGTTTCCAAGAAACAAATAACCTCGATGCGTTCAGTAATGGTCAAAGACCTACTGCGAAAATACCGACAATGATATGGAAGAACAAGAAATATGCATTTGAAATGACTGTGGAACCCATGAGAGGTCTGTCAGGTACTTCAGTGACCTCATACACGAATGGGGCTTTCATCGATTTTGACACTGTCGCTGTATTGGTCAAGCCTTTGCACTTTGAGAGGCAAGGGAGCGATGTGAAGTTTGTGGAAAAAATTTGCCAGGTGTGGTGTATTGATCCAGCGCGATCAGGTGTAAAGTTACTTGCTGCACTATCCCTTGATCATGTAAAACTGGAAGGAATACAGCACGGATCTTTCTCATTGCCAAATGACGAAAACATCCGTTCGGTTGGTTCTAAGTGTCCCTCCGCCATGCAGCATCAAACATTTCTTGAGTACGATCGAATTTCAGGTTGTCTTTCCATATCTAGCGCGATTCCACTCTGTAGAAGACCAAGTTTAGATGGCGTCGACGCACAAATATTTGCACTTCTTTGGGATTGGAGAACTTGCACCATAGGTTTTACACTATCCTGCCTACAGAGCATCCACTATTCGTACCCAAGCTATGAATTACAAAGCAAGACCACACTCACTCCTGATACATGTGTCATTTCCCAGCAATATTTACATAGGAAAGGCGGCGAGACAAAAATACTTCATATGTATGGCCACGAAGATTGCTACAGTAGTGACCAATATGCTGTTGGAATTTTATCACCCGCCAGATGCAGAAGATCCAACCGCGGCCTGGAGGATCAAAATCCAATATTACTTTCAAGAAATTACGTGATGTACCCTGATTTGCTACAGGTAAGTCTGCGCTTATACCGACATTTAGTCCAACCTTCGTCTTCTTCCAAATTCTTACCACATTTATGTTTGCCTCAAATACTTCGGTAGCCGTCAGTGAGTAAAGATATCCAGGTGGCGTGGAAGCAATCCAAATTACCATTATCTTATATTGCTAAACATGGTCCAGTTGTAAGCGCAGTCATTGGTAATCGATTTGGAAGATCTATTGCGGTCATTGGATCTAAAGGATTGTGTGTGTTAGATATTCATCGCGAAGATGCTACTCAACCTACCCTCTCAACGAACGTGAATGTCGCCCCATATTTAACGTCTTGCACTGAAGGATTTGAATGCCAATTCGAAAAAAATGATTTCAAGAGTAGTACTGAACATTGGCGAATGTTCAAAAGACAATGGCGAATGTTCAAAAGGATGGACGAACAAACTTTTACCGTGAAATCTATGGTGTGGTGGGAACAATTCAACAATACAAAGGAAGATATTATCGTCGCGATCGTTGAATACGCTGATAAAAAAGATCCACGGAACTATCTTATTGGATGGTCAAGTCATCGGTAAGAACATTTACTTCATCTTCAAACGATTTCAATAGATTTTTAACTGATCAATTCACACCTATACTCCTGTAGGCTCGAGATGAGAGAGTACCAGCTCATTTTGGATGTATCACATAGATCCAAATTTTCAGATGCTGGTTGTAAAGGTTTGTGTCTATCTGCAAATTTTGATCCCACCGCGATGTCAATCTTGATTCGAGAGGAAGGGCATAATCGAGATCGCGCAGTTCTATCTATCACTGGGAACCGGAATGGTGTAGCTTATAATTCAGTTGTACAACTTCAAGTTAAAGCAGGTGATGGAAACGATACAGTTGACCGAATTCTTGCGAAAACATACAGTGAAGCATTACTTCCTTCCGTGTCATGCCTTAAAGATCATTGCTTTCTTGCATCATGCTCTTTTAAATTCGACTTGGAGCATCGTCTTGGTGAGTAACTAGATTGCGTAGTCATTGCATTTTAGTATCGCTGCACTTCATAGCTGATATTGACCATATCTTATTCCGCCCCACTCCCTGCTCAGAATGGTACAACTATCCAGTAATTCTAGGTGTCCTGCAAGACCACGGACTTTCTTTATCGGCCCTAAAAGTTGAATCAACAGGTATTGTCCAAGAAGCAGCAATTGCAAACTTCTGGAAGAAATCAGCTAATTCGCACCGAATCACAGAGATGTGGCAAAGCGATTTTGCTCCTACAACGGTCCAGAGTGACGACACTGGAGAATCATCAGCATGGACATGGTCCTTCCTAAAAGCTAACGGTGGAATTTTCAGTTGGTCTCTTGGGGACAATAACATCTTCGAAGTCGCTGGGAACGAATCGTCTGTTGCTCTTCACTGTTCGGTACAGAGTGACGATGAATCTCCATCTGCTTCATTTCTTTCTTTCGGAATCAAATCAGATGATTCAAAAACTCTCAAAGGATCCATATCTGACGAATCGACGAAACTACTGGGGGCCTTACCGTGCACTAATCACCGCCATCTTTTGTACTCTGGACAGAAAATTCATAGACATGGTCTACAACATACATCGGCCTTGACTGGAGACCTATATGGCGCTTCAGATTTTGACATTGGCATCCCATCATCGACAGGCGGAATTCTTTTGAATTTATCCCTTATTGTTGAATTCCAGCTCTCCGGACAAGAACAAATAGCAGAGGTATGTCTTTTTGATATTTTTGAATGCGTTTGCTCTATAATATGTAAGAATTCAAACCTGACGTAGTCTAATCCCACGCCGTGCCCTGCAGGATTTATTTTTACAAATGTGCTACTATATCCAACGCCGGCATAATTCTGAAACGACATTTGCTGGATTGCGAGCGATCATCTCATTCCTGACAGAACTTATATCTAAGAAGGAAGAACGCTCTCTTGACGAGGAGGCAGAAAGAAAGAGGGTATTAAAATCGATACAAGCAGCACTTGCACGCATCACCATGTCTGCATTGGTACAGGTTCAGTTTATATCCTTATTTCTCAATGTGGGGAGACAACTAGAGCCTCACCATTTCAAGTCATTATTTCCTCTTTCGCTTGCCAGTGACATCCAAGACACTACCCAAATTCTGACCCTTCAAGACTTGTTTGATATGGCTGTCGAAGATGGTTCCTTTTCTGTACCTAGTGCTGCCCTGCCTCTGTTCAGCAACAAGAAGGCGGTGCATAGTCTTTGTATCAACTTACTTCATCACTGCATTGTTCAGGTCTTCAATCTGAACGATTCGTGTTCCGTGGACACAACATGTCTGAGAGAAGAATGCCGGTCAATTCAACAACTTTATTCTTATATTCTAAAGGTTGAAGATTCTGAGAGAGTGTTGCAACTTTCAACTTTGGAAGACTCATTATCTGAAGACCTGAGCGACGGAAGCAGTCATGGCAGCTTTGAGTACGGCAGCGATGAAAGCATTGAAAGTAAATCAACAGACAATGAATTTTCACTGGTTGGCTCTTCTACAGGGTCTAGTTACGAGAATCACGTTTCTGAGCACAGAATTAAATCCCCAGGTAGGATATCAAGGCTGGCATCCAGACTCACCAAACCTTTTAAGTCAAGGGAAACAATGGACGAGAATGCCATTACGGAGGCAGCAACTTCATTCATTCGATCCACATACGAATACAAAGAGGTGCACTCAGTTGACTCCGAAAGCTCAAATGTTTCTCTTTCCCATTCAGACTCCCTTCTTTCTTCAGATGAAGAAGGGGACATCACCGTTTATTTCGAGGATCGTGCAGCATTTAGTGGTTCTGGAATAATCGGCATGTCAATTGTTTCTACAACCTTTTTCGTAGAAGGCGTATCTCCTGAAAACATATCTCGTGGGTTAAGGAATGTCGGGACACTATCCATGTTACTTTCTAATGAAAACGATTCAAGGTCAAGTTCCTCTCCTGATCTGAAAGCAGTGACAGAATCCATTGTTGATCTGTCTGATCAAGATATCATGGTCTCCATGCAACTGTTGGAGAACATACACGCTGATAAAAGACACCAAATAAACACCAACTCGCCCGAAACTTCTTTTCTGGCTGCAAATTTTATGGAAATCCTTCTCGTCCAAGGATCAAAAGAGTGGAATGAAAAGATTGCAAACGCAGTCGTTGAGGTGATATCAGATATCTTGAGTAGAAGTGAAAATTGTCCTGAGATATCTCTGCTTTCACCACTGCTGTTGATGGTAGCTGTTGTTGCTTGCCACGTAGCCAATAAAGGGCATGAAATATTTTCCGGTGGCGATGCTTCTGCTCTTGCAGATATCTATGCTTCTTGTGTTCGACCAAACGAAGATTCCCTGAATACCGAGTAGGCCACGAAACGATAACAAGAGCGCATGCTAGTGTCTAGTGTATTTATAAATATATTTGAATATATCTGAATATATCAAAAGTTATTCATCCCGATAAGCCATTATTTTGTCCATCGGTAAAGCATAAAACACTCCTCCGAAGGAAGATAATCCGAAACAATAAACGCCACTTACACGTCAGTTGATGATGTCACATTGAAAATGAAATTGCACATCCGAAATCCAATTATGATACCGGTAACGGTGGTACTTTTGGCACTGTACTTGTTGTAAGTTTCAATCAGAAATCAGAAGCTATCAATAAAATTAAAATTACAAAGAACACAGAACAACAAGCATTCTGGGCCCCAAATAAAAGTAGAATTGAAGTTGAAGAATGAAGAAAGAACCGCAACAAGTTCACAGAAAGGTAGCCGTCTTAGGATTTCGTGCGGTAGGTAAAACTTCGCTAACTAACTCCTTTGTTAGCGGCACCTTCGATGAAACGTAAGTTCTACTCCAATCTTCTGGTCTTCTCATCATCTGTGTTCTGCAATGACGTGTATCTAATATCTCTATTATGTCGCAACCATCACATCTAATCCAATCTTCTGGTCTTCTCATCATCTGTGTTCTGCAATGACATGTCTCTAATATCTCTATTATATCGTAACCATCACGTCTTAATAGGTACGATCCCACGATAGAAAATACCCATCACAAGATTGTGCGGTTCAGAAAGGTCAATTTCAACACCTCAATTGTAGATACGGCGGGAATGGACGAGTACTCTAGGCTTTCCCGAAACGCTTCCGTGGGTGTAGACGGATATGTCTTGGTTTTCTCCATTATCTCCAGACAATCTTTTGATAGGATAAAGCAAATCAATGAATCTCTTTTGAGCGCACTTGGAGATGCAGTTGATATTCCTAGAGTGCTGGTCGGGAGCATTTGCGATTTAAATGAGCAGAGACAGGTTTCTCATGGAGTAAGTGCCTGTGTCATTGGAATTATTCATTTTTTACATGATATCTCTTGAACTCACGTCCATGGTTGATAGGATGCAAAGTCTTTGGCAGATTCTTGGGGTGTCCCATACATGGAATGTTCCAGTAAGACTGGTCAGAATGTGAATGAAGTATTCCATACCCTATTGCGCGAAGTAAGCAAAGACGATGACCTCCTGAACGAAAACGAAGAAAACGGGTGCGTTATTCTCTAGACCGAATCTTTAACGTAAGGACATATTATTGTGGAAGAGACCGAACGATGTTGATAGAAAATGTTAAAACCGGAGGTTTCATGAATTGAATATAGTTATAATATGGCCGTTTCATCTGAGGGGGGCGAGCACACCCAAGCTTTTAAACGTTATCAAACAAAACATTTGATCACAAGTTTATTTCCTCGTCGTTTTGAGAGACCCGGCTAGTTGTATACTTTGCAGGCATCAAGCACTTCTCCCCGCTTCCTGCAAATCACCAATACATATTTTGACCCCTTACACCTTACGCCTCAGACACTTCCATGCCGTCAATGCCTGCAACCACGTTGCGCCCCGTGGCTTTGACCAAACTCAGTTCGTAAAGCATCCTTTCCAATTTTTCCACACTACGTCTAAGCGGGTCAATCTTTTTGTTCAGTCCGCCCCCAGGAAGCTTGCTGAGACTATCCAACGCATACAGAATAGATGTATCAGTTTCCAATGATAGCTTCACGCCTGTTGTATCACGCTGGGTTCCTCTTGTGACAGCAAACCGTCCTACTTCGCCGGTCAAATCCGCCAGTCCACCAAGGTATTCCTCAGGTTCCAAGGGAATCTTTGTGAAATCACCCGGCAATAGTACTTGCCCGTTTGGCTTGGCTACATCAATAGAAGAACCATCACCAGCCAGCCATGCATAGAACATCTTAGCCTCCGCATATTCTTCCAGCACGTTGGCAAACGAGCCATATCTCAACTGAGGTTCCTGATCCACAATAGGACTCAGATCTTCAATCACACACTTTTCACAGGATTCAATCAACCTTTCTGCCGCTTTGAAATCTTGCCTATGCAAAGCATATATAGCTTGCTTCGCTGCCTTTTGTCCATCTCTACTCTTCTTAATCAAGGCCTCTCTCAATTCATCCCGTTTCGCCATTCTTTCACAGAGCTTTTGCAATTCTTCTTCAGGTATTTTATCATTCTCAATTCTCGCACGTTTGGCAACTTGATCCTCACCAACACTTTCATTATTTGTAACTGCATTGACATCACACCCCGTGACACTGAGTTCATACAAGACAGTTTCACAAGTTTTGACGGCATACTTGACTCCATCATATTTTCTCCTCAAATTCCCATTCCTGAAATCAAATTTCATCAAATAATCCAATACCTTGGAAGTCAAATCCCTCGCCATGACGACACTTGCCACGTCCCTCTCTGTAGCTCTTCCAATGGCATATCTTGCAAGATCATGATTCATGGTCATGATTCCACTGAGGTATTCCTCATCTGTGAATTCATGTTTGAGATTGGATTGCGGAATCAATGTTCCCGTTTGTAGAAAATGGATGTAGGCTTTGTACCTTACATAGTCTCCAAAGGTGAAGGAAAGGTTTGCAATGCGCGGTTTCGTTCCTTTTGGTGCAGTATCTGCATCTGCATCTTTATTCTCTTGATCTTGATCCTGGTCCAAAGCCAGCGCTTGCAGGATCAATGTTTCCAACTGTTCGTCTAGCAAGTGTCTATCGTCACCAATTCGTTCCAGAGACGCACGAGTGCGCAAGAGGGCCGATTTGATTTTGGAGCTGAGATCATAGCCTTTTTGACGGTTGGCTTCCCTGGAGGAAATCAATTTGTCAAGATCTGACAGGTCTAGGAAATCTGGTTGGCCGGAGAGGTATTGATAGGGTGGTGATGGGATATGCGTGTTCGCATTGGGGTTCGTGTCCATTTCCATGTTTGTATTAGTATTAGTATTATCGATAGCTGAATGCAACGCCGAGGAGGATGAGGAGTAGAACTGAAGAATCTGTTTGGAATGCAAAGCTCTATAAACAGCTGCAGATTTTGGAGGAACGATGAAAGCTGATTTGAACAGAATTGGAATGAGATGGTTCAGGCGGCCTGCTCTCAATAGGATCATCAGGGAGGGTATGTGCTACTACTATTGTACTAACTGTATGATACTTCTTACTGCTTACTGATGACTGTTGTACTTTGAACTTGGTACCATGATGTTTTAGCCAAAATGTGAAAAGTGATGTTTGTCAATCTACCAACCTGACACGACACGCGCCACCACTCAAAAAGATTTCTTGGATTTTCCAGCACAGAAAGTGTCAGATTTTCTGCTTCAAAGAAGAAAGCAGATCTCTTCGTCTATCTTGAACATATTATTATAATACATCACTCATCACTCATCACTCATCACTCATCAACTGTACCACGGTAATACTGCTCAAATCGTTTAAAGTATTTGATCAGAACTCGTGAATTCAGAAAATACGTCATCGAACTCACTGGG
>Ga0115005_10001927_pt1 | contig 16596 bp, 13 predicted proteins | sample ArcOceMetagenome_FD_87163 | JGI IMG/M metagenome (GOLD analysis project Ga0115005, IMG submission 87163) | Marine eukaryotic phytoplankton communities from Arctic Ocean - Arctic Ocean - Greenland ARC118M Metagenome | ecosystem: Environmental > Aquatic > Marine > Oceanic | place: Arctic Ocean... | reverse complement strand
TTGGTGGAGAGGGAGATGGAAACCCGGCGCGTGAACCCAAAACGCTGTTTTACCCAAACCCGCGGGGGGAGCCCCCCCCCCCGGCCCTTTTCCCGGGCGCCCACCCCCCCCCCCCCCCCGCCCCGCCCGCCGCGTCGCCTCTTTTACTCTCTCATCTCAAATATGTTATCCATGAATGATAGGGGTTTAGGTCATTCTTCTGACATTCGGATTTTTTCTTCCACAAAACTAAAATCGGACTTTTTATGGGAGGTGAGGTTTTTCCTTTCAGTGATCTCGTACTTGTGTAGTCTAATTCGACAGATAAACAACATAAGAACAATAAATCAGAATAATGAGGCGGTCTGACCTTTATGACGCAGACAGTTCCCATTTGGGAGATCCGAGATGGTCAAGAACTGGGAGGCGTACAACTTCAGATGCTCGCCAACAATCTTATGTCACGGATGCGTTGGACAGGCCATGGGATGACCTTGGTCAAGAAGAACAATCTTCGCCCAATAGTTTTTACGCATCAATAGCATCCTGGTTTTCATTTTCAGCAGCGAGAGGGTCGGACGATATTGATGGTGGTGATGACGAAGAGTTTGAATACAGCGCACGTTTTGGTACAACAAGTACAAGTAGATGGCAAAAAATTAGAGCACCTTTGGCCATACTCACTGCAGTTGCTGCTGGTGGGGGGGCAGCGTATAATACAACGCCAAAGACGTCGAAGCCAAGCAACGAAGAGGTTGAAATTGTGCGACCTGATTTTGTCTTTGAGCATCCATATATCAGTTCCAGTTATTACACCTCAACAAAGTCTCTAAAGACTCTACAGAGCGTAGACAAGTTTCAGGTGCAGCCAAAGAAGGCACAATTAGCCGGTAGGAAAGTCGACGGAGAGAAAGATTTCACGAGAGACACACAGACTCGTCTAGCGATCTTGCGACCATTTTGCGCGTTCGATGCCGGTCCTCTTCCCACAACCTTCGATTGTGAGTACACGGAACAACATGATTGTTTGGGTTGACCACACAAGGAAATTTAACCTCACATTGCTGTTTTCTTATCTCGATTGTAGGTTGGCAGTCGTTCCCCCCGTGTAAAGCAGCTGCCTATGAACTGGGTGAAGAATTTGATGAAGACTTGTATGGCGATGGTGCAAATAAGACCTTTGATGATGTTGGGTCTCATATGTTGCGTAATGCCAAAGCCGATGTATTTTTATTTTACAGTCAAACATTCTCTGAAAATGAAGTAGCCATTGCTTCTGTTGACAAGATTATTGACCAATATTTCGAAGGAGGAGGATGGGCGCAGTGCTTTGACAATATTTATGCCGTAGAGGCTAATATCCCAGCGGACCTTGATAATTACATTCCTCCTATGCAAGAATATCTTTACAATTGGGTAAGTTCAGCTTTGGATCTTGTACTCCCTGTCTGCCTTGGTGGCCTTAAATGCATGTCTCAATGAACTCTCGACTTTTCGTATAGGTTAATGGACCGAATCGCCAATTCGAAGCGGGATTCAGAATTATTCAGAGTGGAGAGTGGGGAGACTATGATGGCTTTTATTTGATGGAAGGTGAGATTGCACATCAAATGTTTATGCATTGTTCCTGAAAATCCTTCTTTTTTCCCAAAGGTTCTAATCTAATAACAATGAAACTGGTTTCTACCTCATGGAAGGTGACTCTATTCCCATCAAAAGCTATTGGTTGGATGTCGTCCTGAGTGAAATTGAGGTCAATCGACCATTTGCCATTATGGGAGCGTGAGTTTTGCATTATGTATCTTCTGTGTCTTCTATTCAAGATATGTTTTTTACAATAACTCATGAACTGCATCCAACTTAGAAAATATAACGGTGATAAATGGGATAACTTTTACGAAGCTATTCCCGTCGCATTACTAGATCATACGAATGGCAACGGAATTTATAACACATCTCATCCACTTTTGGAGCGTCTCGTGGGGCAATTAGAGGTCGAACATGCCTGTCCGTGAGTTTATTATTTTAATACTGCACCTTGCTTTTTGATTATTATTATTATTTTAATACTGCACCTTGTTTTTTCGCTCGACAAAAACGATAAAACTCAATTTCTCTTCATTTCTTGAAAAAAAGGTACAACTCCATCCCGTACGATTTCAGAATGAGTCAGATGTGGATTGAAGGCACAATGTAAGTGATACATCATGTTTCTCTTCTCCCATTACTGTGTAGACACTAACAAAAGGTTGTGATGAATTCATACATGCAAATAGGGGAATTGTACCCAAGCTCGCGCCAGCTATTATGTTAGACGACGAGGGTAAGAACATAACTCTCTCTAATAATACAGCTCAATTCAAGAAATGGGGAGATCGGTGGAGAGGAGATCATCCTTTCAAGGAAACACCTGTTATCCATAACTACGCCGCAACGAATCTCATTCCTCGTCATCTCGGTCCAGAATATATCATCCATGGAGCAAAATTGTACGCTCCCTGGAATCCTTCGAAAACAGAAATCACTCTAGTTGTATCAGAATGGTTCTTTGATAGGTCTGTGCATCTTCTTTCACATCTTGACGAGAAGGATCATCCCTTTAGTGAGGTTGTAGTTATGCTCCCCCCTAATGTCGAGGCTCATGATGATTATCACAATATGACTACTGTACCAACCCATTCTCAGCATCGCGATGGTCCTGATTTCATGGACATGTGCGAGGCAGATATTAAGACTGAATGGTTTATGCTCACAAACTCATACCATCATGTTGCGTCGCATGTCGATTTGATGTTCACGCCCGGAAAATTTCAGCCTGTCAGTAAGTATTTTTGATGAGACTGAAAAAGCATGATGTCCAGAATAATTCTGGTTTATTTTATCTAACTAAATCTTCTGCACTTTCACTACACGCAGTTCCATTCACTCCTGCTACGTTCCCTTTCTGTTTCAAATTTCCATATTGTAAAGAGACCATCAATCTGGCTCAAAGGTTTAATCCAGACCATGCGAAAGTTGTGCTAGATTTTGATATGCTTTACCACACTGAAACAAGGAATGCTTTCTGCAAAGAATGGAAAGAAATGAATGGTGACGAGGGTGAAGAACTTTATACCTGGCAGAAGAATCGTATTTTACGAAGAAAGAAAATCATTGGACCTTCTGGCCCCACTGGGACCTCTTACACTGCATTCCTCGTAAGTCCATACATGCTTTCCGTCACTTATGATACTCTATATTTTTTCAATCATTTGGATATCTAACAATTTTATTGATTTCATCAGTTCGGGAGGGGATTGGATAAAATGTATAAGCTCGTAGATCGGTCCCTTTACGGCGCCAGAGCCCCGTTCATCAAGATTTTTGGAAAAGAAGAGAAGCTTGACGGTATGTCTGAAGAAGAACTTGCGCAAAAGAAGGGCGATTCTGGAATGATGGGCATGGATAATGAAACTGACTGCAATTGCTTCGCATTTGAATCATTTGAAACATGCGAAGGAAGTATCTTGGGTTGTATCTGGCGCGAGAAATTTGAATCTTGCCATCCGCCAGAGATGCTTGAGGAAGGATCACCGATTTGTCCAGAAACATCTGTGCCAACAATCTCTCCAACTCAAAGCGGTTATTTGATGGACACCGAGGCGCCTACTTTCGCTCCATCGCATGCTCCAGCTGCAAATTCAACTCGCAATCTGTGGTTCTCGTCTTACGTTAGAATTAGAGAACACGAGGACGCTGGAGATAGGCTTTTACAATTGGAACAAAAAAATGACGATGATGTAGGGAATGATTGACAAAAAGACAAAAGCCCGTGATAGATTCTTGCTTACGGCTACTTCTAGTAATACTTTATAATAATCAGTTGATTATGGTATAGTATACGTCTGTGTGCCTCCTTAGAGGTGAGACAGTGAGACCCAATTAGTACCGTATTATACTTGTGGTAGGTTGTATAATAGGTGTACGGTACAGAGAAAAACATGAAAATGAAAAAAGTGTCGGTTATTTTGTTTGTCGTTTTTTTTATAAAAACTGGCACGCGATGACGTTTGCCCATTCATTGATTGGAGTTCTCATTCCATTCCTTTTCAAAGAACATCAACAACTCAGTCAGCCAACAGCCAATGAAGTGAGGAAATCTGGAAAGCCATGCAACACAATCCATATCTTAATTCACAACAAAAAGATGCATGAATTGATTCTGTTGTTTCTTGTGTTATACGTCTTTACCTCAACAGTCTCAGCGTTTCAACTGCTGAACACAGAATCTTGTAACCCTCTTCGGACGAGGCTTTGTCGTAACGATGCAGTAATCCGACTTAATGTGCTGAATTCCATGGCAACTACTTCTGCATTCTGGAATGAACCAATCTCATTCCGTTCTCAAAGCTTATTCAGTTATCCTCTCTGGTCGTACGAATACGAGGAAGAGGATGATGAGCTTTATTTTCTTCCAATCAATTCATTCGACCTGCCTCCACAGACTGACTACATCCTACGAAAAATCACCAACGCCTACATTCAAAGTGATGTGAAAGATATTTCTCAAGAAATAGATTTCATGGAGATTGTTGATATGATAGGCTTAGAATACAAATGGAGTCCACATCCTTATACAATTGGTTCAAAGTTGTTTGTGTTTAGTGGACAGAAGGATGACAAAGAACTAAAGGCTCAGAAATTGTTCTCAAAACTTATTTCATTTGCAGCCCTTCATCGTTTACCAAAAGAAATGGCAACGGTCTTGTTTGGAAAATTAAAATCTAATGAAAATTGTGACCCTGACGTAGCCAATGAATTGAGACATCTTGTCATAATGTTTGAGAGTGAATCTTGGGAATCCATAACATTTCCTCGAGGCTTATCAATTAGAATCAAGCGGGAATATTTACAATCCAAGCGCAAACGATACAGCTTGATACCACGAAACTCTATACTCGCAAAATCCAACAATGCTTTACAAGCAACTGATGCAATAAAGCAAGCTCTTTTGACAAAACCGCCACCCAAACTTGTTCATAAAGAAGACATTGTGGCTGAAATTGATGAGATAGCCAGAGAACTAGGTGAAAAGTCAGAATTTTCGCAACGAGGGGACTCACTCGTCAATGAATTGCTCACATTTTTCCCCCGTGAGAATAAATTTTTGACACGTCTAAGTCGAGCAACTTCAAAGCAGACCAAGCGTCTACAATCTGTGGGTAGAGCCGGACTCATATCATATGGTATTCTAAATTTTATGTGGTACACTCTTGCGATCATTTGGAGATGGAATAGGCTTAGCTCTGGTCCTAGCGTTGTCTTAGTAGAAGGCAAATTGGAAGCTCTAAGGATTTCAGTTAGAAAATTCGCGTGAGTATCTTGATTACACTTTTAGGAGTGGTATTATATACATGTTCTTTCGACTGACTGATACTATTTCAACTGTTTCAGAAATGTGCTATTGTCTGTTTACGTGGGATCTCAGATAACAAAGCTAGCACGGTTGAGTCTAGCGGTTGCGTTGGCACCAGCTGGGGATAAGCTTTTGAATTTTACGAAAAGGAAATTAAAAGTTTCTTCCGATGGAGCATTGGGGGTTTTGACATCATTTCTTGTTGGTCTTTGCATTTGGATTTGGATGATAATCATCTTGGGAGATGCTACATTCTCAAAGACGAGCTTGGCAACATTTGCGATGTGATTTAGAGTTCGTTTGTGCATCTTTTAGGTTTTCATATAAAAGAATGTTTCCAGACATCAGCTTCTCATCCATCGGAATGAAAGCAAAAGAAGCATATAAAGTTTGTCTTTTTATTAAATTAGCGTCAAGTAAAATGCAATCGTTACGAGAGAAGTAGAGGCAAGTACCTTCTTGTTTCCAGATGAAATGTTATCATCGTCATCATCAGCCTCGCTGACTTTCACTGTCAATTTCATTGTCTCCGCCTGAAACGAAGTCGCATCAACATCAACGGTTTCGAGTACTGTAATTCCTTCTTCCTTTGCTTTTTCCTGGATAGCTGTTACCAACTCTCCACCCGTCAGAACTTGTTCAAAGACTTTCTTCCTTTTATCGTAGACAGTGTCTGCCATCTGGTTGGCCTCGGCACAATCTTTTGTTTCACATTCAGTCTTGACGATTACCTCAAACTCGACTTTTACACCCTCTATGAGCTTGCGTCTACTTGTGGTACCAAGAGAAACATCACCGACACTAATGATTCTTACTTGCGTATCTTGTGGTAAGAATTTGAGGATAGCTTTTTCAAGCACTTTGAACATTTTTTTGACTTCGGATAGGTTAGTCGGTACGTCGGCGTTATCCAAATTACTTAAAGTTATGGACGCTTCAAATCTAATCTCGATGGACCCGGTATCCTGGGACAATCCTTTGGAGATCGTGGGGGCAAATGTTGTCCTAGTAGGTGCAAAGGTGGTGATAGTAGGGACGGCACTGGGAGCATTGAAATCATATGTATCTTTCACAGAATCATCAGCGTCTGTTGAAGAATCATCAGAGTCTGTTGAATTGTCTTGGTGTTGAGGTGTTGGCGCTTTTGATGGTAGGAACGTTGGCATTGGAGCCTTAGTAGATGATGTACCATGAGTTGGGGATTTTGTCGATGATGCACCATGAGTTGGGGCCTTTGTAGATGAACTGGGTGCCTTGGTCGATGATGCAATTGGAGCCTTCGTCGAAGCAGTTGGTGCCTTGGTCGATGACGCTACTGGAGCCTTCGTCGAAGCAGTAGGTGCCTTGGTGATGCCAAATCCTTTTGGTGCCATTGTGCTAACAGTATTCAAAATTCTGTTGCGTTTATGACGGCGGGTCTTAACACGCCTCGCTCGTACTACCCTCCTGTGCCTACGATTCTTTTCAACTCCTTCTGCGAGCAATCCATTCTTTTTGCTTTCAAGGGTATCATTTGCGCTTTCAAAACGGTCATTTTGAACTCTTTCACAAAACTCTCCCCAGCATGATTTATTCTTGAGAAGATCATCGACGCTATCAACGTATGTTTCTACAATTGAGGCTCCAATAGCCTGCCCGTAATTTCCACATGATGACTTTGCCTCAGACAAAAGTTCGCGAAGGCGGGTCTTCTTGAATTGAGGAGGAGAACACATATTGTGATCAACGTTGTATTCCTTTTTTTCCAAGAAATTTTTGAGAAAGTTCACCATCAAACAAGATTCCAAATGAAGTTCCACCTGGGCACATTTTAATTTGGATACTTCAGAGAAGATATCCAATCCTCTTTCCGAATCGAATGCATACGCAACACTTGCAATGGCACTTGCTGCCAATGCCATTAACGTCCTCTTTAATCTCCTAGTATTTGTTTCAATGACGATGATGAGTTTTTTATAGAATTTGATAAAATTGCCATTGAATCATTTTCGTGGAATTAAGGGAAGACATTTCATGATAAACTCACATGGTAACGATGAAATCGATTGAGCCTTGTGGTTGATTAACCCGACAATATCGAAAATGAGCCCTCTTCAATTTTATCGAGATCAGCCAATTAGTCCCGAAGGTGAACTAATAAAATTTATACGTGTACTTGCGTGTACACGTATTATACACCTTTTTCACCCTCTGGATCATCATATATATTCAAAGAAGTTACACCGACCAATATAATTACGATAGTACCCTGGACATCCAATGGCATTTCCAACCAAAGGAGTCCAGCGAGTGGATCTTGAAATAGATTAAATGTCTAAATATAAATCGGGTAAGAGACAAGTAAGAGACAGTTTATTTTTGCTTTTTCTCCGGGAATCCCGGATACGACAGATTTCCTGTATCGCATCGCAATGCCAACGCAACGGTCATCCCGTGCTCGCTCGTAAAATGGACCACATACCACATTCGATTCGAACATCCACCGACCGGAAACCCGAAACCCGAAGAACCGATCTAGGTAACTGTACTTAGTACATAGCGAATAGCGAGTACCATACCAGATACCTACCGTAGACTACCCATCACAGCAGCGATCGAACGCTCTCGTGTTTTCGTTTTCCGGCTCTGGGGATTGCTATACCTAAATTCAAAACTAGCTGAAGCATTCAGCATCATCAGGCCCGCAGAAACCGCAACTAATCATGTGGAATAATTTCGGAGACTTAACGAAGAAATTAGCGGAAAAGGCAGCTGCTGCTGCCGAGAACATTGAAGGTCAACTCAATAATTCTGTTGGGGCAAATCCGGAATCTTTGGCTGAAATGTCCACAAAGTTCCGATCAAATGATGTGAATGTAGACAGGTCCGGTGGTCTTTCAGCAATCGCTGATGATGAAGACCCTTTTGGCGAAGATGATGATTTCTATGCTGACGATGATAGTTTTAACGTTGATATGCACGATGATAATGGAAAGACAGAAACTCCAGCATTGGATCGTACTTCTGATGATATCGTCGAAAATAATCACAATAATGCGGTTGCTGAAGATTTAACGCCTCAGGCAGAAGAGCCAACCCAACAAACGACTGGCGAAGCAGCAGAGGTACCGATGGTACACACATCACACCAGCAGGAAGACAATTATTTTGATGAAATGGAACAAAACGACCATGCTATGATTGAAGAAGAAGGACTTTACGATGATGACGAAGAAGATGAAGACATTGGCTTTGATTCTGGAGATCCGGTTGAGATACTAACCGGTGATAAAACTGCTGAGGAGCCTCTGACTATACAAGTTCACCAGGCTGCATTTGTGGAATGCGCACAAGACCAGTACTTGAATGAAACACCATTACATAAGAATCAAAGCACGGTCGCAAAAGTGGCGCAAGATGCGGACCCAATTACAATCGCACCGTCATTGGTTACCGAACAAGTAGTCACAGCAGACGATGACAAGGTTGAGTTCCCAACCCTTCCAGGAAGCGAAGTTTCAATCAAAGTCAAAATTGAAGAAACGGTTGATACTTTGCAACCCATGGAAGAAGTGCAACCTGAAGAGGATCGAGAACAGCTATCGCCGGAAGATGAGGACATTTCATTGAATCCAACAAGAGACAGTGAACAACTTGAGTATCCTACCACAATCCAGTTGGACTCCAGCAGTGATGGAGAATCAGTGTATGTTTCAAAGGAGGAAGCTCTTGGCAACAGTTTTGAAATGGGAACCTTGAGATCACAGGTTGAAGACTTGGAAAACCAGCTGACACAACGAGAAACTCAACTAGAATCAAAATCAATGCAAATCACCACAATGTTAGAAATACACGAACAAGAAAAGAAAGCACTCGAAGGGAAGGTAAAAGAGACAAAGGAAGAGGCAAAAAAAAGGATTTCAAAGGCAAAAGAGAAAGTTGATGACATGAAGTTCAAAATTGCCGAAGCAAACGCAAGAGCAAATTCTGCTGGCTCGTCATCCAGTGACCAAGAAGAGATCATTGTTGCGCTGAGAGAGGAAGGTGAGAAGCTTGCAAAGAAACAAAGTGAAATGGAGTATTTAGTGAGAGAAGCCCGCTCGGATATGAGAGATTTGAAGAAAGAATTAGAATCCGAGAGGACTGCAAAAGTAAAAGCAGAAGCAAAGATTACTGAACTTGAAAGCGAGTTGAAGGAAACCAAGGAAGAGCTAAGAGCAGCCAACCAGAAGGGTGGCCTCGCAGACAAATTGGACTCTGATTTATTAGCTGCTAGGGAAGAGAGGGAGAAAAATGCATCCATAATACTAGGACTTGAAGCGGGATTGAAAGAATCCAAGTCTCGCAACAGCGAATTGCAGAAAGAGATGGAAGAAACATTCAAAGACAAGGTGTCGCAACTAGAACAAGAGACTGCCTCTATTAGGAACGAGAAGGACACCATTTTGCACGACTTGGAATCAAAGCTTAGAACCAGCGAAAGGGAATCCAATCTAAGAGAAGATTCGCTGAGGCATGAAGTGAGCGAGCTCAGAAAGAGGTGGCAAGATGCCGTGCGTCGATGCGATGGTAAGTTTTGATGTCATACATACTTGCTTGAAGGTATTCCCTCTCATCTTCGCCTGTCTGACTCTATTGATTGTTGTAGCCTTGAGCATTGATTTGCAGCAAAGCTCTGCGCCACTTATGAGACAATTGGAAAGCACCGAACGACAGAGTAGATCACGGGCGGCTGCATGGGCAGAATTGGAGTCAAAATTACGAAATGATTTAGAAGAAAACATTATTGATAATGAAAAGTTAACCAAGGATAAGAACGAAATGGAAGCGGAATTGAAAAAGATTAGCAGATCTTTGCAAGGAAAGGATTCAGAACTTGTTCTATCTCAATCTAGAGTGACAGATTTGAGCAAGACACTGACAGAAGTTTCTACGAAGCTAGAGAGCACTGTTGCCGAATATGACACAATCAAATTGGAATTCACAAATCTTGAACAAATGATGAAAGACAACGAGTCAAACCAGAATCTTGAAATGATGAATGCGATCCAAGCTACCGAGGAGCGTTGCAACGATCAGATTGATTCATTGGAGGTAGAGGTGCGGCAGGAACGCGATAAGAGATTGTCTCTGGAAGAAAATATACAAGAAATGATGGACGAAACTTCTGACATTGTCCACAACCAAGATGATGGGAGTACACAAAATGGAGATATTTCTAAAAAACACATTAGAAATCTTGGCAGCAAGGCAAACCAGGCGGACATCTTACAAGATACACTTCTAGGCCTTGATCCGAACGATGGAGACGACAACGATCACGAGGAAAGCAATGGAATGGATTCAGATCAACAGCAAACACCTCCCAGCACATCTGAGAGCTTTGCTTTTATTGAACAATTATCACAGGCTCTAAAAGCTGCGAAATCAGAAAGAGACACATTGAGAAAGCAATTGGATGAATCTGAAGAGAGGAGAGGAGTATTAGAAAATGAATCAGTAGCGAATCAAGAAGCGACAAAGACACTACCATTATTGGAAAGTAAAGTGTCCCAGCTAACACGAGAGGCCATGCAGAAGGACATGGAAATACAGGCTCTGCAAGAAGATATTAATGAAGTTCGAGATATGTATCGATCACAATTGAGTGCTCTTCTTGATGGACCATTGAGTGGTGTTCAGAATGGAGCGCAGTCAAGTAATTCACAAAAAAATCGGGACACAAAGCCCATTGTGCCTCCCACGAGTTTTGGCGGAATGCGGACCTTTTGAGTGACTACAGTGTAAACACCTAAAAATAATCAGTGAATTTCTCCACGTAATTGAACAGTACACATACCAGGACTCCTGAAATGATAATAATCGTAGATTCAGAAGACTGACGGAACTACGTAGAGACCTCGATTGGGTTTGTATGGGGTTGAGGTGCGCATCTTACAACACCCGGAATTTTGGGAAAAACACTGTGCTCTATGAAGACTTTGGACAAGTAAGAATGAATTGAGAATTGTATGGTCCATCTTAATTGACGACTTTCTATTTGCCGCCTTCCAGATTTAAAAACAAAATCAACTGCACAAGGATAACCAAGCTTGGATGTACCAGTTATCAATTGGACTAAGTTTTAATTCCCCCTCCGCTGGCTTTGGATGCGTTCACAATCTTTCTTATGCTTTGGCCAGTACTGAAGTTGATGTTCTCGGGAACAGAATGCTATAGAGATGCACCCACTGCATGCTTTCAGTACCACTGTAACACCACAGATGGCACAACACTTCGTTGGATCTTTTTGTGTTTCCGGAGAAATAGAACATTTCTGAACGTTTTCTGAGACGAGACCTGTCTTGTAATCGTGATTAGTAAGCTTGTGCCTTTCTTGCCCAGAGTCAAAGGCAAGTGGGCTTGCTAGAGTAGCATTAAGCTTTCCGCGCACTTCGACATTCAAAAGATTCCACCACCGTTCGCTGGTTGGATCGACTGATTCACCTATTCCTTCTTCAATATTGTCATCCTTGGCAAGATCTACTTTCCAAGTAAGCTGGCTTATTTTCAGAGCATAATTGCTAATTCCTCCTGTATGTGGGCATCCTCCCTCGCCTGACAAAAGATGTGATACGGAAGCGTTGCTTGGAGCTACACCATCAAAGTTAGAAACGCAAATCGTGTGAGACCACCAATCACCGAAATCGTGAACATATTGCAGATTCATTTGACCCTGTTCGTTCAATGCGAAGATATCGCCCAATGCAAATTTCTTATCATTTGCTAAAGCTCCACCAATATACAGTGGTTGGAACATTCTGTCCAGTGCCGTTGATGTCTTCGGGCCAATCCAACACTCCTCACTCATCATTTCAATTGAATCGCGCATGGTCTCGAAAGTATCACCCCTGGGCTTTTCAGAAGTCACACAATTATAATCTAAACCATCATTGATCCTACTGAATGCATAGCAGTGATAGTTGCTTGTCCAGCCAATTGCTGGGCATAAGACTTGATAATGTAAATTTTGCATCGTGATATCAGGAGAAACAATCAATTCTCGCCGAATCAGTGGGTTTATGCCATCCACAGTGACGATGATCTTGAGCCAAGCACCCAAATCATCGTTTGACGAGCCTTCTCTCGAATTCAATAGATTTGCTTCAAATTTTTTGACATGGTGTGAATCGTGAATCTCTTTCCTTCAATTTGCTACAAAATTCTATGAACAGAGTATAGTGCTTCATAAATACTTCTTTTTCTCTCAGGTTCCGAGCCTCGATCAGCATTTTTGGAGGCATAAGCATACAAAACAAAGTCGATTTAAAGGCAGTATCTTCCGTAGCAATCGTTTGTAAAATTGCTTGTGCCTTCACAGATACTGGCCCATAAAAGGTATCCGTGGCTAGTGTTAGATCGTCTTCCTTCCCAACCTTTCCGTTTAAAATATAATCCAAAGGAGAGATTTTCTTGTTGGTTTTCAAGTTCTCTCCCTGCATTGAGATCCAAAGGTTTTTCGACACGTAGGTTAGAAGCCTTTACTGATATTGAAACAGGTCCGCCACTATAGGAAGGTAAAAATATTTGATACCGCTCCTTATTCTCCAGCCAACAGCCACACCGTCCTACTTGACCATTCAGGTCCTTCCTCCCCTGTAGTCCATGTAACTTCACACGAATTCCTATGAGCGTAGATTCATCGTTTGGTCGAACCACGTCGCATGGCGGCTTTAAAAAGTCTTCGTAGGTCAAGTCAAGGACAAGGTGCAATGTAGGAGAGCATGCAGAAATATGGGCTTGAACAGTTGGTCTGAATTCCCCAGGGACATCAAAGAATTTCCAGGCCCAACTCTTCCCTACCAAGTCATCCCTCGCAGAACAAATGCCTCTCTCATCAGCAATTGAAACTTCATAAATATTCTGCCAGGCCACAGGGGCTTGACTGTTCACAAAGCAATTTTCGTCCCATTGCGTGAACGCTTCAATGCCCCAAGCAGGGGCATTCGCCTCTTTCAAAGCTTCAGCACCAGATTTGCTCTCTGGTGTGAACCCATATCCTCTTCCAATAAGCAGCTGTGTTTGTCCATTGTCATAATTCATCTCCGCTGCAAAACACAGCGCTTTAGGGTGCAAATCACTAGTCGATTTCAATAAAGTCCAAGCTTGTGTTCCGATATCAAATCGTAACATGCGGTTACGATACGGACAACCAAAATCTGTCCACTCATCTCCGTACTTGGCTTTAGCCTCCTCGCTACTCATCCGCTCGTCATACCTCCTGTGTCTTCGATCACACTCTGTGTATCCGCCCCAAACTATAATAGACGAGGGTTTATCCTTATCTTTTTGGCCGCCACAGTATATTCGCTTATATGAAAGGGCTGATCACCAATGATTTTCACACTACTCCACGATTTACTTTCTAAATCAAAGGAACAAAAATCATCAAGACCATGCCATGCAAACATTGGGTTTTCAATCGTGTTGTCTCTTGTTCGGCCACCTAAATGATAAATTTTGTTATTGGCTGCCCACATTTTATGACTTTTTCGATCATTGGCAATACGCTTCAACGAAGACCACTTCAAACTAGACATGTTAAGACACCACATGTCATCTGTAAGGTCCTCACTGCCAAGTTCACCGCCTGTAATATAATAGATACCTTTGTAGAGGACACCTGCATGATCCTCCCGAGCTGGAGGTCTAAGGGAACCTTTCGTCTTGACAAGTTCCCAGGCGCCAGAGCTATTATTGTCGAGTTTGAAACGGTAGAGCTTGGAATCGAAAATACCTGTCGAACTGTTGCCACCCCACAAGTACAAAGCACTCTTGAAGGCAAACATGGTATGTCCAGAACGAGGCCCTGGCGTCTTTCCTGTCGTACCGAGCAAGCAATACTTTCGCGTATCTATATCAAACGTCCATAATACATCAATTGTCGGAAATTGATGGGACAAATCTTGTTTGATGAAATTGAATCCCCCATGAATGTAAATCTTCCGACCAACTTGTGTCCAAGCACTAAATTGCAAATCCCTCGGCTGCACCTCAGACATGACAGGAACTTGACTCCAAATACTGATCCTTGCATCACTTCCCTTGACGCCATAGATAGCTTCAATGTTTCTCTCAGTATCAAATTTCAGCTGTGCTGATGCGCACGATGAGGGCACCGCTTGGAGCAGACGCAAAGCTTTGCGGAACTTTCCTTTACGTTCTGCAACTCTTGCCTTGCGGTACTCATCATTATGCTTGAGATCGGAATTCACATTGATCACTTCGTACATTACATCCATTTCTTCGTCCGATACCTTTCGAACGTACCCTGGAGTGGCAGTAAATTTGGTTTTCCGCATCTGCGCTATCATCCTCGCGCCCATGATTAATGGAATATTTACCCCCGCATTAACAAGCTGAGCCACAAGGGCAATGCGCGCAGAACTAATTGCCATCATAAGAGGCGCTCCACCATTATGAGCAGCTTGATTTAGGTCCACGCCATTTCTGAGCAGAACTGCCACCATGGCCTTGTGACCATTCTGAACTGCAATCATCAATGCCGAATAGTTGGTAGATTTCTTAGCCGTTTTTACGTCAGCTCCAGCAACAAGTAGAAGCTGAGCCATACGCACATTGCCGTACTGAGCTGCATACCACAACGCCTTGATAGAGTCGCCATCGAATTCCTGTTGCCCCTCAACGTTAGCACCGTGGTCCAGCAACCAATCCACTGCCGCGACGGAATTCCCCACAGCTGCCGCCAGGAGAGGAGTTTCATAGATTTGGCAATTATCACTGTTTATGCGATGGGATATGCCATTGACATCGGCTCCATGCTGACCGATGAGTACCGCCATCTTTTCCACGAGATTGTGTCGGGCTGCCTCATTCAGGAGAAATTGGGTGTCGACGTCTTTTGTTTTGAGGAGGTCTTCGATGGAGAAATTGCCGCCTTGAAGTGCGAGCATATTATATCCTGCACCGGCTCTGCTGCTTACTTCTCCATTCTGATTATAAAATGCGCTCTAAGATGCTTGCTTGTAAACAGTCCTTGCGTGAACAATGACAGTAATGATTTGAGATTGAGAAAGAAATAATTGGTTTTATGAGATAAAAACCCGTTTTTTAGAACAACGGACAATTTCAAATTTGCTTTCACCAGCAAATTTTTCACAGCCACTCAACAACAACAACAACGAGTCTGAGGAGCAAGAAGAGGACAGAAATGTTCAATTCTATGCTGATGATGGCTTACTGTGCGGGCCGGAAGGTCCAGAGCTTCAACGTGCTTTGGATTTCTTTGCCACGAGTTTCGAATCTCTCGGGTTGAAAATGAATGCCAAGAAAACCGAGTACATGGTGATGACCGGTGGTGTATCCAATGTGTATATGTCAAACAAGGCTCGTGTTCGCAAGAACACAGGGGTTGGTGAAACTTATAATGTGCGGGCTGTGCAAAAAGTCACTTGTGATTTATGTGGCAAACAGGTGTGCCGTCATTATCTACCAAAACACCAAACCAAAAAGTCTTGTGGGGATAAACGCGCTGAATACACTGCCCCAGAACCAGCCCTTGTGCCAACAGACGATTCAGAAGATGAGTTGGAGACTGTAGTGGCAAGAGAGCCTGTACTCTGTGAAGTGAGCATGCCTGGCAAATCAACAACCGTGCAATGTCCTTCAATTAATTGTCCATACAAGTCGAATGACCGCAATAAAACGCGTAATCATTTTGCTCAATGCCATATTGGAGATAGGATTGAAATTCAGGAAGAGGGTCTATTGCCGCAATGCAATAGATGCGGCTTTCAGAGCGCAACGGTCCTAACGCCCAAACATCTTGTTAGCAAGAAGTGTGCGGAATTATCTAAGCGATGAGATGCCTTAATCTGTGTCGCCTAAGAAAACAGTTAGTGGCTAAGAATTTTATTTTCAAGGTGGGGGACAAGGCGATCAAGAAGGTACGGCAATTCAAGTATTTGGGACGAATAGTGGATGATTCTGATAAGGATGATTCGGCTATTGATCGGAACATACAACGAGCTAGAGGCGTTTGGGCACGAATTGGGAAGTTACTGGCGCGAGAGGGTGCAAATCCAATTGCAATGGGAATTTTCTATAAAGTCATTGTTCAGTCTGTGCTATTGTATGGATCCGAGTCTTGGGTAATTATGAAGAGCAAAATGGTGCAGCTTCGTAGTTTTCATCGTCGATGTGCAAGATATATCACTCGCACGCACATCCGACAGGAGGAAGAT
>Ga0115005_10001925_pt1 | contig 16602 bp, 18 predicted proteins | sample ArcOceMetagenome_FD_87163 | JGI IMG/M metagenome (GOLD analysis project Ga0115005, IMG submission 87163) | Marine eukaryotic phytoplankton communities from Arctic Ocean - Arctic Ocean - Greenland ARC118M Metagenome | ecosystem: Environmental > Aquatic > Marine > Oceanic | place: Arctic Ocean... | reverse complement strand
TAGGAGCCATAATTGGCGCTGCAAAGGCAGTTACTAAAGGAGCAACGGTAGGCCCTGACGACGCTGCCACTGATTGAACGTCGCTAGGTGCCTCAGAAGCAGCCGCTGATGGGCCACTGCTAGGCGTTGTTATCGAAGGTAACGATGACGGTATGGCAGTTGGAGCACTGATTTCCTCCAGACTGGGAGCATTAGAAGGAAGTGCAGTCGGTAATGAACTAGGAGCCATAAATGAGCACTGTGATGCCTCGCAAGCTAGAGGACAAGCTTCTTTTATCAATCGATTTGCACTGCGTTGTGGGCAGAACAGCTTGCGTCTTTCCTCGCCGTTATTCATGCCTAAGGTCAGCCAAGAGCAGTTCACGCCACCTTCAAATTTGAACATGTAATCATTTGCACATTGACAGGATATGGGACACTTCTTTATGGTTTCTACTTGATTGCAGAATCTTGTTCTTCTTATCTCTTTTTTACTAAGCCAATTACAGCGGTGTTTGTATCCGTTGTATTGCAATACTCGATAATCATCATCATCACCACACCTGAGACACGATTTGGGGCAGTTTTCTCTGACTGCTTTTTGCCCGCAAAATCTTGTATTCCTGAATTTGTTCTTTGTAAGCCAAGAACATGACTTTTGCTCTCCATTGAATTTTACTACCCGATATTCATCATCATCGGCACATTGGACGCCCACTTTGAAGTTTGGAGAAGTCCAAGTTGAAGGTTCAGATACATTGGATACTGTCACACTGGTAGTTGGGGCACTGCTTTCCTCCACACTGGGAGCATTAGTAGGAAGTTGTGCAGGTCGAGAATAGTATGCAGCGACTGTATGTGCAACGTTGTCGATATGGCTTGCGCTATCAGCTTTACCTTCTTCCCCGGTTCTTTTGTTCTTATAATTGAATTTTACGCCGGGATTGCTGAATCTCTGAATTCTTGTACATCCGTTTTTTCTATTGTTATCACATTCCCCCTTCTCGCAGTTGTATGCCATTATGGTTCTGAAATCTCCGTCCTTGTCCCTGTAGCCATAATTAGACCCTTTAGAATAGCATTCATTTCTTGATCCCCTATCGTGGCGCAAACCGAGATTGTGACCTTTGGCGAGGACAAGAGCGAGGATGGCAATTGAAATTAGTTTGTCATCGTAATACTTTGAGACTGTAGATATCTTCCTGTTCTTACCTATCTCGTGGCCAAAGGAAAAATACCCTGTTGCGCAATTATACCGAGTGATTGAGAACATATAGTCCTTGTTGGGCCTGATGTATGTTGCAAAAAACAGTTAGGTATAATCTCTGAAAATATTGCTTGCAAATTTCACGAAATTTGATGATCTTACCCAATGTAACCCCTTCCACAATACTCATATGGTCCTATGATCATCGCCACAACATCCGCACCAAATTTCTCCCTATTTTGTTTTACTTGTTTCAATCCGTTTACTGTTCCTTGCCGTAAGTCTTTTAATGATGTAGTCCCGTCGTTTTCGTTGTAAATAGAGCGATAGCTATGAACAAGGTTGAGTTGAGTTGATACACCAGAATTCGTCATTGCAACATTCGTTTCATGTACAGCGAGATTTACTAAACCCCACATTAAGTCTTTGGTGCGTGCATTCACCGTGCAAGAAATTATCTGTCTAGCATTGAGACATTCAGCTTTCTTTGTCCATACAACCATAACATCGATCTCAACGTCATTGTCCTCATTCGTCCTTCTGTGAGATTCTCCTTTCAAAGGATTAAGGTCGACTATTTCGGCGTCTGTTTCATTGTCAAACTCCAGTGAAGAGGACGTGCTTATCATTTGTGTTCCATTGCTGTGAATGCGTATTTGAGATACGGTATTTTCATTGAGATCAACAAAAGATCCGACAACATTTCCTTTTGAAGTGGAAAATAAATTGAATATCCCAGTGTTGCTTTGTCCGGATATGAAATGTGTGGAGTCTTCGCGTGTACGTTTGGAGGCGTCACTGGAAATTCCGATTTTCGGATCTGTTTTTCTTCTTAGAACGGGAATCTCTACACCAGCTGACGCATTGTTTGTAGTGAAGCTGATTGCTTTGCTGCTTGCTGTGCAATAGGAAGGACATTTCGTGAAGTCCTGCAAAGTGCAGACATCCCTGTCAAGAACAAAATTACACGTAGATCCGGTAATGAAAGGCTTCACATCGTCCGGTTTGCCGTCGCCGGGAATGAGAGGTGAGTCATCCAATCTAACAATGCCGATTCTCTCAAAGTCGTAGGCATTACAGTAGTCGCCAACTCCTCCGTCCCTCCGTCCTTCAAACTTAAGGGAGGAACTGAAGAATCTCTTACAGGTATTGATCGGACGGATTTCAGTGAAATACCTGCATTCTTTACTTGGGAGATCGGTCAAGTCAAAACCAGACACTGGCAACCTTTCCACCAGTGCCATGAACTTTTGAGTGTGAAACTTGAGAAAGGTGTCCTCTTTGTTACAGTATTCAAAAGTAAATTTCATCAGTTCCTCTGTGTTACATTCGTTAATGGGCACAATATAGTCTTTGCAGTCTTCTCCAGTCCTATCTACCCTGCAAGTAACGGATGCTGTAACGAAGCATTCATCACCTTCGAGATCCAAACCTTCAACGGGTACAATGTCAACACCATTTTGGGTTGTTTCAATTGCTCTGTAGGTGATATCTTCCAAACCCTGCTTAGTAGCGATTGTGTCGTTGGCTTTCGCAGTTGCGAAGACGAGATAGTAAAGGACACTTCCAAACCTCATTGTGGTTAGTAACTTCGAGTCCAGTTGTAGATTCAGTCTCTCCTTTCTTTGTGACAGTACCAAGTGCGATCTCTTACTCGTCCTTTTTTGAACTTTTAAATAACGTTGCATTTACACGTACATATTCAATATGACATCTCTATGTTCGAATGTGTGACTAAACATTAGGATTCTTTCTTTGTGTGACTAAACATTAGGATTCTTTTTATAAAAGTCTGTAATAACCTTAATAACTTTGGTAATAACTGAAATAATATTTCCAGGATTTATCAACCTATCCTATTACTATGTGCAGCAACATGGGTTGATAAATTGAAATTGCTTATTACTATCATGTTGAAATCTGTATGTACAGGCAGGGCATGTCGATCTCTTTTATATGCCGCATAGATTGTGTACACTAGCCAATTTTCAAAAATGTGGCTACTGCTCTAATCGTAGGTCGCTTGATTCAGATCCAAATATATGTTGGCTCTGTGAATGTTTTCGTTGCTCTCGAGCAGCTGCCTCAAATTTCCGGCAGTCTTCGTTGCTTCGTGGATTGTAGTCAGAGGACTTTTAAGTTTGATATTTGCATCGACAACAGCATTAATTGTTCCCTCGTAATGAATTGTGCACCTTTCAACTTTGTCGACCTACGGAAAATAATAGGAGATGTCGTGAGTGAAAAAACGATCGCTTTCTAATACCGGAATTTTCATAAATACAAATATGGACACCACTCACCTCGTCATGGCTCATCAAAAGGCTCATAGCGTCACTTTCAATCTCTTGAACACTAATATTTTCATCTCGCTGCGAACCAGTAGCAGTTAGAAGTGGACATGAGACGACAGATTGACTAGTTGCTCTCACTTCTACGTCGAGGATGGTTTTTTCACTATCCATAATAGCATACTTCACTCGGTTCTCGATAGATTTGTTCGCCGTCGAAGATAAATTTGCGGGTGTTTTGATTGACAAATCGACAATGGCAGAAGAGCCCATCCATCGAGTCCTTATTTTTTCAATTTCAAGAACGTCGTCGGATTCTTCCAATGCCACTGTCTTAACGCGCTCTACAAGTTGCTCGTCGTTGGTATCCGTTAATTGTTTCACTGCTTCTCCCATTATCTCTACACCTGTCATGCAAATCATTCCGCCGACGAGCAGTCCTGCGGCTGCATCTGCAGCTGCCATACCGGGGATAGACATTGCAAGGCCAATGCTTGCTAATGCTAAAATTGAACTGTATGCATCACTCCTGTGGTGCCAGGCATTCGCAATTACAATGGTGGAATTTATGTCTTCACCAACCTTTCTTGTGATACGATACAACCATTCTTTACTAATGATGCTCATTGCAGCCATGATGAGTGCTGGATATGTTGGCAGTGTTACTGCTGCAGCCCCTGCTGTTGAACTAGTGTGGATTATTTGTAAAAGTTTGCCATTAGAAGCTGCACCAACTGAGATTCCCGTTCCAAGAAGCGTCAATGCTAAAAATAGTGAGCCAACTGCTTCAAACTTTCCGTGGCCATAAGGATGCTGTTAAAAAATAAGAAAAAGTTGTATAGAGTCAGATGCATGTTGAATTGATTTCGACAAGGTTGTACAATCTGCACATAAATACTTACATCATCATCAGGCGGGAGCCTAGCAACTAAGTTCAGTAAGTGTTAGTTCTTGCAAATGAAAATGTGACTCTTGAGAATGGCTCTAGACAAAACTTACTCTGCACTGCCCACAAGGTAATGAAGTCTGAGAAAAGATCAGATAATGAATGCCCTGCATCGGCAACGAGAGCAGAACTATGACAAGTGACACCTACGACTGCTTTTCCAACACTAAGTACGAGATTCACCAATACCCCAACCAGTGTGACCCTATCTGCCGCATTGTCATTTGCAAATAGATACTCGGATGCATTCATAGTCGGTGGTGAATGTTTGACAAGTCCATCTCTGATATTTTTCGCCTTGTTTAATAAAAACTTAACTTCATGGCGCATCCGTTCTGCAAATGATAATGCAGTGGAAGTGAGAGCGAAAATCACGAGATTTGCATTGCTGATTCGCTTACGAAGAAGGAGGGGCGGAAGGAGAGTTGCCACGGCTGCAAAAAAAATTCTAGTCATTTTGCGTTGGATATGTATTGGCTGCTTCTTCTTCTTCCCTAATGCAGCATTATTTTGGTCATGATGTTCGTGATGCGAGTGAGAATGGCCCATATGCATGCTCAACGTTGATCGCTTGCACATTTGGCATCTCGGGGCTAGCACCACAGATGAAGGCTGTTTGACCAGAATGATCCTATTACTTGATGGGATAAACTGAAACGGAGCCACCGATAGGAGGATGGAAGCGCAAAACACATAATGAAGTTTCCTTTCCATATTGAATATTGCGGCCACTATACTGTAGGATGTATAATATTCCGTTGAACTATCACGCACAGGGTGTACGAGTACGAATAGAGCAGAAGCAAAGAGCAAAAACACGCGTTGTAGATTAGCTACATAGTTTTAGCCTAATGATATCTTTTGTTGTGATGTCAAAATGTGGGTGTTGTTGAAGTTCGATCCAGTTCGTTTCCCCCCCGCAATATGAAAAGTTCTCTCTTCCCTCTCCATTCTATTCTTTTCTTGTTTGAAATGACACGTGACCCGTGAAGAGAACTACCCGTGCGAGCGTGAGGAGAATGACCCGTCGTGAATATTATTTTAAAAAAGCCGGGGTGTTACTGTTATAAAAATGTGCATACAAGTTCAAAGTGCTCCTACTAGTAGTGCAAGTGCTACCTACAGTGGATTACTACGAATACTACCACCAATGCAAATACTACCACGAAGGCGAAGGCGAAGGCGAAGGCGAAGGTGATATCTTCAAAGGCATCATTGCCCAGAGATGCAAAAAAACATTTTGGCAAAAAGTATCCTGCATCCACACTCGTATCCTAGCTAGTAGTAGTACGTACTAGTATGCTATAAACCATTACTGTATCCACCACCACCAATACCAATACCGACGGCAACAGCAATACCAGCAACAACAACACAACAACAACAACAATAGAAACACAAATGGGATGAAACAAAAGCACAATTTCAAATTCGTATCTTGAAATCTGGCTTCATGATGTTATAGCGGGGTATTGTTTGTACTGGATAAAGTTTAAAAAAAAGTAAATCTGTTATAAAAATAAGTACAAAAGAAGAGCGACGAGTGAGATGATGAGACGACGGAGGAATGTGAAATGTCTCGTCGGTACAAAAAGTCACAAGATAAATTTAAAACAAATAACAGCATAGATTTTAGTAAAATATTACATCAATCATCGACGGCACAGGTAGATGCAAGCTTTCATTGTTTCAGCACTATCCCTATTTTGATGCGATCAAAACCTACAAGTACAGCTCCAGTTGAAAGGGGAGGACCCAAATGGATGGTGACAAGAAAATAGGCTCAATGAGGATGAGTGACAAGAAAATAGGCCCAATGAGGATGGTGATGTCGATGAGAGGTGAAAATGGTCCCAGTGTTCATCCGATGGCCTCTCCGGGCATTCATTTCGTGTTAGTTGTTCTAATTTATTCTTAGAAATAAGCGCTGACGTCAGTTTCTAGTGAAACATCCTGCAGATGTGTCCCGGTAAGCGCTAGCTTCGAGAAGTTTGCAGCTTTTTTTTGGGAAGTCAGAAGAAAAGGCATTCCTTTATAAAGTAAAGGACCATGCACAATATGAGCAATCAACGCCTAGTTGATCCAACGCACAAGATGCTGTACCTTCTTACTGGGAAGAATCCTAGTGAAGTTAGACGCAGAGACAAGAGTATCAAATTTCCTGTAAAGGTTAGTGCTATCAAGAACGTGAATCCCGGATATGGTTCTTCTTTCTTGGGCCCTCTTTATTTTTCCTCCCCTTACTACTATAATTGCTATAATGATGTGACTGCGTTCTTCTTCGTGTTCTAACCACAAACCTCGTCTCCACCTTCTACCAGCTAATGTATGTTTTACAGTGTAGAGATTACGAAGAAGTCATCGATTGGTCTCACAACGGACTTTTGTTCGTAATCAAGAACACCGAATTGTTCGAAGAACGTGTTTTGCCCGAATTATTCAAGGAGGCCAAGTTCCAAAGCTTTGACCGCAAGGTAAGGACAATCCGGACACTGAATGCCTAACGCGTGGGCATGGACGTATCTCACAATTCACTTTTCATAAAACTCCTGTCAACCACTTTGGCCACAGCTAACTCGGTGGGGGTTCACAAAAGCGAAGAGTAATCGAACAAAAAAGGCCAAGTACTACGGTCATCCACTTTTTCGTCGGGGTGACTTTCCACGATGCATGAAAATAGACACATCGGGATCGGACTCATGTGCCAATGCCGATGAATTCACTACTGACAAGACTGTATCTGTGGAGGATCTTGCTCTTGCTTCTATCTTAAAAGAACAAGAAGAGGAAGACACTCAAGCCGATAATACTAGTACAACAAAAGAAGCCGGTGAAATTATGCTTGCTTTAGCCGCCGCTGGTAGAAGCAGTACATGCGACGCTTCAAGTGGCTCTGCTGCTTCCTCTAATACTACGCTACCACCTTTAGGAGGACGAATACAGAACAAGAAGATTATTGCAGAATCATGTAATATGTCACATTTGGTGACAGCTACCGCAAAGTCTTCCTTGCCTTTCGGTATTCCTCCACAGAGAATGCCAGCAGAAATGAGTTTAGGCACTGCTGCTAGTACGAATAGTAGGTTTGTGCAGCATCATGGAAAAGACGACAAACTGTTTGAAAGGGGAATGCGTGAAAACTACCCCTATTTTGCGACACCTACTTTCTACAGCAGCTGTCCTCCTCAAAGTGACAACAAGAGCTTTGGTTTAGTGCAGAATACCTTTCCTTCCCCCGGACATGACCTCACACACTATCCAGAAGGATTTCCAGCGTCATACGGCGGTTCCAGCGGAATTACTCCTTATTATCATCCGCGTCAGCTGCCAAATCAGGGACATATTTCATATTATGCGAATGGCACCAGGAGTACTACTATTAGTAACGTGCCTCCATCTAATGGAGGAATAGTACTAGGCAGTAGGAGGGGGGTGGATTCTTCTCAGGGAGTAATATCAAGAGAATTCATTCCCGATGGTGATAGTAATTCTTCATTTATGAGAACAAGCTATGCTAGTCCGCCGCTACTTGGAGGAGGATCGAGAATGCAGCACTCTTTTCATTCTGCTGCTCGTCCAAATAATGTTGAAGGATACAGAGGGACGATTGAAGGCAATCCTTCTTTCTTCTTCAAAAATTCTATCTCTGAATAGAGAGGTGGAGTGGTGTAACAAAGAAAACAATAACAAAGAATTCTCTTCTAATACCAGGTAACGGGAAATTTGAAGTCATAGTAGTATTGTTAAACCTATAACGCAATTTTTTATCCACAGTTTCAATGATTTTGCCTGTTCAAAAACTGTAATGATGCCATACATCATTTCAATTCAAACGTTCCCAAGATTATTTATAATGAGTATGGAATGCGATGAATAGGATATTTTGCAAGCATCGTCAGACTCTCTTATAATTGAACTACATTCCTGATAATAATGACTGAAGAATTCCACTATTCTTCTACTATCTCCGGAAGCTAATTACATTTGCTGTTTCTCTGGTGGTCAGAGAGACTGGACGTAATCCTTGTATCCAAGCAACCAAATAATCTCGACATTGGCTCAGAATATTGTTATACGGACTAATCTGGATGAACCTGACTTCTACGGGCGTTGAATTTCTATTCTAAGATCTCGATGCTGCATAAATTGAGCTCTTCTCAGCAAATGTCTCTGTTTTAACAGTTTAATAATGGTATCATAGTAATTTCCTGTTGTACTGATGGAGCTTTCGACACCCTTTGCCAGATCAAAATATGAAAGAATTCGACAGAATGGTTTTATAAAGGACGTCCGCCGACAGGCGAGGGCGGACAATAAAATCAGTATTCACATAATTCAATTGAAATATATTTGGAGAAGATGTTTGCTCTAGTATTCTTGCTTCATATCTGCCTATGGACTATTGTAATTGCTCAGTCGCCCTCGCCGACGCCTATTCCATCAAAATTTGACTGTGGACGCCGAAATTACTATTATGGAGGGAAAGGAAAGAAAGTGACAGGTCCATCCACTGCAACCCATACATCTGGCTGCCCTACAGTCATTATTGTGTCAAATTATCATGCTCTGTCCCCGGCTTTGATGAGGACCCTTCGTCCGTCATCCAAGATGGCTGCTACAGTATATCCTTCGACTCTGTCAAACCCAACTTTCCCCGTATCTGTTCCTCAACATGGTTCACTTGAAAAACGAATCTGTGGTTGGAGTGAGTGACCAACCAAATGATCTCGTTCTCGTTGATCCTTGCAAAACGATATACGGAGCGGTTAATGCATGCGCACTCATTGAAGGACGCCTATATGTCTATACTAGTGTGGCAGCCAATTCAATCAATATCAAGTTGGAGGTCCAGACTGTGATCAAAGAAGGGATGCAATCAGGTTCACTTGCTGAATCGCACAATGGTATCGTTAAACTACAATATGTTGACGAAGTTGACGAAGTTACTAATAGTGAATTTGCAGGAGAGGACACAAAACAGGATGATAGCCCCCAGGTGAAACCATTGTGCCAACTTATGTGTGGTTCTTAATGGCTTCAGGTGCATTAAGTTTGGTTGGCCTTGCAGGGCGGTCTCTGTTTCAAGTGGACGAAGGCTTAGAATATGGAGAGTTGGACGATGATAGCTTTGTGTATCCATGAAAGGCCCTGAAAGCTAGAGTGCGTTCAAAAACAGTGGCTCAGACGAGGAGTTTATTGACGGTGAAATAGTCAAATCGGCATTTACACTGAACAGGTGATCTAATGAACAGAAATCATCAATCTCTTAATCACCTTATTATAAGAAATGGTGTTTAACTCTGCTAGCTAGTGCAATTGAGAAAGGGCCCAAGAGAGTTGGCAAGAGTTGTTGCGTCAGTAGAGAGAGAGTCAGTTACTCTCTTGGGTTGTCTAGTCTTGCTGCTGAAACTTGTGCGATGTGATGTGTTTTATGTTTTCGATTCCGTGTCCCAATGAAAACGATGATCGCCTTCTCCACCTTCTCAACTTTATTTTTTGCAAACGTCTGGAGCGAGGAAGAAACATTGCCACCATCTGTTCTGATTCTCTAGCGAACGGTGGTTGAGTCAACTTCAACTGTGTTGATTATTGTCTTTTCAGATACTACCCTCGGCAGTCCCAACGGTTTTTTTAGAGTCTATCATCATCGCCTCCTTTTTCCCGATGAGAACATAATTCTTGGGGACCGCGATGTTATCATCTTTGGAGAAAAGATAGTGTCCTCGGCAATTCCACTGAAGCAGAAGAAGAAGAAATATCAGACTCAAGGGTCTACACAAGAAGAAGGACGCAGACAGCAGTTTCCACTGTAGTGCTGCTCATACAATCTGAAACGTCCAAGACACTGTTCAAAGATGAGAAGATTGACGAGAGCAAAGTCAATCACATCGTCTCTGAGTCTGCTGAGTCAGACCGAAGTTTCTCATCCACAATTGAAGTCAGCTTAGAAACGCATGACACCAATGAAGCCCATATAACAATGCGGATTGCGAATGCAAGAGAGATGAAATCTGTATTGCAATCATACCGGAGAGACAGAGACATTGGGAAATGGAGGTTTTGTGAATATCAAGGTGACAATGCTCGTGCTGATATCACAGATAGTGAAGGGGCGGCAGAATGGTCATAGGGATGGACTTTGCAGAAATTAGAATCGATTAAAATATTCCTGGACAGCAACTCGAAGATGATGCGACCCGCGATAAGACTACATCCAATAGATTCCTTGGAGGATCATCCGATTTATCTTGCGATCCACATCGTTTCCGCTTCCCTCGGTGTGGCGATGTAGTACGCGGTGACATTGGGAGATTATAATTCATCACTGATATTATTGCCTTCCGCTTTGTGAGATCTGCCCTATGGCAAAACGTCTTTGGCTACCCATTGAGTGGTTAAAAAGCAACCCTCCTAAGCTGCTCGCTGCAATAAGATTATCATGCCCACTTCTGGTCACAGTTTGAGGAGGAAGGCATTCGTTCATCGCCATGAGGGTCTTCCCGAGCACTGGAAGGGACAATAAAAACACTTTCAAGGTACATTGCTTCTCGAAGACATGCTTTGGAATTACCTATTGGTTTCTTGTAACCGGACTAGAAGAGCTGAAACCTTCGAGAATGTTTATGCAAAAAGAGTGCTGGCGATGTGGGAAATAATCTTTATTTTGTTTATAGTTAAAAAAGGTGCTGCGAATTGTTGTTCAACTTGCATTGATTGAATGGAATTGCGAGTTCACGTAAGTTCAACGAAGATGTAGTGATTTTGGTGGTGCTCCAGAGAGGTCAGATTCTGCTTGAAGGATTTCAACGCTACGAGCTTCATAGCAAAATTGCAGTGAGGTAGAAATGGATTTTTGAACTTTGAAAGTGTCAAGGTAGATCAAAATGTGTGTTTGTCGATGTAAACATTTAGAAAATGAAGTAAACCCTTTGTTGACGATTGCTACTTTTGAAGTATCTGCTGTTGGTTGGAACAGATAGCTGTGCAACCACCCATCTGGTTGTCGATAGCCTACAATTTTTTCGGAACCGTCCATGCACCAACATCCAGGGCTTCCAATAATGTTGGGCGAGACCGGTTGCTCATATTATTGCCCCTGACATACGGAGGAAGGATTTGCTATGCATTTAGGGGAATGTTGCTTCACTGTATTTCTGCGGCAAAACTGTAATGAAAGGAGGCGAATGTAAAGGTACTATTGTCCACTTGCCATATTCCTACAATCACATGTGTGGAGAGGGAACTAATCTGTCAAACAAGCAAACTGAGCACGCAGGAAAGGCCCCATTCGTATTGTAGTCATTATCAAAAATCCCCTCAGAATCTTGATAGGTATCTGGAAAAAATCATTCTATCCTCAACCCAATCCCAATTGTCTCTCCAGTGTGCATTGTGGATCGATAATGGGAACTCGTTCTAGTGATTGTATTCTCAAACCTGATACAATACGAATATCGATTTTCGAATATCCAAGAAATGTTTGATTTCATAGCTGTTCATAGACTCGACTCTAACATCCGAAAACCAAATCAATCATTGTGTGTAAATAGTGCCCCATAGAAGACATTTGCCGACATTGCGATGGCATAGTCGGTGCGTGTCTGTCCCTATTTAGTGATAGATCCAGCATTCCCAACCCGATGAGATAGCTCGAAATGTAGCTCTCGAAAATGCCACATGAAATGCTAGTGCAATTTTGGACTCGTTCTTTTTCTCTTTATTTAAAGTGCACCTTTCATGCGGTACTTGAGCTTTGCAGAGATTTCAAAATCTAATCCGCCCATTCTTCCTACTACGACGCTCTGCCCATTGTAATTGCTCCCTCCTCCATTGGCTCTTGTAGAAGTGTCTTCCAATTGCTTCCAGAGATTGATTTGAATTATGAATACTATACTACAAAAGGCACTGATAATTAGCTCTGGATCTTTTAATTCTCTACTATAGATGCCAAAGAAGAAGCCATCAAAGCCACCGTTCAATACGAAAGGTTTATCCTAATAAAGTGGGTGTTGAAATTGATAGTAACATAGACCAAATCAAGTTGCGATTAGAAGAGCAACTCTTGCGTAGAGATTGTAGTTCAAATGCAAATCAATTGTCTTTCCACCATAATGAATTAAACAGGATATCTTCGATGTCGAGGAGAAGGATGCGATTTGATTCGGTATCATTCATTGCTAAAATGAAAATGATTCTAAATTTGTTTTACAGCAATTTGGTGGAGGAAAGATAATTCCGTTCAAGGTCTTTAGCACAGCCCAAACTCAATCAACAAGAATACCTGATCCTGGGTCGACAACACGAGATTTATGTTGTATTTGCTTTCTTTCAAATTCTTGCTGTTGATCTTGTGCGAACCCAACAAGATCTAGACAACGACAATTTTGTTTTAAGTGTATCAGGCAACTTCAAAGTGTAAAATACACAACCGAGCTATGTGATTAAGATCCATAAGCGCGTACGACTATCTCCAGCTCATGTCGCACAGAGATGAAGGGCATATCAAGTACTTTCGCATCGCACATTTTGTTGTGCTGGCTTGCAGGAAATTCCACCTTGGTTTCATAACTAAAATAGAGATACATTTGTTTGATACGCTGACATATATGTATTATATAATATGGTACATACGGACATATATGTATTATATAGTATGGTACATCCCAGTGTTCAAACTCTTATTTGAATGCTATTACGAGCTTGTTACAGCAATTCTCGAATGCCTCGTCGCAACTGAAACGCCACAAAGAAAATATCCTCCAGTCGTGCCCTTCAGGATTTCATTGTACCTGGTATGCGATTCACTAACGTCCGAACAACAGATTGACCTCATACCTTCTAGGAACATTGCAGAGTCCAAAATCCTCTTTGAAGAATGGACCGTTCGTCGAAACTATAGAACTTTCTGGCGTAGGGCGTAGGTGATAAAACATTAACATCTTCTGAACTCAGCAAAGGAATACTGAACGACTTGCTGATAGTCTCTGTAGACACGGTTTCAACTTCACTTCTCACCGAAAAAATCGCATCTACTCCCTTCTCAACACTCAATGATGGCCGTCCACGCAATACAGTAGCTTCGAAATGGCTCAACATCCTGCAACACATCAACATAACTGACTAGAACTAGTCCCGGTACTTTCAGATCGGACTTGTCGAATGCAGGGGTATGCAGGCAGCAAAGGTTCAGACACGACACTCTGCTTACATTCCAAGACGGCGTCTAACTTCCAAGAGAGTCTCCCGCCAGACCAGCCGTTTCAGTTTCCTTGCCAGATTCTACCTTTACTTCAGCCCAAGTCTCGACTTAGACTTCAGAGCTCTTTTCAACACCGATTGCAGAGCAGCGCCCCAAGAGACGAATGACTTTCTTAGTATTTTCAATAGATTGTTCTAGTTGAGGGTCGATAGGAATCGAATAGTGACAAAGGTGATGCGAATTGTTGTTCAACTTGCATTTCTGTCGTCGCCTAACTTCAGTTTCCATCTATGCTTCTACGCTGAACTCCACTTCAGTCTATGCAGTAACTTTCACCGACTTCCACCAACACTGCTCGCGGAAATAGAATAATTCTGTCTTTCAGATGAATTCCTGATATCAACTTCAATCGACTTCTTATTTTGCTTTTCAAATTTGTCCTCTATCTTACTAATGGCCTTCGCTTCCGCAACAATGTTACGATTAGGTTCTACCTGCTTCTCGACTTTCAGTTTCACATTCTTTTCAACTTGTAGTTCAAGCAGTTTGTTGTTTGTCACAGTAGTACAAGCCGCTGAAAGTAGAAGTGCCATCTTCAATCTCTTGCACATGCTTGATGCTTCAAGCTATGTTATTATTTCGTGTTATCCGATTTTCCTCCAGTTCCGTCCGCATCGCATTGGCAGTAGCTTCGGCATGTTGTTGTTATTGTTTTTAATTTGCAATATCGCCAACAAGCATGACAGCACCGCTTCCCGTCCGCTGAGCGAAGTTAAGCATGCTCTGGCTGTGTTAACACTACGGTGGGGGACCACGTTGGAATCCACAGTGTTGTTCTTTTATTTTTTCTACAATGCACTCCCCAAAACATTTCATTTTGTGCACTATCTACCACCTGCCTTTACATAGGCTTTACATCCAAGTAGAGTACAACTCCTTTCTTTTTTTGAGAGTAGTTTTAGCCCAAACTTCAAACTTGAAACTGTTTGTAGTTTTAAGTTTTTTTAAGTTGTTTCTGCAGAGGGCATCAATTTTCTCACGATGTTGGTTTCTGGTTCAAAATTGTTCTTCTTTTCGAAAATGCGCGCTATGATTACTTGACATTTCTGCGCTGCGTGCTGAATCAAGAAGCCTGCTGCTGCAAGCCTGCTTATTGCCTGCCTGCTGTTTGAACGAAGAAGGCATTGAACATAGTAGGGGGGGGGGATTTATACCCCAATGGAAGGATTTGGAACAGCAGCTTTTTGAAGAAGGATCTAAAAGAAAAACAAAGAATATCCATCGCTTTTTTTCAACTTCATCGCACAACACACGAAACAAAAACAACATCTTCTTTGTATTGACAATGAAACTAGTACTAGGCCTGGGATCATTGTTGTCCACCAGTCCCCTGTGGACTGCTACCGCATTTGCCTTCACTCCAGCGAAAATCAGAACTGGACAGATTTCAAATAGCTTTTTAAGGAGCACAGAAACAGACTCGTTCGCTGCATTTGCTGATTCTCTGGATGAAGATGAGATGTTTGATGATGATGATGATGAGAAAGCTGGTGGAAATAATTCTTCCTGGCAGCAGAGTCTCGAAATGCTTCTTGATCCGTCAACTCCTGCGTCAAAGCGTCAGATTATCTTGAGTGATTTGCTGAACGCGAATGATGATATTAGGAGCGATGTTCAAAATGCACTGAAAGAGCGCAAGGTGAGTTGAAAAGCAGCCTTCGCGTGATTATATTTTGTCTGTATAGTAGATTCTCCACTACCTCAAATATCGTCAATCAAACTCTAACTCTCATTTCTCATTATTTCCGACAAACTCCACTATTAGATTGACAGTCTCTTGACACCAACTGGCAAAAAGCTTCAGGACGGTACAAGGGCAGTTGCTCGTCAAATAACAACGGACATTCTTCCTTCTATTGCAGCAGCGGCCTCGTCCAGGAAAGCGCCTACAAACTTTGCGCCTGAGGAACTTCCCACCCTCGTTCCTAAGATCGGTTCCAGAATTTTTGATGCTGTCTCCAACCAGGCAAAGAAACAGCTGCAAACCATCCAAGCAGATTTGGCTGATCCTACCCGTATCCCTGAGCGCATTTCGAAGCAAACTGCTGAATTTGAGACAGAGCTCAAGAATATTTTTCTCGAAACTCCTGAAGGACTTGTAGGGCCAAAATATACCGTGGTTTCAAAGGCGGAAGGATACGAAATTAGAGACTACGAGGGGTACAAAGTTGCAAGTACTAGTATGTCGAAGGTTGGAGAACCGTATTCAATGGACAATATTGCAAAAGGTGGAGCGGCATTCAATGCTCTTGCAGCATACTTGTTTGGTGGAAATGACGAGGGAAGGGTTATGGATATGACTACTCCTGTTTCCACTACCAGTGTTGGAGAAATGAGATTTTATCTCCAAGGTGATTCTGTAACGGACTTTCCTCAGCCAATTGAGCCAGAGGGAAGTTTCAATGAACAGATGGCAGTCAAAGTTATTGAAGTTCCTCCTGCGCGCGTAGCTGTTGCCAAGTTTACCGGCTTCGTCACTGAGGGGGAAGTCGCAAGACAGAAAGATGCAATTTGTTCGTCTTTGGCATTGGATGGCATTGAAATTGATGCTCCCCATGGTGCTGTAATTCCTCATATTATCCTGCAGTACAATCCACCATACACCATCCCTATTGTTCGTCGTAACGAGATTGCGGTTCCAGTGAGATCAGAAGTCCAGAATAGTAATTTGGAAAGTGAATGGCAAGCTGCTGTTGGAGAAGACGAAAGTGACGCAACCTTGGCAGAGGCAGAGGTCGAAGAGGACGATGATAGTCTCGGGGCTCCTAGTGACGTTGAATAAGTAGTTATTGTTGGTAATCGTACTTAATAGAACTCAGAAGACGAAAGTGACGCAACCTTGGCAGAGGCAGAGGTCGAAGAGGACGATGATAGTCTCGGGGCTCCTAGTGACGTTGAATAAGTAGTTATTGTTGGTAAT
>Ga0115005_10001923_pt1 | contig 16603 bp, 16 predicted proteins | sample ArcOceMetagenome_FD_87163 | JGI IMG/M metagenome (GOLD analysis project Ga0115005, IMG submission 87163) | Marine eukaryotic phytoplankton communities from Arctic Ocean - Arctic Ocean - Greenland ARC118M Metagenome | ecosystem: Environmental > Aquatic > Marine > Oceanic | place: Arctic Ocean... | reverse complement strand
TCGTCTTTTATCCTCTGGAACCTCAATAGGTAGATCCTCAAGACTAATACGGTAGTTGATTGGATCCCGACCTATTGTATTTGGGACCTCCTTCTCAAACGTGATTTTTAGCCCACATGATGGAATGATGTAGAGCCGAATAGGTTTTGACATTGTGCCCTGCAGTGAATGGGAGAATTCTAGCCTTCCTTTGTCCAATCTCTACGCGTATAATGTATTGTATATTGTGGTCGCTTTGTAACGGGCAATAGAAGAAAATTGAAAATAAGACCAATCTTCAACGTGCGTTGGGTATTACTTGTATGGATTATGGTATTATTCATAGATTTTTTACACGACGACGACGACCGGGTCATTGAGAAAATGAGCTTGTAAATTGAAAAAGGCTTTTCATCACAAGAAATTGCTATTATGGCGCGCCTCTTTTTTACGGTTTTACCGTTTTACCATCATCACACCGCCGGTTACGACTGACTTGACACTTCTTGAAAACCGCGTACTGCCAACAACAAGACGATAATTAAAAAGTTCATTTTTGTTCTTCGGAAGCTCGCTAGCTTCAAGTAGAGAGCTTGTTACATAGTAGGGAGAGGTGGTTGTTGGTGGTGTCGATCCCATATCCAATATATAACACTTGCTCGACCGCAGCTAGCTGGTTTCATAGTTGATCCCCAAAACACGAGACAGACAACAAGTGCGAAGTCATTAATCAACAGTTGCTCGATTGGACGCGACGACCACAGCTAGCTAGTTTCTAGTTTCATAGTTGATCCCAAACACGAAATAGACAACACGGGTGGAAGCATGGATCATTTCGATCAAGACGACGTTGTTCAAGAATTTTCAGATGATATAGATTCGCTTCAAAAGGCATTGAAAAAAGTCAAGAAACAGATTCAAAAACTTCAGGAAGCAATAGATGATCAGAAAGAATCGAAATTGAAAAAGCTTCTTGAGACGTTTGAGAAACTTAGCGCAAGGTTTGAAGAAGCCAAGTGCCAAGCAACCGAATTGGACCATTATCTGCAAGATGTTGAAGAGAAGTCCCAAGAAATTGTCGAAGAGACAGTAAGCGAACCAGCACCAAAGAAAGTAAAGATGATGAAACAGTCTACAAGTACGGCAACGGCTCTACGATTGGTGTCCGACGATTCAATCGAGAGGATAAGAGCAGCAGATCACGGAATAGTGACCAAAACTGAAGCTGCTGCACTTTCAGAATTGGATTGTGAATTGTGTGACATAAAAGATGAAGAAGATGATACGAACGAAGATCAAACTTATCTAATTGGACAGCTCTCCCCTGCAGAAGCGGAAGAAATAAAAAACGTGACTAGTATGGTAACTCCTGCGGATGAGATTAGAGAGAGGGAGGAAGTGGCATTCTTATTTATGAAGGATTGTGCATTATCTCTTTGTGGAGATGTCGAAGAACTGGAAAGCACAAGTAAAAATGGAGCCTTTCGATCTCAAGAATGGATAGACGTCGATATTGTGACTACTGATGAAGATGAAATTCAAACAGCGGCAACAAGCAGGCATGGAATCTCGTCTGTTCACACATGTCCACGGTGCAGCCTAATGCTGCATTTAGACACTGGAGAGGAAGATAGATTACAATTCAAGGAATCAGAAAACTGTTCTTTCAGTGGTTGTGCGATAGACATGAAGTGTTGTGATGTTCATGACAACTACAAGACTCAGCAAAACCGTTCAGATGGAGCCCTTCTTTTTGGAACAATAATGAAATGCAAAAGCGCTGGATACCTGCGGATCGAGAGCTTCAAAGTATTGCTATCAGGAGATATATCTGAACATAACAAAAGCCCAGAACCTACAGACGGGGATAAACGGTCTAGCCTTGATGATAACATTTCTGAACACCTGAAATATAAACAAGTCTCTGCATCAATAGTGGTGACAATATCTTTACCTCATCTTGAAAGAGTATCCAACTTCAGTTGCAGAAACAACGAGGATTCTTCCGATCTTCAATGTATGCATTATGACGAATATCTAACGACATCAAGTTCGGGTTTTGCTGCTTTTGGTCAGCTTCTATTTTCTTTGGTTCGTTGTGACTGGGACTGGCTTGAACTTGCTATGCAGCGTCTACGATCTAGCAATATGATTGAATCCTCCTCGCCAATTTGCAATGATAACAGCATATTTCCACCAAGAACAACGCTAGAAGAACTTTACGCACGAATACGCGGCGCCTCCCTTCCAGAAGTTGCCTCCTGTGCAGCTATGAATTTAGAAGATCGCACAGATAATCAAACAATGCACATCGCAGGTGACCTTAATCTCCCAGAAGAAGTGCTTCAGTCCAAATTGGCTCCTTATCTACGGGCCAAATCGCTTCATAATTTACGATCTACGTGCCGATATTTGCATTCAGTTCTGAATTCGGTTGTACCTGGAATGAAGCTTGCACTGTTCCCTCATCAAGTACGGTCTCTACATTGGATGCGACTAAGAGAAGAGCATCATGCAAAAGATGACGATGTGATGAACTTGGGTCCAAATAACACCGAAGTAGACGAAGTCATACACGGAGATGTTTTCAGGTCTGTTACTTCTGGAGGTATTGTATCTTTAGCTCCCCGCCGGCGAAAAGGATCATTTTGGCAAATCAACTCTTGGACTGGAGTTTGCTCGTTGGATTACAGAAAACGGAGAATCAAGACTGTGGCCAGATGCAGGAATGTCGCCAGAGGTGGTCTGCTTTGTGACGACCCGGGACTTGGAAAGACAATAACCATCCTTTCTCTAATTCTTCAAACATTTGGGCAAAGCACCGGAAAATTGCAAACAGATAGAGAGAGGCAGCTCAATGTTGGTGACGATCAAATCATTGATGCATACTGGAGTGAGATCCTAGTTAGTCATACGAGGCGAGATGAACTTCTTGAATTGACGTTGAAACTGCGAAAGTGTGACCGAGAGCAATTTTTCCAATATCCAGTGAAGGACCTTCTCGCAGTAGAGGAGTGGGATGCCTACACGTACATAGTGAAGGATCCGATTTGGTGAGTTCCCTAGATCAACTGAGTAATCGAAAGAATCATGGTGGCAGTCATCTCACAACTTTTGAATCTGTCATCTCTTTTATCCCAAGCATGGAAGACGTTATTCATAATATTCGTAACGACTCATACGACGAAGGCATTGGGACCTTTATTGAGGATGTGAAAAGGATCTACAGGTAAGGCAGGCTTATAAACACTAATTCAGCTCTTTACGCTGCGAAACGAATCGTGATAACTGACTTCGACGATCTCACGAACAGCAATGCGATAGTATATAATCTTCCTGAAACAGAAGTGCATAAGAAAGCAAATTCACTGCTGGGGACGCTTGCCGATTTCCTGAAAGATTTTAAGGAAAAACAGCTCAAATCAGCACTAAGTAATGCAAAGAGAAGCAACCTATCCCTCGGATCATTGATAAATGAAAACAAAAGGAGAGAGTTGCTTGATAGTTTAATACCTTCAGCATGCACTTTGATTGTTGTTCCACCCACCCTTGGCCAGCACTGGGAAGTGAGTATTTGAATAACCTGTCTGGTAACTTGTGCATATTTCATTGCATATCACTTATCCCCCTTTTCAATCAATACGCAGGACCAAATAAAGGAACACATTGATATTTCAGCATGCTCGTCGGTAAAAATACCCCTTATATATAGACATCGAGTAGGGAAGAAATATCGAAGAGAGTACCCATACCGCGAGACATCAGACTTCAATGTGTACGACGAACTTTGTAATCAGAATTGTTCTCACTTTCCATTTCTTTTCATTGACGAATGTAACGAGAAACTTCCATCCGAAGAGTGTATCTCATCCTTCTGCATTGTCCTCACCACAACAAAAGTATGTTCATTTTCTTGTTTACATTATATTTATCAGAGTAACCTTATCGTGAAACTAACTCCCTTCTTTTCGTCCGCACAGCGCTTTACAATGGAATGGAAGAATGGCAGCTCTGAAGACAGAATTTCTTACAGGAGCTTCAATTATGATTTGTTTAATCAATACATAAATACCTCTCCGTCCTCTCTGTTGAAAATCCACTGGTTGAGGCTCGTTGTAGACGAAGGTCACAGTATGGGCAAAAATAAGACAAACGCAATTGACTTTGCCTCATGGATAACAGCGGAAAGACGATGGGCTATGACAGGAACTCCGACTCCCCAAACTGTACAAACGTCCGGTTTAGCAAATTTGTTTGGGCTATTCAAATTCTTAAAACACGATTACTTTTGCACCGCACACTGGGGAGATGAGGTATGTAGGAGACAGAAGGGAGATTTAGCTTGTTATATGATTTCTGCTCACAATATGCCTTTTTCTGATTCGTTTGCAGAGGTGTAAATCATTTAGCAAAGGCCTAAAAGATGGACACCTTGCTGCTTTCTTCAACCTGCGCCATCTACTGAATCTCTTCATGGTGCGGCACACAAAGAAAGATGTTGTTCAGCTTCATAAACCTGTACTCAAGGTGACTCAAACTTCTATGAGCAAACCCGAGACGCTGGCTTATAATACTCTCATATCAGCAGTGCAAATGAATCTGGTAACAACTTCAATGAAAGGAAAAACGAGTGGAAAGCAGGATTCGCTGCTGAATTCTCGACAAACCAAATTCGCAAAGCAGGCCTTAGGCAACATTAGATTATCTTGTAGTGGAGGGACACAAATCGTTCCAACTCTTACAGCAAAAAGTTGGGCAGAGACTATCGAATTAATGACATATGAACACAATGCAGATGATATCAAGATTTCGCTCGTTCGGAATTTTCTACAAAGAATGACAAGGGAACAGCTGTCAGGTTGTATGAACTGCGGTGTGCAGTTCCAAACCCTGTTCTTACTCCCGTGTGGTTGTACAATATGCACAGAATGTGTTACTCCAAAGACGACTTCCTGCATGGTCTGCAAGTCTCCTTTTGACATAGACGATTTTCAACTTTTACAACCAGGGCTTGTCTACGAGTGGAAGTGGAATATCATTGAGGCACAGACAAATAGGGAACAAGATCGGATGCTAGCCGAATCACTCGAATCTGTTCGGCAGAGGGACACAGGGAGGAACGGTTGGGCTCAAGACGTAGATAATCAAATTGTAGATTTGGTAGCCGCTGTCCCCATCGAGAATAATCCTCGTCGCCCACAGCCTCGCCGGAGAAGAAAGGAACCTCACCTTTGCCATTATCCAGAAGTATTTATGGATGGCAAATGCAAAACTTGCTTTGATATTCATACCTGTATTTTAAATGAAAAGCAAAACTGCAGTATTTGTCACAGACAAGCGGAAGAATGCCCGACTGACGAATCAAAGTCATATTATCTCATCAACAAACTAAAGGTCCTTTGGAAGCTTTATAAGAACCGTGGTAACGGAGTCACGGGAGAGGGGAAAAGGCCTCTGAAGGTAATAATCTTTTCTCAGTTCAAGCAAGTGTCAAATCTTGTAGGCGACCGCTTGATTCGACGATTCGGAACAGGTTGCGTTGCTGAGTATTGGGGAATTACAAGGAATACCGAACTATCAAGATTTTCTAAGTCAAAAGATTGTTTCTGCATGCTTCTGACGAAGGATGGAAGTCATGGACTCGATCTGAGCTTCGTAACACACATATTTTTCTTGGATGAGATTTTTGGTGAGTTTTAGCATTGACTTATTCTTGGGTTGTAGGTTTGTATAGATTGGGGCAATACTTGCTCATCACCTCCCCCCCTTACAATAGACAAATCTTTGGAAAGCCAAGTTGTTGCCAGGGCATACCGAATGGGTGCGACTGAAAATGTATTCGTTGAACAGCTGGTAGCAAAACATAGTATCGAAGAACTTATTGTGAAAATGAACAAGAACGACGGCCTACACAACACGCTCTACGCTAATGCTTCTCACCAGTCAGAAATCAGCAGCGATTATTACAATATTGAAGTATCATCCTTTAAGGCTGCAGCTACAAAAGGTGAAAAACAGAATCCGCTTGCAAAGAAAGTAGGCTTCCTGCTCCAAAACGCAAAACTAATTCGTCCAACAAGGATGGCTAAGCGGAAACGATCAAACGACCAAAACCCCATCAGTAAAGAGAAACGAATCGTAACATTTCATGTCTGAGTGTCAGTATTAGGTAAATTAATAGGTTTACTTCACAATGGCTGACATAATGCTCGTAAGTACTAACAAGTGAAAATATTAATCATGGAAAACTCGAACGTGATCCCAATCTCATCATTTGGCAACTTTCTTGTTAGGCCTCGCCGTTTCAGAACCCTGAGTAGACTTTCTTTTTCTCTTTGTGTTTTCGAGCTTTACTGGTGAAACAACACACTGATGGGATGCTTCAATCCCAGTCTTGCCCATCTCAACCCCACTGCTTAATCCAGGTACGCAATCATCTTGGGCAAAGCTCGGAAGAGTCTCCAAGTACTGCTCGAGATCCTCTTCTTGATTGCGTGAGACCTGCCCTTGTTGACCCGCCAGCAATAACATTAGAAGATCCGCATTTCCTCCCGAAGAACTTGTGGTAGCAGACAGCGAGGAATAAGAGTATGCAGGCAACGTAGTATACTGGTACGTGGGTAGCGTGGAATTAGAGTACTGGTATGTATTTGGTAGCGTGGAATACGAGTATGTGCTTGGTAGCATGGATGCTGTGCTTGGCAATGTGGAATACGAGTATGTCGGCAGCAGCGAAGAATATGAGTAAGTATCAGATTGAGATAGATTTTGCAACTGCGAAGCCCCAGTGGAAGGGCCTCTAGACTGCACCCCACCTGCAGAATTGAGTCCTTGACTATTGCCAGGTTCATATGAGAAATTCGTCAAGTTTGGAACACTGTAAAAACCACTCTGAAGCAGTGCGTAATAGGTGCTGGCCGCTGTTGGTGCAACAACAGCTGGTGTTGTTGGCAAAGAGTAAACGGTTCTTGGCACAGCAGCGTAAGAGTTCAAACCATCATAGGTGCGGGCAGATGAGACATTTGATATTATGTTGGTTGCAGCAGCAATATTATTCGCTTGACTGTTGTTCATTGACGATAGTACTAAGTATCTTTCAAATGCGGTAAGGTCCTCGTCAGCATTAGTAGTAGATGCTGTGCTGCCCACAGCATCAGGTCCTCCAGCGCTTGCAGCGTAAGAGTTCAAACCAGCGAAGGTGCGGGTAGACGAGGGATTTGATATTCCGTTGTTAGCTGCAGCAGCAATATTCGCTTGATAGTATCTTTGAAATGCGGCAACAAGGTCATCATCAGGTTCTCCAGAGCTTGCAGAGTCATAATACTGCCCATTTCTTCCTCCATTGTTTGGCATGTCCATTTTTGCTTAGTTTCGGTGGCAGTAAGGAACTTTCTGTTCTTCTTTCTGTTCTTGTGACTCCTGACTTTTCCTCGCAAGAAGGTGTTGAAAATTGAACATCTCAAAAATCGAGATCTTAATAAAGAATAAATTCGAAAATGAATGCATGGAAAGACTGCATTAGGCCTTATAATACATCATGATGCACGCACACATTGAACATTAAAAACCGTTAGCTTTAAATGCTTGAACATAGATTTCAGTTTTTCGGAATGATAGTAGTCAATAGACACCTCTCTAGCAGCGGCTGACAGAAGACAGAAACATCCTTTCGAGGACAGTTTCGTTCGTTAGCACCAAGGGGTGATTTTTTGTGCGGCGAAAGTTGCCACCCAACCATTCCCCATTCGTGAGTGATCTGGAACAAATTCATCCTCTGAGCAACGAGCTCTGAGTATGCATCATGCAAGTCCCGGATGGAGACTTGTTTCATCGATCAGGACCGTCATCACGAACATGTCAAAAAGAAGATAACACTGTAAACTGGAAGTACGTCACCATCTCACCAAACGCAAATGTAGTGACGAAACCACCTAACCCTATCAAATATCAACCAAACACCAAACAAAAACAGTGATTTTTATGATGTTAAATGTTATGAAGAAGAAGAGGCCTAGCTGACAAGACACTGATTGCTTAGTACAGCTGCCAAGAGGAAACTGCCAAGTTCAGCTGAAGAATGTAAAAAATAACAAACAAAAGGCTCAAGAAGTTTAGAGACGAATTTGGCCATACTGCGTGTGTAGAACATATCCAAGTTATCCTTGTAACACCTGTTGCTGCTGCTCTTTATTACTTTTGTATTTTTACCAAATATGAACTGACATTTTAAATCGTGCCTACCAAAGCGATGTGATGCAATGACGCACTTGCAGGTTGCAGGGTTCGTAAATGTCGACCTTCTTTCAATTCTTCGTGGCATCGGTGGCATCGATCATGGCATCAAATACGTCATCTTGTCATCTTCAATCTTCTTCGTGTCATCAGAGGTCTTCGGATAAATAAAAAATGAGAAGGCAAATTCAAAATGACATCTTGGGATTCATTCTTTTCTCATATTTCTACAAGAACAATTCTTTTTAACACAAAAAAACACAACACAGCACAACACAGCACAGCACGACTCAACATCTAAACAACTATGCAAGCAGATACAAAACATACGGACGCCTCGGAAGAACCAACGATGAAATTCGTCCGTACAAGGGGCGCCGATACCGACCCTACTACTACAGAAAATAATGATAATTCACCTTTCCACGATAAGAATGCTTCAATCGGTCTGATGGCAAAGGATGCTCATCACAGGAACGCTGAAATTGCAAAACCCACGAACGATAATCCTCAAACTTCATTCAAAGAAAACCACATTTTTGAAGGTCTCAAGGCGAAATTTATTCACACGAAGGAAAAAGATGACACAAACCCTGAAGATGACGATTTTCTCGCACCTCTCAGGGACAGATATGCTCACCAACCAACTTTCCTTCAGGCTGTCGAAGAAATGACAGAAAGTCTTGCACCTATATTTGCAGATAAAGTGAACGGAGAGTTTTACAAGAGGGCATTCCTGGTGATGACTGAACCTGAGAGGACAATTTCCTTTCGTGTCAACTGGACTGATGACAAAGGACACATTCAAACCAATAGAGGCTGGCGAGTAGAATTCTCAAGGTAAGCGTACCAAATATTCCTGCCGTTTGAATAATTGTGATGCGAGTATGGCTCAACTTTATCTTTCTTCTGCTCCCAGCGCACTTGGGCCTTACAAAGGGGGACTTAGGTTCCATCCTTCTGTAGATGAGGGAGTGCTGAAATTCCTTGGCTTCGAGCAGATGTTCAAGAATGCATTAACTGGCCTTGCATTGGTAAGAAGTCCATTCTTTTACGATTTTGCCTGCAAAATCCAGATATTTACTCACACGCGAAACACGTTTTCTACTAGGGCGGAGGAAAAGGTGGCAGCGACTTTGATCCAAAAGGTAAAAGTGAAAACGAAGTCCGACGCTTTTGCGAGGCTTTCATGACCGAACTAAGCCGCTATATCGATCCTTACATCGATGTACCTGCTGGCGATATCGGTGTTGGAGGTAGAGAAATTGGATACCTCTATGGTCAGTACAAGAGATTAACCAAAAAGAGTGATGGCGTTTTGACAGGAAAGCCTCGCCTTCTAGGTGGATCTGATTTCAGGACAGAAGCAACTGGTTACGGTCTTATATATATTGCTAATATTGCACTAGCGAAGAGAGGGGGAACCCTAAAGGGAGCACGCTGCGCTGTATCTGGAAGTGGCAATGTGGCTCAGTACACCGCGAAGAAGCTCATTGATTTCGGAGCAAAAGTGATATCCATGAGCGATTCCAATGGCTCGATCATCTTTGATAATGGGATGACAGAAGCAGAGTGGAAGGTCATCATCGATGCAAAACAGGCAAAGAGGGCACGACTTTCATCCCTCTATGTTAGTCAGACCTCAGGAGAATATGTTCCAAACCATTCACCCTGGAAAATCCGAGACTTGAAGCTAGATTACGCATTCCCATGTGCCACTCAAAACGAAATCAATGGCCAGGCCGCTCAACGTTTGGTCCAAAATGGGGCAAAAGGAGTCTTTGAAGGGGCTAATCTCCCCACGACTACCGATGGCCAAAAACAATTCCGCGACAGCAAGATCATTTACATTCCCGGCAAAGCCGCAAATGCTGGAGGTGTAGCAACTAGTGGATTCGAAATGGCACAGAATGCGCAGCGTCTTAATTGGGAAGGAGCAGACATCGACGAAAGGTTGAAACGCACCATGCTCTCCATCTACAACCAAATTGACACGATCACGGTAGGTGGAGAATGCACATTGGAGGAAGGAGCAAATCGTGTCGGCTTTTTAAAAGTCGCCGAGGCAATGAAAAGTCTAGGATGGGTTTGGTGATAGATGTTGGCAGAACCAATACAAATAAGAACGTTGCAGCTTAGGGAATACTTTCATACTTGCATAATAATTATATCACACGATAACTCTTATCGAGCCTGTACAGCTAATATACTTTCAATTGCATGATCCACATCTTTGTCATCCACATCAATATGGGTACATACCCGAAAGAGCTCACCTCCACGTGAGTATCCGTAACCTACCAAAACGCCATATTCATCTTTCAAAATGCGTGTAAATTCTTCCTTTGACAATTTGCAATCTGTTGGAAGACCAAAATAAACTATATTTGTGTCCACATGTCCATCCTGTGGCTGATAGAAACCGTTATCCTTCAAAGCTATAGCAATTCGTTTTGCCCTCTCATGATCTTCGGCTAACCTGTCAACATTGTTCTCAATTGCATACATTCCCATTGCCGCTACAACCCCCGCTTGCCTGGTACCACCGCCTACCCGCTTTCTAGCCCGCCTAGCCAGTCTAATAAATTCTTTGGAGCCTACAAGCATGCTGCCCATAGGAGCCCCTAGTCCTTTCGAAAGACAAATGGACACCGAGTCTGCAGATTCACAAAGGTCAGACACTGGCGTTTGAAGTGAAACTGATGCGTTGAAAATTCTCGCTCCATCTATATGAACATTGATGTTAAGTTCTTTTGCCAAGAATCCTAATTCATCAATGTATTCTTTGTCCAGTGCAGATCCTCCCATCATGTTATGGCTATTCTCAATGCACACCAGTGCAGTCTTGGCAAAGTGATCATCATTATCCAACCTCCATACATCTTTCACATCCTCTAGATCTATCTTTCCAACATTATTCTCAAGAACTTGCCTTGGATTTACCCCCGCAATGGTCGATATGTTGCCCCCTTCCCATAATGTAAGGTGAGATTCTTTGCCAACAATAATCTCACTAGCCCTCTCATGACAATGTGCCATCACGGCAACTAGATTGGCCATGGTTCCGGAAGGAAGCCAAAGCGCAGCTTCTTTGTTGAATAAATCTGCTGTTTTATCTTGGAGCTTATTGACTGTGGGGTCTTCGGAGAAAACGTCATCCCCAAGTGGTGCGTTGAGAGCTGTAGATAACATTTCCTTTGATGGTTTTGTGAGAGTGTCGGATCTGCAGTCTACAAGAGAATGCCTTGCTCTGGCATGGGATCTCCTCCAAATTAGTGCATTGCCACATGCGGCGTTCCATTTCTGTTTGGTGATTCTGGCAACCGTTCTTGGAATCATTGGTTGATGGTTATGGATGAACTAACGATGGAATGGCATGAAAGATATGGGATCTAATGGTTTGTGATTATTTGTGATGTCAAGGAAAACTCTATTGGGGTGCTGTTCTTTTGTGACCTCTAGTTCTGAGAAGAATGAACCAACCTAACGCCTAACGTTTTTGAAGAAGTCCGAAGAACATCCTGTTTTTGATACACTTTTGTGGTTCCACGTCGAAAGAAACACATTTTTGAGCGGGAAATCATGTGACGCAAGCCTGGTTGGCACCTTCCTATACAAAAGATCCACGTCACCTTATTTCAACATCCAATTTCCTCTGGGTTGAGTGTGAAACGTGATTTTTTTAGTATCTACCATGTTTTGATGGGGATAATCTTCTTGTTTCTACGTACAACGCACGACGAAGCTCGTCTGAACTTCAACTTGCCTCCCGCTGGATTCCTTCCTCTCCATGCCCATCTTTGAATCTCTTTGTGTGGTCTGCTGGAGTGCCGTTTGCCGTTTCGAGATACACTTCAAAATACTTCTCCTTTCTGTCCTATTAAGAGGAAGGGTAATCAAAACAACACCATGGCAAGATCACGGGGAGTAATTCTAGCAGCAACGGCAATATTAGCTGCTCAATCTGTAAGTGGCTGGACATATTCGGCTGTGGAAAGAGGGGACTTAGTTGGTCTCGCCTCCATCTGCAATCGTGTGGATCCATTGGCTTTCAAAGAAAGGAGAAAGGAAACAAGCATTTCTTTCACCCTTAATCACTGATCTACGTGCAATGGATGCACACTTTTGGATACCAGCACGCATTTAATTCATAGTCATTGTTCTACATGCCATTACATGTTCCAGTTTGCATTTCGCTCACACCCTTTACCTTTGCGTTCTCTGTAATCAGGCATGTGCATTTACATTCGTCTCAAATGGAGCAACAGCTCGTCAAACTCAACGGCCATCGCTTATCGCAACCTCTGTCACTGCAGAGGAACGTGCGCAGGCTGCAATGGAGGCCGAGAAGGAGGCCGAGAATGAAAACAGCCAAATTAAAACCCAGGCTGATCAGATGGATCTCGGCGGACGCCCTTTCCCTCTTTCCATGATTGTCGGACAAAATAACATCAAGCAGGCGCTCCTTCTCTCTGCTGTCAACGGTCGTATGGGCGGAGTTGTAATTTCTGGAGGAAAGGGAACTGCAAAGTCTGTCATGGCAAGAGCTTTGCATCAGCTTCTTCCTCCTATCGAGGTTCTTAAGGGGTCCGCATTCAACATTGATCCCGAGGGTGAATTTGGTTTGGACGACTTCCTCAAAACTGATATTTCAAATGGAGGCTTATCACTCAGCGAACGCGAGACTGAGGTCATCAAAGCGCCTTTTGTACAGGTACCTTTGAACGTTATGGAGGATCGTCTTATTGGAAGTGCAGATCTTGAGGAGAGTGTGAAGACTGGAAAGAGTGTTTTTTCTCCTGGTCTTTTGGCAAAGGCTCACCGTGGAGTCTTGTACGTTGATGATATCAATCTTCTTGATGAAGAAACCGCCAACATTTTGCTTAACGTTGTAAATGATGGATACGTCAATGTAGAGCGTGAGGGAATTTCTCTCAGATATCCCTGTAAGCCCCTTCTCATTGCTACTTTTAACCCCGATGAAGGAGAACTTCGTGATCATCTTCTTGATCGTATCGCAGTTTCTCTTTCTGCTGATGCCGAAAAGTTGGATGTTAAGGACCGCGTTGAAGCTGTTGATGCGGTAATCGGCTTTGCTGCTTCTGGAAAGCAGGCAAATGGAAAGGCTACCATGGACTTGGAGGATGCCATCGCTAACGAGGAGGATCTCAAGACCGCCCTCATTTTTGCTCGTGAGTACCTTCGCGACCTAAAGGTTGCTCCCTCTCAAATGCAGTACATTTGTGAGGAAGCTATTCGTGCTGGATGTCAGGGACACCGCGCAGAAATTTTCGCTTGTGAGGTTGCTCGTGCTGCAGCCGCTATCGAGGGTCGCCAGGTCACTTCCGAGGATCTTAAACTCGCTGTAAAGCTCGCAATTGCACCTCGTGGAACTTTTATTAATACTCCTATGGATGAAGATGAGCAGATGCCACCACCACCTCCTCCTCCTCAACCTCCGCAAATGGATGACGAGGATCAAGACAAAGATGAAGAGGAAAAAGAGGAGGAGAAGGAGGAGGATGAACCCGAGGACGAAGAAGAAGATACTCCTGACGAGGCTCCTGATGTACCCGAGGTACCTGAAGAGTTTATGTTTGATGTTGATGCTACTCCCATTGATCCTGATCTTATTGAATTTAGTTCACGCGAGCGTGCTGGGAAGGGAGGTGGGCGTGGTCTTATCTTTTCTCAGGACCGTGGTCGTTACATCAAGCCTATGCTTCCAAAGGGCAAGGTTGTTCGTCTTGCTGGTAAGTTTTTATGGATTTTTTCATTGATTCAACTGCTCCCCTCGTTCTGACATCATTATTTTACCTTCATTAGTTGATGCTACTCTTCGTGCATCTGCACCATACCAAAAGGCTCGCAGAGAGCGTGCTATCGGAACCAAGCGTGAGGGAAGAGGAGTCTACCTTGAGCAGTCTGATGTTCGTATCAAGAAGATGGCAAGAAAGGCTGGATCTCTTATTATTTTTGTTGTAGATGCGTCTGGATCGATGGCTCTAAACCGTATGAATGCCGCAAAGGGTGCTGCTTTGAGTTTGTTGACCGAAGCTTACCAGAGCCGTGATCAGATTAGTTTGATTCCCTTCCAGGGAGATTTCGCGGATGTACTCCTTCCACCAACGAAGTCAATTGCCATGGCAAAGAAGCGTCTTGAGCAGATGCCTTGCGGAGGAGGATCTCCTTTAGCACATGCTCTTCAACAGGCAACCATCACTGGTCTCAACGCCCAAAAGTCGGGAGATGTTGGAAAGGTTGTTATTGTTTGTATTTCCGATGGACGTGCAAATGTTCCTCTTTGCGTCTCCATGGGAGAAGAATTCGACCCTGATGCGGATGAAAACTCCAAGGATGGAAAGCCCAGTAGGGGTTACCTGAAGGATGAGGTAATGGCAGTAGCTAAGAAAATGGGTTCTCTCGGTGGATTCAACTTGCTTTGTATTGATACTGAGAACAAATTTATCTCTACAGGTATCGCCAAGGATATTGCTAATGCTGCTGGAGGAAAGTACCACCAGATTGCCAAGGCAGATGGTAAATCCATTGCTTCTGTAACATCGAACGCTCTGAGTGATATCAAAAATCAATAAATTATATTATGTCAATTAAAAAATGAAATATACTAGAGTGATTTCAAATTACAGTGTCTTCAGACAACTTCAAACTACTAATTTCAAGCCAAGCACCCAGGGAGCTACTAGCTATCATAGTACAGTATATACTGCTAGTAAAAACAAGAAAAAGAGGAACGCAGATAAGGAGAATGGGAAGAAAAAGCTCCCAAAAGATCTTCTAGATTCTGATGATGCAATTTTATTGAGGTTTTTTACTGTTGCAGCACAGGCCAAGGATGGTGTCGCCTCTGTGCTTGGTCCGGTAAAACTGGTCCACTCTTCTGTGCATTTGTTTATTCCAACAGTAAGCACTAGTAGAGTGGTACCAAGGGGGTCCTGCATTCGTATAATATTGGGGTTTCGACTGCAAAATCGTTACAGAGCTCGTACAACAAAGCACGGAAACAGCTTGGAAAGTATTTTATTCTCAACTATTCTGATGAAGATGGGGATGCAGGAGAAAACTGCCCAAAAGAGTGGGTTCCTTCCTTTTCAACAATACTGCGTATTCACAAAAGACGAGCGCACAATGGTTCTTGACGCACGTTCTGGATCTATTCAAATGTCTGTTCAAAGTTTTGTAGAATTTTAGCAAGCTTCCTTCGTCCTCATCTTCAAGATAATCATACAATTCTTCAAGATCCACGGCTTTCTGAATAACATCAGAAGGAACGTAAATGGAATTGCCATAGATTTCTGGATTAAAAACCCCAATAATCCATTTGGAAGAGTAATGCACTGATAGTAAAAAAGTCCCCATGATTTTAGATATGTTCTAGTAGTAGTAAGAGGAGCAGCATCTGTGTTGAGTTACATAGTAGGTGAACCAACAAGTAAAAAATATAATACTTATGAATAGTACACTTACTTGTTGGATCTCTTGTGTGGATTCGAAATCGTTGATGAAAGGATACCAATACAGTAGGATCGCTTGTATGTGCCACCAGAATATGCTCCGCACTTCGCTGATTCTTTCACAAAGGCATCATTGACATATCCTCTGTCAGCCTTGATAACACAATTTCTTGGATCAAGTTAAAGCATAGGAGAGGACGTTGTTCCAGACAACTCATTCAATCCACTGACAAAACATGAATGAAACATATCACCTTTCTTCTCTACCTGTACATTGATAATTATTAGGAAGGCCATATTGAAACACAATCCCTTTCTGGTTGTCGACCAGAATTTTTTGCAATATACAAGCTGATTATTTCATCTATTATCAACATTTGGCTGATCAACACGGTGAAATTCGATGACGCGATGCATGGAAATCTTCCTTGGAGAGGCACTGGCACTGGCACTGCCATCAACACACATATACACCTCAATACACCACATCACACACTGTGTTGTACACCTCTCCACACACCTTAATAGCTTTCATTGGTTGCTGCATGTTGACCATATGCGAGGATTATATTAGCAGTATTAGCATTTCTGGCTGAGGAAGTTGGGTTGGACAGGGCTGTAGGCTCTGCTCTTTCTTCTGTAACAAATTGATTACCTGTTCTGTGTGCTTGTCCACTGCTTGACCTAGCAATGATGGATGATTTCAAATCTGTTTCATCTTTTAGCTTTTTGAATGCTGTGGAAGTTTTATCTTTCACAATCTGAAGTGCATCCATTTGATCCTTCTTGCTATTCAACTGATTCAGCGCCGGAAAAACAAAATCATCGCTCTGCATCCTTACCCTCAATTCTGGAGTGAGTGCGTTGAAATATGAAGAGCAGAGCTGAGTGGACCATTTTGATGCATCATCTGGTAG
>Ga0115005_10001922_pt1 | contig 16606 bp, 6 predicted proteins | sample ArcOceMetagenome_FD_87163 | JGI IMG/M metagenome (GOLD analysis project Ga0115005, IMG submission 87163) | Marine eukaryotic phytoplankton communities from Arctic Ocean - Arctic Ocean - Greenland ARC118M Metagenome | ecosystem: Environmental > Aquatic > Marine > Oceanic | place: Arctic Ocean... | reverse complement strand
GGTGAGTAACGGAGGGAATAACGCCGATACAAAACCTTCTCTTTCTTTCTGTTCAATTTCTTCGCAAAGTCTTTCTCGATAGGTGGTGTTCTGTGCGGTGAAAAAGCCACCGCGGGTGCAGAATTAAATCGCCTAGCTGAACATCATAAATTCTTTTCGATTCTTCAATTTTGTCATGCAATGCCGGGGGAAGATTTGTTTATGTTATTACATGTGCCTTCTCCCCTTTTGTCGAACATATAATATCCTGTGCATCAGAATATCCACCTTCTGGAAGCGTACTGTACTGTATTAATAAATGTACTGCTGCCAGTTTTAATTTATAAGCTTCAAATCTCCAATCTGCGGTATGACTTTTGACTTTTGACTGATAAAGCAAAACCGCCACCCGGTAGCAATGGGTATTGTGTCTAACGCAATCCAGACGTTGATCCCTTGAAAAGGAAATGTTGTTGGCCAAAACCCTGCATCATCGACGTGCGAAATTTCAAAATGAGGAATTTATGCACCCAGGCAGGGACAGATAAGGTCTATTTTAGCCAGATATTTTTTAATATACAGCACCCATCAGAGGAAATAAATAAAATGCCAAAAAAATAACGAAAACTGCCAGCCATGCCAATACATTAGATCTTTTTACAAGGAGTACGTCGATCGACATATCATACATATCATACATACATACATACATACAGCATTCATTCGATTCGATTCGATTCGATTCGCACTGTAGCAACGGAACATCTCTTAGCTCGCAGGTATTATCAGAGTGAAGTCCAGGTACACGTAGCTACACTTACCTACATTACAGTACTGTACTGTAGATCGGATAAGAAGTGAAGTTGAAGTGGAAAAACACATCAAATACCATTCCAACAAACAAAAGGATCCATCAATCAGTCCCATCAAGCGAAGCGAGCACATCACATCACAACAGCATTACAATACAATACAATACAATACAATACAATACAATACAATACAATACAATACAATACAATACAATACAATACAACAGACAGACAGATCACGATCAACCAACCAACCAACCAACCAACCAACCAATCAACCATCACCATGACAACACCCCGAAAACTGACATCCGTGCACCGCGCAAACACTGCACGGAGACAAACATCCAACCCATCCGCCATCGCATCAGCCGTCGCCCATGAATACGAAACCGTAATCCTCGACTCCAGCGGAGCTCCCATCGATCGGCCACCGCCTCAATCGTCCTTTGTCGCCGCCCTCTCCTATCGAGGCCTTGAAGTCACACTCGCCACCATACCAATACTATCAACATCATCCACACCCAATCAACATCAACCTAATCAACCTAATCAACATGATTATCAATGCATCGAAATCATACTCACACGAACGAGAATGACCCTACAGAGACTCAGGGTCCACGGCAAAATACTCGGCCTGCACGCGAACCCAATCAACGGAATCATCAGCGTCGTCACCTCCCACCGACACGTGTACAATTTTCAACCCGTCCCCACGAAACCCTCTGGAAGATTTACCGAGAAGGAGCCCGTCACTGTCTTTGGGAAATATTTTTGGGTGAGGGGGGCATTTGTGGATTGTAAGGGATTGTTTGATGATTCGGTTGATTTTGAGGTGGGGAATAATAATATGGGTAGGAGTGGTACTGCTCAGTTGGGGAAGGTGGCGAGTGTGCATATTTGTTCGTCGATGGATTATAAGCTGCTCCTTGCTCATGCGGATCAGATTGCTGTGTTTGATATTACGCCAGATGATTGTCATTTGGATGGTGGGGATAAGAGTGAAGGTGAGAGTGAGAGTGAGAGTGAGAGTGAGCACGAGAATGCAAGTTCAAGTGCAAGTTCAAGTGGGAATAATGATAATGACAATGACAATGGCATTGCCATTGCCATTGCCATTGATAGTGATGCTCATGAGAAAGAACAAAGGATTTCACAAAATCGCGGCGAAATACTTTGGACGACAAGGGTCAGAGCTACAATCTCCGCAGCTGCCATTTCCGGAGATGGAAGATCTATCGCCTACGTACTTGAGGGTGAAGGGGTGGGGGTCCCTTACCCTTTTGGAGTCCGAACATTGATTCGAGATAAAGAAGATGGATCCAATCTTAATGATGCACAACGAGGGACTGGGACTGGGAGATCTAGTAGACCTCCCAGGCCTCCTCCTTTTTCTGCTACGAACAATGGAACCGGTGCAGGCGCGAACAAGTCCGCTTTTGGGCGGTATAGAGCGGGAGGGATCACGCCTCCTCCCATACCCACACCCACTGCCATGAACGGCGAATCTACGCTTCAGTACCCAGATATTGAACATTCGTCTCTAAATGATGATGGAAATCACAATGACCATGAAAATGACAGCCAAGTGGAACACAATAATATGGGCATTGTTTACAAAACCGGTCCCTTCCTTGTGCATTCCACCACTGTCACCAGAATATCATTTCGTGGGCTGGGATTGAACCACTCGAGTATATACCATGATAATTCCTCGAATAAGAATTGGAATGCACCAGGGATGCGGGATGGGAATGATTTGCTGTTGACTTGCTGTTCCTCCGATGGGAGTTTTAGAGTGTTTTCTCAGGGATCGTGGAAGATATTATTTCATTGGGATACTCCGCCTGGAAGCAGGGCTGATTGGATACATGGAATCACCATGGCAAATTTGGGGGATTTGGATCCATTGTCGAAATCAAAAATGAGGAAAAATAATATACCGATGCCTACACGTAGCCATGATGACAATGCCAATGCCAATGCTAATGCTAATGCTAATGCCAACGTGAACAGTTCACGTACCATGTATAATGGTAATGGCAATGGCAATGGCAATGGAGCGAGTACATCTTCCGCTGCGAATGCAATGACTCCACCGCGAAGCAATCAGTCACCCAAAAAAATGAATCAAACACGGAACACTCCATCTCCTTCTTCGGGGTGGCAATCGCAGCTCATGCCAAATTCAGCTGCTGGGGCTTGGATATCCGAAATCACCTTTCGTGGACCGTATCCCGCACTGCGTCTATCGCGGCTCAGTTTTTTGAAATCGGGCGGGGATTCCTGGGCTCCAGCACATTTTGATTCAGTGGGGACGATATTACCACCTGCGACGTTGTTGCCACAGTGCGTGTTGCATAATCTTGAGTCAACGAGTATGGTCGTACAGGGTATTTGGTCTGCGTGGAATCCATGGGTTTCCCATCCAGGAAGTGGAGGAAATGTAGTAGAAGATGAGAGTATGAGTGGGAATGCAATGGCTTTATTGGGTTCTGTTCCTTATGGCCATGGTGGTTCAGCTGGTGATGCTGATGCTGCTGCATTTGGGGGGACGCATTCTCCTCCAGCCGAATTGAGAATTATTGCAAGTCATGTTGATGATAAAGTCGTTATTATGGAATTTCCGCTGTGGGGAGATACTGATTTTGGCGCGATGCAGTTAGGTAGTCCTTTGAGGTATTTGATGAATTTAAAAGAGTATGTTCCTGAAGATGTAAAAGTGTCAAAGATGATCGAGGGAAGTGAAGGGCGCAATGATTTTGCACCACTTCCTGTAACAGTATCAACACGATGCGCATGTCTGGACTTTGAGTCGAATAGTCTCTGTGCGGCTGTAACGGAAGATAGAAAGAATATTACTCTAGAATGGAGGAAGAAGGGAACAATGAATATACATCGTCGAGAAAGTGAAGATTCCTCTGACTCAGATGTCTCTATCGCAACAACGATTTCCATTGACTCGGCGGAAAATCAATCATTAAACGAGAAATCCCTTTACGGGGAGATTGAGCAATTTTCTGATTGGAGCATCAATCCTTTACCGCTTTCTTTGCCATCCTTACATCTACCTACCTCTACGGATAGCGATGAATGTATATCACTTTTGAAATGGTGGCCAGATGAAAACTTTGGAGGACCTCCTAGATTATTTACCTTCACCACAGCTGGTACACTGATATTGTATGAAATGCCTCCACCATGGAGTGCGTTGGAGCCAATCACTCCCGACCCATTTACATTAAATGCCATGGGAAATTCCTTTCAAAGTAGGAGTGAACATGGAAGTCTCTCGGATCGAGGAAGTTATGATGACGATGACAACGACTCACTCGGTAATATTGAAACAGTGTACGAAGTGCAGCTTACACCTCATCCAGACTTTGGTCTTGGTTTACGACTAGAAGCTCAAGCTGATGGTACACCAGCAATAGCAGGATCTTACAAGAAGCACCCTTTGACTGGAGGACGGCTTCCAGCGGAAAGAACTGGAAAGATTGTATTAGGCGACGAGCTTATTTCAATTAACGATGTTTCGTTGGAAGGAATTACTTTCAATGACATTATATCGACCGTGCGTACAGTTTCTGCCGCTGCTGAAGGAGGTCCATTGAAAATGAAATTCCGCGCGCTTGAGAGAAATAGAATGTTGAGAGAAAATTTGAGCAATCTTACCCCTGATCGGTTACCAGTTGATGAAGGGTTAGAGATTGTACACCAAAGAAGTGGCGAAGATGGCGACCACACATCCATTCTTGTCGGAGCTGATGCCGAGACACAGCAAGAATTTGGAAAAATTGTTGCAATAATACCGAGTGCGTTGCCTCCCCATACGAAGAGTCGTAGGTCGTTGGTACTTCTTCCATGGCAGTATGGAAAATTTGCTCCCGCACCTTATGAAGTCCGTGGGGCTGCGCTGTTAGTGTCAGCTGTTGGAAGAACTATAACAGCAAGTCGACTAGAAATTTGTAATGGATTCGAACCAGAATCATGTGGTAAAATGACACGTTTGGGTTCTGTGCAGCTGAAAGAAGTAGATAATGAAAGTGATATTGTCTCACTTACCTACATTAAGACTGTTTCGGATGGGTGGTGTGTAGGAACCTGTGATGGTCGGGGTCGATTTCAAGTAGTCTTCATTGATGTTACAGAAGAGAATGGTGCTTCTCAACTTTCAGCTAGTTTTCGGACTTATGAAATTTTGGAGAGTCTCGACGGAGGGGCACCTGGTGACGATGATGAGAAAGAATATCTGGTCCGCGCATCATCAGTGGAGCTTTTGGGGGCGATGCCCATGGGAGGGAATTGCACTCAGGTGTCCGTTTGGACGCCCGCACCCTTTGTCTTAAACGAGAATGAAGGCATCCACAGTAATTATGTCTTGACAAACATATCCCATAAAGAAGTTACCGAGGAGCAACCAATTCTGGATTTCCAATGGATTCCTGGCGGTGGGGTTGATGCCTATCCATGGCTCGTCACTTTCGGTCATCGATCTGCTGTTGTTCATTGCAGACCCCAATATCAAGATACGTGGATTCCTGTTGCTGAACTTTTCTATTCTTCGATAAAAGAAACGTGTGGAACATTTGGAACTGGTTTAATTTCATTTGACAAATCATTGGCACCTTCACATGCCATGCCTCATCTTATCATGGCATTGCGGAATATAGTGAATGCGACTGGAGAGGAGCAATCACTTCTTGCAGATTGGCACCCAGAGTCAATGCTTGCAATGTTGTGCTCTGAGCCACGTGGACCTGAGGTCGCATTGAAGAAACAGATCAAAGGGCTGACGAAGTGGCTTGCTCGGGCTATGGATCCAGATGATAGTATGACTATGCATTGGGTTCATACGTCACGCCTTCCCAGTGCACCTTTCGATTCGATCTATGATTCTTACGATGTTGATGACTGCGTCCAGGATGAATACAAGAAGCAAGAAAGTGCTGACGCGCTATTTTTAAACATCTCGTCCCCGCCCAAACAGATGAGTGAAGAGGAAAAACGGCTTCAAACTTTACAAGATTGCATACGTTCCAATTTTGAAAAGAAGGCTATTGGAAGCATTGAAGAAGATTCCCAACCGAAATATAGCAGAGAGTTTATGATGGCAATGGATCCATGTAAGGCACCCAATTCTAGTGAAGGTACCAATGAAGATATTGAAGAAATCAATCTTCCTGATCCTATAAAGGACTTGTGTGCAGATGAACTTTGTTTCCTTTGGACAATGGGGGAACTCTGTTACAAACCTCCGAATTTTCAAGGGCTAGATAACCTTGCGCAACTAGCGGTCTTATCTTTAGCTATCTTACGACAAGTTAAGACATCTAGATATGAAGATGCTTCAGAAGATTTGTCTGCAACCTTGGTTGATGTTTCCCCAAGGAGTTTTCTGGTGAAGAAAGCTTCTTTCTTTGAAACAACACTGGCCCCGCAAGAAATGAAAATTGCATCATCGGCGTGCCTTTCCGCTTTACTCAGCGATTCTCAAAGTCGTTTGTTACAAACTTGTAAACCTGAAGGTCGATGGACTTGGGAAGAGGCGCGTATGTTGAATCTTCCATTTTGGGTGCGATCTGACAATGAGTTGAAAAAGATTTCTGAGGAGATTGCGCAGCAGATTTACAAAGAATCTAAGGACGCCATGGAGTCGGCTTTATTTTATGTCATTACGGGGAATATGAGGATGCTCAAGACCATTGCAGCTGCTGATAGAAACCAAACCGGCAGAACATTTCTCAAGTTTATCAACAGTCATGATTTCAGTTCGAAACGTGGAAGGAAAGCTGCTGAAAAGAATGCTTTTAGTCTCCTGCGTAAAAGAAAATATGGTCCTGCCGTCGCATTCTTTTTGCTTGCGGAGCCGCCCATTCTGAATAGTGCGCTGAGTGTCATTGTAACAAAAATGAAAGACTTTGCACTTGCATTCTTCGTTTCACGTCTTATGGAAGCAAACCGTTCCAAGTCATCTCGCGCTCTTCAAGGAAACTTGACTATCGGTGGGGGATTTTCTCTTCGTGGTCTTGGCGGTGGGGGTGGGTTTGCTTCTCAACAATCTGATGTTGCTGACTCTGATTACACTGATCCAGAGGGCTTATATGAAGATTGGTGCCCTCAGCTTTCAAAAGTTAGCAGAAACCTACTTGAGTCACAAGCTATTCCAAAAGATATCGAGGATCCGTTCTTGCAGTGCATTGATTTGATTTGGTTGAACCGGCCAAATGATGCAGCCAAGTGCCTGATGGGTACAACTTTCACTGATATTAAAACTTCTTCGAAAAAGTCAAATGTTGAAGCTCTCCCTCTTGCATTTCGAAGTAATCGCAATTTGTCAAATAACCAATCCCAGAGCGCATCGTGTAGGGTCGTCAACAAAGTGAACTCAATGTTCGACTTCGCCTCCAAGCCTGCAATAGTTAAAAAAATGAAGTTGCCTGCGCATGCTCAGTGGTTTATATCCCTCAGTACTTCTCGTGCCTTTTGCCACCGAGGGATTGAATTATCCTCCATGATCATCTTATCTGACGATGTCGTGAATAATCAGTCTAGTGGTGCCAAGGAAAGGCAGTTTCCAACAGATACTGCCAAATCGACTGATCCAAACGTGGTAACAGTAAATCCAACGCCTAGTAGATCAAAGCCAACATCGTCGTCAATCTTTGATTCATTTGATGCCCCTCCTCTCCCAAAGACAAAAGTTGAAACTTCAACCGTTTCAGGGCAGATGACGTCATCAATCTTTGATTCGTTCGATGCTACTGCCCCACCAAAGACAAAACAAGTACAAACTGCAACATCTTCAGGACAAATGTCATCATCCATCTTTGATTCATTTGATGGTCCTCCTCCGCCAAAACGGAAGGAAAATGCTACCCCCCAAAATGCACTGAATTCGGGACAAATGGCATCATCAATATTTGATTCTTTCAATACGGCACCACCAGCTAAACAAAAGGCTCCAGTTGTTGAGGCTTCGGGACAAATGTCATCATCAATATTTGATTCTTTCGATACGGCACCACCAGCTAAACAAAAAGCATCAGTTGTTGAGGCTTCTGGACAAATGACATCGTCTATTTTTGATTCATTTGATACTGCACCACCAGCTAAACAAAAAGCTCCAGTTGTTGAGGCTTCGGGACAAATGACATCGTCTATTTTTGATTCATTTGATACTGCACCCACATCGAAATCAAAGAACCCATCACAGATACCATCTTCTGCTTCAGGTCAGATGACCTCAATACAAAATCCTATGCAGGCTCCGATATCTACCTCCTTTGATTCGGAGCACGACAAAGTTTCAGGTAACTGTTCATCAGATGAAACTCAGCCTCCCGAAGAAGAATTGCACGATTCTACAATAGTTGACTTTCCCATACCACTGATTTGGGATGAATGGCGTCAACATATCCTCACAACCGGAGTTGCACGTCGTCTGCTTCGAGAGATGGCACGAGTTATAACTCCTTTTCTCGGTGATGTAGATCATACTCCAATTGATTTATTTCGTAGACACATCCATCCTCTTATTCCGTGCAAAGCTGCGCATGTGTTTCAAGAAGTTTGTGAAGGAGAAGTTATTCTATCAATACTTGTTGACATTCTCGACAAGTTGTGCTCAACATTTAAAGTCTCAAAAGCACCAGTAGTTGATCACGCACTTCTTATTCTGGGCTGTCCTTCTCAACCTCAACGAATCGTGTTCGCTGTATTGTTGCACTGCTTGACAGGTCGTGCAGACCTTGCAGAGGATGTTATGAGAGATGCTGCCCAAGATCAAGTCAACCGATGTGATGCTTTACTCTCAGCAAACGATGATTTAGTTCACAACAGAAAGACTAAACATTACGTATCTAGTCAATATATGAGAAGACAGGCAGCTAGTTCTAGTTTACAACTGGAAATTTGTCTTTGGTTGCATCGAGGAGGTGCTTTCCCCATGTCGGGCCTTGCCCTGAAAGAGGCAACCATTGGAGTACGCATTGGCTACTTTGTAGCAGGATGGGGTCGCTGTCACGAAGCTCTCGAAAATCTCTTGAAATGTGACCCTGATTGCCCGATGGACTTTGAACGCGGGAGGCAACTATGGAGTAGCATGAAAATGATCTTGAGCTTACCCGAGGAAGAAGAACATGCCATCGAGAGTGCTGAAACGACAAGTGGCGGATGGGAATTTTTGGTTGATTGCAATAGAGAAGAAGCTACCAATCTTTTGAGTCCTCGCAAATGCGGAAGCTTCTTGTTGAGGCCAAGTCGAGAAGATCATGGGATCTTCACTCTCAGTTTTCGAAGTAATCTGAAACCTCGCGAAGAGACGAAAGATGATCAAACCCAAAGCGACGAAGGATCTTCGAAGCCGAAAAAGCGTGAGGAATCTGTAAAACATGCCATAGTACGCCTTTCCGACGTAGGTTTCAAATGTGGATCATTTGGTCCTTTTTCAAGTTTATTAAAGCTGTTGGAAGCTGTATCAAGTTCCTTGCCATTTGACCTACTTTTCAGTGAACCTCCAGCTCAAGGAATTATTAAGGAAGAAGGTGGGCAGCCATCGCCGAATTCGGTAATTATTCGAAAACTTGCTCTCCATTCCATGACCGACCACTATCGGTGGAATGCATCCACAAGGAGGCAGAAGAAGAATGTACAGCAGCCGACAAGCAATGAAACCCAGAATATACCTGTAGAGCTGAAAAAAGAACAAAGCACCTTGTTCCAGCAGACGGAACAAGACAAGGCTGAGTTTGAGAGATTAAGGCAATTTGGAATGTTCTCTCAGCTTCTTGTAATAACAGAACTCAGAAAACAAATCAGCGCTGTTGTGGCATGTTCAGATGAAAAGCTTGATGAGAGATCTACCTGGAAAGACAGCACTAATAAAGCTATGAGTGATAGTTTCTTTGAGGGAAGCTTGCATGATAGCATTGAGGGCATGGGCGAATTAGAATTAGATTCAATTGCTTCTAGAATGATCCGCCCTTTTCTGAATTGGTGCCATGCTCTAGAAATCTCCATCGTGAGCGATCTTCTTCCGATGCTTAGCGAGATATCACAAAGACCTGCCTCATCCATGCCCGTTGCATTATCAGCCTCTGCTACGGCCATTGAAGTAGTTCCCACCCAGATCGGGAGCGATGTAGATTGCGGTGATGCTATTATTCGAAGAATGATTCAAAAACGGTCTGGCGTTGACTTTAGAACCCTTCGTGTCGGCGAAGCTGGTCATAGTGCTGTTGTTGTCCTGTTTAGAAGAAGTCAAGCAATTTCTTGGATAATAAGAAATGGAGCAGAAATTAATGATGTCGATGCTGCAAAGAGACTTCATATCATGGAGAGGCGCCGTGTCATTGAGAGAGTTGATCTGAACTCCATCGCATATGAGAGGCACATGGATCATAGCGCACACAACGATTCCACTGACGTTGACAATGATATCAGATACCGTTTTGTAGACCCTTGGGAAGTTGAAGTTCTCGAGTCAAAAGACGCCGAACTTCGAGGTGCTGCTCTAGGTAGAGAGCGTTATGTACCTTTCACCATCGGCGCAGTAGCAAGGGCATGCGAAGAATCGCAGCGGGATCTAGGTGGTCTTCACTTGTTATCTCTATGGGCTACAGCTCGTGGTGGTGTGGGCTTGACAAAGGCGATTGCTTCTGTCTATCCTCCTTGGGAGAGAGATGCAGGTGGTGATTTAGAAGTCAACAATGGTGTGGAAACGCAGCCTACAACCTATGCCAATAGTTTCAGACAGCATCTCTATCGCAACACTCTATTCAGTCGTCTTCGTTTACCTCAGAGATTCCTCGCATTTCTTCAGGTAGAAGTCCTCGATCTGAAAAATCTTACAGCTCCTGGCGGTTCGCCGTCTCTCACAGCTTATGCGCTCCTTCGTTTGAAACGCGATGCTTCAAATGCTCCACTCACTGATAAGGCTCGCACGCTAGATAGTGCATCAACAGAGCCACGCAAGATTAACAGAAGCTCAGGACCAAACGCGCCAGCATCATGGGGCAGCGTGGTTCGATTCCGCTTTCCACTCCCTGAAGGTATTAACTGTGATGGCGTCAGTTTTGATAGTGACCGGGAAGCTCTGTTCAAGGGAGCACCAAGTGTATTGCAAATATCTGTTTATGAGAAGAAATTCATGACGAATTCGGCTCTTGGAGGTGCAGATGTTAATCTCGATGCTCTCTCAACTAGGGGGCAATTAGAGGAGTGGGTTCCTCTCCGTTCCGCCAACGATGATATCACTTGGTTTGCTCGATTGAGACTTACTCTGCGATTTGAACTCATGTGCTTGGCATCTGATAACAAAGCTTCCGTTGGTAGCCTGGAAGATCAGTGCCCAAGTGCTGGGCTAAGAAAAATGAAAATGCTAAGTCGAATGGGTGGTGTACATGAAGACGACAAAGGTGTGCAAAGATCCATGAGTTCACCTGATATTGTTGAATACTTTGGAAATATGGTTTCGTAACCTTTTAAAAATGCTAATATCAACGATAGAAATGAACACCTGCTGATTTATAAAGGTGTACAGTAGACCTACGCGCGTATGTTTACTGGTATTTCCTTGAGCTTTTTCTAACTTGGGCATACAATATGCTAGTAGAATGTTGAAGTCTAGTTAGTAGCTATTACAGTAGTTGCGACAGCCCGTACAGTATTCATACAGTCAGTTGTGGAAAGGTGGTATGTACCGGTACCTGACTGCAATGAATGAAGGAAAGGTGGTTTTGAATCGTGTCTCCTTACCCAACTAGGGCTAAGAAGAAGGCGTTGTTTTTGGGATGGTTCGTTGACAACGAGGGTTAGATCTTAGTCTCTCGACTTGTTCAGTAACAACAACCTACTACACGTACTGTACTGTGTGTGCAACAGAGTAACCTTCGTCTCCCAGATCTTTTCTTCAATCAAAAGATGGCGAACCTTCGCCAACGGCAACAGCCTCAAACGCCGACGAAGGAAAGCCCAATCCATAAAAGAAGAAGACCATTTACTTTGAGAAAACGAGTGAAAGGAAGGAGAAAGCAATGCTTAATGTTCCTCTTTATCGGATGTGCCATATTTATATGCTTAGGGATCATCTACTTCAAATTAATTTCATCATATACGTACACGTACACGTACACGTATGACAAGAAAAACATTCCAAACGTGTCGATACCGACATCTGCTGAACATGATGCAACCCAGAAACAGGGAAAGAGATTTAAAGACTGGATGGACATTGCAACAAAGCTAGCTGCTCTGCCACCAAATGAAGTAATTGAACAACTCAACTCGCAAGATCCATTTGGCACCCGAAAATTCGGACATGATTTGTTCGAGCAAGAATCACGTCTGCAGCGCAGTTTGAACATGAGTGAACTGCAACAATTGTTCTCGTGTCCAGTCGATAGGATCACTTTGCCGGATATGAGAGTTGAGGAAAAGGCGCAAGCTTTTAGAAATGGCGATGAAGGCACGTTTCTCTTTTTTCAGCACTTGAGAAAGGCTGGAGGGACCCACTTTTGTACATTGGCGCAGAAAAATCTGCCCCCAAATGCAGTTAGTAAATATTATTGTATGCCTGACATGGGATGGAAAGAGCAAGGAGCAGGGTATTTGCATCAGTACTCCAATGAAGAAATCATATCAAATATGAAAAAGAGTGGATATCGGATCGCTGGAAATGAGTGGGATCAATTCCGGCAAGGTGAAACTGACGGCTTCTTCAATTTACCTGCATTGTTTGCCACATCCTTTCGTAGTCCACTTGATCGTGCTTTATCACAATTTCGGTTCGAGTGCTTGGAGGATCGCGGTTGCAAAATTGATACTATTGAAAAGTATTGGGAAAAGCGAAGCGATTTAAAAAATGTGTATACTTTAACCTTTTCAGATCACAGGGGACGACTGAATAAAGCTTATCATGGAACCAATCCCAAGGAAATTGACGAACGTGTCATGATGCTTAGAACCGCTCTTGATACTATTGCTCGATTTCACCTCGTGCTTGCAATGGAGTGGTTGGCGTACGCATCTCCATTAGTTCAAGAAGTCCTCGGTTTTGAAGATACCGAACAGCTCACACATCGGGTCAGACCCCACATGAAACAAGCCAAGATATTGAGAAATGATGGACAGGAAGAGAATAAAATGGGAAGTGCCAGTATTGCGAAAGCGAGCTACGATGCCAAAGAGTATCTGGATCCTGCGCTATACATTGAAATGAGTCATGATCTGGCGCTTGATGAGATCCTGACTGATGCTGCTCGACGAATGTTTCTAGAAAGACTAGTGTGCAATGGCGTTTAGTACGTTTAATCCTACGGTATGGGTATGTGCCAAAGCAACTTTATGCCCCTCTTAGGACTTCACGTGCAGCACGTAGAAGCGGTTAAGTGGTTTTATTCTGATGACTCATTTCTTGGATTTCTTCCCCTTCTTAGTTTTACCGCCTTTGCTGGCCTTGGCGACATGAAGTTGAAGGCAGAAATTAGAGTATACCTCGTCAGACTGCAAAGCCTCTTTACGACTTAGATCGGCAATCAATTCTTCCTCCAACCTTTCAGCATTCGGTTCACTGATCCGATTTAATGTAATTATTTTATTCACAGTATCCTTGATAGCGCCAGATGAATAGCCTGAACCAAACAAAATTCATGAGCTAATTGTGTGTACACGTAGAGTAGAAGCGACAAATATCTGAATCTTACCCTTTGAATACCGAGATAACAATTCATAATCCAAGATTAAATGTTTCGTGATGGTCTCATACTCCGACATGACATTGTCTACGAAATGGTGCCAAAGCATAGACCTATCTGCGTACCCTGGGTTAGGTATGTAAATCATATGTTCAAAGAAACCTAACAAGACAAGCGCAATCTGCAAGTTAGCTTGGAAAGTGCGACCAAAGATGACTATCAATCATTTACTGGAATCCTTACCCTGCTTTTCTGGCTTGCCACTTGGTCCTTTCCACTTGAGTTGTTTCGCATCAGCTTCCCAGGGACAGGTGGTACTTCCAATAATAACAATACGCTCGTGTCGTATCCCCTGGTTTTTGTAAATGAGCAATTCCTTCTGAAATTTGGATGCGAAAATACTCTTGCCCTTTTTCTTCTTTGTTGATTGGAAGTATTTTTCGCATTCACCTATAAAAATAACTACAGGAGAATTCGCTTCATCTTTAGCCAATGTGAATACAAGATGTAGAAGCTTTGTGGGGCCGCCTTTTAGGTGCAGAGTCTCCTCTGGTATCTTACTCGGCGAGAAATCAATAAAGATTGCACCTAGTTCATTTGCCACTGCTCTTGCGATATGCTTTTTACCACAGCCTTTCGGACCGAACAAAAGGATGGACCTTACATTGTAAGCCTCGTTAGTAGCTTCCTTTATTTCTCTAGTGCCGATGGGCAATATACCATATTCAATTATAAGCTGAGGGAAATAATATGAGCAACACTTATTATCAATCTCTGCCGTCGTAAAGTTATTGGAGTACTTACTCTCTTTGCCTCCGATATGGTTGGAATTGGTGGGTACACGTAGCCTTCATCAACACAAATTTTAGATTCATTGGAACATACGAAATTATCCATTGATGCGTCTTGAGGTATCTCAATTAATTCGTACCGGGCCAATTTTTCTATTATTGTACCTGTATCAATGCCCTTCAGATCGATGAATTTATCCCCAGGAAGACCCTTTTCTTTCTTTCCCTTCTTAGATTTCCCATTCTTGCCTTTCTTTGTTTTATCTGAGGTATTTTTGGTTTTCTTTCCAGAATCTAGTTCGTTTATTCTCTTGAGGTTTGTGAGAAGTTCATGGTCTACAGTTTTTTGAATCTCTGCTCTGACCTGATCCCTCACAACAAGATCTTTGGCAAGCGCAGCAGAAAACATTTCGTTCTTTTTGGATTCATCTTCGTTAGCCCACAACATGTTGAACTTTAAAATATCATCCTTGAAAGAGTTATACAGCGCGGATGACAGTCTGTCGTAGTCAACCAACACGTTTTGATCGTTTGGCTCGCCAGTTGAATCATTAGATGCCTGTGAATCATAAAACTCCTGCAATGATTCTGGGACCTGGTTGGTTTCTGCAATTTTGGCAGTCACCCACTCTATTCGTTTAGCCCTTAAATCTTGCTTCATCGCGAACCCCTCGTCTCTACGGACTTCATCCCTAAGATCAGAAAGAGCATCCTTGTATCCCACCTTGTTCCTTCGCATTTCGTACTCTTTTCGCTCGTCCAAGTCTGCCAAACGCTTTTTGTTTGTCTCCCTGAGGTCATGATCAAAAGTGTTGTCCATCATGCCTATAAACATCTGAATCCACGCAGTATTTCGTTTTTGTTGTAAACGAATAAAATACCCTCGAGTGTAACGTTGAATTGTAGTCGCTGCCTTGTTTTGGATAGCATTCATCTCTAATATCGTGTAGTCTCCAAGCTCTAAAGCAGTAGGAGTGTGATTCCGCATACTCCCAAGAAAAGATGTTTCATTATCACTTGTAGCCTCTTGACCGATAGACTCGTACTCCTCTCCAGAGTTACACTGGAAACTCCTAATGTATTGCGCCACCAAGCTGTTTCTCGTAATCTTCGCATTTTTACAATCATCTTGAATAAATTGTGGGATTGGGGTTTGCATAGCATTCCATTGGAACTTCAATTCTGTAGAGAACGCATCACTATTGAAATCCAGATATTCCCATGATTCCACCTGCGGTAAAGATTTCGCAGAAGTTGATAGTACCGATGTAGATTTCCAGTAGGGATTGTGGTAGAAATAGTGGCGCAGTTGAATGACTCTCCTAATGACCAAAGTTAGAGTTCCTTTTATGTGCTCCCTTTTCTGAGGGTGTGTCATACCATTATAAATTGTTTCCAATTTCGTAAGAATGCAAAGGTAATTCATGTATAGATTAATATTGTGTTTGAACAAGGGCAGGTGCCCTTCCTGACGGCTGCGAATTGATTTTTGCTCTACTCGTAGGAGGCCATTTCTATCGATATTGATTGTATTCTCAAGCTCTGTCACTAAATCCTGCCATGTATGATTAGTAGAATTGTTACGGCTGTCGATATTATTACCCACAAGAGTCTCTTTGAAGTCGCTTTTCGAAAGAGGGAGAAAACACTGAAGGTTGAGTGAACATGAAGTCAAAGAGTCGTGAAGCTTTGAACATTTATTGAATGATTTCACTCACTCATTTGTTCCTTTGTCAAAATCGGGTAACAACACCATTGACTTGCTTCTTATTAATGGATGAGCGAGTTCTTCTAAGAACAATCGACATCAATCTCGTTGGCAAGTTTTTCGTGTCGAATCACAGGTTCGTGTGATCCAGGATTTCATTCAAAGTCTTGAATCAAGAAGCGAAAAAACAATCGATCAGCCTCTATCGTTACTAGTAGTATCGTGTGTCACCTGCCTTTTTGATACATATGGTAAATTAAGCACAAGTGCATTTGAAAGTGACTGACTCATTCGACTCATTTTGGTGCACACGACAAACTTGGCAAGAACTCTGTGTTATTATTTTAAGTACGAGTAGTACAGTAAGTTTGTCATAGATCATATAGTTACTAAAGTCAAGCTACACACTACCGTTCTGCGCCTCAGTCGGTTATATTCTTATGCGTTAGATATTTACGGATAAGATATAATATAATATTGTGCTAATTGATGAATTATTCGTTGAGTAATTGATCGTTTTGTGTTTATGTTTTGTCTGTTACATCTATTGCTCTGCGGATAACCCCGCGATATGCTGTTTCAACCGCTAAAATAAAACGCTACAGACAACCAATTTCG